>Ga0308157_10000108_pt1 | contig 344736 bp, 284 predicted proteins | sample PhyBR1_FD_201035 | JGI IMG/M metagenome (GOLD analysis project Ga0308157, IMG submission 201035) | Phyllosphere microbial communities from UC Gill Tract Community Farm, Albany, California, United States - DLSLB.R1 | ecosystem: Host-associated > Plants > Phyllosphere > Unclassified | place...
CATGGCACACAAAAAAGGAGCCGGTAGTTCGAAAAACGGACGTGAATCGCATAGTAAGCGTTTAGGTATTAAAGTTTTCGGTGGTCAGTTAGCTATCGCAGGAAACATTTTAGTACGTCAACGTGGAACAAAACACCATCCTGATAAAGGCGTTGGTATTGGTAAAGACCATACTTTATTCGCTTTAGTAGATGGTACTGTTGTTTTCAAAAAGAAACAAGATAATAAATCATATGTTTCTATTCTTCCTATCACTGATGCGGAGATTGAAGCAGCAATTGCAAAACCAGCAGCTAAAAAAGCAACTGCAAAGAAAGAAGTTGTAGCTGAAGTTGAAGCAGCACCTGCAAAAAAAGCACCTGCAAAAAAGGCAGCTAAAAAAGACGAAGCTACTGAAGAAGCTGCATCTGCAGAATAATTAGTACGAAACAAAATATAAAAAAGGTTCTGATGCAAATCAGGACCTTTTTTGTTATATAGTATATTGGTTCATCGCTAAGGTTTACTCATCGCTTAACGGCCCGCCTTCTTGCTCCTGACTGACGACTCCAGACTTAATTGTTAAACCCTGTTAAATAACAAAAATTAACATTTAGGGCCAGTAGATTTGGGTACTGATTTAAAATAGATTCCCATGAAGCTGAAAAAAATATTGTTATTCATTTTGTTACTTATTTCAGGCCAGTTATTACATGCGCAAGATGTAGAAGAAAATATCCGGATGGTAAAACCCTTTAAGGCCGATGGTATATCCAGCGAATGGAACGAACCACTTAACCAGTATAACGATGCTACGCGCCTGGCTTTTGCATTGGCCAACGATGATCAAAATCTGTATATCATTATTGAATCTTTAGACCCGCAAACTACTTTTAGTGTGTTAAGGGGTGGTATTACATTAAACATTAATACAGCCGGTAAAAAGAAGGATGGTATGAAATTGACTTTTCCTTTGATGGAAAGGCCACCTGCGCCCAAAGCAGGCGATGAAGTAGATCATGAGATACAGCACCCCGATGCAAATAATGAAACAATGCATGATTCTTCAAATATCAATAATAGCACTCGCGTTTCTGGTTTCAGAAATATTCCTGATGGCAATTTGCCTGTCGATAACCAGAACGGTATTGAAACAGGTATGCGTATACATCCCAATAAAGATCTGATTTACGAACTCCGTATTCCGCTTGCACAGTTGGGGGTGAATTTAGATGTGAAAAAGCCATTGGTTTACAACATTAAGATTAATCAGCCAAACAAAGCTGCCTGGCATAAAGAAGGTAGACGAGAAAGCGGTGGAAGAGCAGGCGGTTTTTCCGGTGGTGGTGGAAAAAGTATGGGCGGCGGTCGCGGCGGTATGGGAGGAGGAAGGCCGGGAGGCATGGGTGGTGGCCGTGGTCAAAGGCCACAGGAAGGGAGCGAATCTGCAGCTAAACCGGCTGATTTTTGGATTAAATATAAATTGGTAAAGGCCTGATTGGAATAAAAAGGTTTCGTTCTTAAGGAAAGAACGAAACCTTTTTATTTGCTCACTTTAATGTGGTCAACAACATAGGTTAAAGCTTCTTGATTTAACTTCTTTTGAGACCACGTACTGCTTTCAAATTCGACATACATCTGATAGTTATTTTTTTCGAAAACATAGGCAATGCCATTAAATCTTATACGGCGTTTTGTAATATTATAGGTAACCAGTTTGGTTGTAGGACTTAACTTTATAAATTCCTTAAAATTTTTAATCTCACTCCCGGCTTTCAGTTTTTTAAAGGATTTATCAACAGCTATGCTACTTTCGAAATCATGAACAAAAACATTTAAGTTTTTCGGTGTTTTAAATGCAAATTTTAGCGTATCATCATGTGTATTCTGAAAAAAACATCCTTTTTCTATTTTAAGCCGGCTCTTTATATCCAGGCTAACAAGTGAGTCTTTTGCCAATTTGATGATATAAAAGTCTTTAAGCCTGGTTTGATCCAAAGAATCGAGGTATTTGTATCTTTTATAAAGCAAATCGTTCCAGGCTTTAGGTGTCTGACTTGAAGCTAACGGCCTCTGGTCCAAAAACTGCTGTTCCGGTATATTTAATTCATTGACATCTAGTGTTTTATTTTTCCTGGATTCCATTTGATTGCAGGTTGCAAAAAGGCGTACTACTGCTATAATGGCAATTACAATACTGAGAACTGTTCTCCAGACAGGCCTTGCTTTGTATTCTTCGTTTTCCTCCATATTAAGTTAATTTAGATCGGCTGTGGTTAAACGAAGTTCATTGATCTGATTACCTTTTTCATCATAATAGATGTACTTAACAGCGCTAATCTGAAATTTGTCAAATCCACTGATCAGTTTTTTAAGCTTGCCAGATCTCAGTATTTCACTTTTCATCAATTCTATACCGTTTTGCGTTTTTAGCGGGCCAGCGAGATCTTTTGGGGTGCGTACGTGGTAAACTAAATCGCCAAGCTTGTTTTGGTCAATTTTAAATATCGTTGCACCTGTTGAGGACTCGGTGTAAGGTAAACTTTTGTTCAATGCTACTAATATCTGTTCAAACGGCGAAGATGGGGTATTGGTTTTTGGATTTAAAGAACCAGGATCATTATTGAGCGCATCAGGGGTAGCTTTGCTCATCTCTTCCATTTTCTTTTTATCTAATGTTGCAGAAGAAATTTCGGATTGCTTTGCTGTGTAGTAAGTGATTTCAAATTTAACGCCGTCGTTAATCAGCTTATTGGATGTGGCCTGCTGCTTTAACAGTTCCATCATCATGTTTGGCATGGCCTGCTTAATAAAATCAGTTTCGGGATCGCTGATAGAATAGGTAGTAACTACCTTAATTTTGATTATTTTTTTCTTGTAATCAGCTACTGCTGAAGTCCAGCTTACTGATGGAGCGTTAGCATATCTGGCCTGTTCATTATAAGCTTTGGTAAAATCGGCCATGTCATTTAGCGAATCTCTGCAGCCTGCTGAAAATAAAGCGCCCAGCAAGAAGGTTGCAAGCGTAAATAACCGGAATTGGAATTTACCAGGAAATGATGTTTTTGGAATTTGTAATGTGTGCATGAGAGGTTAATTTATAGCTGTTATTTAATTATTTCGTTTCAATAGCTGTTCCGCAAGTTGATGTAAATCCTGTTTATTTGCCAGCGGAACCGCAATGTCATTTAGGTTTTGAAAAGCGATTGCTGCATATTTCATCATCTCTTTTTCTGCTTCTTCCCGGATTTGCAGTTCATTATAGATTTCGGTAACTGCCTGAACTTTTTCCTGCATATTCGGATTGTTGTTGGTAATCCAACCTTGTAGTTCAAGAGAATCCGTTTTTGCCAGTGCCTTTAAAAGTAAAAACGTTTTCTTATTGGCAATAATATCACCGCCAACCTGCTTGCCAAACTTTTCAGGATCTGCATATACATCTAAAATATCATCCTGAAGCTGAAAGGCAATCCCAATATTTTCGCCGAATTGCTCAATGAGATCGGCATCTTTTGCCGGGGCGCCGGCAATAATCGCCCCTAATTTCAATGCGCCACCTAGCAATACGGCGGTTTTAAGCCTGATCATGTTAATATACTCTTCAATACTCACATCATCGCGTCCTTCAAATTCCATATCCAGTTGCTGCCCTTCGCAAACCCCCTGGGCGGTAGCGTTGAAAGTATCCAGTACATCTTTAAGAAAAACCGGGTTTACTTTTGCCAGGTTTTTATTAGCTTCCACCATCATCACGTCACCGCTCAAAATGGCTACATTGGTGCTCCATTTTTCATGTACAGTGGGCTGACCTCTGCGCAATGGTGCATTATCCATGATATCATCATGTACTAAGGTAAAATTATGAAAAACCTCAATCGCCATCGCGGCATGGATCGATTCGTTGGGATTCGCTCCAAACAATTCGGTAGCCATAAGTACTAAAAGCGGCCTTACACGTTTGCCACCAAGGTTAATAATATAGCTTATTGGATCATACAGTTGCTTGGGGTGATCTGGAAACTTTAAATTTTGTATTGCGGTATCTAAAATCTGTTGTAGTTGTTCTGTAGTATGCATGTTTTGTTTCAACACTGTGTTTCGGGCACAAATGTCTTAATTTTTTAATCAGGAATAAGGGTAAAATCGATCTGGCGCTTAGAAAGATCAACTTTTTTTACACGAATCATTACCTCATCACCCAGTTGATATTTTTTCTTCTTTCTTTGACCCACAATGCAATAGTTTTTCTCGTCAAGTACATAAAAATCGTCAGATATATCGCGTAAGCGGATCATACCTTCACATTTATTCTCTTCAATTTCTACATACATGCCCCATTCGGTAACACCCGAAATAATGCCCTTATATGCAGTACCAATATTATTTTCTAAATATTCGGCTTGTTTATATTTAATGGAAGCCCTTTCTGCATCAGCAGCCCGTTTTTCCATAGCTGAAGAATGAACAGAAGCTACTTCATAAAACTCCATATCGGCAGATTTGCCACCATCTAAATAAATTTGAAGTAAACGGTGAGCCATTACATCCGGGTAGCGACGGATTGGTGATGTAAAGTGGGTATAATATTCAAAGGCCAGCCCGTAATGACTGGTTTTTTTAGTGGTATAGATGGCTTTTGCCATAGAACGGATAGCCAGCGAGGTTAAAATGTTCTGCTCTTTTTTGCCTTCTACATCGGCCATTAAATGGTTCAGCGATTTGGCAATTTCCTTATCTGATTTGGTATTGATTTTATAGCCAAAACGGGAAGCAAAGTTGGCAAAAGTGTTTAGGGTTTCCATATTTGGTGAATCGTGCACCCTGTAAACGAAGGTCAGTTTTTGTTTGCCCTTGCTTTTTTTTGCGATAAACTCGGCCACTTTGCGGTTAGCCAAAAGCATGTAATCTTCAATTAGTTTATGAGCATCTTTGCGCTCTTTTACGTAAACGCCTATAGGTTTACCAGCTTCATCGAGTTTAAATTTAACTTCGGTACTTTCAAAACTGATGGCGCCATTTTTAAACTTGCGGTCGCGTAAAATGTAAGCCAGTTCATTCAGTTTTTGTATTTCGGTTGCATAATCGCCGGTCTTGCTTTCAATCACTTCCTGTGCTTCTTCGTAGGTGAATCTGCGGTCGGAGTGGATTACTGTACGGCCATACCACTCATTTTGAATGTTGGCCTGCTCATCGAGTTCAAAAACAGCAGCAAAACACAATTTATCTTCGTGCGGGCGAAGTGAGCATACACCGTTGCTCAAACGCTCGGGCAACATGGGAATTACCCGGTCGACAAGATAAACGGATGTGGCCCGGCTGTAAGCCTCTTTATCGAGTTCGCTTCCCTGGATTACATAGTGTGAAACATCGGCAATATGGACTCCGATTTCGTGGTTTCCGTTGGGTAATTTCTGGTATGAAATAGCATCGTCAAAATCTTTGGCATCAGCCGGATCGATGGTAAAGGTTAATACCTTCCTAAAATCCTTGCGTTTGGCCATTTCGGCTGCAGGAATTTCTTCCGGAATGGCATTCGCTTCTCTTTCTACCTGCGGCGGAAATTCCAAAGGAAAACCATATTGGGCTAAAATGGCATTCATTTCAGTATTGTTTTCGCCCTGGTTTCCCAGTACATGTTTCACAATACCTATTGGGTTTTTAGCACTTTCAGGCCAGTCGGATAGGGTAACCAAAACCCGTTGACCACTTTTTGCACCATGCGTATCGGCCAGTGGTACAAAAATATCGTGCATCATTTTTTTATCGTCGGCAATTACGAATGCAAAGCGATCCGATATCTTAATTACACCGGTAAAGTCTGATTTGGCCCTTTTGATAATTTCAACAACTTCACCTTCGTTTTTTCGGCCACTTTTTTTAGCGAAAACATAAGCTTTAACGGTATCACCATTTAAGGCGTTTTTAAGTTTCCGCGGAGCAACGAAAATATCTTTTTCAAACTCATCTTCAGGAACAATATAAGCCGAACCATCGGCGGTCATATCAACCGTACCAATAATAAAGTTTTGTAATTCTTTAAGTTTAAATTTACCTTTTTGAGGCTCCAGGAAAATCCCTGCATTTTTTCCTTCTTTTAAGATCTCGAGGATGGTTTCCCGGGATTCCTGATCGTTCAAATTTAATTTGGCAGAAACCTGCTTGTAATTAAGTAGCTGATTATTGTTTTTTTCAAAAACATCACTAACCAACTGATTCAGAACCAATTTTATATTTGCCGATTTTTTCTTTGCCATATGCTAAACTGAATTTACCGAAGATACAGAAAAGATAGGGAAGTGATGGGATTCAGCAGGTAAAATGTAATGCAGATGATGTTAGGAAAGATGTATAATGGAAGAAGGGAAATGTATAACGGATGATGAAGAGGTTGCTACTTTGTTAATTTAAGTTCCACATAGGTAATGTTTTTCCGTTCTGCGGTATAGCTGATATGGATATTTCCCTTTTTATCCTGAATGATGGCCGGGTAGCTGTATTCACCTTTTGGATGATTTTCAAGGGTATAAATGTCTTTCCAGTTTTTGCCATTGGCTGATATGGCCAGTTTTAATACTGAGCGACCTTCCCACCAGTTTTTACCTGCCGTTAAGGGGTTGTAAATGAGTAACTGCCGGCCATCTTTTAAGGTTACGGCATCGCTGCCCGAATTAGGATTGGGTAACTGTGTGGGTTTGAGTTTTGTCCAGGTTTCTCCTTCATTGTTCGACCAGCTTTCTACAATTACATTTTGGCGACTTCTGCAAAGTAGTTGTAATTTCCTGTTGGGATAGGTAAGAATAGATGGTTGGATTACGCCAAAGGTATCGCAATTGATATTGATTTTTCTCCAGTGCCTGCCATTGGCATCTGATTTTTCGAGATGGATATTCCATGTTTTTTCATCCATGCTTTCAGTGCTCGAAGGATAGAGTATGCTTCGGTTTGACAGCTGAATGGGTTTATTTTTAATGGGGCCTAAAAAGTCTTTAGGCAATTTTTTTGCTTTAGACCAGGTTTTGCCATTGTTTACCGAAGTTTTGTATTCTGCCCACCAGGTACGTGGATTTAAACCCACTTTATAATGTAAAAATAAAGTACCATTTTGTGCTTTAAACAGTACCGGATTCCAGCAAGCTAATCGGCTGGTATCGTTTTGTATTCCATTGGCAATTTCAACAGGCTGACTCCAGTTTGTATCATTTTTTACAGCAGACCAGATCACTACATCTTTACTGCCCTCATGTTGACCTCCAAACCAGGCGGCCATAATTTTTCCATTTCCGAGATCAACCAGTGTTGATGCATGACAGGCTTCAAAAGACACTTGCTTAAAAACGGGGCCTGACTGTACAATTTCTACTTTCTGCGCATAGGTAGTTGAGTAAAAGAACAGTGCAATAAGTATGAAAAAGTATTTAAACATATTTTATTGGTTTCCTGGAATAGCTGCGATAAGTTTTTGTGTATATAGTGCTTTTGGAGAACTGAATAATTGTTCGGGAAAACCTTCTTCTTCAATTTTACCTTTATTCATCACTAAAATACGGTCAGAAATGTGTTTGATTACTGCCAGATCGTGAGAAATGAAAATGTAGGTCAGTTTGAATTCTTCCTGCAGTGATTTGATCAGGTTGAGTACCTGTGCCTGTACGGACGCATCGAGCGCAGATACGGATTCATCACAGATGATAAATTTAGGTTGAAGCGCCAAAGCCCGGGCAATAACCACGCGTTGCCGCTGGCCCCCGCTAAATTCGTGCGGATAGCGGTTATAGTGTTCGGCCATGAGGCCGACCTTTTCCAACAGTTCTAATACCTTTTGTTTCCGGGCGGTATCGTTTTGATAAAGCTTGTGCACTTGTAACGGTTCCAGTATAGATTGCCCGATACTTAATTTAGGGTTTAACGAAGCATAGGGATCCTGGAAAATAATCTGGATATCTTTCCGGAGTTTTCTCAGTTCTTTTTTTTTCAGGTGCGTGATGTCTTGTCCGTTAAATATAACATTGCCTGCTGTTGGCTGAATTAACCTTAAAATAGTACGGCCTAAAGTTGTTTTTCCGCAACCCGATTCGCCCACCAATCCCAGGGTTTCGCCAGGAAACACTTCAAAATTAATATCATCAACGGCCTTAACATAATCGGTGATTTTACCAAACAATCCATTATGGATTGGGTACCAGGTACACAGATTTTTGACCTGCAACAATGGTTTTTGCTGATAAAGCGTTTCCCGTCGTTGTGCAATTTCAGCTGCAGTTAACTGATTAGATGCTTGTAAATAGTCCGGAGTTCCACCGGTTTCTTGAGTTAAAAAATCGGCTACCACCGGTAATTTTTTTAATTGCAATTGTGGCGAAGGCCTGCAGGCCAATAAACCTTTGGTGTAGGGGTGTTTCGGATTTTCGAATACCGATTTTGCTGGTCCCTGTTCTACAATTTCGCCTTTATACATTACCACAACTTCATCCGCGATTTCGTTTACCACGCCTAGATCATGTGAAATAAAGATCATGGCCATGTTGCGTTCTGTTTTGAGCTTAAGCAGCAGTTGTAGGATGGTTTTTTGAACAGTTACATCCAGTGCAGTTGTGGGCTCATCAGCAATGAGGAGCTTAGGGTTACAGCTCAATGCCATGGCAATCATTACGCGCTGCTTTTGCCCGCCTGAAATCTGGTGCGGATAGCTGTCAAATATCTTTTCAGGCCGCGGGAGCTGAACTTCGTTAAATAAAGCAATGGTTTGCCTTTTTGCTTCGGCTTTATCTACCTTTTGGTGGAGGATGATAGCTTCGGCAACCTGATCACCGCAAGTGAAAACCGGGTTTAATGAGGTCATAGGTTCCTGGAAAATCATCGAAATCTGATTTCCCCTGATTTGTCTGATTTCATTGGCACTTAAGTTCAGCAGGCTTATGTCTTCAAAATCAATATCGCCGGAAATTTTGGCTGTCCGCTCATCATGTAAACGCATAATGGAAAAGGAGGTAACTGATTTACCAGAACCAGATTCGCCTACAATGCCTAAAACGGTACCTTTTTTTACGTTAAAGTTAATTTTTTTAACAGCTTTAAACCAGTTTTTATTTTCCTGGTTGTAGAAATCGATATTTAAATTCTCAACGTTTAGCATTAAATTTTACAAATTACGATCTCTTTTGACCCTGCTTCTAAACTATTGTATTCATCCAAATGATAATGGCAATCCACAGGAGTTTCGTTTTGTGCCAGGAAAAGTAGTTGTTTTGCTAATGAGATTAATCCGGCCTCATTCGCAGTAATAACAACCTGATCATTAACGACCTCACTTTTAATCATAAATCCATTTTCCCAGCTAAAAATAGCACCATTTTCTTTAGTGTATTCTGGAATGCTTAATTTAAATTCTGCCATCAGGTTACAATGGTAATATTTTCTTCTGGAATTACATCCATCCCCTTAAATTTTAACAGTACCTGTGCTGTAGTAATTACATCTTTCTGGCAATAGGTAACAATTCGCGGCAGGTTGTTTTCTTCATAGTATACCTGTTTCACCTGATTGCCGTTGATGTCATCTTTTGGGGTAGGAATATCCAAAATGGCAGCGAGCAAATTGAGCGAAGTGAAATGTTTGTGATCACCAAATTTCCAGAGCTCCATGGTATCGATATGGTTTACTTCCCAGGGCTTTTTGCCCGCTAACTGCAGTTGTACCGGAATTTCGATGCGGTTAATTAAAAGTCTGCGACACAAATAAGGAAAATCAAATTCTTTTCCATTATGGGCGCAGAACATTAAGCCCGGCGTTTGTTTATGGAGTAATGCAGAAAATTGTAAAAGTATCTCTTGTTCGTCATGTCCGGAAAAGGATTTGATGCGCAATTTATTTGTTTTTTCTTCTGTATAGAAAATACCCAGGCTAATACAGATGATTTTACCAAATTCTGCCATTATACCTGCGCGTTCGTAAAATTCTTCTGCGCTTTGGTCATTATTGCGCTGGTAATGAGTTTTGTGCTCCCAAAGTTCCTGAAAGTGAGGTGGTACATCCTGAAATGACGGGTACTGCGGCACGGTTTCAATATCGAGTACCATTACCTGGTTTAGATCTAGCGTTTTTAACATACAAACAGTTTTCAAATATCAATTTACAGTTTTCCTTTCACAATTATAGCAGCTGGATTATATTTTATAAGTTTGGATATGGCGAAAAGTAAATTCGAGCAATCTTTAGCAGATGGTGCTCATCAACAACTACAAAAGCTGGTTGGCAGCTGGAAAGGCAATACCAAAACCTGGTTTGAAAAAGATATCCTCGCAGATGAATCGTCATCGGAAGGCGAGATTACATCGATTTTGGGCGCCCGGTTTATCTCATTCGATTACCAGGGAAGTTTAGAAGGGAAGCCTTTCGAAGGTAAAATGATCATTGGGTTCGATATTCCTTACCAAAAGTTTGCAGTAAGCTGGATGGATAGTTTCCACATGGGTACTCAAATTATGCTTTCGGGTGGCGAGGCAACGGGAAATGGCTTTTCTGTTTTTGGTGAATATGGTAGTCCCGAATATGGAGAGCAACTGTGGGGGTGGAGAACCGTTGTAGAAATTATGAGTGAGGATGCGTTTTCATTAACCGCCTACAATGTTTCGCCTGAAGGAGAAGAAGCTAAAGCGACTGAAACGATTTATAAAAGAATTTAAAAGTTTTCAGACCTCGTAGCTTGCTTAAACTGCGAGGTCTTGAAACGTCTAAAACAATGTTGGATTAGTGGTAGCCAATACCGGTATTTTTAAATCTGTTCCGATGGCTTTATTTAATTTTTCGATAAAGTAAGCGGATAACAGGGGCGAGGCCAGCTCTACGTTCTGGTGTACAAAGAAATATAGGTTTTCAAGCCCTTGTTCTTTCCATTGCTTAATCCGCTCTACCCATTCGTCTAAACGGCTGTAGTCGCTTTCGTGATTGGCACCTACATAACGTACAAAAGCGGTTGGGGTAGTAAGGCGCATATGCAACATATCACGACGCCCGGCAGTATCTACAATGATATTGGCTACTCCATTTTCTGCAAAAAAATGTGCAAATTCACTGGCGATGGCGGGGTTCGAGAACCATTCTTCATTGCGTACTTCTACTCCTAATGGAATTACTTTCGGAAACTCGGTAATTACGGTTTTAAGTCGCTCAAAATCCTTAGGTTTAAAATTATCGTGTAATTGCAGAAAAGCCATTCCCAACTTATCTTCAAAATTACTAATGGCATCGCAAAATTGTTCTACCGGTTCCTTTACGTTAATCAGCCTTTTAAAGTGACTGATGGTATTGGTTAATTTAGGAAAGAATTTAAAATCTGCAGGTGTTTTTTGTGTCCAGGTGATCACCTGCTCACTTGAGGGCATGCCATAAAAGGTTGCATTGAGCTCGATTGAATTAAATTGAGTAGCATAGTAAGTTAACTCATCTTTTGTACCTTTTGGATAGAAGCCTTTTAAATCAGCCTTGTTCCACTTAGCGCAACCCACATAAGCCTGAAAAGATTGTTTAGGTTTATTGGCTGCTAAAATTGCTGCGGTTTCCAGCGCATCAGCCGGGAGTTTAAAATCTATAATCGAAGGGTCTTCTACTTGGCCGAATTTCATGGTAATTTTATTTGATGTCAAATATATCTAAATCTCCATAGATAAGCTTATTTATAGCATCGTAAATTTTAGCTTTTAACTTTTCCCAGAATATTTTATTGGAACAATTTCCGAATTGAATGGAGATTAACTTTGGGGGAGTTCCTTTCCATGCCACAAGTTCCCTGTAATCTTCATCTTTCGAGATTATGATAACTTCTTCTTTATTTTTGGCAAGTTGATAAATTTCAAGATCTGGGGTTTGGCTTAATTTTAAGAGATGAAATGAACAACATCTGATGTTGATTTCATCCATTAACCATTTAGAAATTATAGGAGAAATATTCTCGTCTAACCAAAATTCCCAATTATTCGTAAATGTAGTCATCCCTCAGCTGTTTAGCGCTAAAAAGCAGTGCTGCTTTTATATCTTCACTTTCAAGGACGGGATGTTCCTCTAAAATTTCTTCATTCGACATTCCTGATGATAGCAATTCCAGAATATCAATCACAGTAAACCGGTTACCTCTAATGGTAGGCTTACCACCCATTAATCCTGGTATGATGGTAATTCTCTTAAGTAATAGCTGTTCCTGATCGCTCATCACTCAAATATAACAAAAACATTTTCAATTAGATGAAAGTCTGGTACATAAAAAAAGCGCCAGGAAAAACCTTAGCGCTTTAAATAAGTTATGTTAACTGAAAACTGCAGACTAAACTAGTAGCCTAAGATTTTCAGTACTTGCTTACTGTTTTGCTCTTCGCCAAAAACTTCAAAGTTGAAACTTTCGTCGCGGTTTCTGCGGATGAGTACATGCTTCGGGCTAGGCAATAAACAGTGGTGTATTCCGCCATATCCGCTCAGCACTTCCTGGTATGCACCAGTATGGAAGAAGCCTAAATACTGCACTTTACGGGTTTTAGGCATAAATACGCTGTTCATGTGTGCTTCTTGATTGTAGTAATCCTGGCCATCGCAGGTAATGCCACCTAAGTTAACACGTTCGTATTCTGCATCCCAGTTATTAATAGGGAGCAGGATGTACTTTTGATTTAAAGCCCAGACATCTGGCAGGTTGGTAATAAATGAACCATCCAGCATCAACCAGCGTTCGCGGTCGTTTTGTTGTTTACGGCCCAAAACTTTATATAAAATACCCGAAGCTTCAGCAACGGTATATTTACCAAATTCAGTAATAATATCTGGTTCCATTACTTCGTGGATGGCGCAGATTTCTTTAATCCTTTTTACAATTTCGTTTACCATATATTCGTAATCGAAATCAAAAACCAGCGAATCTTTGAATGGCATCCCACCACCAATATCGAGGGTGTCTAAATCAGGATTGATTTTTTTGAATTTACAGTAAAGGGTTACATATTTCTCTAACTCATTCCAGTAATATGGCGAATCGGTAATACCTGAATTGATGAAAAAGTGCAACAGTTTTACCCTGAAATTCGGATTGTGTACAATTTTATTGTTGTAAAACTCAATTACATCTTCCATCCGAACACCTAAACGCGAAGTATAAAACTGCGAATCTGGTTGTTCCTCAGCAGCGATACGGATACCCAGGTTACAAGGAGTATCAATATCTACCTCGTCGTCAAAAAGGTTAAATTCTTCCTTATTATCCAATACCGGGATGATGTTTTTGTAACCATCATGCAACATATCAATTATATATTGCTTGTATTGATAGGTTTTAAAACCATTGCAAATAATAGTGGTGTCTTTGGTTAAATGCCCCTTTTTTTCCAGCGCATCTACCATTGGCATATCAAAAGCCGAAGAAGTTTCCAGGTGGATATTGTTTTTCAACGCTTCCTCTACAATGTGTTTGAAATGCGAGCTCTTGGTACAATAGCAATATTTGTAGTCGCCGCGGTAGTTATTTTTTAAAATGGCAGTCTGGAAAAGAATCTTCGCCTGCTGAATTTTCTTACTTACCATGGGTAAATACGTGAAACGTAGGGGAGTACCATACGTTTCAATCATTTCCATCAGGTTTAAATCCTGAAAATATAATTCATCATCTATAACATCAAAGCCTTCCTGTGGAAAGCCAACGCTTAGATCGAGAAATTCTGAGTAACTCTGCATTTACTTTAAATAATTTTTGCAAAAATGTAATTTTAAATCGAGAAATAAACGCTATTGATAATATTTTTACTGTAGAGAAACGGATTATCCGGATACAATCTTTTACGACAGGTTGAGCAGGCACGACAACCTCAGTATTATCCTTTTCTTAAATATTTTGTTAAAATTACTATGGTCTGGCCTTCTACTTTACCCTCAATCTGTCCGGTGTTATCGTGCACCAGGCGAATATTTTTTACCACAGTACCAAGTTTGGCACTGAGTGTTGAACCTTTAACATCAAGTGTTTTAACCAAGACTACGGTATCGCCTTCAAATAAACGGGTACCGTTGCTATCCTGATGAAACTCTACTGTGCCTTCCTGTTCATGATCCCCGGTTTTTTTAGCCCAGTCTAAAGTTTCGTCATCCAGGTATAAAATATCCAGGCTATCTGCTGCCCAGCCTTCGTTTCTCAGCCGGCTTAACATGCGCCAGGCGACCACCTGAACGGGTGCAAATTCCGACCACATGGTTTCTGTTAAGATTTTCCAGTGACTGGCATCCAACTGCTCATTTTTTTCAATCTGGTCTAAACAGGTTTTACAAACCAAAATGCTGTTGTCGCTATTGGCATTGCTGGTTGGGGGTACTTCATATGCCGATAAGCTGGTTTCAGCGGTGCATAATTCGCATTTATTTCCTGAACGGTTTTGTAGCTCTTGTAGTAAAGACATGGGGTTCTTAAATTTTCGGCGAAAGTAATAAAACTTTTGGGAATAACCAGCTCGATTTTAGTTACTTCTCTGGTAAATGGATCTCTGCCAGCATACACCTTGCACTACCACCGCCATTTTTTTCAATAGTGTAAAGTGGTGCATAAATAATCCGGCTGTATTGTTCCAGTGCCACAATCTGTTCAGGATTTAAGGATAAATACGCCTGCTCTGACATTACCAGCAAACTTTCACCGGCAGCATTCGAAAGCTGGAGCATATTGCCGGCAAACTGATTCATTTGCCCGAGGGTGATTTCTATAATCTCTTTTCCGCTACCTTTTAAACTGATGCTTACCTGTAATCTTTCTTCAGGGTTGCGGATGGAATCGAGGCAAATTACAGCAAAACGGTCCCCAATACACATCATCACATTGGTGTGGTAAATAGGGAAGTTATCACTATCTACTGCCTGGAAAACCACCGGTTCATAGCCGGTAAGCATGCAAAAATTATTTAATACCTCTTCATCGGTACGTACACTTAAACAAGCATAGGCAATTTTATTGGCGCGATCCAGTACCATACTGCCTGTGCCTTCTAAAAAAGCATATTGCATTTCGTAAAAGCTCAGATCGCTTACATGGTTCACCTCAAATTGCGTTTTCAGTCCGTCGAGTATTTCTTTTCTGCGCTCTAAACGACGGTTTTCAGAAAACATGGGGTAGAGGTAAACCGAACCATCCTCGTGAAAGGAAACCCAGTTGTTCGGGAAAATCGAATCCGGGGTTTCTGGTTGCAGGGTGTCATCAACTACGGTAACATCAACATCATTTTGCCTTAACAGTTCCACAAAGCCATCAAACTCCTTTAAGGCCTGTTCCTGTACACCCGGTGCTTCGGATGCTATCTGAAATTTATTGTTCCCGGCCGTTTGTTCGTTAAATTTAAAGTCGACCGGACGGATCATGAGGATATGATTGGTGGTTTGCATATGTTAGATCGCTTGTTCATTAGTCATTAGTTCAATTGTTCATTAGTCATGGGTTGAAAATTTCTTGATCTAATTGTTCAGGGTTTTAATTTGTCACCTTCCAATATGCATCAAAACCAATGAACTATTTAACTATAAATTATCTCTTAAAATAGGTAAGCTCATACAATGGAAGCCACCACGCGCACGGGAAAGTTCGGCCGATGGCATTAAAATTAAAGTATCGGTGATGGTTTCTGCATTTACCTTACCACTTTCCAGATCCTGGATTAAATCTTTTACATCTACTACATCAAATCCGGCTGCTTTAAAAGCTTCAACCGTTTTATCGTTCCGGTCGTAACCTAAAACTACACCTTCTTTAATGGCTAAGAGGTTACACGAATCGGTCCATTGCTCTCTCGAATCATAGGGGAACGTATTGTTTCCACTGTAAATGATTTGAGTTGGTTCGGTACTTTTTAAATCGTGCTGACTAATATCGTTCAATAGCGCTTCTACATGTTCAAAATGCTTCGGCTCCCGGGGATTGGCTTTTGTAAACTGAATGGCGGTAGTCGATTCGAGTTTTTCGGGCTCCTTTAAAAAGTTAATCGGCTCGTAAGGGTTGTATTTTGGTGAATGTGCAATCGAATTTAAAATGACCCAGGTATTGCGTTTAACCTGTGTAAAAACAGTGTCCAAATGCATGTAATCGCGTTTACTCGGGATTTTTACCACGGTAACTTTTTCTACTACATTTTGCTCAAACAGCAGTTTAATGGCTTCGTTGGCGCCATGTTCTGAAGTCCGTTCGCTACAACCAATTAAAACGTGATCAGGACTCACCATCATTACATCACCTCCCTCTAAAGTGGTGCTGAAAGCGGGTTCATCGCCAGGGCGTAAAAAGTGCATGGTTACATCCGGAATTTCGAGGATATTATTGCGGTAGCTTTCGAATAAAGGATGGTTAAAGAAAATATAGCGCATTAAAAGCGTTTCGCGAACACGGGCTTTTTTTGCTGGTTTGTTTAATAAAATGTGGTTGTTAATGGTAGTACCCACATCGCGGGTAAAAATCAGGTTGGGGATGGGCGCAAAAATCATGGTATCGTTGGCCAAAGTACCCGATATAAAAATCTCGGCCAGTTCTTTAGCCGGGGTATTGGTGAGCGCAGTTTGCACTTTATAGGTACAACCTTCAATGGCACAAACAGCGGCTACCAGCTTTCTCCTGATCGATTCATCCTCCAGCATTTCACTCAATAAATTCTGGATTTCGATTACTGCAGTCGAATTGTGAAAATCAGGGTGATTGGGCTTATAGAAATTTCTGTTGGCGGCTTCTGAATCAATTTCGGCCAGTTTGCCTTTTATTTTATCCGGATCTAAAAAATACATCAGCAGTTTGATGTAATAATCGTATTCACCCTTACGGATGGTATCTAAATGTACAATATCTTCAAAAAGCCAGTCTTGCGCCTTTGAAGGTACAACTTTGCCCAAACCGCTATCGGGGCTATGAATTAATAATTTACGCAACCTGCCGATTTCGGTGTTTACATTCACTTTAAAATTTAGATTCTGCTCGCTCATAAATAAATTAGTTGTTACAAAGCTATCATTTTTTTTATAGTCCGGAAGTCCGCAGTTGGAGGTCTGAAGTTTTAGCACCTGTAAAACAAAACCGCCCGGGAAGTTTAAGTTAACTAAATAATGTGGTGCCAGACTTCTGGCACAGGACTTTCCGACTCCGGACTTTTTTCTCTATTTTTACGCCATGAATTTTATTATTACCGAGACGCAGAAAGCTATTTTGGAGCTTTATCAAGAAGAAGTTGCTGAAAGTGTTATCAATATACAAGAAACCCGTAAAGAATTTGAAGGACAAGCTACAATTGTGGTTTTTCCGATTACTAAAATCTCTAAAAAATCTCCGGAGCAAACTGCTTCCGAAATTGGTGAATATTTAGTAGCCAATGTGGAGAATATAACCAGATTTAATGTTGTTAAAGGCTTTTTAAACCTGAGCATTGCCGAAAGCTATTTTTTAAGGCAGTTTAACGAAGAAGTTCTGACTCCTGATTTTGGCGTTTATCCATCAAACGGGAAAAAGGTAATGGTAGAATATTCATCGCCTAATACCAATAAACCGCTTCACCTGGGGCACGTACGTAATAACTTATTGGGGTATTCGGTCTCTGAACTGCTTAAAGCTTATGGTTATGACGTAGTAAAGGTGAACCTGGTTAACGATCGTGGCATTCACATCTGCAAATCGATGTTGGCCTGGCAAAAGTGGGGCAATGGCGAGACTCCTGAAAGCACGGGTTTAAAAGGTGATCACCTGGTTGGAAAATACTATGTAATTTTTGATAAAGAATATAAGAAAGAGATTGATGCGCTAAAAGAAGCCGGACAAACCGAAGAAGAAGCCAAGAAAAATGCACCACTGATTAAAGAAGCTCAACAAATGCTTTTAAAATGGGAGCAGGGTGATGAGGAAGTGGTTTCGTTGTGGAAAACAATGAACGAGTGGGTATATGCCGGTTTCAATATTACCTATAAGAACCTGGGGGTAGATTTTGATAAGTTTTACTATGAAAGCAATACCTATCTTTTAGGAAAGGGTACGGTGGAGGAAGGTTTAGCCAAAGGTGTTTTCTTTAAAAAGGAAGATGGTTCGGTATGGATTGATTTAACAGCCGATGGTTTAGACCAGAAACTGGTATTGCGTGCCGACGGTACTTCGGTTTACATTACCCAGGATTTAGGTACTGCAGAAATGAAACACGACGATTTCAATATGGATGAGTCGATTTATGTGGTAGGGAACGAACAGGATTACCATTTTAAAGTGTTATTCCTGATTTTAGAGAAGTTAGGCAAAAGCTGGGCTAAAGGCTTATATCACCTGTCGTACGGGATGGTAGATTTACCAAACGGAAAGATGAAAAGCCGCGAAGGGACTGTAGTTGATGCCGATGAACTGATTGAAAGCATGGTTACTACTGCCCGTGAGAAAACGGAAGAATTGGGTAAAACCAACGATTTCCCTCAGGAGGATAAAGATGAGCTTTACAAAAATATTGGTTTAGGTGCTTTAAAGTATTTCTTGTTAAAAGTAGAACCTAAAAAACGTTTGTTGTTTAACCCAGCAGAGAGTATTGATTTTCAGGGTAATACCGGTCCGTTTATTCAATATACCCATGCCAGGATTAAATCTTTACTGGCGAAGGCAAATTATCAGCTAACAGCAACGAAGCCAGCAGAAATTTTGCCTGTAGAATTGGAAATGATGTTGTTACTGGCTAAATATCCTTCAGAAATTGCTATTGCTGCCAAGGCTTTTAGTCCGGCGAGTTTAGCCAATTATTTATATGAATTAGCCAAATTGTTTAATAAATTTTACCATGAAGTGCCTCATATCCTAAAAATGGAAGAGGGCGACGAAAAACAATTTCGCTTAAACCTTTGCAAAAAAACAGCGGATATTATTTATGCTGGAATGCTGATTTTGGGGATCATCTCTCCGGAGCGGATGTAAGGATGGCAATTGAATTGATTTTACTTTGTGCGGTTGCTTTCGCAGCCGGATTTATAGATGCTATTGTAGGTGGCGGTGGTTTATTGCAAACTCCCGCCATTTTACTGATTTTACCAAATTACCCGGTTGCAACACTCTTAGGAACAACCAAAATCCCATCCATGGCCGGTACTATGCTTGCCGCTTTTAAATACTCAAAACAAGTTAAATTTAATTATCGCGTGCTTGCTGCCTGTGCGGTAACGGCTTTTTTTGCAGCCCTTTCTGGTGCCTATCTGGTTAGCAGGATAGATAATTCGGTTATTAAACCGGTTATTTTGGTGGTATTGGTTTTGGTGGCCCTGTATACCTATTTGAATAAACAGTTTGGTATCCATCAGGAAAAAACACATACGCTGATGAAGCAGGTTTTACTGGCCGGTTTGTTTGGTTTAATTATTGGCTTTTATGATGGTTTAATTGGACCTGGTACAGGTTCTTTTCTGATTCTGGTTTTCATTGCTATACTGGGTTTCGATTTTATCGGCGCCAGTGCCCATGCCAAAATCGTAAATATTGCCACCAATTTAGCTGCCATTATTTATTTCAGTTCTACCGGTCATATCTTGTTTCAGTATGCCATACCCATGGCTATATTTAACCTCAGTGGAGCTTTTTTCGGAACGAAACTGGCCTTGCTTAAAGGCAATAAATTTGTAAGGGTGTTTTTCCTGATTGTGGTATTGGGTACGATTTTAAGGTTTGCCTATGACATTTTAAAAATATGCTTGTAGGAAAAGAAAAAGATGTCTCTTGATCGGTTGAGATAAATAGATATATAAAAAAGCATCGCCAGATAAACCTGCGATGCTTTTTCTTTCTATGGACTAAACTTACTTTTCTTCTAATCCCGACTTCGTGGCAACAGGTTTCTTTTTTCTGAAAGCGGGGAAAGTCATCGGGCTTTTGGCTGGTCTTTCATCGCCCAGTAAAACACCCCATTGTTTAAACGATTCAGTACGGTCGAAAATGATTTTCAGTACCGCTACAATTGGCAAGGCCAGAAACATGCCGGAGACGCCCGCAATACTGCCACCAATAAATACACCTAAAATGGCAAATAAGGCATTGATCTTTACTTTAGAGCCTACAATACGCGGCATCAGGATATTGTTGTCTAAAAATTGCACAAAGGCAATTACTCCCAGTACGGTAATCACCGGCCAAAGTTCTTGTGAGGAAGTAAGCGTTAATAACACCCCAATAATGTTTCCGATTAGGGCTCCAACATAGGGTATAAGGTTTAAGATAGCGAAGATAACCCCAATTAACAAGGCATGTTTAATACCGATTAACATTAGGATACCTCCCAGTAAAATGGTCATATAGGTAATCTGGATCAGCAGGCCAATCAGGTAGCTTTTAATAATCGATTCAGTTTCATAAATGGCTTCTTTCACCTTTGGATGATCGTCAGTTTTGAACCACATGAAAATGAAGCGGAGCAAGATATCTTTGTAAAACAGCATCAGATAGATGTAAATTGGTAATAAACCAATAAACACGAAAACACCGCTAAGCGTTACTGCTGCCCCACCGGCAAGCGAGGTACCCATGTTCATCAGGTCGTCACTTTTAGCCTGGATAAAGGCTTTTTGCTGTTTATCATCATAATGGGTAATGCGGCTGATCCAGTCACTGAGCGAATTAATGTGCTGGGTAACATTAGCTTTAATCTGAGGAAAATCTTTAACCAGAATACCGATCTGGTTGGAGAAGAACCACACAATAAGCCCAACAAAGAGCGCTACCAGTAAAATAGGTAATATAATGGCCAGTGTTTCAGGTAACTTTCTCCTTTTTAAAAAGCGGTAAACGGGCAAGAGCATAATGCTGATGAAAAAAGCCATGAGCATGGGCATGATAATGTCGCGACCGATTACCATAACAGCCACAATAGCCATCAGGCCCAGTAATTCTATTGATCGTTTTACGGTTAGGGGTAAATTGTTAGTCATAAATAGCTTATTCTGATTGAGGGTTAAACAGCGGTATATCAAAAATGTTTTGATCGGGTAAAGTTAGTTAGGTTTCTTATAACAGGGTTGAGCAGTTTTAAGTTTGGTGTTTGGAATCTCGAGAAAGTTGCAAATTAGTATTTAGACTTGTAAACCAATGAACCAATAAACGAATTAAAAAAAATTACTTCCCAACCACCATATACCCATAGATTAGGCTTATTTTTGCGGCTTTACCATTGCACATGAACAATCAGGATACCATTATTGCATTATCTACGCCTCCCGGATCGGGCGCCATTGGCGTTATCCGCTTATCGGGACCAGAAGCCATTTCACTTACCAATGCAGTTTTTGCAGGTAAGGACCTCGAAAAACAAGCTTCGCATACCTTGCATTTTGGCCTGGTTAAAGATGGGGACCACATTATCGATGAAGTGGTGGCCGGTTTATATGTGGCACCGAAATCTTACACCAAAGAAAATGTAGTTGAAATTTCGTGTCATGGTTCCAATTATATTATTCAGCAGATTATTAACCTTTTAATCAGCAAAGGGGCCAGGGCTGCCAAGCCAGGCGAATTTACCCTGCGTGCCTTCTTAAACGGTGCTTTCGACCTGAGTCAGGCCGAAGCTGTAGCTGATTTAATTGCTTCTAACTCGAAAGCCTCGCATGATGTAGCCATGCAACAAATGCGTGGTGGTTTTGCCACCGAGCTTAAAGGTTTGCGCGAGCAGCTGATTCATTTTGCTTCGATGATTGAGCTTGAACTTGATTTTGCAGAAGAAGATGTGGAGTTTGCCAACCGGGAGCAGTTGAAAAATCTGGTCAACAAAATTAATTATGTACTACAACGACTCATTTCTTCGTTCGAGATGGGTAATGTAATTAAAAATGGGGTTCCCATTGTAATTGCCGGTAAGCCCAATGTAGGTAAATCTACTTTGCTCAATGCGCTCTTGAATGAGGAAAGGGCTATCGTTTCTGACATTGCAGGTACTACCCGCGATACCATTGAAGATGAACTGACTATTGGTGGTGTGGTTTTTCGTTTTATTGATACAGCCGGTATCCGTGATACAGCCGATATTATCGAAGCATTAGGGGTAGAGCGTACGCTCGAGAAAATGAAACAGGCCAAACTGATTATTTATATGGCCGATGCAGCCCAAAGTGTTACAGAAATTGAAGAACAGTTGCGTGGACTCGAGCAATTGGCTATTCCTTATTTAATTCTGGTAAACAAGGCAGATTTGATAACAGATATACAGCGTAAGGCTTTTTCAGATTTAAATGTGGTATTTATTTCAGCTAAAGAAAAACAAGGCATTGATGCGTTGAAAACCACCTTGCTCGAACAGGTAAATCTACATCACATCAACACCAGCGAAACTTTGGTAACTAATATCCGCCACGTTGAGGCTTTGAAACAAACCGGGCATGCATTACAGCGGGTACTTGATAATGTAGATAATCCTATAACTTCCGATTTTCTGGCCATGGATATTAAACAGGCATTACATTACTTAGGCGAGATTACTGGTACCGTTACAACAGATGATTTATTGGAAAATATCTTTACTAAATTTTGTATCGGCAAGTAAGCCTATAATTTTAGTAGATTACTAAACAAAGGTGTTGACATAGCTCAATAAAATCTTGAGAAATTTGCCTTTCTATTGCAAAGCCTCTAGCTTTATGCTCAGTAGAAATTAAATCAACGGGACGATTTAGATTACGTAAAAGGCTCTTTTAACAGAAGGGCCTTTTTAGTTTACCCTGGTGAAGGGGCCAAATTCAACAGCATTCCAGGACTCATTGCCGACACCACTAGCTGATAGCTTTCCAAGACATCCTCCGCAAAATCCGTAAGAAAATTGAATGCCTAGCTTGGAGAAGCTAACCATTCGGTTATTTAAGGGCTGTGAATATAAGGGATCGAAATCGTCTGCAGCCTGCTTAAAATAATCAACATCAATCAGGGTCAGCTAAGGATCAAGTGTCCACTTAAAACGCTTGGACTATCAAGCCAGTGTGGTTGAAAGGATCATGACTTCCAAGCAATTCATGCCCAAGCCACATCGGTAGCGATAATAAAAAATATCATTAGTCGCTCGGCTTAAAGTGGACAACACTATATTCCCGGGTACCTGAATTAAAAAATATCCTATGCTAATCCAGCTGATTAGTTAGCATATAGTGCAGAATAAAGACCTGAAATAAGACGCTAAATTTAGTTATTACTAACCAAAATAATAACTTATGAGAACCTTTAAACCAGTAATTCTGGCGCTTGCCTGCGCCACAGTAATGCAGTATAGCTGCAAGAAACAATCAACGGTGGAAACGCCTGTAGAAAAAAGCGATAAAGTCTTGCAACAAAAGACCGCATCAGCAGACATAGGCATTATGTCTGTTCTCTTTAACGGTGATGCCTCCAATGGATCGGCCAATGTATGGAAAGACATTAACATTGAAGGTACGGGAACGGTAACCACTGTAAATGATGAAACAGGGACCCTAACCTGGAAATTTCTGAAGCCTGCAAACAGTCACCGGACAGAGGGTCATGGTGCCAAAAACTACCAGGCCCAGGATGGAGATGAAATCTATATAGGATGGACCAGTAAAATCTATATGCCGACTACATTAAAAACGGAGGCTATATTTCAATGGAAATCCTATCCAACTGCCGGAGCGCTACAAAACCATCCATTAATGTTGAGAACCAATGGAGGCAATCTTGAATTACAGCATTTCGATGATAGCCATGTTGCTACCGTACCATGGTCTACCACACTGGCTGTAAATGCCTGGCTTAAATTCGTGATCCGAATGAAAGTATCCAGAGACCCTGCTGTGGGCTATATTGAGTTTTGGTATAATGGCGTTAAACAAACGCTTGCAAATGGTAGCCAACGACTATACTGCAGAACTTTAGATGTAGCTAATTGTGATCCGAAATGGGGTGTGTACGGAGGCGATTCTTCGCAGGCAACGCATTTTGTGAAAGGTATAAGAATCGCTACGACATATGCTGAGGCAGCGCAGTAAACGCTACACCATAAAAGACAAGCCCTTAGGTTTGTCTTTTATGGTAACTGTATATCTTTTTTGCCCAATATGACAGCGTGATGGAGCGGACTATTGCAATTCCATTCCGCATTTCTTTATAATGGTATCTATTTTATGGCATTCAAGCACGCCAATACTTCTGTAATAATTTCGCCCGTAGACATCTTTCCGGATAGGATAGAGGTATTTCGGATAATGCCGGTCTGTTCATCCTCCTCGGTTAGAAAATAAGTTTTACTAATGGTTGCACAAATTCCCGGACTGATGGATATACCTGCTGTATAACACCTCTCGCCTTCTTTATGAATACAAATATCGCTGATGATTGAGTCGCTAATATTTTCAATTTGGAAATCATATCTAAGCTCATCTCCACTTTGTAGCTTCCGGCCACTGGGCATGGTGGTAAAAGTAGTAATCCGGATCAAGTCTAGCATTTTAGTCATTGGTAAAAAATGATTTTATCTATTGTTTATGGTGGTTTTTAGCTTCGGCTGGTTTTTAGAAAGGACGTTTAAAAAGGCAATCGGCTTATAAATGGTCGATACAAATTAATATTAAATCGATGCCCATTAGTCAATCATATTTGCAGGATATTAAACAAAATTGGCTTGGTTTTAAGTATAAAATGGTTGGTTGATGTCAATTTTGTTGACTAGATGGATAATTAGGAAGATTAAAAGCTAATGAATTATCACGTAGTTGCAGATGAAGTATAAATCGGCCCATTTCAGGAATAACACATCTGCGTATGCCCTTTAAATCTATAATTTTACAGGGTATGTTAACCTGTCATATGCGCTGGACAAAAGGTAGTTCTAACCAAATATTTATTATATCCTGATATGGAAATCACCAGCAATAAAAGAAATGTTTTAATTTTTCAGTTGATTATAAGCTTTTTATGCCTGGGAGTTATAAAGGCTAACGCTCAAAAAAATACCTCCAGGCCATTGAAATTGTGGTACAACAAGCCAGCGGGGGTTTGGGAAGAGGCGCTGCCCTTGGGTAACGGAAAAATGGGCGCCATGGTATTTGGAAACGTGCAGCACGAACGTTTGCAGTTAAATGAAAGCACGTTATGGTCTGGTTATCCTGAACCAGGAAATAACGCCGAAGGACCAAGTTTGCTACCTCAAGTTAGGAAAGCAATGTTTGAAGGCGATTATTTGCAGGCAACAGCGCTTTGGAGTAAAATGCAGGGACCATATTCTGCAAGATATCTGCCAATGGGTGATTTATTTTTGGAGTTTGACCACAAAAATGCTGCTTTTACAAATTATTACCGAGAACTTGATCTAGCTAATGCCGTATCGTTGGTGAAGTATACCGTAAATGGAATAAACTATACCAGACAAACTTATATGAGTTATCCTGACCAGGTATTGGTGATGAAGATAACGGCCAGTAAGGCAAATTCAATTAGTTTTAGGACTAGTTTAACAAGTAAACTGAAATATGCGGTTACAAGTGTAGATCAGCACCAACTGATTTTGAACGGCAAGGCACCAAAATATGTGGCTGCCAGAGATTATGATCCACAACAGGTGGTGTACGATGAAAATGAGGGAATGAATTTTCAGATCAGGATGAAGGTAACAAATGTTGGGGGAGTGGTAAAAGCTACGCGTTCAGATTTAAGCGTAAGCAAGGCAACAGAGGTCGTTATCTACCTGACTGGCGCAACCAGTTATAATGGTTTTAATAAGTCGGCGGGTTTAGCAGGCAAAGATCCTTCGGTACAGACGAGTTCAAATATGAAAAAAGCCATTGGAAAAGGCAGCTTGCAGATTTATGCTAACCATTTGAAAGATTATCAAAGTCTTTTTAACAGGGTAAAATTTGAGCTCGGAGATCTGGACCTGAAATCGGACCGATTGCCGACAAATGAACGGTTGCTTCATTTTAAAAATAACACGGTTCCCGATCATAACCTGCTGGTGCTGTATTATCAATATGGGAGGTACTTGTTAATATCAAGTTCAAGAAAAGGTGGGCAGGCCACCAACCTACAAGGTCTATGGAATGATCTGGTACAGCCACCATGGGGCAGTAACTATACAACCAATATAAACACACAGATGAATTATTGGCTGGCAGAAAATACCAATCTTACCGAGTGTAATGAGCCATTGTTTAACCTCATCAAAAACCTTTCGGTAAATGGGGCAGTAACCGCCAGGGTAAATTATAATATTAGTAAAGGATGGGTAGCCCATCACAACTCGGATATCTGGGCTAAAACCTCGCCAGTTGGTGCCTTTGATAAAGATGAACGGGAAATGCCCAGAAAAACCTGCTGGCCAATGGCTGGTGCATGGCTGTGTACCCATCTGTTTGAACATTACCGTTATACCAACGATACCCTTTTTTTGGAGAAAACAGGCTATCCTTTAATGAAAGGAGCTGCGGGATTTATGTTGGAGTGGTTGATAGAAGATCCTAAAACGGGCTATCTGGTTACCAACCCATCAACTTCTCCTGAAAATATGGTTAAAATAAAGGGCAAGGAGTACCAACTGAGCATAGCCTCAACAATGGATATGTCAATTATCAGAGAACTTTTTGAGCAGTGTATACAGGCATCGAAAGTTTTGAAAAACGATTACGTCTTTGCAGAACGACTTAAGCGGGCTAAAGAGAGGTTATACCCTTATCAAATTGGACAATACGGACAACTACAGGAATGGTTTCAGGATTGGGATGACCCTAACGACCAACATAGGCATATTTCTCAGCTTTATGGGCTTTATCCTGCAGCTCAGATTAATGTTTATGAAAACCCCGAACTTTCATCGGCAGCCAAACAATCTTTAATTCACCGTGGTGATATGAGTACCGGCTGGTCTATGGCATGGAAAACAAATTGGTGGGCCAGGCTGCAGGACGGTAATCATGCTTATCAGGTGCTGCTATCTGCATTAAATTATATTGACCCGCTTTCGCCAAAAGAGCAGATGAGTGGTGGAGGGGCATATCCCAATCTTTTCGATGCACATCCTCCTTTCCAGATCGACGGTAACTTTGGGGCTACTGCGGGGATAACAGAGATGCTGCTCCAGAGCCATTACGGCGAACTGGTTTTATTACCTGCTCTGCCTGACGCATGGCCGTCTGGAAAGATCGAGGGCATCAAAGCGAGGGGAGATTACAACCTAGGACTACAATGGGCAGAGGGAAAACTCAAAAAAGCATCGATTAAAGCAAACAGAAGCGGAAAATGTACAATCAGGACATTCACTAAAATTAAGATTAACAGTCGGAATGCAGACCCGCGGACTGAGCGTATTGAAAATGTTGTAGAAACGCAATATCTCAATCATAGCAAAGTCGCATTACAGCCACTCAATTTAAAGCAAAGTTATCTTTATGAACTTGAGGTTAAAAAAGGTGAAACTTATTTGATTACTTCTGCTGATAACTAAACCAGCATGGCATAGCATCCCGAAAAAGCTTTGGTGTATTTGCTCTTCCGATTTCACCCGGAGGCTTTAGACCAGTTGTAGCTAGTAAGTCCCATTACCTTCTTGGATGAGTTGTCGTTTTTATGAACAACTGTATACCTGGACAATTATGTGGGTTTTTCAGTCTATTAATCATCCCAGGTTATTTAAAAGCTATTTTGACATTGTTATTTAACAGGAAATTTGAAACTGTATTTCCATTACTAATTAAAATTTAGCCCGAGGCGCACTTTTCGGGCATCAATGTGATCTTTTCGTTAAAAAAGGATTTTCGCGCATTTTGCCAAAATAGTTGATTAATTCGCCAATTCTTACGCCAACTATTTCTTGTTTTATCCTTTAATTGCAGTAACCAAATATAAAACTAAAACGTATGAGTAACAGAAATTACCCAGGGTTTGAGAACCATTGGCGTTTTTTTACAAGCAACTTGTTAAACGTCACCAATCGGGCAGTTCGGCCTGTCTCTTCAGTCTACTTTTCACTAACTTTTAATTCAGCGGTATGAAAAGAAAATTTACCAGATTTTTTTCGGTGCATCTAATTTTGCTCAAAGTGGCAGTATTTGCATGTTTGCTAACCTTGATCAACACTGATTCGGCTGCACAGTCCCAAACTAAGGTGTCAGGAACGGTAAAAGACCGTAGTGGAGCAGGCCTTCCTGGGGTAACCGTCAGGATAAAGGGGCAAGCTGGTGGAGTATCCACAGATAATGGAGGGAACTACACGATTTCTGTAGCTAAGGACGCCATTCTTCAGTTTAATCTGATTGGTTACACCGTGGTTGAAAAAAAGGTGACAGCAGGACCATTGAATATAGTTCTTGAGGAGGCCTCAAGTGCTTTGGATGATGTGGTGGTAATCGGTTTTGGTGGCAAAGTAAAAAGAAGTGACCTTAGTTCTGCCGTATCATCTGTATCGGCAAAAGATATCCAGGAGCGGCAGCCTGTAGATTTATTGAGCGCGCTACAAGGCAAAGCATCTGGTGTAACCGTCACAACAGATGGTGGCCCCGGTGCAGAGGGAACCATCCAAATCAGAGGGGTTACCACCTTAAACGGCGGAGCAGGTCCGTTATATGTGGTTGATGGTGTAATTACCGATAACGGCAGAAACATCAATCCCCTGGATATTGCAGGTATTGAGGTATTAAAGGATGCCGCTTCTGCTTCTATATATGGTGCCCAGGCTGCAAATGGGGTAATTTTGATCACAACAAAAAAAGGTATTGAAGGCAAACCCAGGATTGATCTTCAATATACACATCTTTTTGGAAGATTGGCACATAAGCTTCCGCAAAGTAATTCCCAGGAGGTAAGGGCTTTCAGGAGGTTACAGGCGGGAGGAACAGCAACTGCGGGCTCAAATACGGATTCATTGAACGTTTCTTTTAATTCGGATAATGATTTGCAGGATTTATTGTTAGGAAATACTGGCCAGCGCAATCAGATAAATGCAAGTTTGGCAGGTGCATCTAAAACCTTTAATTACTATTCCAGTGTTAATTACATTGATGATAAATCTATTGTAATCAACAGTTTTGCCAAATCACTTCAAACCCGGTTAAATATCTCTTATCAGGCGCTGCCAACATTAAAATATACCACTAACGTTTCGTTGTATTATCAAAACAAGAATGAAATACCAATTGCCAGAACGGTAAACGTTATTTTCGATAGACCAGCATTCTCCCTGATCTATTATCCGGATGGCGCATTAACCAGTTATATCGGTTCAAAGCGAAATCCTGTAGCAAATGCATTGTATGAAATCAACAAAACCGAAACTTTTTCGGCACAGGTGAACAATCAGTTGGACTTCGATATAACCAAACACATTAGATGGACTACGTTATTCAACTTAGCATATGAAACGCCTCAATATACTTTTTTTGCGCCGAGATATGTAAGCGCAGGCCGTGATACCAATAATGGTATAAACGAATTAGAAAAGAAATTTAGGTATGAGGCTCAAACGTATTTTAACTACAGCCAAAAATTTAAAGATCATAATGTAAGTGCGACCTTAGGTGCAAATGCAATTCGAAGAACGCAAGATTTATTTCACCTGGAGTATTTGAATGCAGCAAGTGAGGAGATTACAGTAACCTTACCTGCGTATCTTACCTCGTCAAAATCGTATACTACCGGTACAGCCAGTACCAATCAAGCTATTTTTGCAAGGGTAAACTACGATTATAAGAGCAGGTATTATGCAAGTGCAGTTTATCGTAATGATGGTTCATCCAGATTTGGACCGGAGAACAAACGAGGTTCTTTTTATTCAGGATCAATGGCCTGGCGCTTTTCAGCAGAAAAATTTATGGCCTGGTCTAAGTCGTTTCTCGACGATGCAAAAATTCGCGCAAGTTATGGCCGGGTAGGCAATGATCAAATTGATGATTACGGAGCCGTTACAAAAGTACAGTTCGATGGTAACTATAATGGAATAGGCGGGGCATCCTACAATACCACAATAGGAAATGACCTTATTAAGTGGGAGACCGGAATTCAGAAAAACCTGGGTTTAGACCTTGTCTTTCTAAAAGGAAGGTTGAATTTCACAGGTGAACTTTATGAAAAAGAGTCAAAAGACCTTTTATACCAAAAGCAGTTGGTTAAAGAAACAGGTTTTTCAACAGTTGTAGTTAATTTAGGTTCCATTGTTAACAAAGGGGTCGAGTTTACGGTTTCGGCTACACCGATAGTTAAAAAGAACTTTTCATGGAATGTAGATGCGAACATTTATTTCGAAAGAGGTACAATTAAGGAGCTGGCAGGTGGGGTTCCATTTATTGCTGGTAACAAATGGTATGTTCAGGAAGGTGGAAAGATTGGTGATTTTTATGGATGGAAAAACCTGGGCGTTTATCAATGGAATGAATCAAATGCTTATAATGATAATTGGGATAAACTAACCGTTGTATTAGGTGCAGATAATAAACCTTTATATGTAAATGGAAAAGCGCAGTATACTTTTAATGGTCAACCTTACACAGGTACTGTTCATAATATGTACGATCCTTCGGGTAAGTTTGTTGGAGGGGATACGGAATGGGCTAACATCAAAAGAGATAGTTTAATAGATGACGGCGACCGCCATATAATTGGTAATGCGCAGCCTAAATTTAACCTTGGTTTTGGCAATACGTTTACCTACAAAAGGTTATCATTAAATGTTTTCTTCAATGCCTCAATTGGTGGCGATTTGTATAATACCTTATTGTATAATTCAAATAATCCATCAAATACAGGCCCGGGTAACCCTGATGTATTATATAATTCATGGCAAAAGCCAGGAGATATCGCAAAATATCCATTTTATCCTAACAGACCTTCTCGTGGTAATTTAAAAGCCAATGGGAATAGTGCTTATCTTGAAAGCCGTTCTTTTATCAGGCTCGCCAGTACCAGGTTGTCTTACAATATGAAACCAGAGTTGGCCAAAAGGCTTTATCTTAATGGTGTAACTGCATTTGTTTATGGTACAAACCTATTAACCTGGACAAACTATAAAGGGTATGATCCTGAATTTAGTACTTCTAATCCGTTAACACCTGGAGATGATGTTGGGAAATATCCGAAAAGAAGAGAATTTGGTTTTGGTTTAAACATTAGTTTATAATATTAATTATGAAAACAATAAAATACATTTGCATTTTCATGCTATTCCTAACCTTGGGTAGCTGCAAAAAATTTCTCACCGAAGAGCCACTTTCTCAAGTACCAACAGATAAATTTTACAAATCGAAACAGGATGTTGATGCCGCAATGGCAGGTATGTACTCTTCTTTTCAATTAACAATGGTTGGCGAAAGCCAGTATAACGACCGCTATCACTATTGGGGGGACTTTAGATCGGATAACTTTGATCGTTTTTTATCTTATACCAATACCTATTCAACAGAGGTAGCAATGAACGCCATTACTACAGATAATCCATTTGCAGATTGGTCCAGGTTGTATACTGTTATTTCAAGAGCGAACTACAATATTAAATACATCCCTGGTGTAACCGCCCTGGATAATAATGTTACTCCTGCTTTGGTTAATGCAAATCTTGCCCAATGTTACGCTATGCGGGCAATGTGTTATTTTTATTTAGTTAGGGTTTGGGGCGATGCGCCTGTTTGGTTAGAACCTTATGAGGATAGCCAGGTTGCTGCAGAGCGAGAACGGACTAAAGCATCGCAGATTTTAGATGATGTTATCATTAAAGATTTGAAAACAGCTTATGACCTAACGCTAAAAAATCAGAGTGCATCTATTTATTATATTAATGAGGCTGCTATATGCGCAACATTAGCTGATGCTTATATGTGGAAAAAAGATTATACAAATGCTATTCTTTGGATCACAAACTTGTTTAAGGCAAAAAATGCCAAAGGGGCGCTTTATGCGGGAATATCTGATGTGAACTTAGAACCAACGAGCAGTTGGAAAAGTATTTTTACTTCTCCGGCTTCGAGTATAGAAAGTATCTGGTCATTACATTGGGATTTTGCCAAGAATGGATGTGCATGCACGATAGTATCATTTGCGCCAAATAACAAAATATTTCAGGTTGATCCTTTATTGTATGCAAAATACTTTTTGCCGCAAACTCAAACCGTGCATACGAACGATATCAGACCTAAACAAACATTGGATGTATATGCTGTTTCAAATCCCGCGCTCAATAATAGAGACCGTTTCTTAAAATTCTATCCAAGTCCGGCAAATCAAACTGCCGCAATACCAACTGCAGAATTAAATTTATATTACAATCAGAACACCCCGGTATACCTGCCGATGTACAGATTATCTGATATCTATCTGTTGTATGCAGAAGCACTTAATGGAACCAACGATCTGCCTAATGCGCTCAAGTATTTAAACTTCGTAAGAAAAAGGGCTAATGTAGATCAATATTTGGCAACCGATGTTAAGGTTAGCTCCCGTGCAGCAATGGAAAACGCCATCCTGGAAGAGCGTCAATATGAACTCATTGGCGAAGGGAAACGCTGGTTTGACCTGGTAAGGACTGACAAAGTGAGAGAAATTATGGACCCTGTACTCAAAGATCGTCAATTTAGAAATGGAAATACAGATATAGCCGGTTTTACCGATGTACGCCGTTATTACTGGCCACTGAGCCGGGCGGTTATGAATGCTAATAAGAAATTGGTACAGAACCCTGGTTATGGTGAATAATAATTGGTTTTACAATATGCCTGCATCCTCTTACAGGCTTTAACAATTATATAAATGAAAGTTTTTAAAAATATAATATTGCCTTCAATCTTATTGTCATTGATCGCAATCAGCCAAAGCGGCTGCGGAAAAATGTTCGGTTTAGAACGTCAAAAGGACTACGATTACGTGAAGAAAACGCTTGATCCCAATATTGGTGTATCGGCCCGGAAGTTTCTGGAAGACAGGGCGTCGGGTACGGGTATGGCAAACGACCCAACCGATACTGTTTTTAAGTATATGAAACTCGGCTTAGAGTATGCGGGCATAGATCTTGCAGAATATGAAAAAAGTGATCGGACCTTTCTTTTTTTGCATAACCTGGGGGTTAGGGTATTGCCAACTAAAGTAACCAACGGTGTAACAGTAACCACCAGTAACGTGCCAACGGCAGGTCTTTGGTTCGATTTTCCGATTGTTACAGGGATTAACCCAACCACGGGCCTGCCTATAACCAGGCCAGCAACCAAGTGGAGCGATTATCCCAAAGAAGATGTAAAGAATTATTTTTTGTACCTGATTGGGCAGGGTAAATACAACTTTGATAACCTCAATGCTGATAATGTAGCGGTTAAATCGCTCCTGCCAGCAAACACTGTTTTATCTAAATCATCAATGTTGGGCTATTATAATAACGGAAAAGGTTTTGATGAAAACGGGAACTTTTATCTGAAGATATTAAATAACAATGACCAGGCGCCAATTGTACATAATAACAGAACAAATGATAGAAGTGCTGGTTACGTGGCCACTAACGGAATTGTTCATGTTTTCGGGGCATCCCTGGCACCTTCGTTATAAGCTGTAGAAACTGACCGGGCATCAAAATCTGTGCCCGGTTTTATTATATTTTTTACCTGCACCGCAAAAAGAATGTACCCATGGAAGATTCTAATTGCATGTGCTTAGCAGTGAAATTTCTATGAAATTGATCAGATTGTTCCTTTTTACCGCATTTCTATTCAACCTGCATTATAACTTAAAAGCTCAGGAAATAACCTGGACACAAGTAGAACCTGGCATATGGAAAGGTGTGTTTGGTACCCCCGAAACTTATGATCTTTTAAAAGCTTCGGGTGCTAAACCAAATCAGGGATCATTACGAAAAATAGGTCAGGCTACATTTCCTTTTTCTAATCAGGCAATTACAGCCCAGCTTAACGATGGTAAAACTTATTTAAGAATTCCACTTGATAAAACCGAGCAACTGTATGGTTTTGGGTTAAATTTTCAAACCATACATCAGCGAGGAAAGATACTGGAACTGCATGTAGACCATTACGGTGGAAAAGATAATGGCAGAACACATGCTCCGGTCCCTTTTTATGTTTCCTCTAACGGATATGGCGTTTTTATTAATTCGGCAAGATATCTTAAAGTATGGGCAGGTACTGCAATGAGAAAAGACAGTCAAGATTTTCCCATCCCAAAAGATAGAAATTCGGATAAAAGCTGGTCGTCCCGCAACAATGGCGATGAAGTAGAAATTTTAGTCCCGGCTGCAGGTGTAGAAATTTATGTCTTTGGTGGTCCCAAACCTTTAGATGCAATTAAAAGGTATAATTTATTTAACGGCGGCGGGTATTTGCCACCACGCTGGGGACTTGGTTTTACCCAAAGGGTTATGACCCGTTCTACAGCTGCTGATATAGAAAAAGAGGTAAATAGTTTCCAGGAGAAGGGATATCCGTTAGATTTTGTAGGATTGGAACCCGGTTGGCAAAGTAAAGCTTATCCAGGTACTTTTTCGTGGGACAAGAACAGATTCGCCGAACCGGCTGCTTTTGTAAAAAGCATGTTGGCCAAAGGAATCAGGCTAAATCTTTGGATTAACCCTTATGTATCTCCGGATGCACCATTTTATAAAGACATCAGACCCTTAACAGCTTCACATACTGTATGGTTGGGGGCAGTGCCGGATTTTACCTTACCAAAAGCCCAAGAGCTCTTCTTTGATCAGCTGCAAAAAGATCAGGTCGCTATCGGGATAAGTGGATACAAGATTGATGAGGTAGACGGATATGATTATTATTTATGGCCGGATGTGGCCACTTTCCCTTCGGGTACCAGTGCCGAGCAGATGCGCCAAACTTATGGGTTGTTAATGCAGCGTTACTCGGCAGAAATGTTCAAAAAAAGCAACAAGCGTACATTCGGCTTAGTTAGGGCATCAAATGGAGGAGGTACTTCCTTCCCTTATGTAATTTATAACGATTATTATAATCATGAAGATTTCATTACGGCGCTAATCAACAGCGGTTTTGCAGGTGTATTGTGGACACCGGAGGTAAGGGCTTCCAAAACAGGAGAGGAGTGGTTAAGGAGATTTCAATCGAATGTTTTTTCACCCATGGCTATGATTAATGCCTGGGCAAGCGGAACAAAACCCTGGACTTACCCTGATGTTGAAAAACAGGTGAAGGAATATGCTTTATTAAGGATGAGGATGATGCCCTATTGGTATAGCGAATCGGCGAAATACCATTTTGAAGGCATACCACCTTTTAGGGCAATGAATTTGGAGGAAGGATTTACCCAGGAGACAAAGGTAGAAAAACGTGCCAGTGTTAACCTTGAAGAAAACCCATATGCAGAAGCTATTTCCAAAGAAATTAAAGATCAATATATGGCAGGTGAATATTTGCTTGTTGCACCAATGTTTACCGGGCAAACAGCACGCAAGGTAATTTTGCCTAAAGGCAAGTGGTATGATTTTTACACAGGTGTTTTTGTTGGTGACGGACAGGTGATTACCGCACACCCTGGGCTGGATAAAATACCTGTTTATGTTAAAGATGGCGGAATAATCCCCTTAATGCCGGCCATGCTTCACTCGCCTAGATTAGGGGAAAAAGTAGATCTCGAAATCCGTCACTATGGCGAAAAAGCCGGTGAATATCATTTGTATGATGATGATGGGGAGACTTTTGAATTCGAAAAAGGAACTTTTACCTGGAGGAAAATTAAAGTTGAAAGGCTGCAAAACGGTCAGTTAAAGGGAAGTATCTCTGCAGCCGAAAAAGGAAAACCCAATACCATTGGTAAAGTAAGTTTCACCTTTATGACAAAGTGATATGGGAGTTAAAATCGAATATTTACATCAGAAACCTATTGATATGAAGGTGATAAAAAAAACAATTGTACTTCTAGCCCTGTTGTCGGTTCATTTTTTTGCTTTCTGCCAAACAACGGGAGATGAGGATAAAGAGATGTTTAACCAATCTGAAAGCCGCGATCAGAAGGCGATTGATGAAGCAGTGAAATCGTGGTATACAGCTTCTATGAAAACCCATAACCAGCGTATAAAATGGTGGCGTGATGCCAAGTTTGGCATGTTTGTGCATTGGGGGATTTACTCTTTGCCCGCAGGCGAATGGAAAGGTAAAAAAGTGAGCGGTTATGCCGAACATTTAATGCGCAAAGAGAAAATATCGAAAAAAGAATATTTAACTGTTGCCCATCAGTTTAATCCGGTTCTTTTTGATGCAGACAGGTGGATTTTGGACGCAAAAAAAGCTGGTATGAACTATTTTATCATTACGGCAAAACATCATGACGGTTTTGCCATGTATGATTCAAAAGTGTCTGATTTTAATATTATGGATCAGACACCGTTTAAAAGAGATCCTATGGCCGAGCTGGCTGCGGCAGCTAAAAGGCATGGAATGAAGTTTGGCTTTTATTATTCGCACGCTTTTGACTGGGAATACCCCGATGCACCTGGAAACGACTGGGAGTATCAAAATCCTGGCGGCGATCTTGGATTATATGGCGGCGTAAACTGGTATGTAAAACATCCTGAGTTATTGCCAAAAGCAGTTAAATATGTTGATGAAAAAGCAATCCCACAAATTAAAGAACTGCTTACAAAATACCATCCCGATATCTTATGGTTTGATACACCACAGAAATTACCACTTTCAGAAAACATCAGGATTTTAAAAGCCATTAGAGAAACCGATCCAAATGTAGTAGTAAATGGTCGCTTGGTAAGAAGTGCAAGCGCCAATTTTGGAGACTATAAAAATACTGCAGACCGGCCGGCCGAATTTTATCCGGTAGAAGGAGATTGGGAAGCGATTCCAACCACCAACGAATCGTATGGGTATAGTAAATATGATAACTCACATAAAACGTCAGGCTTTTTTATTCAACTTTTAGCTAAAGCGGCCTCTCGCAATGGTAATTTACTCTTAAATATTGGGCCAAAGGGCGATGGTACTTTTGATGCTAAAGATTCGCAAATACTTTCAGGGATAGAAAAATGGGTAGCTAAAAATGCAGCAAGTATTTACAAAACCCATAAAACGATTATGCCTTTACAAAGTTGGGGTGTAACTACACAAAGCGAAAATAAGTTGTATTTACATGTATTTGATTGGCCTAAAGATGGGAAGTTATATGTAGGAGGTTTAAAATCTAAAATGGATAAAGCCTATTTTTTAATTGATGTTAAAAAAAACACATTAATCACTCATGCTATTGATAATGGCGATTTCTATATCAATGTGCCTAAAAAAGCGCCTGACACCGCCAATACCGTAATTGTTTTAGCTTTAAACGGTCAACTAAAAACCGATAGTATACGTTATGTGAGTACAAATACTGCTGTAACCCGATTATTGGCCTTTGATGCCGGTTTAAGTGACGGGTTTAAGTTTGGAGATGGAAAAACCGATCGTTTTTATGTAGAAGGATGGGAGAAAAAGGGGCAGGCAGTAAAATGGGATTTTAGAACAACGTTTCCACAAAAATTTAAAATTGTTATCAAATATTTAGCTGGTAAAGACGCTGAAGGAAGTTATAATTTTAAGATCGATCAGCAGGAAATTAAACAAAACGTACTAACCAGCGATAAAGTGATCTCACAAAATATTGGAGAAATACAATTAGTCAAAGGAATACATCACATCAATATAAATCCAGATACCATTTCAAAAAATGAATTAATGAAACTTTTAGAAGTTCAGTTAATCCCTATAAACCAATGATGATAAAAGTTAGATACCTTATTGTGCCAATTATTTTATTGTGTTCGCAAAGCTATGTTTTTGCTCAAGATGTAAATGTTAAAAAAGCGTTTCAACAGGCTGCGGCCCAAACCACGTTGATGTTACAGGAAATAAAAAAATCTGCTAACCCCGCTAAACCGGAGTTGGTTTCTCCGCGCACATTGGATCATGGAGTGCTTAAACTGGTTTCGAGCAGAGATTGGACAAGCGGGTTTTTCCCCGGTGTGCTTTGGTATCTGGATGAATACTATAAAACCGATCAATGGCGCACTGAAGCAAGAGCATTTACCACACCTATAGAAAAAGAAAAAGACAATGCCACGACGCATGATATGGGCTTTAAGGTTTTTTGCAGCGTGGGTAGTGCCTTCCGTTTAACGGGAAATATGCACGATAAAGAGGTTATTGTAGCGGCTGCAAAAACCTTGTCCACGCGTTTCAATCCTAAAACAGGAGTGATCCTGTCTTGGGACCATAGCAGGGATAAATGGGTAAACCCGGTGATTATTGATAACATGATGAATTTAGAATTATTATTTGAAGCGACGAAACTTACTGGCGATTCATCTTTCTATAAAATTGCAGTAAGCCATGCCAATACCACCATGAAAAATCATTTTCGCTCCGATTTTAGCTCATATCATGTAATCGATTACGACCCCAATACGGGTGCTGTATTGAAAAAGAATACCCATCAAGGTTATAGTCATGAATCTGCTTGGGCCCGCGGACAAGCATGGGGTTTATATGGCTATACCATGTGCTATCGTTACACTAAAAACCCTATTTACTTAAAACAAGCAGAAAATATTGCAAAATTTATCTTCGATCACCCCAATATGCCGAAAGATTTAGTGCCCTATTGGGATTTTAATGCACCTCAAATCCCGAACGAACCAAGAGATGCATCAGCTGCTGCGGTTATCGCTTCAGGCTTATATGAATTAAGCAAATACAGCATCCAGGGAGATGATTATTATCAAAAGGCCAATCAGATTTTAAAGCGTTTAAGTACCGCTTATGTTGCGCCAATAGGTACGGCTAAAGGTTTTATCCTATTGCACAGTACAGGTTCAAAACCCTCAAATACTGAGGTTGATGAACCGTTGAGCTATGCCGATTATTATTATTTGGAAGCGCTGCTAAGGTATAAAAACTATAAAAAATAGTAATTGGCTGATCAGAGATTAAAATAACCAAATAACTTATACTATGAGACTGAATTTTTACCTTACAGGTATCCTCATTGCTTGTTCGATCTATGGATCTGCAAAAGATTACAAAATAAGCTCGGCAGCTGAGTTAGCTGCCTTAAACCTGGTATCAGGAGATAAAGTAATTCTTAAAAATGGCGAATGGACCAATCAACAATTGGTTTTTAAAGGCAATGGCACACAGCAAAAACCCATTACGTTAAGCGCAGAAGAGGGCGGAAAAGTATCTTTTACGGGCGCATCATCACTAAAAATTGATGGAACCTGGTTAATTACCGATGGAGTATCTTTTAAAAATGGTTTTACCAAAGGCGAAGATGTGATAGTTTTTTCAGAGAAATCTGCTAATTGTCGTTTAACAAATTCTTCCGTTGTTGGTTACAACCCGCCTGATAAGTCCACTGAATATACATTTACTTCCCTGTATGGCAACCGTAACCGGGTAGATCATTGTTATTTTGAAGGTAAAACTAACCAAGGTCCAACGCTTGTGGTATGGCTATCCGATAAACCAAATTACCACCAGATTGACCATAATTATTTTGGCCCCCGGCCGGATATTGGCGGGAATGGTGGAGAAACCATTCGGATTGGTACCAGCACCTGGTCGTTTCATGATTCATTTACAAAAGTTGATGCCAATATTTTTGCTCATTGCGATGGTGAAACCGAGATTGTGTCTGTAAAATCTTGTAAAAATACCATCTCTAATAATTTATTTTTCGAAAGTGTTGGTACCTTAACCTTGCGTCATGGAAATAATAATGAAGTATTTGGAAATGTTTTTATCGGAAATAAAATTGCAAATACTGGAGGTATTCGTGTTATTGGTGAAAACCATAAAGTACACCATAATTATTTACAAGGATTAACTGGTACAGGTTTAAGAGCTGCCATTTCGGTAATGGATGGACTGCCTAATCCAATTTTGGTAAGCCATTGGCAGGTAAAAAATGCGGAAATTACAGCCAATACCATTGTTGATTGTAAAGAGGCTTTTTCAATTGGTGCTGGAAAAAATTCCGATCGGATATTAGCTCCACAAAAAGTAGTCATTACCAATAATCTGGTAAAAGCAGATACCAACCCGGTAAGTTGGGTAGATAAAGCAGCTGATGTAACTTTTAGTGGAAATATGCTGGATGCAAAATCAGCTCCACAAGATCTTGAAAAAGGTTTTAGCCTGCTTGATGCAAAAGGGAATGTAGCCCCAAGTTTAGATAAATCAATATTAAAAGGGCAGAATATTGGCCCAAACTGGTTTAAACCGCTACAAGCAATGGCAGTAAAATAAAGTTAATAACGATAGTTTGGTTACTGTATTTTAAAAATAAAGGTTTATAATTTCATTTCTTAATAAAATAGTATGATAAAGAAAATTAGCTTCTTGCTTTTGATATTTGTGTTTTCTGCCCTCATTGCCAAATCTCAGCAGGTATTATCAAAAGATAAAAAAATGGAATGGTGGCGGGACGCCCGTTTTGGAATGTTCATCCATTTTGGAGTGTATGCCCAGTTGGCAGGCGAATATAATGGACATCAGCAAACCCGTGGGGGTGCCGAATGGATTATGAACAGGATGAAAGTACCGGTTACAGAATACAAAGCAATAGCGGAACAATTTAATCCTGTAAAATTTAATGCTGATGAATGGGTGAGGATGGCCAAAGATGCCGGAATGAAGTATCTGATCATCACGGCTAAACACCATGATGGTTTTGCATTGTTTGATTCGAAAGCAAGTGACTGGGACATTGTAGATGCCACGCCCTATAAAAAGGATTTGCTAAAACCTCTTGCAGCCGCCTGTAAAAAATACGGGATCAGATTGGGTTTTTATTACTCACAGGCACAAGATTGGGGCAATGCAGGTGGCGCAGCGGCCAGAAAATTAATGGCAGAGGGCTGGCCAAACCCTGACAGTACTAAAATAAACAGTTACACCCTGGAACATAAGGGCCACTGGGATCCGGCCCAGGAAACATCAACTTTTGCACAATATATAGACCGGGTTGCAGTACCACAGGTAAAAGAATTGATGACTAATTATGGTGATGTTGCAGTATTATGGTGGGATACACCCACTAACATGACCGACGATGCGGCGCTAAAATTACAGGCGCAGTTAAAATTACAGCCTAATATCATCACTAACGACAGGTTAAAACGTCCTAATTTTCCTGGTGATACTAAAACCCCAGAGCAAAAAATTCCTAATCTGAGTGAATTGGATGGGCAGGATTGGGAAACCTGTATGACAATGAACGGAACCTGGGGTTTTAGAAACTCGGATACCAACTGGAAATCATCAACTACTTTAATCCGTAATTTGATTGATATAGCCTCAAAAGGAGGGAATTATTTATTAAACGTTGGTCCGAAACCTGATGGTTCTTTTCCTGAAGCAAGTGTAGAACGCTTAAAAGACTTAGGTGCCTGGATGAAAATTTACAGCGAAGCCATATACGCAACTCAGGCAAGCCCTATTCCGGCTCAAACCTGGGGCAGGGTAACCCGAAAAGACCTTAAAAATGGAAATACTACCTTATATTTTTCTGTTTTTGATTGGCCAAAAAATGGTGAATTGGTAGTGGGGGGTCTAAAAAATGAGGTGGTTTCTGCGCAGTTATTAAACAGCAAAAATAAAGTAAACTGGGCAAAAGCAGCCGATGAAATGATCTTTAAACTTCCAATATTGGCTCCAAATGAAGTAGCAAGTGTAATTAAGGTGGAGGTGAAAGGCAAAATGCAAACCTGGTTTGGCGAATTAGGTAAAGCGAAAATGAAAACCGGATCAATAGATTAATATATGATGAAGATTTTAAGCTGTTTAATTTTATCTGTTGTATATTTTATGCCTGCAAAAGCGCAAAAAGTAACACCACTTTGGCAAGATTTTATAACAGCCAAAGCACAAGGCAAAACACCAATTTTACCCGATTTTTCGTACGCCGGTTACCATTTTTCTGAAAAAGAAATTCCATCCCTTTCAGGTAAAAAAGTATTTAATGTACTCGATTTTGGTGCTAAACCCAATGATAATCAGTATGATGACGATGCAATTCAAAAGACGATAGATGCTGCTGAAAAAAATGCGGGTGGTGGCGTGGTTTTCTTCCCCGTGGGTAAATTTCTATTGGCAAAAGATAATGATAGTACCAAACAGCTTCGGATCTCGAAAAGTAATATCATCCTGAAGGGAAGCGGTAGCAAATTTGGGGGCACAGAAATCTATCAGGATAACATGAGAATTAATGGCAGGCAAATTTTGTTTAAACCTGCCAGTAACATGCAAAACAGGTTAACAATAATTACAAAAAATGCAGAACGGGAAAGCTTTTGGGTAGAAGTGGAAAATACAGCCTCGCTAAAAATAGGAATGGATATTGTTTTAAGGCACAGGAGCGAAGAATTCACTAAATTGTACTTCTCGCCACTGGTACTAAAACCCCAATGGACAAGGTTGTTTGGCAAAGATGGTGGCATGTTGATCAACGAGATTCATACTATTGAAAAAATTGAGGGGAACAAAGTGAAGTTTAAAAACCCGATCCACTTCGATCTTATTTTAGTAAAGAGTGCACCTTTCGAGCTTTTAACATATAACTCTATTGAAGAATGTGGTATAGAAGATATCCGATTTACCAGTAACTGGAAAACTTACCCTGAAGCGTTTGTTCACCACAAAAATGCGATACACGATTATGCCTATGAAGCGGTAGGTATGGAGTATGTGAAAAATAGCTGGGTACGAAACTGTGAGTTTCAGGATTGGAATGAAGGTTTATTCATTCGTTCGGGCTATCAGGTTAGTGTACTGAATGTAAATTTTACAGGTAAGAAAGGTCACGCTTCTGTTCATGCCCGTACTGGTTACGGCGTTTTAATCAAAAATTGCAATTTCAATGATGCGCAGCATCATGGTGCAGGAACGGGTTATAGTGCTGTAAATACAGTAATTACGCAATGTACTTTAGGTACAGACCAAAATATCGATATCCATTCCGGACAACCTTTTGCAACTTTGTATGATGATATTCAGGGCGGGGTTTTTTACAACCTGGGAGGCCCTGAACCTGGTCATCCGCATCATGCTAAATATTTGGTGTTGTGGAATTTTAGGCACCAGTCTGTAAAGGAGCAGCACTATAATTTTTGGGATTTGGCTAGAAGGCGGAATTATTCGATAGCGCTACCTTTTTTGGTGGGTTTCCAATCTAACCATAAAGTTACTTTTGAAAATGTGGGAATCAATGAATCCCAAGGAGACGAAGTATTGCCCCGATCTTTGTTCGAAGCACAACTTCAATTGCGGCTAACAGGAAAGAATATTGCTGAATAACGAGTTTAAGTTGTTTATAATGAGTTACAAGAGTGAATTTTTAATGCAAAGATTACCAACAGATAGTTAATTTGGAAAAAAGTAAACTATTGGGTGCTTTTCTGGCTTTAACTGATTTGAAATATACAAACAATGAAAAAAAATATTACCGTAATCTTAGGATTGTTACTTAGCTTTCCATTTACAGGTTTTTCTCAATCTGAAGATTTAAAGAAATGGCCCAAAGGCACTTCACCCGAAGAAATAGGTAGTAAAGTTGCCGCAAGGTTTGTTGCGACACCCCATACCAATTTTAATAAACCAACTCCGCCCAAAGTAATTACATATGCAGAAAGCTGTGCCTGGTATGGCGCGCTAAAGTTCGCCAAGGCATCAGCTAACAATAACCTGAAAAATGAACTGATCAAAAGGTTTGAACCCATGTTCGCCCAGGAAGCTGGTATGGTTCCGCCGGTAACCAATGTGGATTATGCGGTTTTTGGATCCGTACCCCTTCAGCTTTTTATACAGACAGGCCACAAGAAATACAAAGAAATGGGGCAGGCTATTGCGGATAAGCAATGGGCTATGCCAGATTCTGGTGTAAAGGTTACCCCGGCTCAAATGTTATCCTTCCAAGATGGTTATTCATGGCACACGCGAATGTGGATAGATGATATGTTTATGATTACAACACTTCAGTCACAGGCTTACCGCGCTACCAAGGATGAAAAATACATCAATAGGGCGGCAAAGGAAATGGTATTGTACCTGGATTCACTACAGAAGCCAAACGGTTTGTTTTATCATGCACCTGATGTCCCTTTCTTTTGGGGGCGCGGCAATGGATGGATGGCGGCGGGTATGGCAGAGATATTAAGCGCATTGCCGGCAAACAATCCCAATCGCCCACGAATTATGGAGGGTTATGAAACCATGATGAGGTCTTTGTTGGCTTACCAGGCGCCATCAGGCATGTGGAGGCAATTGATAGACGAGCCTACCTCGTGGGAGGAGAGTTCATCAACTGGAATGTTCGCCTATGCCATGGTGCTGGGCGTGAAAAAAGGTTGGCTAAATAGAGAGAAGTATGCTCCGGCGGCAAGAAAAGCCTGGCTAGCACTTGTCTCACACCTGGATGAAAATGCCGATGTGAGCGATGTGTGTGAGGGTACCAACAAGAAAGACGACAAACAATATTACCTTGACCGTAAAAGAATCGTGGGCGATTTGCATGGACAGGCGCCGATTCTCTGGACAGCTGCCGCATTGCTAGATTAGTTGTTTTTACCATCCCTGCTTCTTTAAGGGGTTATTCTTTAATAGCTACTCAATCAGTTTGCCCAATACACAAGTTTTCTTCGGGAATTGGCTACACCATCCCGAAGAAAATAAGGTGTCCCGTGGCGTGTGGCTTGCGTAAGGCAAGTTAATTGCTGCCTTGTGAAATGAATTCCCGCTGATAACTTAACGGGCTTTTGCCAGTTGTGATTTTGAAATATTTATGAAAACTGGCCATGTTGTTAAACCCACTTTCATAGCACAATTGTTTAATGTTGAGTTTGTTTTCAATCAATAGCCTGCAAGCATGCCCAATCTTTATTTCGGTCAAAAATCGGGAATATGTTTTGCCTGTTTTAGATTTAAAGAACCTACAGAATGAATTTGGACTAATAACAGCCACATTTGCAATTTCTTCCAGATGTATTTTCCTCCTGAAATTTTCAAGCGTGAAATTGTATATTGCATTGATTTTTATATTTGAGGTCTCGTCATAATCCTGCTTAAATCCGATAGATGAAAGCTTAATGGTATTGGTGCAGTTGGCAATTAAGTTAAGTGCTTCTATGAGTAGTATGATACGGGAAGAGCCCTCCGATACCAGCATTTTTTCCAACAAGTCTGCTACTTTTGCCTTAATTTTGCCATTTACCTGCAAACCTCTTCTACTGTTTTCCAACAAGGACTTAATCGCTTTGTTTTCCGGTAGGTTCAGGAATTGATCTCCCCAGAAGTTCTCACTGAAGTGTGCCACCCGGACATCGGCAAGTGGTTTCGACTGTCTTTTGAAATAACAATCATCAAATCTCCAGTAATGGGCCAGGTGAGGCCCTACCAATACAATATCTCCCGATCTAAAACTCCTAATACTGTCTCCAATGAATTGCGTTCCTACACCCTTTTTAAGGTGTATGAGTTCAATTTCCGGATGGTAATGCCATTTATTGTTCATGTGAGGAATCAGGTCTCTTCTGACACTAAAAGACTGTGAGGGTGCCGTCGAAACTTTTAATAGTTGCGGTTTCATATCTGGTTAGTTTTATTAGTTAGTCAACTAAATATACTATAAAATTACATATCGATTTAATGATGAGCCAATATTGTTGACTCATTGGATAATTTTTTATATTCCAGGATGTGATTTCGAGAAAAATTGCATTGATGAGTTGATTAAAACGTTTTATTAATATTGAAATCTCCTGCATTCCGGCAACGGTAAGAGTCAACATCTGCGAAAAATCGAAGTGCTCATAATTGAGAGAAACTCATTGGGTAAATATTATCTTGGAGCTAATTAGGTAATTAATGAGGCTGTTTTTGCCGTTTTTAAAAATACTATCATACAATTAGGTAAATCTCCCTATGTCAGTTTAGAATGGAAACTAATGTGATTTAAGGAAATTCCCATTATGGTATATGAGTTTAACTGAGCTCCTTTCGATAAACTTTATTTTTTTAAAGAATTTTAAAAGACAGAAAAAAATGTTTTCTATGTCTAAGAATTCGAAATTAGAGAAAATATAAGTATCTGATAATCAAATAGTTCTACTTTTCTTGAAAATATATATGTAAGTATATGATTGTCAGGTTTTTATGTTATTTTTAGCATGTTCCTTATTTGTTGCTTTTTTACGTTAATTTTCTGGATTTTAGGGGTTTATACCTTTTGTATCGGTAAATAGTTGATTGTCAGGTATTTATATATGTTATCATATATTAAAATCAACTAGGTTTTCAACTTATTTTAGCTTCATTTAACTGTTGTAATCCCCCTCAAGCAGCCTCCAAGAATCAATCCATGTACGAGATTTTTTTACCCATTGTCTATGGACCGTTGATATTGGACTACCAATAAAACGCGATAAAGTTAACAGGGCGTTAAAAAATTAAAATAAATTTTAACCCCGCTGAAATATCAGCCAGTCTTAATAAATAAATTTAAAAAAAAAATAGACAGACTTGTCTGTTGTTAAAAAATGTTTATATACCTTTATATCGTAAACCCAAATAGATGTCATCACCGAAACAAAGGATCATGCAGACTACGTCTGTCCTCTTCGCTACCCAAGGCTACAATTCCACCGGGATCAACCAGATCATCTCAGAGGCTAGCGTAGCCAAAGCCAGCTTCTACCAGCATTTTAAATCCAAGGAAGATCTCTGTGTCGCATTTCTGGATGCCAGGCATGAGTACTGGTTCTCGGAACTGCACCATTTCACCAAAGATGCACACGGAATGAAAGCCAAAGCCATCTCTGCATTCGACTTTTTAATCCACATGAACCTGAAAGAAAATTTCAGGGGTTGTAGTTTCTTAAATATCCTGTCAGAAATCCCCAGCGATAATATCAAAATCCTAACGGCAATCCGGCAACATAAAACAGACCTAAGGGCTTTCTTTTCATCCTTTATAGCCGATGAAAGCCTTTCCGAGCACCTTTATTTACTATTTGAAAGTAGCATCACCGAAAGTAAAATGTTTAAATCGAACGCGCTCATTGAGCGATCAAAATCAATTATTAACCAATTAATTCATTAAACAATGGAACAAAAACACCCACTACCTCCATATACCCTGGAGAGCGCATTACAGAAAATACAATTTGCCGAAGATGCCTGGAATTCCCAGGACCCAGAAAAAATCTCCAAAGCATACACCATCGACAGTGAATGGAGAAACAGGGATCAATTTGTAAATGGGCGAGCGGAAATCGTAGACTTCCTGACTGAAAAATGGAAAAAGGAACTCAACTACCAGCTAAAAAAAGAATACTGGGCACATACAGACAACCGTATAGCAGTCAGGTTTGAATACGAGTTCATGGATCTTGAGGGGAATTGGTTCAGGGCATATGGAAACGAAAACTGGGAATTTGACGAAAACGGGCTAATGGCCAAACGATATGCGAGTATCAATAATTTAGCCATCAAAGAAGAAGACCGAAGGTTAAAATAACCCAAGCGGTAAAAGCAGAATTAGCGAATATTTGCCGCGGTTGCTACTTCTGCTTTTTTTTTGATAACAAAAAAACAACCTAAAACGAAATAAATAAAACCAAATGGCCTTTGTAGGGATTCTATAAGTAACCAACTTCAGCAGCCATGAAAACATTACAATTCATATTCGTTCTAGCAGCTTTTATCACTTCCATACTATTCGCCTGTACCAATCCATCAGACAGGGTTGAAAAGGGCAACAGTAAAATGGATCGCGGGGACACCACCAAAACCAAAGACTCCGTGCAAGCGCCGACAAGGACAAATCCTGAAGACACCGTAAGAAAATATTAAGGCTTCATTAAAACAAATCTCCTCCGTTTGCTATCCAGATCCGGCAATTTAAATAAGCCCCATTGCAAAACGCTTAGTGCATGCTATCTTGTCCCATAAACCCTTTAGCCAAACCATTAAGCCAAATCATTGTTATCACCCTGTATGGGAAAAATCTTCATTACCGGATCCACTGATGGACTGGGATTGCTTACGGCAAAAGCACTGATTAAAAACGGATATGAGGTAGTCCTGCATGCTAGAAATCAAGACAGGGCGAAAGCGCTGACTCACCAACTCCCAGATCAGAAAATCCTTATTGCAGACCTGTCCAGTATCGCACAATGTAAAGCGCTAGCTAAAAATGCCAATGACCTTTGTACCTTTGACGCTATCATCCACAACGCAGGCGTATACCAAGTCAGCGGAACCACTGAAGATAACCTCCCCATTCTCTTTGCTGTAAATACGCTGGCGCCGTACATCCTGACTACCCTTATGCACTTGCCAAAGCGCCTGGTTTATCTCAGTTCTCAAATGCACCTCTCGGGAAACACCAATGTATCCAAGCTATCAAAACCTGGTTTTAACACCAGCTATTCCGATACTAAATTATATGACCTGATCTTAGCTAAGGCCATGGCCAGAAAATATCCGGAAATCTACTCGAATGCCGTAGATCCAGGATGGGTACCCACAAAAATGGGAGGGAGGGGTGCTCCCGATAATCTCCAAAAAGGATACGAAACGCAGAGCTGGCTCGCAGCCGGAACTGACGAACATGCAAACATCACCGGCCAATACCTCCATCATAAAAGGCCAGCTCAGTATCATGAAATGGCCGATGATGAGCTCATTCAGGACACCCTACTTGCGCAATGCAAAAGAATTAGCGGCGTATAAAACCCCAAAGAAAAAACTATCCAAAATTCAACAAAAAATACCCTGACTAAACCAATTGCCCAAAACGTATGTTCTCTAAATAGAAAAATAAACAATAAAACACGATACCATGGCAAGAGGAACAAAAGTTGAACGCAATTCGGTCTCCAACCAGGACCACGAAATCCGCTACGAAGCAGATAAATTAAAGGTAAAACCTGATAAGGTAAAAGACGCCAAGCAAAGTGCAGGCAACCAGCGAAAAGCCATCGAAAAAAAAGTAAAATAAACCTGAAGCCCCAGTTGGGGCTTTTTTTGCCAATGAAAATCGCATCCTATAACATCAATGGCATAAACGGCAGGCTTGAAAACCTCCTCCGCTGGCTAAACGAGGCTCAGCCGGATATCTTATGCCTGCAGGAACTCAAATGCGAGGATAAAAGTTTCCCGGCAAACAAGCTAAAAGATGCCGGCTACCACAGCGTATGGGTAGGTCAAAAAAGCTGGAATGGTGTAGCCGTACTTTCCAAAAAAGAAATCAAAGAACTTCGCCGGGACCTACCAGGAGAAGACAAAGAATTTACCCATAGCCGGTACCTGGAAGTATTTACCTACGACACAGTTATCAGCTGTATCTACCTGCCCAATGGCAACCCATTTCCAGGACCAAAATTTGAGTACAAAAAACGCTGGTTTAAAAGGCTGGCAAACCACGCTAAAACCCTCATCAAAACCGGCCTTCCAGTCATGCTCATCGGTGATTATAACGTCATGCCAACAGATCTGGATACCTATAAACCCGAAAAATATAAAGACAACGCCTTGTTCCAACCTGAAATCAAAGCAGCTTATCAAAGTCTAATAAGTCAAGGCTGGACAGACGCCATCAGAACGTTATATCCCAATAAACGCATCTATACCTTTTGGGATTACCTGAGAAAAGCCTATGAAAGAGATGCCGGCCTGCGCTTAGACCATTTCCTCCTCAGCGAGCTCCCTGCACAGAAACTTAAAAAAGCAGGCGTAGACAAAGAGGTAAGGGGATGGAAAGGATCGAGTGACCACGCCCCAGTATGGATCGAACTTGCAGGATAAGTTATTACGGACCAGTTACTGCCTGTTTTTAAAAAAGGTTAGCCTGGAGCAACTTTCCAAATAGATTCATATCAAAGATTAACCAAACCCACTAAGCAACCCACTCAAGCCCCCATTTGTATAACTCGTTTATAATGGGTTCTAACTTTTCACCTTTAGCAGTTAGCGTATATTCTACAGTGGGAGGGACGGTAGGATAAACCTTCCTGGTTACAATCCCATTTGACTCCATATTTTTTAATTCCTTGACCAACATCCTGGTGTTAATACCCGGTATCATCCGCTCTAACTCACTAAAACGCCTGGTGCCGGGAAATAAAGCATAAATGATAGACATCGACCATTTACCCCCAATCACACCCAGGATTTCCTGCAGCGCGCAACGTTCCGTATTTTTTTTAATTTTTTTCTCACCCATATCTTGCTGATAATCATTTTAGCTTTACTCTGTGTCATTACTGTACATTTGTGTGCCTACTTTCAAAAGTAAAGTATTGTCTTTTTATTTACAACAAATTAAATAATACAGCTATGGATAATACATTCAAAGGACAGGTAGCACTGGTAACAGGCGGAACAAAAGGCATCGGCAAAGCCATTGCAGATACACTGGCCAGTAAAGGCGCACAGGTGATCGTAACAGCACGGACAGCACCCGGCGAAAACACGCCCGGAAATTACTTTATCGCATCAGACCTTTCAAAACCCGGCGGGGCAGAGGTCGTAGCCAGCGAAGTACTGGCAAAATTTAACAGAATAGACATTATTGTTAACAATGCCGGAGCAAACCTGAGCCCAGGGGGCGGTTTCAGTACCCTGGGTGATGAACACTGGTATAACGATTGGGAACTGAACTTTTTATCAGCCGTCCGCATCAACAAAGCCTTATTACCAACGATGATCGCTCAGGGAAGTGGAGTAATCATCAACATCTCTACGGGAGCAGCCAAACAGCCCATATGGGAAATGACCATGTCCTATTCCTCCGCGAAATCAGCATTAAACACCTATAGCAAAGCATTGGCAAGTGAGCTAGGCCCCAAAGGAATCCGCGTTAACGTTGTCTCTCCAGGGGTAGTAGAGACCCCGCTGATGATCGAATTCATCCAGGACATCGCAAAAAAATCCAACGCCACCTACGATCAAGCATTTAAAAACGTAATGGATAAGGTCAACGTACCGCTAGGCAGAATGGCTGAATCAGCAGAAATTGCCAGCCTTGTTGCCTTCCTGGCATCATCCGAAGCGAAATATATCACAGGCGCGAATTACGCCGTGGACGGAGGCGCAGCACCAACGGTTTAGCAATAATTAACCGTTTAGATTTCAAGATAAAAATATAAAGGCTACCAGAAAACCGGTAGCCTTTAAGCTAAATATATAATTATCAATACGTAAACATTACCACATAACCGGTTTCGAAGATCAGATTTTACCTAGCGGCGTCGCCCCATTATGACTTTCCTTTTGCCGAAAGTGTAAAATAAAAGATGCTTCCGGCGCCAGGAGTACTTTCCACCCAGATATCACCACCGTGTCGGGTTATGATTTCGTGGGCCAGGTAAAGTCCGATCCCAAGGCCGGATACATTCGGTGTGGCGTCATCGATCCTGTAAAATCTATCAAAGATATTCTTGAGTTTGTCACTACTTATACCTGGTCCAAAATCCCGGACCCAAACTTTGACTGTTTCCTGCGAGCAATCCAATCCAATTTCAACCCTATCGGCGGCTGGGGAATACTTTATCGCATTTGAAAGCAAATTGACCACCACTTGTTCCACGCGCTGCGCGTCGCCTTTAATCATACATGTGCCGGCATTACTGGTAAAGCTGATTCTGTGTTTCGCACCAGAATGCTGCGTAAGTTCTATGGCCTCATCGATGATCGCTTTCAAGTCAAAGTCTCCTTCGCCCAACTGCAGTTTTCCCGCTTCGATCTTGGATACATCTAGCAGATCGTTTACCAAGGCCGTAAGACGGGTAACTTGCGTATAGGCCTTATCAAGGAATTTGCGGGAACGCTCCTCGGTTATCAACCTAATTACAATCTGCAGGTAGCCACTAATGCTGGCAAGGGGTGTTTTGAGTTCATGGCTGGCAAGGCCGATAAATTCATCTTTCTTATCGTTAAGCGCTTTTACCTCTTCGAAAAGCTTGGCATTATCCAAACTTATCGCTGCCTGTGCAGCAATGGAACTGACCAGGCTTTCATGTTCCTGAGTAAATCTACCTGGCTCGGAATGGCCAAAAAACAGACCGCCTATCACATTCCCGGAACGGGAAATGACCGGAACAGCAAGGTAGCTCACCACAGGCAGATGTCCTTGAGGCATGCCGAAGTGCGGATTATTCTTGCCATAGCGGCTGTCCTTGGTGATATCATCAACCCTGACCACTCCTTCTCCTGCAAAAGTAGGGTGGAATAAAGCGGTATTGCGCGGCATCCCGAATTTATCAAATGCTTCCCGGGGAGCTCCGGAGAGGGTGTAAAGCATATAGGATTCTCCGGCATCATCTGTTTTATTGTAAAAAAATGCCCCAAACTCGGCGCCGGTTAGTCCAGTAGTTGCGTCGGTCACTTTTTGCAGGATCTTATTCAGATCGAGCTCCTCTGATACTACACTCATCACCATATTCATGATCTCGAGCCGTTCGGTATATTTTCTGGATGATTCTTGTGCATCCAGTTGGGCGGAAATATCCCGTGCAATCTTGGAGATTCCGATAACACGTCCACTTTCATCAATGACAGGCGAAACGGTTAATGAAAGTTGCAGTTTTTGCCCGTCCTTACCATGCCTGACAGTCTGGAAATTGTCAACCTTTTCTCCCGATCTGATCTTGCCGATAATATAATCTTCCTCAGCCAGTCTTTCAGGGGGTATGATGATCGAGATATGTTTTCCGATAGCCTCTGACTCGGTATATCCAAATGCCCTCACTGCAGCAGGGTTCCAACTGGTAATGATTCCATCAGTGGTCTTACTGATGATGATATCACCGGAGGAATTGACTACTGCTGCCAGACGGGCCTGCTTTTCAGCGAGATCTTTCAGGCGCAGCTCATTTTCTTTTTCCGGCGTGATATCAAGTACAGAACCGATAAAGCGTACTGCCTGTCCGCGATGATAGTAGACTTTCCCCTTTGCCCTTACCCAGCGGATCTTGCCATCCTGGGCTCCCACCGTCCGGTACTCTATGTCATAATCTCCATCTCTCTTACGTCCCGAAAGCAGATCATCATTGACCTTTACCACACGCTCGCGGTCTTCCGGGTGAAGGCCTTGCGCAAAATCATACCCATAAGTTACCTGCGCATCGTGAGCTATACCAAAAAGTTCGCGGCATCGTTCATCCCATAACATCTCCCCGGTTTTTACATTCATATCAAAGGTACCCAGCTGCGCGGCCAGCTTCGAAAGCCGGATCTGTTCGTAAGCCCGTTCAAGTTCCATTCTTGACACTACCTGAGCGGTAACATTGACTGAAATCGCTACCACCCCAATGATGCATCCATACGCATCACGATAAGCCTGATAGACAAAGTTTTGGTAAACGGTATCGGCAAGGCCGTGGCGGATAAGCTCAACAGGCTGTTCATTTGCAAAAAAAGGATTACCTGTTCTGAAAACCTCTGACATCACTTCCTCCAGGCCCTGTTTGCTGGCATCCGGAAGTGCCTGGAAAACGGGTTTTCCAGTTACCTGTTCTAATGGCTTTCCCCAGATCTCCAGCATCGCATCATTGACCAAATCCACTATAAACTCGGGACCCCTCAAAAGACACATCGCTACGGGCGCCTGAAGGATCATATTCCTGAAGTTTTGCTGGGTGAACTCGGCTTGCTGTTTGGCGATTATTAAATCGGTAACCTCGGCCGCGGTATTCATTACCCCATATACCTTTCCCGCTGTATCAAACAAAGGCGTAAAGCTGTAGTTGAAATAGAAGGTGCTCAGCGCTCCGTCTACAACCAGATCGATACGCTGGTTTCTAACATGTAGTGGAACACCGGTCTTATAAACATTATCCAGCTGCTCATAAATATGTTGAGATTCAAGCTCAGGTAATACCTGGGCATAAGGCTTTCCGATAACATCCGGGCCTTTTCCCCATACGTCTATAATTGATTGATTTGCTCGTGCAATAACCATATCCGAACCAATGTATATTGCAATGGGAAAGGGCGCGCTATCGATAATCGCCGTCACTTCCTGCTCACGGAAAGCAAAGTTTTCGCTATCTTTATTGTTAAAATATTCTTCTTCCTTGGCTCTTTCCATCTATATTTTGGTTGTGGGTAATTGTATTGGCTTTGCCGGTTATTTACCGGCAGAAAGTTGCTCTGCTTGTGCAAGTAATGTATTCAGGTCAAAGGGTTTTGCCAAAAATCCATCAGCACCCGCCTGCTCAGACAATTTTTTAATCTCATTGTTTGCAGAAATGTAAATAACAGCTATCTGTTTAGTCCGCTTATCTGACTTAAGTAATCTTGTAGCCTCGATTCCCCCGGTTGAAGGTATCCAGTTGTCCATCAGTATCAGGTTCGGACCGATTTGAATTGCTGTTTCAACCGGATTGTCACACACTTGCCTTGTGTGCACATCCCAGCCGCCTTCCTCGAATAGAAAAGTAAAGATTTCCAGCAAATCCTCATCATCGTCAAAAATCAGTACACGCTTTCTCATGCTCAAATATATTAATTTTCGCCAAGTCCAACCAGGCCGCATCAATACCCTAAAAAAAATATCTTACACCAAACAGATATAGATCCTGCAGAGAAGAATAAAGCCCCGGTATCCGTCTTAATCGCTAATACAGAGTTTGATTAACTGGGTTCTGGTGCATACTTTTGTGTAAGTCTTCCAGATGAAAAAAGGGAAGGCAATAACCGGGACCAATCCGGGAACTAGCATGCCGAGGTGCTTGCCAATAAAAGGTATTCGTTGCTGCGCAGGCAGGCAAAAAAAAACCAATATAGCCGATGAGCTGCAGGAGTAGCCCAAAAAATGAAAAAAGGGTACAAAATAACCAATAGTTATATGCTGTTATTATCAGCTTATCTTTCCTTAAACTACAAAAATCGTTAGATAGAAAGACTGCATTAGTAATATTAGTTATATGTTATTCCGTACTTTCGGCAAACATTTAAGCTCAATGGGTGTTTTGCAATTGCGAAATTATTCCCGGATGAAAAAACTGATTTTTGTACTAGAAGATGATGACGAGCTGAGAGAACTATACGCTTATTTATTAGAATCGGAGGGATACGAAGTATCCTCATATCCTGACGCCGCCTCATTTGACATAGCGATAAGCACCGCAAGCCCTGCTGTTATTGTGATGGACGTAAGACTGCCAGACGGCAACGGCATTGATATCTGTAACGGGCTCAAAGCGAATCCACGAACATCGGCCGTTCCAGTATTGATTATGTCTGCCCACAAAGATCTCATTTCACTCAAAGTTAACAGCCGTGCAGACGACCATCTTGAAAAACCATTCAATATAGATGTTTTCCTGGAGAAGATAGAGCGGCTTGCCCGATAAGGTAATTGAATACTAAGGCATGATAATGACAATTTTAAGCCTCCAAATTTACAGTTTTCTCTCCATTGTTATAAAAGTAGAATGGTGTAGATTCGATAATGTTGTCGTAATTGATACTTCCATCACCGTTGGTAAGCAATGGCCTCCAGTAATAGCTCGCTGGTGCCCGGTCACGTGGCGTGCTACTCTGATCGCGGATCGCATCATAGATGTTGTCTAACATCTCCATTGAAACATCCGGACTAGTGCGGAGATAATTAATTGGCCACCTTCCGAATTCCTTAACTTCCCTCGCCTCTGAGTTAAGATATATCTCGGAATCTGTATATCGGTGATAGTTTTTATCTTTGCACGGAATGAAACCTAAGCCGAATCCGCAAGAAACTTACGGAAATATAGATATCTACCTCTTTGATCAAATCCTCAAAGGAACCTATGCCAATTGCACCTCCATTTTAGACGCCGGCTGTGGGCAAGGAAGAAACCTGATTTATTTTTTGAACAGTGGCTGTGAAGTTTATGGCGTAGATAGGAGTGAGGAAACTATCTCAGCCCTCAGAGAAGCCACCCATAGTTTTCCATTGATCAATCCCGAAGAAAACTTCCAGGTATCATCTGTCGAAAACCTGCCCTTTGAAAACGAAAAGTTTGATTTGGTCATCTCTAGTGCAGTGCTGCATTTCGCTGAAAACCTCGAACACTTTGAGGCTATGCTGGATTCCATGTGGCGTGTACTCAAACCCGGGGGTTATTTCTTTTGCCGTCTGGCTTCAGAAATCGGTATTGAATCCTCTGTGCAATTTATCGGAAACGGCAGATATATCCTGCCAGATGGATCAGAACGGTTCCTGGTTAATCAGGTAATGCTACTCAGACTCACCAAAAAACTCGGTGGCGACCTGCACGAACCTATCAAAACCACCAATGTGCAAAACATGCGCGCCATGACCACCTGGTGTATCAGGAAGTAGTTCCATCAAATAATTAAAGACTAACTCCATTTGGTGAAATTGTTTTCGGCGTCAAGTTTTCATTTAAGGTTAGTCAAAGTCATAGGCTCGAAAAGACAAGTTTCAGCTAAGCTTTGGTTCAAGAGGTTTATTTTATTTTCCGGGCTTTCTGCATTGTTTCTTCAACCAGCTTTCGAATGCACATCATTTTTTTCTCATCCGGTCAGTAGCACTAAAATACCCAAAATTTGAAGGATTCCCGAAACACAGCCGTGTTTCAAATACAGCTTATCCTAAATCGGAAGATGCAAGTAGAACCGCCTCTTAGCTGGGCTTAACTGTCCAGCTCATATTCGGATTTAGTGTTACAGTCATATGGAACTGATCCCGGTATAAATCCGCATAGCAAACCAGGCCAGCGGCATGGTCATACCATCCTGATTTTCCGGGACCTGCTGAAAGATGCAGAAGTTATCATTTGCAGTAGAGTTGTTGATGATCGTTATTGAATAAGGGCTTGACATAAAACAGGATTGAAGCGTTATAAGATAAATTTTGCTGTAAATTCCCAACCCAATGATGGATAGGAGTAGCGAATATAACAAAATGTTACCTGTATGTGCCTAACTTATCGCAAACCATTGCCCGCCTTTATTGGTTATTAATAGACCTGGAATAGCTAAACTCCAACAGGTAAAAGAGGACCAATAAAAGAGACCTAAGATGTCGGAAAAAAACAAATCAATATTATTGCAGGGCAATGCCGCAATCAGTGCTGGTAACAACCAGGGATTTCTGGACCTGTGCACCGAGGATACCAGTTGGGAATTTGTAGGCGAAAAGACCATCAATGGCAAGCAGGCCGTAAGCGCATACTTAAATGAAACCTACCAAGAGCCTCCGAAATTTAACGTAAAGGAATTGATTGCCGAAGGTGACTTCGTGATAGCCGTAGGGGAGATCGAACTAAAGCAAAAAGACCACACCTGGATCAAATATGACTACTGCGACATATGGCGATTCCGGGAGGGAAAAATGGCCAGCTTGCGTGGCTTTGTTATCCCAAAAACGTAACAATCAAATTTTTATTTGATTACTGTCTTTCGAACCCTTGGCTAGCTCGTTTGCTAAATCATTAATTTTCAGAACAAGCATGGTGAACATAATACTTTTGATTATGCAAAGGATATAATCTGAGGCATAGCTGCTAGTTTTTCATTCATGGCAATTAGTTTATTTTTTTTTCCAGAAACCCTGAAAACTGCTGTGAGTTGATTTTCATCTTTGCCGACTTCCAACCGTTCAATCAGCAGCCCAATCGCAGTTAAATCAGTTTGTAGGTTAATGATTTGTTCAAAAGAGGAATCTTTAAATCTGATGGTCAGTAGTTTTTCTTTTTGTAGCCGGGCGATAAGTTTCTCTATTTTAGTGACGAGTAGTAACATCGCCAAAGTGATTAGCGTCAAGGTCAGCGCCAACGCGTGATAGCCAATTCCGGTGGTCATGCCGATTGCGGCCGATGTCCAGATTACCGCTGCGGTGGTCAGTCCCCGTACAGAAATTTTATCTTTAAATATCACTCCCGCCCCGATAAATCCAATCCCGGTAATAATATTGGCCGAGATCCTATCATCTGTTCCAACACCGTGACGCGAAACAATAGTGAAGATGGTGGATCCTAACGATATTAAAATAATCGTCCGGAAACCTGCAGATTTACTCCGGTATTCCCGCTCGAAACCAATAATGCCCCCGCAAATCATCGAGACCAGCATGGCAATCATATCTTCCAGTTCAATCGTAAAATCCATATTCTTTTTGTCTAGTCAACGTGTTTAGCTTACTTTTGTTTTGAAATAGTTGTTTGCTAGCGGAGGCCTTTAGGTAGCTTTCGCTCTGTTTAGACTAGCAGTTTAAGCCAATTCCAAATTGCGTAGTCTTGATGCCACTCTCACGCAGGGGCCGCCTGCATTATATTTTATAATCACCATTCCGGTAATCTTGCAGGTATGCCCCAAAGTCGGCAGCAACAAGTGCGGCTTGCTCGGTGGCAATGTTAAGCAGTTTCTGCTGCCACTGGTCATCTGCGGCAAAAGCCATGAGCTCATCCTTAGTTGCTGTCCCGTCCATTCCCGAACTTCGGAGCTGGGATGAAGCGGTGAGCACCCCCATATCATCAATTACCTGGTACATATTTCGGTAGTCTTCCTTTAAAAGTTTGAATTTAATGGTGTCCTTTACTGGCTGAAGTTCCTGCATCACGTAATGCTCCCCTTGAAAAGTGCTCGTTGAAAGCAAAGAAGCTGAAACGTGTTGCATGCGTTTCTGTACGGAAATGATTCGCTCAGCCTCATTTTCAAATTTTGGTTGCCCGGTGGTGATAAATGGGGTTAAAGCGGAAGCAAAGGCTTGTTTCATATCTATGAGCAGATAATCATCTTTTTTATTGGTGCTTTTAAGCAGGAACAAGAACCGTTTTTGTCCCAGACTGCCAGTTCCTGCGATGCGGTAGACAACATCCTTGACTTTATAATTATAAGGACTATCACTATTGTGGGTAATCCATTCGCTGATGTGTGTTTTAAGTTCGTCTTTTAGCTTTTTTCCCAATTTAAAGTGATGTTCATCTTCAAGATCCAAGAGGATTTTTCCTTTCTTTTCCTGGGTTCTTTTTTTGAGCAAATCTTCATAACTGCTTTTCTCTGCCCGCGTCAAAAACTCGCAAACGATACCTTTAGACGTTCTGGGATCCAGATCCATTGCTTTGCCGCCCCGTAAGGTGGAACTGTAACTTTTCAGGAAAAGCATGGCCATGTTCATAGCCTGATCTGACTCGATCTCCAAGGCGGTAAAGGCGATGAAAATACTGGTTAAAAGCCGGACAACCTCCCAAAGTACCGGAGCTTTTATTGCTTCGTCGAAGTCATTTAAATCAAAATAAACCAGATTGTTATTCCCACGGTAACTGCCGAAATTTTCCAGGTGTAAATCTCCACAAATCCATCCTGCAGGTGAATCGGGCATTTTTTTTACTTTAGAAAGCCTTTCATAGAATAATCCGCAGGTACCGCGGTAGAACCGGAATACATTTTCCTGCATGGCCTGGAATTTAATCTCAAGCACTTCAGGTTTGCGGTTTTGATTGTAGGCGATTATTTTTTCTGAGCGTGCTGACATTATTTTTTCTGCTTTTGAATACTTTTTTGTTTACGGTTTTGTGATGCTTTTTTTTCAGCCAAGGCTTCAGCTGAATCGATGGAATGTGATTGATGAATATCATCATCCTTTTCAGCTACATCGGAAAGTTTTTCGTAATATTTGTGAAGTATATCCAGTTCCGCTTCACTCAAGTCTTCAATATCAACCATGCGGTTGCTGGCAAAGCGGCTTGCGGCGAGCAGTTCATTTAGTTTTAACTGAATCGCTTTGGAATCTTTGTTTTGAGTCTTTTGGATCAGAAACACCATCAAAAAGGTTACGATCGTTGTACCGGTATTAATTACCAGTTGCCAGGTGTCCGAAAAATGAAATATTGGCCCGCTGATTCCCCAAACCAGTACAATTCCGAATGCTGTTATGAATGCCCAAGGGCTTCCCGTCCAGCAGGTAATTTGATTTGCGACGCGCTCGAAGAAATTTTGTTTTCTCATAATTTTATTAAATCTTATTGCTAGGACATTTCAATCTGATGATTGGTTTTAACTGGGTTATTTTTTTATACGGCATCCAGCATGATGCGATGAAGCGTTATTTTCTGGGATGCTTTTTCAGATTATAGATTTGAAAACAATCTGCCAATTCTAAGAGTTTAAAAAGCAGGGACACGTTCAATTGCATTGCAGTTTTCAATGTCCCGCTCTGCTGGCGTATTTATGCGCCAGCATTTTTTTTGTTTAATTCTTTTCGAATGCGATCTGCCGGAGCTCTCTTACCGGAGGTACGGTGAGCGCTTGTTTTCCTGCCAGCTACCGTAGAAATGAAGTCCCCAACTGACCAAAAAAAGTAGACCAAAACAGATTGAAAGCGGGTGAGAATAAAGTTTTAATATCCATTCTCCCTGCCATAATGGGTTCTGAACCGCCAAATAGCATGATGATAACAGGTGATGTAATCACCTGTTAACTTATTTTAAGTGGTTCTCGATCTGACCGGCAATCTGGTTGATCTCCGCTGCACCAAGCACAATACGCTCACCTTCGGGGGTAAGCTTACTTTCAAATGGGGCAAGTTCTCCCGGCTCAATTTCACCTGGTTCCATCAAAAACCAGTCTGCACCTTCGTTTTTAATGGCTCCAATGATTCCTTCAGCGTAGGCGATCTTAAAATAATCCGCCTTTGGAATAATAGTTAGCGTGATGGCTTCTTTGCCATGGGGAATATCGATGTTAAATGCGGTCATGGTTACTGAACCCTGAAGATTATTCTTTTGTTTTATCACAGGGCACAAACCAGCATATAAAGCAAGATTTTTCGAACGAAGCTTTTTTTTTGCGAATGAAAACTTTTTACCCGTAACTGTGATTTCTAAATAAAGATTAATATGGAAGAATTAATTGCGCAGCTCAAAACTTTTTTAGGTAGCCGTATCAGCGAAATCGTAAGAACTGGAGCTGCAGAGATTGACCTTGTCGTGGAAGAAAATGAAGATATCGAGGCCTTATCTGCTGATCTCCAATCGAATATTGTAGCGCTTGTCGGTCAAAATACCCTGGCGAAAATTAATCTTATCTCGGCTGATGGCGAAGTAAAAGCCAGTTTCCCGCTTAATCAGTAATCACTTATGCGGATGCATTCGGTAACCGCTGGGAAAGGTTACGCTTAACCGGATATTTAAAATGTTCTATTAGAAATTATGCAGATACAAATCAGTCAAAGAAAAATTGGCCTGAATTTTTTAGATGATGGCCATGCTGAAGTTTTACTCTGGGCGCCATTTGCTTCAAAGGTATTGCTGCTATCGGGCAGTTTATCCATCCATTTGGTAATGGAAGAGCTGGAGGGAGGATATTGGATGATTCATACCGATCAGCTAAAAGTTGGGGAGGAGTATAGTTTTGAAATTTGGAAAGCGGAAAAAAGCGAAGCGGATACCGGGGCAACTTCAAAGCTGGTCAGGGCAGATCCGGCAGCATTGTATCTGAAAGATGGTATCGGCGGAAATGCGACCGCCTTTGATCCTGGGCTTTTTAACTGGTCCGATCAAAACTGGAAAGGGATTGCCCAAAAGGACTACATTATATACGAGCTACATACCGGCACCTTTACTCCCGAGGGAGATCTGGGGGCTATTGAAGCTAAACTGGATTACCTGATCGAGCTCGGCATAACTGCCATTGAAATTATGCCCCTGGCCCAGTTTCCGGGTGGGAGGAACTGGGGTTATGACGGGGTATATCCATTTGCCGTGCAGCATAGTTACGGAGGCCCCCACGCTTTGCAGCACTTAGTTGATTCCTGCCATAACAAAGGTCTGGCAGTAATACTGGATGTAGTCTATAACCACATGGGGCCTGAAGGAAATCATTTGAGTGATTTTGGCCCTTATTTTACCGATAAATACCTCACCCCCTGGGGGCAGGCAATTAACTTTGATGATGCCGGTTCAGACGCCGTGCGCCACTATTTTATCGAAAACGCGCTCATGTGGTTCCGGGATTTTCATATCGATGCACTTCGGCTGGATGCAGTACATGCCATAAAGGATTTTGGTGCTACTCATATCCTTGCCGAGCTCAAGGAATATACCCAACAGCTCACGTTGCTTACTGGGAAGGAACACCATCTTTTTGCCGAACTTGACCTGAATGATAACCGTTATATTAATCCAAAAAAACAAGGTGGTTACGGTCTGCACGGACAGTGGATAGATGAGTTCCATCACGCGCTGCGCGTCGCGGCAGGGCAACAAAAGCAAGGATATTTTAGTGATTTCAATGGTGTAGGGCATCTGGCAAAAGCTTACGAGCATGCCTATGTTTATGATGGGCAATATTCCGCCCACCGTGATAAAACCTTTGGAGTACCCGCAAGGGGAAATCCGGGTGAACAGTTTATTGTTTTTTCCCAGAATCACGATCAGGTCGGTAACCGCATGCTGGGAGAACGTAGCAGTAAGCTGGTAAGTAAGGAAATGTTGAAACTACTTGCCGGGGCAGTATTCTGTAGCCCCTTTTTGCCGCTCATTTTTATGGGGGAGGAATATGGGGAAGAACATCCTTTCCTGTTTTTTATCAGCCATACAGATCCTGGGCTTATCGATGCGGTTAGAAAAGGGAGGAAAGCTGAATTTGCAGCGTTTCACCATTCGCAGGATTCTCCGGACCCGCAGGATGAAAAAACTTTTCAGGAATCTAAGTTGAACTGGAAAAATCTGAATGAACCTAAGCACCAGATGCTATTCGCCTACTATAAGGAACTGATTTCATTAAGAAAGACAATTCCGGCACTTTCCACCTTGGACCGCAACCAGGTTAAGTCCATAGCACTGGCTGACCAAAACTGCCTGATCCTCAATCGCAGCTATGATGGGCAAAATATAATGGCGTTAATGAATTTCTCGGACCGTGAACAAGAGCTTCAACTTCCGTCTGATTGCACGTGGAAGCTGTTGTTGAACTCTTCTTCAGCGCATTGGGGAGGAACATCGGCAAATGTTAACAAAATCACGGCTGATGGGACCATTAGCGTTAAAGCAGAATCAATCTTAATATTTACAGGCACAAATGTATAAACCACAATCTACTTACCGCATTCAGTTTAACAAGGAGTTCAATTTCAAATCCTTTGACCGAATTATACCTTACCTGAAAAAACTAGGTGTTGATACCATATATGCCTCTCCGATCTTTAAGGCATTGCCTGGAAGTACGCATGGTTATGATGTGACCGATCCGCTCAGGATCAATCCCGAAATCGGTACCGAGACAGAGCTTTTTGAGCTTAGTAAAAAATTAAAAGAGTTGGGAATCAGCTGGCTTCAGGACATCGTTCCCAATCATATGGCTTTTCATCCGGATAACAACTGGCTCGTGGATGTTTTGAAAAATGGGAAGAAATCTGCATTTGCAGCCTTTTTTGATATTGACTTTACTGAAAAACTAATGGTACCCTTTTTAGGGGATAGCCTCGAAGATGCAATTGCAAACCAGGCGCTCAAAGTCAAAAGAACGGCCGGTGGATACGCTTTGGATTTCTCAGGTAATCGCTGGCCGCTAAACGGGGATGGTAAAACCTTTATTGATAGTAGCGGTATTAGTGAGCTAAACAGTGATGCTGCATTATTGACTAAACTTGTAGATATGCAGCATTACCGCCCATGCCATTGGCAGGAAACAGCATCCAGAATCAACTATAGGAGATTTTTCACCGTAAACAGCTTAATCTGCCTGAATATTCAAGATCCGGACGTTTTCAAGGCCTATCATGCTTATATTTTCAAGCTATTGGAATTAGGGATAATCCAGGGGTTAAGGATAGATCATATTGATGGGCTTTTTGATCCAGAGGCTTATTTGAAGATGCTAAGGGCAAATGTTGGGAAGGATGTCTACCTCACTGTGGAAAAAATACTTGCCCAAAATGAGCAGCTGCCCCCATCCTGGGATGCGCAAGGTACCACCGGGTATGATTTTCTGGCTATAGCCAATAACCTGTTCACTAATAAAGCTGCACAAAAGCCCTTCGACAGCCTCTATCGACAGGTAACTGGTAAAAAGCCCGACGTCAGATCGTTGGTTCAGGAGAAGAAAACCGCCATCTTATATACCCATATGCAAGGCGAACTGGATAACCTGTTCAACCTAATGATAGCTCTGGGGCTGGTGGAAAAAAAACAGCTCGATAATATCGGAGCAGCGTGCCTAAAAAAAGCATTAGGAGAAATGCTGATCCAGCTGCCGGTTTACCGCTATTATAACTATCAATTCCCCTTATCAGCGGAGGATCAAGAACATATAAGAGAGTTGCTCAGTCAGGCTGTTAATAAGCCCGGGCTGAGTGAGGCCGTGAGGTTTTTAGAGGAATTGTTTCTGATAGGCCCTGAAAAAAATAACACCACAAAGAACAAAAAAATAACGCAGTTTTATCAGCGCTGTATGCAGTTTACAGGGCCACTGATGGCAAAAGGGGTGGAAGATACACTGATGTTTACCTATAATCGTTTTGTGGGCCATAATGAAGTGGGGGATCAGGCCGGAGCTTTCGGTATGTGCATTGCAGAATTCCACCATCAAATGCAGGAAAGGCAGCAGCTCTGGCCGCTGTCGATTAATGCAAGCGCTACCCATGATACCAAAAAGGGAGAGGACGTAAGAGCACGCCTGAACGTTCTGACCGATATTCCCCAGCAGTGGACAGCGGAGGTTAAAGAGTTGATGGACTGGTTTACCAGCCTGCAAAATAAAAATCCATCCTTTAGCTGGTTACACCCAAACGATATCTATCTCCTCATTCAGACTATTTTGGGTATGTTGCCAATGCCGGGAGAAGATGGCGAAGATATCTGCGAACGTTTAGAACAATACATCGAAAAAGCCTTAAGGGAAGCCAAAAAACGATCAGACTGGGCAGAGCCGGATGAAGATTACGAAAATAAGGTGAAGGACTTTGCCCGGCTATTGATCAGTCCAGATAGCCAGGCTTTCCGTATCATCTCCCGCTTACTGGAAAAGATTGCCGATTTTGCAGTGGTGAACGGTCTCTCACAGCTAGTCCTTAAATTTACCTGTCCGGGCATACCCGATATTTACCAGGGATGTGAGCTCTGGGATTTGAGTCTGGTGGATCCGGATAACCGCAGGCCGGTTGATTTCCATAAAAGGGAAGTTTTGCTTGGCGAATTGGAGGGGGTGAACCCTAAAAAACTCTGGGAGGACCGCTATAGCGGTGAAGTCAAGCTTTGGCTCACCAGTTCGTTAATGAAAATCAGAAGCGGCAATCTCGAACTTTTTGAAACAGGAGAATATGTCCCGTTAAAAGTCAAGGGAAAATACCATAAAAATATCTTTGCCTTCGCCAGAAGACTCAATGACCAGTGCATTTTAGTCACAGTACCCCTTGGAATGGCGGGATTAACAAATTCGATTGCAGAGAAGCCTTTTGACTGGCAGGATACTGAAATCATTTTGCCCAAAGACTTGCCGGCAACATGGCGGGACTTGCTTTGGGGTAAGCTCGGAGCAAAAGATATCCTGAACGAAGGCATCAGGATCAATCAGCTCTTTACACAGATTCCCATTGCGGTGATTGCCCTTTCTGAAAAAAAGCAGAAAAGGTCTGCAGGTATCTTAATGCATATTTCCTCTCTACCTTCACCATTTGGTATAGGAGACTTTGGATCCAGCGCCAGGGACTTTATTGATTTTTTGGTTGATGCCAAGCAACGCTATTGGCAGATCCTGCCCATAAACCCAACCAAATTGGCCAGTGGTCATTCCCCATATTCAAGCAGTTCGGCTTTCGCAGGTAACCTGCTACTCATCAGTCCCGAAGGCATTTTTCAGGACGGACTTATCAGCGAAGTCCAATTAAACCAAGCCAAACTTAATATAGGTGAGCAGATAGACTTTCCAGCTGTGGAAAAATCAAAATCAGATCTGCTGGCTAAGGCTTACGTCAACTTCCAAAAAAAAACAGGTCAGCCATTAGCAGACTTATACAAAGAATTCTGTAGTCGCGAAATGGATTGGCTGGACAATTTTGCATTGTACACGGCACTAAAAACCTCCAATAAAGGCCTCGAGTGGTATCATTGGCCGAAACAATACCGCAACAGAGAACATGATGCGCTATTATCATTTTCGAAGGTCAAAGCCGATCAGATTGACGAAATTAAATGGCAGCAGTTTATTTTCTACCGGCAATGGGGCGGTTTAAAACAATATGCCGCGGACAATGGCCTTGGTATTATAGGCGATCTTCCTTTTTATGTGGACCGGGATTCAGTTGAAATCTGGGTACATCCGGAGCTGTTTAAACTTGACGATGATCTGAACCCTGTAAAAGTTGCAGGGGTTCCACCTGATTACTTTAACGACAAAGGCCAACTATGGGGCATGCCAGTGTTTGACTGGGAGAAAATGAAACTGGAAGGGTTCAGCTGGTGGAAGAAACGACTCAGCAAAAACATGGAGCTTTTTGACCTGGTCCGTTTAGATCACTTTAGGGCTTTCTCCGCTTTCTGGGAAGTTGCTGCCGGCGATGAAGATGCTAGCGGGGGAAGCTGGGTGAAAGGCCCCGGGGTGGATTTTTTCCATTCAATTAAAAAAGCACTGGGTTCCTTACCCTTCATCGCTGAGGACCTGGGTGAAGTTTCCGATCAGGTGGAGTCATTGCGCAAGGAACTGAACTTTCCCGGAATGAAAGTTCCCCAGTTTGCATTTGGAGATGACCTGTTGGTATCACCCAATATCCCGCATAACTTTAAGGAAGCCAATTGTATCGTCTACAGTGGCACCCATGATAACAATACTGTGAAAGGCTGGTATGAACATGAACTGGACTTTCAGGCAAAAAAGCGGCTAAACCTGTATGCAGGGCCTGGGCTTGATGCTCAAAATGTACACCAGTATATGGTGAAATTAGTTTATTCTTCCATAGCTGAAATGGCCATATTACCTATTCAGGATGTACTCGGCCTTGGTGGGCACGCCAGGATGAATACTCCAGGCAGTTCAACCAATAACTGGCGCTGGCGTTTGGGAAAAGGTGAGCTGAATGAAGATCATTGCGTATGGCTTGGAACGCAGACCGAGATCTTTGGAAGAAGCATTTAGCCCGGGCAGGCTGAAAGCGAACAGTGAATTAGCCTTTCCTATGATCGACCTTCCGATTTTGGTAAGCAGAATTGATAAAACTATGCCATTCTTAAAACTATGGTGCATTTTATGTGGTTTAAGGATTATGGGAAAGTTAGATTCATTCGAATGGCTTTTAGTCTGTCTGTTGGTTACTATGGTTATCACGGGTATGTACGTTGGCTGGACAAAATCAGCCGATAAAAGGCCTGCCGACCGTCCGGCTGTAGCCATTTGCCGTTAATTTTTTCATTAAATCCCAAACTATGACCCTTTTAAAAAAAAATCCTGATTTTCTTTACCTTGAAAATGCTGAGCTAAACGCTATTGATTGGCAACAGGTACTTATCCTGTTCCAAAAAATAAACTGGAAACGCCGGGTGCCAGAAGAAATAGCACGGGCTTTCATGCAAAGTACCGCTACGCTGTTTGTATACCACCATGATAGGATCATTGGCTTCGGAAGAGTAATCGGTGACGGGAGGTATTACGCAATGCTAGCCGATGTTGTAGTTGATCCAGATTATCAGGGCCGGGGCCTGGGAAAATATATTGTTACCCACCTGAATAATGGACTGGTGGATTATCACTTTGTGAATTTAAGCGCTGCTCCGGGAGCGGATGATTTTTACAAAAACATGGGTTGGAAAAAACAAAGGACTGCATTTATCTGGCCACAGGGTCCAAAACAGTTAAGACAACATTGCGAAAGGGATTAATTTTTTATAGCAGATACCGGAGGACTTATTTCGGCAAAGGTGATCCCTTTGTTTCGGATCAAATTGGATATTTGATTGCCGGGCTGTCTCTTTTCAGTGATCTCATCTACTTAAACAGACGAATGGTTTCGGCCTGTCAAAGAATCTATCCAAAACATCTTAAAAGAGGACTTAGAAGCATTCCAAATGGGCTATTGATCCAAAGCTTTGCTAATGCTTGTCTTTTCGAACCTATAGCTTTGAACTAACTTTAAATAAAAACGTGATCAGGAAGTGCCATGCGAAGAAAATCTGATCAACAAACCAGCACGGCCAGCTTGCTCCGAAACAGGTGGTCACCATGGAGCGAAACAAGGTTACACTTTTAAAGCCAAACGCGCGGCCATTTTGGCTGAAATACCCATACCGTCCCAATAAGCATGGCACCGAAGTGTTGTAGAAATTTTAGTAGTTCACCTAAGCTTTGTATAAATCCAGCTTGAAAAAGCGAAACTATCTTGTCCCTTTAGTAAATTTTTCTTATAACTTGGCTAATATTTATGAAACACAAAATAACATTTATAGGAATCTCATTTTTAGCACTTTTCAATTTAAAGGTTTATTCCCAGACAGGCAAATTTGTAGCTGAACTCAACCATGGGTGCCTGGTATGGATCGAGCAATACGTATCCAGCGATAGCATAAAGTGGGATGGTAGTTGTAAAGATGGCTATGCTAACGGGAAAGGAATATTAGAATGGTATGAAGCGAAGACACATACCGCTACCTATAACGGTCAAATGCTAAAAGGCAAAATGACAGGAAGAGGCAAACTGGTAATCGATAATTTTGCAACCTTCGAGGGTAAATTTTTGAATGGTGAACTTAACGGCAAAGGCGCCGCATATTTTAGCAATGGAGGCAAAACAATCGGCAACTTTGATCATGGTAAATTCCTGAATTTAGACGATAAATATTTACCTCTGCTTAAAAAGCATTACCTAGATGCCCTCGATACCACCGAAATCTACAATGACAGTCCCGATAGACAATTATTTTATTACTCCCTTGCACCAGCAGGCAAGATCAAAGCTGTATTGGCTTTGTTCCCATCAACAGGAGAGACAGTAGAAAATGTGATCAGCTGCAATAAGATCCTTATACAATCAGCATATCAGCGCAATATCTTAACGTTGGTACTAAGTGCGAATAATAACCAGACACTGGAAAGCCATCCTGCTGCATTAGATTTCTTCGACAAGGTTTTCAATGAAGCTATAGAAAAGTATCAGGTACCAAGGGATAAATTTATTCTTAGTGGACTTTCGTTAGGCGGAATGAATGCGCTTCAATACACCGAAATGTCCCGAAATACGAAATTCAAAACAGCAATTAAACCGCTGGCGGTGATCGGGGTAGATCCACCAGTGGATATGACAGACCTCTACAATAACGCCAAACAACAGTTAAAACGCTACGAAAAGGAAGGAGAGGGGCTTTCTGAAAGTAAGAAAATTGCACTAAAAGAAAGCCGTTTCCTGATAGATAGTTTTGAAAAACTCTACGGAGGAAGCCCCGAGCAGGTCTCCGATAAATACATCTCAGGATCACAGTTTTCGCGCAATGAAGACAATGGAGGCAATGCCAGATACCTGATCGAAGTACCTGTGAGATTATATTGCGATCCCGATATTGTTTGGCAGTTAAAAAACAAAGGACGTGACTACTACAACCTAAACGCCGCAAACCTTTCAGCCATGATCAATTTCCTAATGCAAAAAGGCAATAAACGTGCTGAGCTAATCCCTGCAATTGGTAAAGGATTTAGGGTCGATGGAACCCGGCATCCGCACTCCTGGTCAATAGTTGAACCGATTGATTGCCTGGCATGGATAGACAGTCTCTTATAACTGCTAAGCAGTACATTTTCCTGAAAAATTGATTGATAAGAAAACCAGGTAGGACTGCGGAAAAAAATCGTTTTAAGCACCTTAGAGACTATCTGGAGTGTCATAGTCGGTAAAAATGATCAATGTCAGTTTACCATTGAATACACATTAAAAAGGCTTAGAATGGGCCAGATGGCCACTTTCACGCTGAATATATGATCGAATCAGCCTGAAAAAGTGGCTACTTATTGGATAATCCCAATCGCAGTCCAATAACCAAAATTCTCAATATTATATGGATTTACTGAATTCCTCTGGGGAGTTTGAAATCTTTCCAAATGAATTTACAAAACAAAGAAAAAATGTTTTATTTGTTTAAAATTCTGATTATCAATTATTTATTGTAATTTATGACAACGAAAATTAAACAGCTAATTATTAATTAGCTGTTTTTGTGTGTGTATTTGTTTTCAATATTTGTACTGAATTTGATTGTTTTGTTCCTGGTTTGCTGTCGATGAAAATTGTAAATGCAGCAAGCAGAGATAAAGAACCGGACCTGAAAGTTATTCTGGTTTAACCTTAAGTGGTTTACTTATTGATTTAGTAATAATATTGGTAATGGGGCTTTTATCGTCCATGTACTTATTACATAAAAATAATCCTCCCAATCCTGTAGCTGGATTGAACACAAGGAATGAACTCACACCTGGATCGTCGCCATCATGGCCAATCGTGCCATTGTTATAGAGATTCCATAGTATGCCTTTATTTCTTTTTGCTAAGCTTAGCCCTGCTGGTAAATTAGTGCCGGAGAATTGCGGGGTAAACATGGTCTGAAAGGATTGTGCCTTTAAAACACGGGATTTACCGGAAAGGCCGTTAATCATGTCGACTAAAAACCTGCTTAAATCCAGAGCATTTGTTTTTAATCCACCATCGGGGTAAGTCGCCAGATCATAAAGCGGAAACCGGATGCCTCCATCGTGGTAAAGCTGTGCAAGTTTATTTAATTTAACTTCAGCTGTAAACCATGCGGAATGGGACATGTGTAACGGCTCGAATATGTACTTTTTGGTAAAGGTTTTATAACTTACGCCCGATTTGATTTCTATTAAATAAGCGATTAGTGCCGTTGCTATATTGCTGTACGAAGATGTTCTGCCTGATGGGGTGTAGGTAAAGTTCCCGGAGCTATAGTATTTCCCTTTCTGATCAAGATAATTTAAAAAGAATTGTTTCAGCGTAGTATCGGCAAGGGCTTGTTTATAACCTAGCCCTTGCAAAGGTTCCAGGTAAGTTGAACTATATGGCCTTCGCTGAAGGTCAAACTTAAAAGTATTGATGTAGATCCCTGGATTATCTATAATTCCGGAAGTATGCGTAGCCAGTTCCCTGATGGTAATGGCATGTTTAGGTTCATGCGGGTTAACTACTTTGTATGGAAGGATTTGATTGATGTCAGTGTCAAGTGAAAAATAGCCAAGTTCGATAGCTTTCATCATTGCTACTACTAATATCATCTTGCTGACAGACCCAACCTCCTGAGTAGTACTTAACGTATAAGATTTAGCCGCCTCGATATCTGCCTTTCCAAAGCCGCGCTTATAAATTACGCCATAACTATTAACCAGCACAACCGCCATCCCAGGCAATTTCTTTTCCTGCATTACTTGCCTGATATTTTCTGTTATTTCCCTGGTGTTAACCTGTGCTGATGCGGGGTTCGTGTATAGTGCCAAAGCCGAAACAAAAGGCAGGCAACGGCCAATTAGATTTACTTTTATTTTCATGGATGATAATTGTACCCAAAACTAGCACCTTTTCGGCTCAACAAATTGTATAAATGCGAACAATCATGTTTGTAATGGAAGTATATACTGTGCTTTAATGAATCTGGAAGGTAAACTCTCCATAATAGCAAGGTAGGATTTGGTGAAGTGCGCCTGATCGGTATATCCGTATTTGTACGCTAAGGATGTTAATGAAATAGGATTATCCGGTATCATTAATTCGTTGACAACTTTTCTGATATTCATGATGGCAAAAGCATGTTTTGGTGTAAGCCCTAAATGCTGGCGAAATTTCTTTTCAATGCCTCGGATTGAATATCGTGTGGGGGTGGACAGATGGTTTAGTTTAAAGGGGATAGCTGTTGGATGGCAATCAAAGAGATGAAAACACTCTGCAATAAATGCTGAGGTTGCACTGGGATAAAAATAATCTGCTAATGTCTTCTGGATCAACAGTCTTGCTTCCATGTTATCCAAAATGTCAATTTCCCGAAATTTGAGGGCAAGGGTTTTATTGATTTCCAATATGGGGGTAAACTGATTGGTCAGTTCATGAAACGAGCATTTGCTCAGTAAAGAAGCAGCCCAGGGATTAAGTTGCACCATGAATGCTTTGGTATATGGCAATACCGTTACTCCGACCTTTCTCGTGAGCTCCCCAACCAGATAACTGCCACTTGTCATGCAACTGGCATTATTAGGGAAATCCACGATCAATCCCTGCCCGGATACAAATGCCAAAGTAATGCAGGCATTAGGTAGTGCTTGCTTTGTTATAGTGGCCTGACTTGGATTGTCGATTATCCAGAATTTACGGATGTAAGAACGCAGCCGATGATCTGAACTCATTTCATGGTAATTAAACATAACTAAATGTAAGGTTTTTTACTGTAGTCACCTCGCTGTGCATTGAACCCTGATATTCTCCGCGTGATAAGTTTAACATCAAATCATAGTTTAACTAAAGATAAAGATTTGTGATGCAGCTAGAAAATAATTTGCAAATGACTACTGACTTTGAGTATCTTTTATCTGCCAAATGCATTCAAAAGAAAAAAGAAAGCATTAAAAGGCAGGGCGATATTCTGTCCGTAGCAGTACTCTGAAAGTAATAAGAGGAGCACTAGTATTGAAATACAGATATGGTGATCCTTTGTTGGAAATTACGAATCCAATTATACGGTTTACAACGACCGGTAGATCCAACGATGCATCTCTGCGAGTAAATATTACCTATCTTTAACAAAGGAACGTGAAGCATTAATTATCTGAAAAACTGATTGCTATGAAATTTTGGAATGTCTTTAGTATATTTTGGATCATCTTTTTGTTGTTTTTTGTGATTGGACTGCCACTCATTCTTCATTATGCAGGAGATCACCATCAAAACGATTACCAGATGATTCATACATCTGCCAGCAAAGCATTTATTTTGCTTGGCCTGGGTACGGTACTTTGGTTGACTGTGTTTATTTATTACATCAAAAAATTCTGGGTTAAACTTCCTTTGAAAAAAAATAGCCATATGATGTTTACTGTGATTGGGCTACTGGTATTAATTGCTTTGGCAGCTGGAATATTGGTTTATAGCTACATCAATGAAAGCCATGGCTATGGTTGGCGGTACTTGTATTTCTGGCATCCTTACATCATAATTCCCGGTTCTTTTATTTTTTATTCAATTCTATTTTTTAGCGTGACCAGAGGTCTTTTTTCCAAATAGTTGGACAAAGCCTGCAAGCCACATTATTTGTTTTTTAGGAAATGAAGCGTTTGGTACCATTGATCGGCCTTGGCCATCTATGGAATAGTAGTTTCAAACTGCGTTGCTCTGCTGCTGATAAGGATAGGGGGAATGAAATGTAATTGTACAAATTGGTAGAAAGGATTAGCCGGGCGTACGGCTAATCCTTTTCTAACATCGAAAAAATAAGTCTGTTTCGGTTTTAATTATCCCGGAAGGCCGTCTTTGTATTTTCGAAGGTTCTTTTTCAGAATTTCCCTGGCCTGGAAAATATGGGTTTTAACAGTACCCAACGGAAGTCCGAGTTCGTCAGCAATTTCCTGATATTTGTACCCCTCAAAGTATCGTATAAAGGGAATACGATACATATCGGGCAGGCGCTTTAATGCAGCATCTATATCTCTGCGGATAAAATTTCCCTCAGCCTGGTTTTTGGTAGCGCAGTATAAAAGGTTGTTTTCGGCCTCGCTTTGGTCAGTAAAAACTGTTGACAGCTTTTGTTTTTTACGGAAACTGTTAATAAAGGTATTACGCATGATGACAAAAAGCCAGGCTTTCAAATCGGTGCCATCCTGAAAGCTTCCCAGGAATCTGTAGGCTTTCATCAGGGTATCTTGTACCAGGTCGTTGGCATCATCTTCATCTTTTGTAAATAACATCGCCCGCGACCTTAAAACAGTAGCGTTACGTTCCAGTTGAGAGCTGAATTTCTTTACGTCCATAACAGTGAGATTATTGAGTAATACTTAGGGTGTTTATTAATATTCAAATGCATGTTTATTTGATGCATTCGAATTATAGTACACTTGAAGTATTGCCAGTAAAGAATCCCGCGGCTGATTTGAACCGGTATGGAGTAGCGTAGTGCCGCTCATCAGCAAATCCCGGCTGCTGTTTTTACGGTTCGAGCTGAAGGCTAATCCCAAGAGGACCTTGTAGCCTAAACTTAAGCTGATTTTTTTCATAGTATGATGTTTTTGGTAAACAGATATTTAAAAAACAACAGAGTACTAAGATGGTTTGTCGGTTAAATACGTTTTTTGGAGGTGATAAATACCCTAATTTTAACTGAAAATTAGCAATATCAAAGCAAAAACCGCCCGGGGATTAGATTAATGCTGATTACTTAATTATGAAAACAGGTAAGTATCGTAACAGGTGGAAGGGGCTGTTTAACAGGTGTAATTAATGAAATAAAAAATACCCAAAACATTAAATGAATGCCTGGGTATTTTCTGTCGTCAATAAAATATTATTTGATTCTGGTAGGTGGAATAGTATCTCTGCTTAATTCTTCGCCGGCAGCACCATAATTGATCACAATATTATCATCTTCTATGGTAGCCATTGTAGCAACCGGAGCAACTTTCGATAAAATAATATATTTCATGCTTCTGGCTTTAACCCATTTACCCAATGTTACGCTATAAACGCCGCCAGCTTTATAATACCAGCCCAAATCTGCTACACTATTGTTATGATAATTAAACTTGAGTGTATTGGTTCCTTGTAAATAATAGGGTTGATATCCTTTGGACGGATCAGAACTATCCACTTCTAAAGGATCATAAACATCATAAAAATCGGTATTGGCAATTAAATAACCCTGGGCAGGCGGACCTGGTGTAAATAAACTTCCTCCGTTGTGCACAAATACCACATCCATTGGTCTGGTGGTTGATGTAACAGTTGTGCCTTTAAATGCAGCAATACCGTAAGCATTACCACTATTGGCCAGTAATGTACTGGTAATCGACCCGAAGCCATCACCTGCAGTTGTAGAATAGTTAATCGCCCTGATATATTGCGCAGCAGGAATTGGGGTTGAACCCGAACTATTTATCATTTTACCTGTTCCGCCCACGTAAAAATAACCTCCTTTTTTCACTGATCCGCTGGTTAGATTAAATTTATAGGTACGTAGCCCGCCGGTAGCCCAGCCATTGGCCGGAAAACCTGTTGGTGTGGAGGCACCGGCATTATTTGTGGTCACCACTGAAAATGGCGTAGCTGCAAAATCAATATCTCTTGTTGCAATAAACTGAATGTAATTATTGTTTGCATTAGTTCCTTTAGGATCAGGAATCCATCCTGAGATAATGAAGTCAGGGATTTCCGGTGTTGAACTTAAGGTGATTACGTCTTTTATTGTTCTCATGTGGTGCTCCGGAACCAGAGTTCCCGTGCTATTCACTTTATTGATGATGATACCATAATAGTTGGCCGAAAATTGCAGCACATTGTTTGCAAATGTTGCATTGGCATCTGTATGTAAAGTAATATCGCCGAAACCATCGTTTAGCTTTTTATCGCCCGATAATATATCAGTAGGCGTAGGAAGAGGATCAAAACCACCCTTTACAATTGCCAATAAAGTACTTTCGTATTTATCAGGATTAGCGAGAATAAAACTACTGGGTACCCTGTTTTTGGCAATTGTACGGTTTGACGCTACTTTTCTAACAGCTGATGGACTTACGTTAGTGATTTGTAAGTTACCGTTTACGCGTTTTAACACACCGCCTTCTACATTTATCTGTACAGAATCACCGGGAACGTATTTAGCAGCTTCAGTTCCTATTGGGATTTGAATACCACGCAATTCATTTAGCCGGATACGGTCCTGAACGATAAGAACACCTTCGGGCAGGTTTTTACCAGAGTGATCGGAAATAACTACTGCGGCTATACTGTTAGAGCCAAACATGTTGTCTTTAGTTAAAGTCACATCCTCACCTTTATAAAGGTTTCTCAAATCGAAAAGCGGAATATAGTTACTGACCACACCTCCCGGATAATTCGATTTTTTACAACCGGTCCATACAAAAGGAACGGTAAATAAAAGAATGCTATATAATAATATCTTTTTCATTTTAATGATTTTAATAATTCCGAATTAAGGTTTTTGCCACCAAACGTCAGTTGATATTACATCTGGCCCTTGCACTGCGACGGCAGCCTGGTAATTTGTTGGGTTTGCAGATTGAACATACACAGGGTAAGTCATCCTTGCAGGCATTACACCACCGTTTCTTAAACCAGGACCTTTCGGTAGCACGGGGTGCCCTGTACGACGATATTCGAACCATTGTTGCATATCTACCAGAAATAGTGCATAATATTTCTGTACGTGAATTTGTTCGAGTTTATCTTCGGTTGATCCTGTATTCAACCAGTCAATATCTGCCTCATTCACATACTTTGTAAATACAGGGCTGGTAATGGAGGTAGGGAAATTGGGCACCCAATAGTTTATTGCCGCAGTCATGCCACCATAGTAATAGTTTTCTGCTGATCCACCGATATAACCTTTTAATGCTGCCTCGGCTAAAATAAACTGAACCTCCGCGTAATTCATCAGGATTCCGGTTTGTGCTGATTGCTGCAAAGATCTTGCACCAATTGCTACACTTGAGCTGGTTTGATCATAAGAATAAAAATAGGCTTGCTTAACCACGCCGGCACCAATAGCATAACCACTTGGTACCCCTACAAACCCGCCGGGCCCCTGAGAGATACCCAATCGATTGATTCCATTATTTGCATAACCATTGGCTGTGTTGATATCTATGCGCGGATCATTCCAATTCGCCAAGCGCTCAATGAAAAAGCTTCCAATGGCGGGCGATCTAAAATCCTGTACCCTTACGCCATTTACGTATGGATTAACAAAGGGATCTGTTCCGGTTAAACCAGTCCATTTTAAAGTGGCCGATTCTGCATTATTGGTCATGATAGGATATTTTGCAGGATTGGTATCTACAATCTCTTTAATTTTTGCGATTACCTGTGCAGCTACTTCTGCTTTACCCGAAACCCTTAACAATAACCTTAAATATAAAGAATTGCAGAATTTACGCCATTTAGCAATATCGCCTTTAAAGATCGGATCGCTTGAAGGTGTAATGGCAGTTCCTTCAGTTAATAAAGTATTTGCATCTTCCAGTTTTTTAAACATATCCAGGTAAATAGCCTGTTGCTTATCAAAGGCGGGTTCTAAAACGCCACCAGTAGCATGATTGGATTGGAAATAGGGTATATCGCCATAAGTATCAGATAACATGGAGTAGATCCACGACTGGCATACCAAAGAAATGCCCTGGTACGATTTATTTTCCATACCGGGTTTTCCGGCCAGTTTATAAATGTCTTTAAAATTGGTTAACTGTACGTACCAGGCATTCCACAGATAATCTGAATAGGTATTCCGGTATTCATATCTGAAAACAGTACCATCCCCATCGCTAATGCTAACTGTAACTTGCATCAGCTCGTTGTTAAAGTTACGGTTACGGATCATGCCAGGGGTAAGGGTATTGACCAAAGCTGGGGCCAATAATTTATCTGGTGGAGAAGTGAGGATATTGATCGGATCAATATTAACCTCCTGAAAATTTTTATCGCAAGCTGAAAGCGTCGTCATCAACACACCCAAAACTGCAATAACTTTATATAGATTCTTTTTCATTTTTTTAAAAGATTATATGCCTATTGATAAATTGAAACCATAAGTTCGGGTTGAAGGAAACTGGCCGATTTCGAAACCGGTAACAATATCAGAACCGCTAAGTGTACCAAATTCCGGATCGAACATTGGCCATGGCGACCAGATGAACAGGTTACGCCCGTATACACCAAAAGTTGCAGATGAGAGGCCTAATTTTCTTAAGAATTTAGGGTTAAACCTATAATTTAAAGAAGCTTCCCTGAATTTGATAAAATCAGTACTGAATGTACTTCCTTCAGCATTATCGGCACCCATGTGCGAACGGTAATATTCATCAATATCATAGGCTACAGTAGTGTTTGGCACATAAGAGCCATCAGCCAGTTGCACCACACCATTACCAATAATGCCATTATATCTACCTGGCAAAGTGCTGGTTAATTTACCTTGCTCCACCATTTTGTAGTTTAACAAAGAGTGCGCAACCGCACCTACCTGAGCATCAAACAATATACTTAAGCTCAGGCTTTTATAGGCAAAGGTGCTTCCGATACTGAATTTATATTTAGGCATGGTATTACCCAGGTACACTACATCATTGGTAATTTTTGCAAAGCCCGTTGTTGCATCGTAAACCACGTTTCCCTGGGGATCGCGTACGTAACCTCTACCATATAAATCGCCCATACTGCCACCAACCTTCGCCACAATCTGGCCACCCGCTACCGGACCGGTACGCAGGATGATCGAACTATCAGACAATGCTTTAATGACATTGGAGTTGGAAGCAAAAGTGGCATTCATGGTCCATTTAAAACCACCTTTTGTGGTAATTGGTGTCCCGTTTAAAGCCACCTCAACCCCTGTATTATTTACCTGTCCGGCATTGATCAGGGCCTGGTTAAAACCTGAGGAGCGGTCTACAATTCTGGTTAAAATCTGGTTCTTCGTATTTCCTGCATACACTGCAACATCAAAGCCTAATCTGCCTTTAAATAAACTTACTTCAGTACCAACCTCATAGGTGGTCGTTTTCAAAGGTTTTAGATTTTCGTTCGGTAAAATAGTCGGGTTTACCAATGAACTGTCTGGATAAGTACCATTAGCTGCTAGAGAATACGTATACGCCGTGCGGTAAGGGGTGGTACCACCGCTACCTACCTGTGAAACCGAAGCCCTTAATTTGGCAAAACTAATTACCTTAGGTAGTTTAAAGAATTCTGAAAGCACAAAACTGGTACTGATTGCCGGGTAGAAGAACCCAACATTATCTGTTCTGGTGGCTGTAGCCAATACACTACTCCAGTCTTTACGGCCGGTAAGCTCTACATACCAGTAATTTTTATAGTTGGTCGATAAAACCCCGTAAAAACTATTGATCCGGTATCTGCTCGTATCAGGAATAGAAATTAACGGGTATAAATTGTTGGTTAATTCATATATATTCGGAATCACAAGACCATCTGCACGCAGATCTGATTTATTGTATTTGTTTCTTAACTCGCTACCGCCCAAAGTGGCATTAATCGTAAAATCTTTCGTGAGCTTTTTTTCATACCGTAACAAGAAGTCGATATTCGTTTCTTGTGCGTTAATATGTTGTTTACGTACAGAACCCTGTGGTAAACGGCTTCCCGCATCATACGGACGTTCCTGGGCACGTCTTTCCTCCGAATAATCGATACTCGATCTAACCAGCAAGCTTAACTCTTTATTGAATTGATAACTGGCCTGGATATTTGCAGTAACGTTGTTACGGCCTGTTCTGTTTATAAATTCATTGACTACCGCATATGGGTTTTCGGGAAATGAACTGAACGGATATTTGATCGATAAATTTTCTTTACCATTTGCCCAATAATTCTTGATCCAATCGATACTGGCATTTGGCTGCCAGAAAATGAACCAGTACATTAAAGATTGGTTACCATAACCTGCACCAGGTAAATTATCGCTGAAACGGTTACCATAATTGATTTTGGTTGCTATTTTTAACTTCGAGGTTACATCCGTATTGGTTGATAAGGTAATGGTTGTACGCTCGATACCCGTTTTAGGCACAATCCAGGTATTGTTCTGGTTCGTAACCGAAAAACGGGCGGTGGTATTTTTATAGCGGCCATCTAAACTTAAAGAGTTGGTTAGGTTTTCGCCTGTGCTAAAAAAGTCTCTGATTTCATTTTTGTAAGCTACCCATGGCGTTCTGGTTTTACCTGTTGTTTGCGTAACCGGATCGTATTGGAAGAACATCTGACCATCAAAACGCGGTCCGTAAGCTGAACTGGTTCCGCTTGTACTTGCACCATCTGCAGTTGCACCGTAAGAGTAATAAGGAGCCCCGTCTAACCCCTGACCATATTCATATTGTAAATCCGGCCAGCGGTTTACTTCTTCAAAAGATCCGTTAGAAGTAAATTTGATGCCTACTTTTTTACGTTTTGAGTTACCCGATTTAGTGGTAATGATAATTGCGCCGTTTGCACCACGTTGTCCATACAAAGCAGCAGCTCCAGGGCCTTTTAACACGGTTACACTTTCAATGTCTTCCGGGTTGATATCGTTGATCGAACTCCCATAATCGGCCGGCATATTATCGCTACCGGTACCATACACACCATCCGAACCGTTTGCAGTTCTTCTCCCTCCGCTGTTGTTAATGACTACTCCATCTAATACAATCAAAGCCTCATTATCTCCGGTAAGGTTATTCTCGCCCCTCAAAATAATTTTATTTGAACCTGCCGGACCGCTGTTTGATCTGATCAGGTTTAAACCTGCAACCTTGCCCGAAAGCGCATCTGTCCAGTTGGTCGATACCGCATCGGTTAACTGTGTACTATCGATTTTGGTTACGGCATAACCCAGTGCTTTTTCCTGTCTTTTAATACCTAAAGCCGTTACCACTACTTCATTTAGTGAATTATCAGCCGCTTTTAGCTGAAAATTCACCTTGGTTGTAGCACCGTTGGTTACTTTTACCTGTTGTTTACGTGCTACTTCATAAGAAATAAACCTCGCTTCGATGGTATAAGTACCAGCAGCCACATTCAGGTTAAACTCACCATTATTATTGGTTTGGCCCAGCAAATTTAATTCTACTATTTTAATTGTTGCGGCTGGTACCGGATCGTTGTTTTCATCCACCACTACACCGGTTAATTTCCCTGAAATCATATTTTTTGAGGTAATCACAATACTACCCTTCGGATTAATCTTATAATTAAAAGACAATCCTTTTAATAACAGGTCCATTACTTCGTTTACAGCGCGTAAACCACGAGCAACATAAACCTTTTTCTGATCGTTTAGCTGGGTATTATTGTAAGCAATCGTATTTCCGCTAAGCTTTTCTACGTTTTCAAAAGCTTTTTTTAATGTTATTCCATCTGCTTCGAATAAGATCTTCTTATCCGATTGTGCATTTGCATTATTGCTGATCGAGAGTATACCAACAACAATAAATGTGATCAATATGATCAGTTTTGAGTGATACTGATGGATGTTTTTCATCCACCCGGTATTAATTTTCATATCTTTACTAAGTTTTACTTTTCAAATGAGTTTAAACAGTTTTTCCGGGTCCGGAATGTGTCCAGCATTTCGGGCCATTTTATTTTTGTAACCTTATACCATATCTACTTTCATAATTTATTGTTCATAAATAATTACCTTGTTTTCATAGATTTTATATTTTGCACCAGATAGCCTGGCAATTACTTCCATAACCTGATTTACAGTACTCTTATTAAATTTTGCGGTAAGTTTCATGGCTTTTAAGGCTTCGCTTTTAATTACCACTTTAACATCATATTCCCTGGCAACTATTTCGGCAATCTCACTTAACGGCTTACCGTAAAAAAACAGTTTATACTCCCGCCAGCTGTCAAAATCAGTGGCGTTTACAATAGCTTTGGTAGCCGTTCCACTTTCTTTTGCGATGTTGAGCTGTTCGTTTGGCAAAAGAAATTTAACCGGTTCTGCTTTGCCGTTATTTTTTACAATAATCCCCACTTTACCGGTTTGAACGGTTATGCTAATTGTTTTGACAGATTGGTAGGCATTAATATTGAATGAAGTACCCAAAACAGTTGTGCTTACTTTTCCGGTGTAAACCACAAATGGCTGTTTATCCCGGTGTTGTACATCAAAAAAAGCTTCACCCTCGAGATAAACTATTCTTTTGCCGGTGTTAAAGTTTTGGGCATAGCGGATTTTACTATCACCGTTCAGGTAAATATTCGATCCATCGGGCATGGTTACCAGTCTTTTCTGGCCTTTCGGATTATAAATCTCCTGATAAGTAACCGCAACAACTGGTTTTGTACGGTTTACGGTAAAGTAGATCACCGGCAACATTAAAATAACGATTGCCGCCGCCGCAATGCTGACGTACCTGCGGTAGTTGATTTTTTTGATTACAGCGGTTTGCACAGCGGCATTTTTTGCCAGGTGCTGCTGAATGGATGTCCAGCTTTTCTGCTGATCTGCAGGCTTGTTCAAAAACTGATCTGCAGCTTCGAAAGCTTGTAGCGTTTCCCTGAAAAGCTGCTGGTTCTGCTGACTGCTGTCTACCCAGATCAGTAAATCGGTAAGGTCTTCGCTTCGGATCGTTTTCTTGCTGTAATCTTCTATTAATTTATAGTAATGTTGGTCCATTATTCCTGCTGTTCTACGGGTAAGACAGGATAAACGGAATAGATACGTAGCTAAAAAAGTTAAGTTATGATTAATAAAATGTTAACAAACCGGATGAGGTACATGGCATTTAAATGGCCGACCGATCGGCTGCCAGCTGCCTGAAGCTTTTTACCGCCTGGTACAACAATGTTTCTACGGTTCTGACAGAGATGCCCAATATCTCTGAAATCATATTTTTCCCGAGCAGGTCGATCCGGCTCATTAGCAGCACCTCGCGCTGACGTTCGGGCAGCAAATTAATTAAGCTGATAATTTCGGTATACGATTCGCGGCTGGCCAGCAAATCATGTGGATTTAAATAAATATCGGGATAATTAAGACTATCCTCGTAATCGTTTAAACTTAATGTGTTTAATTTTACGCGTTGTATTTCATTAAACGAAAGATTTTTAGCTGAGGCAAAAAGATATTTTCTGATCGATTTAATCTGAAGGTCATTGCGCTTGTCCCACAATTTCATAAACAAATCTGCAATAAGTTCTTCGGCCTTGCTAAAATCTCTGATGTAAATGGAAGTGAACTTACATAAGGCCGGATAATACCTGTTGAACAAAGTTTCAAGAGCAAGGCTATCCTCCTTAATTAACAAAGACATTAGATCTTCATCACTTTTGCTGACATATATATCCTTCATGCTGGCGCAAAATTAGACCACCAACGTTACGACAACATTAAGGAAACTTTGCGTTTAGGTTAGCGATGTATTAATTTGGTTGGATTCAAATTCAAGATATATTTTGCGGCTTATTTAGTTTTAATGGCCTACACCTCTTTTAATTCTGTTACATTTTTCTGTGTAAGCTGAATAGGTTCTAACATTACCTGCCCAAAAACAATATGGGCCGTAGCTCACGGGTATGCGTTGCCGAATACTGCGTGCTCACCTGCATCAATCGTCTGGTTATCAAGTTTTTGTGCTTTTTCTGTATCGGCAGGTAGATATTAAATTAAGCACAATTTACGATAATAATATCGGTATTAAGTAATTGGTTATTAGTTGATTGTATTTTTTTTCAATATATACAGCTGAATTTGATTTTTTATTCCTTTTTAACAGTTTGTAACTGAGCATACTGAATTAATATTTTAGATAGCTAAACAAAATGAGATGAAATTTGTTGTTATAGAAAATGTGAGCAATGGAATATTACTTAGAAGACGATAAAATGGGGCTAATCTGTCTGAACGATCAAGATATAGCTTCTTCAACTTACGGACATGTTGTGTGTTTGAAAGCAACACGTACAAAGGCCAAAATCAATAATAAAATAGAAAGTAACACGAAAAAACAAGAGATTAAGATGGAGAATGCTTCATCCTATCGAGGATACCCCAAAAGATAACGTTCAATAGAACGATTTTAAGCATAAAAAACGATTTTCTCACTTACCCGGTACGCTGCGGATTCAGGCTTAGGTTATAATTGTTACCTAGAGCATTATTATGAATCGAAAACAGTGAACATTCCAGCATTGATCATTAAAGCTGAAACACAAACTTATCTGATCATTCAGCGCTATAAGTCAACCTGCTCCGTGATGCAGAAAAGCTTTGCTATATAGACCTGGGCGTTAACGTCCTAACTGGTTACGCCGCCACTTCTGGCGGCTTTTTGATTAGCCATCTTAATCAACCGAAACTTCATTTAATCATAACCCTTATTTTCTTTATAAAACTTTTATCGCGCTTTCAGGGTTTTTAATTAACAGAGGAGACATATGAAAAAAATAAGCACAAAGATCAGCACGCCGGCAGAAGATGAAATCGAAAGTGCGGCGCAGCGCCTAAATCAGGAGGTTCAGTGGGCAAATACAATATCTGGAATAAACAAAATGGAGGATGAATCTTCAACAAGTGAACCATCACCTTCAGGAGATAGCTCACCATCCCGATAAACCAAGCATATTCTGCAAGGATTGTGGATATCTGCCAGAAGATGAGACGTAAAATTGAGGATGATCTTAAAGTTAATTAATTGCTATGAAAAACATTGGAACCTTTCATTTGAAGCCAAAAACAAAAGGCATTATCCTTGGTGCCATTACCGCTTTTGCACTAAGCTTAGTTTATCTGCTGCAGCGAAAAAGGCAAACACCCAAACATCAAAATAAACCTGTTCCAAAGATTTTTAACCAGGAAAAACTTATAATGGAAAGATACGTATTTAATCTGCCCGATCAGCAAGGCGATATAGAGGCCGTTGTAGAAAATGGCGGTGAATGTTATGCCGTTCACCTGAATGGAAAATATACCGGTAACATGTGGCAGGAAGAAGAAAAAGGCGGGCAGTGGAAAACCACTGATGCTGCTCTGGAACCTTATCTCCTGGAAATCGCAGCAAAGCTTTCTGAAGCTTTTTCCAGAAACGGCTTTACCTCCATACTCAAGGGTACTTATCCTGAAATCATCCGGACGGATTGGAAGACCAGTGAAACCCTCGAAGTAAATATTCAGCCCGAAGCTGATATAGAAATATTCAGCACTTTTTTAAAAGATGAAGTACAGAACCTGGTAACCTTTGAAGAGCATCTGGATCTTATTGTTAAAAAAGAAGACGATCCCTACTTCGTGCTGATTGGAATTAACTAACAACTTCAAGTAAATCCCATATGAAAAACGAAGAAGCAATACCAGAAGATCAGATACCCGATCCCGATGAAATCCGGGAACGCTATCCAATTGAAGATGATTCAGATACCCTGGAACCCTTTGATGATCAGGCTGGGTGCCGCGAAATCAATCCCGATGACGAAAAAGAAATGACCTATTGGATGGAAGAACTCCAGGTAACCAGGGATCAGCTTCATTCTGCAATTGCAGTCAATGGTACCTCCGTATGGGCAATCAAAAAATATTTAAGCGTTTAACCATGGCAGAACTACCAGACCTGAGCGTTTTTGCCAATATACTTACCCGCCGTTTTAAAGGAAAAACTTTAAAACGGCTCGAGGTCAAATATGCTAAAAAGCTTAACCTCACTACTGCAGAACTCCAAAAAGAACTTGAAAACAAGAAGCTGAACAAAGTTTTACGTTCAGGGAAGACCTTGCAATTTCATTTTGAAAAAGATAAAATCCTTGGACTTCACCTCATGCTCCGCGGAGAATTAAATGCGGTTAGTGAAAAAGACCCACTACCTAAGTATACCATACTTGCTTTCTACTTTAGTGGAGGGGAAGGTTTTGCGGTAACAGATAGCTTAAAACAAGCCACGCCAACGCTTTCTCCTCCTGAAAACAAAGTGCCGGACGCACTTGATATTACTGAAAACGAATTTCTGGCTTTGCTCAAAAAGAAGAAAAAAAGCATTAAAGAGCTACTGATGGACCAAAAAGCACTGCGTGGTATCGGCAATTCTTATGGCGATGAAATTCTCTGGGAAGCCAGGATTTCCCCTTTATCGGTAGCCAATAAAATTCCTGAAAAGCAGGCCAGGCTGCTATATGAATCTATTAGCAAAGTTTTGAACCAGGCGATAAAAGATATTACAAAAGAGAATGGGAATGAACTAACAGGTGAACTCCGCGATTTTATGAAAGTCCATGGAGCTCATATTAGAAAGTCTCCAACAGGTGCAAATATTAAATCCGACAAAATAGGAGGTAGGTCCACATACTATACTGATGAACAGCATTTGTACAGCTAAATAGAAGCAAAAAAATGAAACGTATTTTTAGCTGAGATACATAACTAGATAAGTTGCGGCCGGGTGATTGAGGGAGACAATACAAGACATTAACCCGAACTTGGCAGGAACCGTTGCTAAAGAATCAGTCCTGAATTAAGAATGTATGTGTATGGTGATTGAAGTGTTTCCCGGAATAATGTATTCCAGGTTGCCGTTTGCTACCTTCTTCACTTTTAGTGGATGTTTACTTCCTTTGAGGCTTACGGTAAAGTCTGTGATTTTCTTTTGAGTTGTTTTTACCAGCATCATCCGGCAGTTGATCCGGTTATCTCCAAGGATTTTAAAGCTGATGTTGTATCCTTTCCTGGCCTGAAATCCTGAGGTAGGATAGTCGGTGTAAATCATAACAGGCAAACCGGGAATTTGCAGATAATGCCGTGGCAAAATTCCAAAAGCGTTACCCGCTCCATATACTTCCTGACCTACAGTCCCGGATTTCAGCCAGCCATCTTGCAAGTCTTCCAGAGCGATCCAAAGTTTGGGATCAACCTCACCGATTTTGGGTTTTTCCTCCAGCATTTCAGCCGGCAGCATTGTTGGATAATAGTATACCGCACGATCAACCAGGTAGCGGATGTATTCGGCAATGAGCAACTTTACAGCAGGTAGTATTTGTAAATCATCTGCATGCTTGAGGTAATCGTGAAAAGCGCAAAATACTTCCTGCTCTTCATAAACAGCTGTGTAAGGAGCATCGTTTAATGGATAAAGGGAGAAAAATTTAGGAAAGTTTTTTCCATATCCATAATTGCAATCCCAGAGCTGCACATTCCTGAATATTGCAGCCAGGCACATATAGCTAAGTTCCAGGTAGAACACTTTTTTCGTAATCTTATACAAACGGAGTAATGCCCCTGAAGTGAATGCAGTATTGTTAGCCTGGTAGAATATTTCAAAACCAAGGCCCTGCAATGTTTTCGCCGCTTTCTCTGCTTCATTTAAATAACGCTTATCACCGGTTAGTTCCCAGGCTTGTAGCATTACATGCGCATAAATGCCAGCCACATCTTTTTCTCCGCCTTTTCCTTCAGCAGTTTCTGCTTTCACCACCTCCAGGGTATCCATCTTATAAAAAACTGGCCACTGGTATTTGAAATGCCGGGCAACCCTGATGGCATATTCCAGAGAGTCCATAAAAAGTCTTTTTGCAGTCTGATCACCTTTTAAGGCTAATCTGGACAGATTGAGTAGAGGATGATGCAGGTACCAGGAGTCCATTACTTTGGGGACCTTTTGTTCTTCTTCACCTTCGAGTTTATCTTCTGCAGCCGGAAGCCATCGCACCACCGTACCTGTTTTTTTGTCAAAAAAAGAGGGGAGTCCTGCCTTAATGGTTTTCATGATTTCAAGCTCTTTGCCGCTCCACTCTACATAATCCAGCAGAGGAAGTAAAACCGCCAGTTGAACCATGATCTCCGGTGGCGTTTGATAATCACTTACATAAGCGTTGAAATATTTATGTCCCGATACTTGCGACCAGCAACCCGGACTTTCTAGAAGGTCTTTCAAACCATTGTCCAGTATATCGGGCCAATGTTTATAGGTTGTCTCCGGTTTAGGAAGAAGCAGGTATATCCTGGCGAGTAAATCCAGATAGAGCCTTATCATATCTGGCTCTTTGTCGCTTACTTCTTCACTAAATGCGATAAAAGCATCAGAAAGTACCACTGTTTTACCGGCCCGCAATGGTTTTTTCGAAGTTGGGAGAGAGAATCCCAGTTCAGGCCAATCTCCGCCCACAGTATCAGCTAAAGAAGTTTCGGTTTGTTCACAATAGGCTGATAGAGCAGTCAGGTTTTGGTGATAGAGCAGCGATGCAGATTTCGGTAATGTCTCGCTCAGATAAAGAAATCCTGTGCGCGTACCAAACTGGCCTGCATGGATTTTTCCCTCGGTTTGTTCAGCATTGTCATTTTTTCCGGTAAACAAAATGTCTTTAGGCCAGCCAGACATAACCAGGTCTTTAACTGGTATTAGGCTAGTCGTAAAACGCAAAACGGGTGACTTTTCACGCTGATCAAAGCTTATATTGATAATTTGCTGACCTATAGCTGATTTAAGATATAGCTCAATCTCCTCTCGGCCGTTCAACTTGCTTTTAAAAACTTCCAGGTCACTTCCGGGGCTATAGGCAGCACGAAATGCAACGCGTCCCCCGTTGGGAAGTTCAGCCTGGATCCAGATCGAATCAGTGGTAGCTACGACCTTATATTTAAAAGGATCTGCACAAAGTTCAAACAGTACTGGCAGGTTACCTGCCAATTCTGCACCTGCTGATACAGCCCATGGTGATAGTGCATTCATAGAAGCTTTAAATTAGGGCAATTTAGTTCTGTCGGATAAGTACGTTTTATTCCTTCTGGTTATAGATCAACCTTAAAAGCCTAAACTCAGGCAGCCCGTCGAATAATGCCAAATATGACTGCTACTATAGCAATTATTACCAGTATATGGATAATCCCGCCGGTATAATAGCCCCCAAAGAAACTGATGGCCCAGATGATAACTAGAATTACTGCAATGGTATAAAGTATATTTCCCATGATATTATTTTCTTAGTTGTATATGCTTTTACAACCCTGTGCAAGCGGCTTTTGTTTTTTCTTTTTTATGCTCGCGGTCATAAAATAAGATCAGATCATCAATTAGGTCTATAAACCAGTGCTCAGCCCGTCTCCGGCAACCGATTTATCATCCTCCCATTAAAACTATCGAACATCCAGCGAGTTCCAGATTTGAGTAAAGCTTCTGCAGATTTAATTGTAAACAAATTTTGAGGAAAGGATGTGAATTAATATCCGTTCAGGATTGAAGGGAAATAATAAAAAGAAAATCAGCTAGTCTTATTCAACGGAGGGTATAACAAACAGCCTCTTCATACTGTTGCCCTGGATGAAGTTAAGCAAGCTGATTTGTTTTGAGCTAGGGTGCGTATTTCAGCAATGGTGGTTCCACTCATTTGGTGCCCGACATCTTATTCCATTGTCTTCGATCAGAAAACATTTCAAAAAAACCTTAGAAACCCTATAGAATCACTTTTGACCTTAAAGGAAATCAAAACTACCACCAGAGTAAAAATCCTTTCACTAAAATACCCAATCAGATTTCCTCTTTAAACAGGATCAAACCGAATCATTGATATGATAAACATCTTTTATTTTATTTCAATAACAGGAGCCTTACTGTTATTAAAATCTGTTTTGAATACCTTTTTTCCTACGTATTCTTTTTGATAAAAATAATTGTCATGAAACTTGGAACCACCTTTCACACCCATTCCTATTCTGTTGTCTTTTTTTAATTTATTCTTAATTGCATTGAAAATTTTGATTGTGCTTTTTTCAGGTGTTTTTGCAAGGACTCTTAAATTTATATGCTCAATACTATCTTTACGGGTACGACCTCCTTCTCCTACCACAATGAGCGGGGCAATATCATCCTCATAAACCGTGCTTGGTGTAACTTCTACATCCTGGCTGAGAATAAAAAATAACAGAAATTTTTCCCTGTTATCATCAAACTCGTTATTGCTTACTTTTTTGATAATAATTTCCTCATCATTTTTTTTGTGTTCAATGTAAAAAACAGCGTCGTTTTCTTCGATAATTTCTTTTACATACGGATAAAAATCCTTTAACGACATTACTAAGTTTAACTGTGACATATCATATTTCTATAAACAGAGTTTTTAACGTACTCTTTAAATGTAATTACCCGACCCGCATCCTGAATCACTTCTACAGCCAGCCTCGGTGACCCTGCTCCTATTTAGGACAAATTAATCTGCCCTAAGCACTACATGTTTAGGTTGATTGATTTTATTTTCCGATCCTTAAAAGCTGACTCCATTAAAACTTCAACACTAGAAGTGTGTTTATTGATGATGATCAGCTTTGTTTTGTCCGCCAGGTCGGCCACTTCGACAAATTCTTTTTTTGGATCAAACTTGATGTCTTTCACCTCTTTGAAATTATTTTTTATCAAGCCTAATTTTTCTTTATGCTGATCGGCTATGATGATAATTTTCGTTAGCGGTTGCTTTTTGATTTCTTCCAGGCCATTTAAAGATACGGGTAGGATGAGCTTATGGAAAGTGTAGGGATAGTTTCTTCTGAAATACCTTACATCATCGGTACGATCTGACAGAATAGCCCGGTAACTCAGGATGGTGTCCAGCTCATTATTCCAGTCAGAAAATCTACTGTCATAAATCTTAACGTAAGCACTTATAAAATCTTCGTCAATTGTTTTTCCCTGCGAAAGGTATTTACGCACTACAGGGTAGATCTCTTTTGCCATCAGATTGACATACCTGGTATAATACCAGTCTTCGGGATCCGCTTTGCCATTTAGTTGCTCATATGCATAGCCATTTCCGAGGGCAGTTGCGAGTACCTCATTCAACAGAAGAAATGCATATTGACTGTTTTTCGATGGGGTGTTGCTGAACCAATTCTTCAGGTCGTTTTTTAATTCCATTGGCTGGCTGTCATAGCCAATATGGAATATTTCGTGCAGCATTACACTGAATAACATATCATAGCTCTTGAAGTTCAAAGGAAAACGGATGACAGATATATTTAGAAATGCCCTTGCACCTATACCACTCTTTCCGATGGTTGGGTAGGCAATAACATTAAAAGAAATGTCTTTATCCCAACTGGCACCATAAAATTTCATCACTTCACTATAGATCTCCGAAACCTTATCACCTGCCAAAGCTTTATTAATACTGGATAAATGATTTTCAAAATTTTCTTTATTTGGCTTAAAAATAAGCTCATTATATACCGGTACAAAGGATTCAATTATTTTCGAAAGCCTCGCAAGCTCTTCATTAGGAATAACCCCAAAAGATTTTGATTTGAACGCTTTGACTGTTTCGCAATCAATGAGGTTTTTTTCAATCAGAGACCTGGACGCCAGTCCGCTTTTCAAAGTAGGCGGGTACTGCTCAAAATGATACATGTAATCTATTTTTAAGGTATCGAACTGCCTGATTAAGACCTTATATTCATCCGTGTTATATTTCGATTTCAAAAATTCAGCTTTAAAAGCATTTTCAGGATAGTTGTCAGAAATTTTTTCAATGAAATCATATGTTGCATACAACTCCGCATAGTTGACCTTAAATTTTATTGCGTTTTGAGCAAATGTGGTTTGAATTAAGAAGATGAAGGCAGCAAGAAATAAAGTTTTTTTCATTCTAATTTTTTGTAGCATATTGGCAAGTAGTGTTTTGGGAGCGGTTAATTTTCGTAGGAGTAAAGATATAAACCAGGATGTATTATCTCACAATATAGTGATTTATTTTGAGCTTTAGAACCCATATCAACCTAATAACTACCATTGTGCAGAATTTTCACCATAGTTATGAGATACCTGCAATGTGCTATATATTAGCCATCATTGAGGTTAAATTCATATTCGAACCCGGACTTCATAAAATGACTGATTCTACTAATCTTTCTGACCTGAAACTTTTAGTTCACTTTAAGGGAGGGAATGAGTTTATAACCTTTTAATCTTTAAAATTTATAGCTATAACCAATCCTGAAACTCGGTTTAATAATAATCGGTACCGTTTAATCTAAAGCCGTTTCCTGAATAATTAGAATAAGTAAATTCAAGATTATATGATATTTCACTTTCGGCAAAACTGCCATGTAAAAGTTTTTGTTGGACCAAGGCTCTGTCTTTGTTGCCGTTTTTAGTTTATTTCTAATACACCTCCATCAACGCTTCATCTTTACCATTCATGTAATTTTTGATTGAATACTTCACCGGGATATCCGGTTGTAAAGGACCTTTTTTCCCTTTCCAGATTTCCCAATACCGGGTAGAATAAGCAATAACTATTTTAGATTTGGGCAAACTAAAACCCCTTACTTCCCCGTAGTGATTGATATTGCCACTGGTAGTCTCACCAATAAAAATGGCATTCGAATTTCTTTTCAGTTCAACAGCATTCATTAGTGCCGACGAGAAGGTTTTTTTACCTGTCAGCACATAAAATTTTCCTTTCTTATTTAAATAACTTTTCGAGACTTTTTCGATAAAAGGGTCCAAAATGGCTGAATTCCCTCCACTGTTGTAGCGCAGGTCGAGTATGATTTTTTCGGGTTTTTGCTCATCAATTATTGGGAAAAGTTCGGCACAGAATTTTGCAAAGGAATATTGTTGGTGCTCTCTGCATTCACTATAATTAAAGTAAAGTATTTTTTTATCTGCATTATAGTCGAACCAGTAATTGCTCTTCTTCTGGTGAGACAACAAGTTTTTTCCGGATCGGGTGAGGTTCAGCTTAGCGGCATCTTTTCCATTAACCGGTTTAACCATAATCGTCTGAGCCTGGCCATTGCTGTTTCTCAGTGTAAATGTTGCGGTCGAATCGCTGTCAATCAGCTCTAAACCATTTAACAATACAGGATTGTTAATCAGATTTAAAAGGCGATCATTGAAATACATGGGGTTTTCATTTTGAATGATTTCCTTAAAACGATCCAGTACTTCGTTCAGGGGATGCCCGTTAATGCTTTCCAGTTTGCTATTCAGTAGCGAAGAATTGGCAGAATCGATGCCTACAACGAATAAACCTTCTTTAAAAAACTCAAATTGGATAGGTAACACTTTGATAAAATCTACTTCGGTAAAAGTATGCTCATCACCAACAGACTTGGTGAGCCTGAAGAGTTCGGCAATAAAGCGGTTCCGGTCAAACCCGTTTGACCTCATGGATATCTGGTCAACTTTATTTTCAAATTGACTACGCGTTATTTTTGCAAACAAATTGGTGTGTTTAGCAGGCAGTGTCTTTTTTAGAAACGCTAAATCCTCTACAAAATCGACTTTTGACAAGGGTTGTGAAAAGCAGGTCGTGCTGATAAGTGCAAACAGAGTCGCGAAAATAGATTTTTTCATATACAATTGGTGGATGCAATCCAAAAGACAAACATTTTTTTAGCAATGTTGCATACAACAAACTAAAATAGGCATCTGCAGATATTCATTTCAAAAGAATTTATAAACAGCGCGAATAATTTAACCGCTGGCTTGTTTACCTGATTCGTGTTATTGAAGATTTAAGCCCCAGATAAAATTATTCCCTTTCATTTTCAAACTTAAACTTCATGCATACCAAAGTGCCAATATTAAGTTTACATTAATTCATTATTTTGTTGTAGCGTAAGGAAGAATCCAGTCGTATTGGGAAAAAAAACAAACCAAATATGAAAAAAATCTTTCTCGTTTTATCGTTTATGATGGTTAGTGCGATCTTGTTCCCGGCCTGTAAAAAAGACAAGCAAATGCTGCCTGAACCTTCAGTACTGATAGGAAGCTGGAGCGAAACCCCTGCTACCCCAAACTTCCAGCGTACACTTTTCTTTGCAGCAGATGGCACCTTTACCATGCATTTTAATTACTTTGGATTCATGCCCGGAGCAGAAACCATGTCAGGAATTTATACCACGAGCGGAGAAAAAATAAACCTCCGGTTTCTCAAATACATTCACGCAGAACCTAATAAAGAGCCCGTAACCCTGGTAAACAGTCCGCAGTTATATGACCAGGCTACCTATAAGGTAAAAGGCAACTTATTAATTCTCAATTATGTCAGCTATCCGGCCGATGCGCCAGTGAACACCACCGCTACTTTTCTGAAAAACTAGTTTTAAAACAGGTCTCTATTAAATTGAATTGTGATTTTATGTTTATTCATCCGTTAACTCAGTTGCCTTTGTTTTTGCGCAAGAAACTTCATTTTGATAACAAATGCAGTGAGTGCGCGCTTCAGTTATAAAGAATGTAAAACAAAACATCCATAAAGGAGTTATATGAAAGATCTATTCTCATGAGAATGGGTAAGGTGACCCAGAGCACCAAATTAAACATACAGCTACTTACAAATTTATACGGATCAATTGGATACAGCTAAAAATAAAGAATTTGAACTTTCGGGAAATACCGGTGCATCTAATATTCAGTTAATGACCATGGCACTTGATGCCTCCAACTCCGGTGTAATTATCACGGATCACACCCAACCGGATAATCCCATTATATACTGTAATAAAGCTTTCGAAACCATTACCGGGTATTCGAGAAAGGAGATTATTGGGCATAATTGCAGGTTCCTGCAAGCACAGGACCGCGACCAAAAGGAAAGGGAAACTTTAGCCCGGTGTATTGCTGAAGGAGAGGAATGCCGGGTAGAAATCAGGAATTATAGAAAGAATGGTGACCTTTTCTGGAATGAGCTCTACATGGCACCAGTAAAGAATACAGCAGGGGAAATCACCAACTTTATTGGGATCCAGAACGATGTAACCTGGAGAAAGAATGCTGAGCATGATTTGCGCCAGCAAAAAGTGGTGATGGAACAAAAGATTAAGGAAAGGACCAGGGCCCTAAAAGAGAGCGAAGCTTTCCTGTCCAGCATCATCGAAACAGTAAGAGAGGGGCTTTTAGTCCTGGATCCCGATTTCAATGTCATTAGTGCAAACTATCATTTTTTAAGAACCTTTAAGGTCAGCCTGGAAGAAACGCTGGGCAGGCAGTTATATGATTTGGGTAACCACCAATGGGATATTCCAAAGCTACGCGATTTACTCATCAAAATCCTTCCTACCAACAATCCCGTGGTAGATTTTGAGGTTGAACATGACTTTCCGCATATTGGCAGGAAGTTAATGCTCCTGAACGCATATAGGGTAGAATTTGAAGGGCAATTTAAAGATCAGATACTGCTCGCTATTGAAGACATAACAGATAGGCGGGAGATTGAGAACAGAAAGGATGATTTTCTCTCGATTGCCAGTCACGAACTTCGTACACCGCTGACCACAATAAAGGGATATGTTCAGTTGTTAGCGCGAGCCATGCCGGAAAATGCCAGCGAGAAGTTTTTGTCAACCTTTGGAAAAGTTTCCGTTTATGTAGAAAGGTTGAATACATTAATTGGAGAGTTGCTCGATGTTTCGCGTATACAAACCGGCAATATGGAATTGCACATGGCCCGATTTGATTTTGATACCATGATTGCAGAAGCGGTGGATGGTATGCGGGCCACTGTTCCGGCTCATAATATTACACTAAAAGGCAAAACAGGAGCTAGTATCATTGCCGATGAGTCCCATATCGCACAGGTGGTGACCAATCTGTTGTCAAACGCCATCAAATATGCCCCTAATTCGAAGCAGATTGAAGTGAATATTGCAAATGTGAGCGAATATGTAAAGGTATCTGTAAAGGACTTTGGGCTAGGGATGAGTCCGGAGGATAGAAAAAAAGTTTTCGAACGGTTTTATCGGGGAGTGGAGATTCAGAAGAAATTTCCCGGAATGGGCATAGGCCTTTACATTTGCGACCAGATTATTAAAAACCATAACGGAACGCTTTGGGTAGAAAGCGAAATCGGTAAAGGATCTGTATTTAGCTTCACCTTACCAAAAGCAGGAAAGGAAGAGCATGCATAAGAAAAAAATCCTGATTTGCGATGATGACGAAGGGATAATCGATGTGCTGGAAATGATTATGGAGGAGGTCGGGCATGAAGTAATTACAGTGAATGATAGTATGAAAGTACAGGAGATTATCAATAAAGAACAGCCAGACCTTTTGATTCTCGACCTGTGGATGCCTAGACTTTCAGGTCAGGATGTATTGAGGCAGCTGAGAAATCATTCGGACAATAGTAATCTGAGGGTTATTGTAATTTCGGCTAGCCGGGACGGAGAACAAATTGCAACAGCAGCCGGTGCAGACCAGTTCATAGCCAAGCCATTCGATTTAGGTAATATCATCGAATCGGTTAATGCCCTGCTGAATTAAGAGATTGAATTAAGCCAGACTTGTTTAGAGTTCAGGTATTTGAGTTTTTCCGCCCGGAATATTTGCCATAATGGTTTGAGGCGAATTTATTTTTCGCATCGATAAAAGTATGGAAGATGGCGAAATGGGCAACATTTTGACTGAAGTACTCAACTAGGCCACCATTTCAGCAACACGTTGAAGCAGATCGTCAATATTGAATGGCTTATACATAAATCCGTCAGCCCCATACTTACTCGCTAGAATGTTGCCATCAGCTTCCGCTGACACGAGTAAAACAGGGGTTTTATTCTGTGGATACTGTAATTTGAACATCTGACACAACTCAGCCCCATTATACTTAGATCCTACAAGCCTGATATCCATTATGATCAGATGGACATTTAGATCATTGATAAAGGCAGGATCCGGAGCGATGCTGCAGAAGGTTGTACAGTAGGCTTCCAGCTCAAAAATGATTTGAAATAATTCACTAATTTCCAAATCATCTTCAATGATAAGTAGATGTTTTTGCATTGTTTTCGATTCTAAGTGATCCAATACGGTCACAGCAATCGCTAACGAAGGCAATAAAAGTATCTGAAATTATAACGCAAAACTGGTGACATAGTTTTAAATAGTTTAATAAGTTTGATATTTGTCAATATATAGCAGATGGAAATTAATTTTTACTGGTACCAAATCTGCAATCTTACTTAAAATGAGTTAATTACAGGATAATTTATTATCCGTTAGCTTTGGATACCAATGCCTTTCTTCTCCTGGTTAATCTTTTAAGTTGTCCAAGGTGTTCCGTCGGTATATTATCACCTAAAAGTTTACCCCATGGTTTTAATCCTTCCACGCGGTCGAAAATAATTTTCAGTACGGCTATAAAGGGTATAGAAAGAAACATTCCTGGAATACCCCATAATGCTGCTCCCAGCAGAACGATTACAATCGAAATCAACGCATTAATCTGGACCTTAGAAGATACAATTTTAGGAACAAGTAAATTATTGTCTATAAACTGAATCAAGGCATAAGATCCGATGATCAGCAACTGAGTTGTATAACCGTCGAAAGTGACAGTCGCCATTAATACCGGAAGTGCAATGGCAACGATCCCGCCAATGTATGGCAGCAGGTTAAGTATTGCCCCAATTACACCAATCAAAATAGCATTAGGCACACCTAGAATTAATAATGCGCATGAATTCATGACTGCAACAATACCGGTTTCTATTAACAAACCCACAATATAACTTTGAATAGCTGCTTTCGTTTCAGCTATAATTTCCCCAACCTTTTGCTGGTTTTCAGTAGAGAATACTTCATAAAGGAAATTTAATATCAAGGTTTTGTAAAGCATGATCAGGAATGTATAAACCGGAATCAGAAAAATTACACTTAACACCCCCAGGGCACCGCTTAAAGTTTGCCCAATTACTGCTTTACTATTATTTGCAGCTTCATTAATCATCTCCGCCTGCTTCTGGGTTGCAATGCCAAAAGTTTTTTCGAGCCAGGATTGACCACTACTGAATAATTCAGAAAACTTCTGCTTCATTGTATTTATGTTATCAAAAAAGTGCGCAATCTGCGATGACAAAAAATAAGCTATACCGGCAACAACCAGCAATGCAATGAGCATAGAAATGATTATGGACACAATTTTAGGTAACCTTTTTTCTAAACGAACCTCCAGAGGATTGAGCAAAATTGCAATCAGAGCTGAAAAGGCAAGCGGTACAAGGACATCCCTGAGGACGCTCAGGATAAATACCATGATGACCAGCCCAAGCAATATAACGGGTGCTTTGATATAAAATGGGTATTCCTTTCTCATGCGATAAACGTATTTAAAATGCTAAAAAACTGTTTTAATGATTAATTAAAGTAAATGTAAACACATCATAGACTTACTTTAACCGGTTAACTGAAATTATGGTATATCACTTCCGGTTGTTCGCTGCCCACTTTGCAAAAAAGCAGGATTTGTAAGAAATCTTGCTCGTTCTGTTTCCATCTTTGCTAAGTAACACGAAATGTAACATTTTGTTTACTGAAAGCTGAAATATGTCTTTTTGAATGTCTGAAGATGAAACCCTGTATTGGAATTCCGGTTTAAAGTGAATTGAAAAATATCATATTAAGGGTAAGCCTAAGTTAGAATGTAGGATCTTTGATTAATGCTTTTGCCTATAATGATCATTGAAGCAAAACAGATATTATTTTTCAACTGAAACTATTAACTATTCTGGTAAGCATGCCCCTAAAGATGAAATAATGAAAAGGCAGCATTGCCAGCCAGTATAACCTGCCACTTATTCCCAGTGGCCTGAAAGTAGCCGTCTGGTGGACTATACCATATTCATCAATGAAGAACTCCAGCCAGGCCTCACCCGGCAGTTTCATTTCAGCATATAGCAATAATCGCCGCTGCTGTCTGGAAGATAAAATTACACGCCAGAAATCCAGGGCTTCTCCAGGGGAGATCTGCGCGGCATTCTTTCTGCCCCGGCGTAAACCAACCCCACCAAACAGCTTATCCAAAAATCCACGGAGATCCCATAACCAGTCTGCATAATACCAGCCATTTTTGCCGCCTATTGAAAAAATACGACTTAAAGCCAGTTCGACATTTTTCGCCTGCATTTGCTGTTTATCCTGGAACACCCCAAATTTGGGTACCTCAATATGCGCAGACAATCCTTTGCTGAAAATCCGGTTGTCGCCGGCATCATTCCAACTTGATAAGACCATATTCTGCTCAATCTTTTCAAAAGCCATAGAAATCGCCCTTTTATAAGGAATTAGCCTGATCCCTAAATCCTGGCTAAGTGAATTTTTTTCGGGAATCACATCGATTTTCATACTATCAACCAGATTCTTTGCAAGTGGGTACGAAGTCGATGTCACAAAATACAGCCAGTAGGAGGAAAGCCGTGGTGTAAATACAGGCACAATGATAATCTTCCGCTTTAAGCCACGAACTCCGGCAAACTGCATCAGCATCTGCTTATAAGTCAATAAATCAGGCCCGTAGATATCATAATGCTTTCCAAAGGTTTCGTTTTTGTCCAGTACTCCAGTCAAAAACTCAATCACATTGCGGATCGCCACAGGCTGACAACGGGTTTTTAACCATTTTGGTGCAACCATCACCGGCAGTTTCTCTACCAGGTCACGGATAATCTCAAAGGAGGCACTTCCCGAACCGATAATAATCCCTGCACGCAAAACCGTTAGGGGTACTTTTCCCAGGCTGAGTTTTTCTTCTACAGCCTTTCGGCTCTCCAAATGCTTACTAAGCTTTTTTTCGTTGGTAATTCCGGAAAGATAAATCAGCTGATGGGCAGAAGTGCCGTCCAGGAAGAAAACAAAATTTTGGGCCGAAAGCAGTTCACTTTTGCTAAAATCACTTCCAGAGCTCATAGAATGTACCAGATAATACGCCGCATCAATATCACGTGGCAGGGAATCCAGAGTCTTTGGACGCAATAAATCCGCCTCGAGTACTTCCACTTGTCCTGGCTTAAAATTGGATATATCCAGCCTGCTTTTATCTCTCACCAGACAAACCAGGTGATGACCCATTTCGAGTAATACCGGTATTAGCCGCCTTCCAATATAGCCTGTGGCACCAGTGAGTAGAATTTTCATACCATGTCAACAAAACAAGCCCGGTTTTGTTATAATTCAAATCCCAAAAAAGAAAGGCTGGTTGATACTTAAAAGAGGGTTTTGAAGGCTGAAATGGTGAATGAAAAATAGAAAGGTATCTGGTAGCACATATACCCGCATTTTAACGGCCAGAATTGATGCTCAAGGTCAGTTGTTTTACGGCTAAATGAGAAAATTCTATTCTCCTAAAACGGCTTAAAATAAACCAAATCGTTGTTTGAATATAAAAATGATCGATTAATGCGAAAAAATAACTGCTTTGCTGAAAAACATGCGACCCCGCCTGCATAAAATCCGGTAACTACAACATGAAAATTTATTGTAAATGGATATTCAAGATCAAAAAAAAGCGTTATTTGCATGACAGGATGATATTATCTGAAAATCAGTTTTTTGATTATTTTTTAGTGTGTTTCTTGTTGGTGTCTTTTTTATTTAATCTGCAGATTGTTAGGTGTTTAATATTTTTTGAGCTAAATGGATTCTAAATTTTCAGGCAATAATCAAATTGGAGTGGTTGCCAGCTTTTCAGAATTGGTAAATACCAATTTTCATGGAGCTATCAATGCCATGTGCTGGTATAGAAATTTGACCGGAGATTTTAAAGAAATTGTTTCTAAACTTGAACTGGACCAAAACATTACAGAAATTCATCCTGAAAATCTTTTATCGCTGCAACTTTCTAAAGAGGGGTGTATTGCAAGAGAAATTATTTTAAGTGACCTGCAATTATTAACTGACTTTGGTGCATCCCCTTCACTTAATCTGATTAAAAGTTACCAGCGTGATGAGGAGCTCGGTTTCATATCCACCGATGTGTATTCTTATCATGTAGACCGGTCGCCTGTTTCAACTGATACCTTTTTATGTACCTATTATGGTGCTGCAAGTGATATCTTGCCCAATCATCAGGCTGACCTGAAAAGCTCAATTCCGGAGATTCGCGAAAAACTTAAAGAATTACACGGAGATTCAGAAGTAACATTTGAAAGCTTTTTGGAAGAGTATTATTTTGATCTGCATTATCAACCGAAACCTGGTGCTAAGCCTACAAATTTAGGCTTGGGACATCTTTGGAAATTGGCAGTAGATCATCCTGAACAAAAAGTTTTGCCCTGCGTACATCGGGCACCTGTAGAAAATGAAGGAGAATATCGGTTGCTTCTGATTTGTTAAGCCAGATAAATGGTTACCTATTGATTAATTGGGAAGCTATTGAATTGCGTAAAGGTAAAACATTAGCTGTGCAGGAGTTGTTCATTAAAGAATGAAAGACCTTGCCAACAGATTTCCAACTAATCCGATTTTACAGCCGCGGGATATAGCATCCAGCGAAAAGTCCTTGCAGGTAATCTGTTTGCTCAACCCCGGTGTTTTCCGTTTCAAAGGGAAAACATGGCTGCTGGTAAGAGTAGCAGAGAGCATTACAGCAAAAGCAGACTTCGTATTTTTTCCGGTGATGAATGCGCTCGGAAAACTGGAAATTATAGAGGTATCGGTTAACGATCCTCAACTACTCATTACGGATGCCCGGATCATGAACTATCGTGGTCTTGACTATCTGACGACTATTTCCCACCTGAGACTGCTCAGCAGTAATGATGGAATTCATTTTACTGAAGAGGAAGAATATCCGGGACTTTTTGGCATGGGTGAACTGGAACGTTTCGGAATTGAGGATTGCCGGGTTGTGGAACTGGAAGGTACTTTTTATCTGACTTATACCGCGGTGTCAGCTTCTGGGGTTGGGGTAGGGCTTCGCACAACTAGAGATTGGAAGAATTTTTCCCTTCCGGTAATGATGTTGCCTCCCCATAATAAGGATTGCGCCTTGTTTGCAGAAAAAATAGGTGGGAAGTTCTTTGCCTTACACCGCCCAAGCTCAAAAGAAATTGGGGGTAACTTTATCTGGCTTTGTGATTCATTAGATGGAGAACACTGGGGGAATCACAAATGCATTATCAAAACCAGGCCGGGTATGTGGGACAGTGCGCGTGTAGGGGCAGGTGCTGCGCCAATACGGACAGAAAAGGGGTGGCTGGCCATTTATCATGGAGCAGACGATACCCAGCGATATTGTTTAGGAGCATTTTTACTGGATTTTGATAACCCGGCAATTGTATTAGGCAGAACAATAGATCCGATAATGGTACCTGCTGAGCCCTATGAACTCAGCGGATTTTTTGGCCTGGTTGTGTTCACCAACGGGCACGTTATTGATGGAGATAAGCTTACCGTTTATTACGGCGCGGCAGATGAATTTGTTTGTGGAGCCGTGTTTTCGATTGCCGGGATCCTGGCTGCAACTGTGGCTGTTTCTTAAGTTTACTGGAAAATTCCTCATCATTTTTCATGCTTCGTGACGGCTATTTAAGCCAGTATTTTTGATTTAAATAAGGATTGGCAGTTTTATATCAATAACTAAAAATTGAGTTGTTATGAAAACTTGCGAGTTTGTTATGATAAAACTATTTTTGAATCATCTTCCCTTAACAAACTTATTACCAAACATAAAACTAAAGAAAACGATGTTCGATTACGGAGCACTGCCTGATGACGATCTCTATTTGCTCTTGAAAAACGACGACTCAATGGCGTACACAGTAATTTACCATCGTTATTTTGACACGCTCTATGTACATGCGGCCAATAAATTGAAGGATAAAGATGAAGCCAAGGATTTGGTACAGGAAATTTTTGTCAATTTATGGAATAACCGGACCTCAATAAGCATTACCACAAACTTTAAATCATATCTGTACGTATCAATCAGGAATAAAGTGCTGGACCGGATTTCCCATCAGCAGGTAATTAACAAATATGCCGATTCCTTACAGCATTTTATCGTTAGCAATCAATGTGTTACCGACCATTTGGTAAGGGAAAGACAGCTCACGAAGATTATAGACGATCAGATTGCACAATTACCCGATAAAATGCGTGCTATTTTTGAACTGAGCAGAAGAGAAAGTTTATCGCACAAAGAAATTGCTGAGAAATTGAATATTTCCGAATTAACAGTGAAAAAACAGGTGTCAAATGCGGTTAAAATCCTTAGAAGTAAACTAAGTGTTAATTTATTTTTAATTTTTTAATTTTTTTCTACTCCCTCCCTTCCTGTTAGCCGTCATGGTTATAATTAAGGATAAAAATCCTTTTTATATCTATGAAACAACATCAAGCTAACGATCTTTTAAACAAATATCAGCAAGGCACATGCACCGAAGAGGAGCTGAGCCTGTTAGAAAGCTGGTATAATGAACCCGAATCTGAAACTATTGCCTTTGAACCCGACGAACTTTTAAGCGCCTGGACCGAAGTTTGGCAGAAACTGCCAGTTTACCAGGCTAAAAAAACAATAAAATTATGGCGGGCAATAACGATTGCGGCATCGTTATTATTGGCTTTAAGTATTGGTTTTGTGCTGTTTTCCAAGCGGGACAAAGCCGGACAGGATTTAACCGTAAAAAATGATATAAAACCTGGCGGCAAAAATGCCACACTAAAGCTGGCTGACGGCCGGGAGATTATCCTGAATAATCTGGCAACAGGTGAAGTATTACAGCAGGAAGGACTTAAAATTACGAAAACTGCAAACGGGCAATTAATTTATACCGTACAAGGTACAGCAGGTCATGAGGCAGTGGCTTATAACAGTATCAGTACACCGCAGGGAGGTACTTACCAGGTTATCCTTCCCGATGGAACCAAGGTCTGGCTAAATTCTGCTTCATCGTTAAAATATCCGACTGCATTTACTGCTACCAGAAGAGAGGTAGAACTTGTGGGTGAGGGGTACTTTGAAGTTGCACACGATACACAAAAGCCATTTCACGTAATTACAAAAACACAGGATGTGGCTGTACTGGGTACTCATTTTAATTTATCGGCTTACCCTGATGATGATTTTGCTAAAACTACCCTATACCAGGGAAAAGTTGAGGTCAGGGCACAAAATCTGGCAGTGGTGCTAAAACCAAATGAACAGGCAGTGGTGCAGGCAGGAAAAATTTCTGTTAAACCAATTGATGGCGAAGGGGATTCAGCCTGGAAAAACAATGAATTTTCTTTCTCTAACGAACGCTTAGGCGAAATATTGAAAAAATTAGGCAGATGGTACGATGTAGAATTCGAATGTCCGAAAGATTTAGAAAACCTTGAATTTGGTGGATATATCAGCAGGGAGAAAAGCTTAAAGCAGGCATTAAATATGATTGATCAGGAGGGCACAATTCATTTTAAAATAGAAGGGAGGAAGATAACCGCTATGAAGTAAATTTTACCCGCTTCAGATCAAAAAAAAGGATCAGAGCATTGCAGTGCCCTGATCCCTAAACTCTTGCAGGAGTCGATTTTTTTGGATCTGTGAAAATAGAATAAACCATTTATCATTTCTTATACCAAACCCAAACAAACAAATGTATGAAATTTTACATAACATTTATCGGGTAAAATACGCCCGTTTAAATGCTCGTATTTTACTCAAAGTGAAGTTAATAACCTTTATCATCATCGCTACATTCTTACAGGTGAGCGCATCAAGCTTCGCCCAGATAAGCTTGCGGGAAGAGAATGCTTCGCTGGAAAGGGTGATACAAAAAATCAGAAAACAAACCGGATATGATTTCTTTTATAACACTGTTGCCATTAAAAGAGCTAAGCCGATTACCGTTTCTTTAGAAAATGTTTCGCTAAACCAGGCGCTTGAAGCCTGCTTTGCCGGTCAGCCGCTGGTTTACCGCGTAGAAGAAAAATCTATTATTATCCAGGCACAGCGCGAAATGGTAGTTATTGCTATTGTGGTAACCGGAAGGGTAACAGATGAAAAAGGACAACCTATTCCAGGAGCTTTAATCAGGGTAAAAGGTACCAATGGTATCAGGCCCGTAGCTACCGATGCGAATGGCCAATTCAGAATCCTGGTACCTGATGATACCGAAACTTTACTGGTAAGTTACATCGGCTATAAATTGGAAGAAGTTTCCATCAAAAATAAAAAATCGCCATTTAACATTAAACTTTCAGCAGTTACCAAAGATTTGGAAGAAGTAAGGGTCATTAACACGGGGTTATTTAAAAAATCAGTTGAGAGTTTTACCGGGGCCTCAACTACAGTTACCGCCAAAGAACTGGCTGAATTTGGAAACAGAAACCTGATTTCTTCATTGCGTAATATCGATCCGGCTTTTAACATTATCGAAAGCAATGCTTTTGGATCGAACCCTAACCGTTTACCAGAAATTCAGATCCGGGGTAACTCGAGCATTCCGAATGTTGGCGAATTACAAGATCAGGCCAGGGCCGAACTGAATACTCCTTTAATTATTTTGGATGGTTTTCAATCTACCTTACAAAAACTGTACGATATGAATGAAAACGAAGTAGAATCGATCACCATTTTAAAAGATGCTGCTGCAACTTCCATGTACGGTTCGAGAGGTTCAAACGGCGTTATTGTGATCATGACCAAAACGCCACGACCAGGTAAATTACGTTTATCGGTAAGATCCGACATCAATTTTGAAGCACCCGATTTGAGCGATTACAGTTTGTTAAAGGCTGCTGATAAACTAGAGTTGGAACGTATAGCAGGCTATTATAACAATCCCAGAGCTGAGATTGACCTTCCCTTAAAAAGATATTACAATTACCTGCTTAACGAAGTAAACAGTGGCGTAGAAACCGACTGGATGGCTTTACCTTTAAGAAATGGTGTAGGACAAAGACATTTCCTCAAAGTAGAAGGAGGCGATAATGCATTCAGGTATTCGGCATCAGGTCAGTTAAATGATATTCAGGGGGTAATGAAAGGTTCATCGCGCCGCACCTTTAATGGTAACATTACTTTGGCTTATACCTATAAAAATTTAAGGTTCAGAAACAATCTTCAGATTCAGCAAAGCAACTCGCAAGAATCGCCTTATGGTACATTTAGCACTTATGTAACCATGAACCCCTACTGGAGACCATACGATGCCAATGGAAACGCACTTAAATTTTTAGGCGATCCCGGCAATACCGATTATGTCAATTACTGGACAACTTTGCCTACCAATCCTTTATACAACGCCACACTCAAAACTTTTGATAAAAGTGCCACTAACGAATTGGTTAACAATACGATGGTAGAGTGGAATCTGGTTAAAGATTTGGTATTAAGGGGGCAGTTGGGATTAACGAAAGGAACCACGCAAAGCGATGCTTTCAGGCCTGCCGAGCATACCGCGTTTGCCAATTATACTACTGATAATATCTTTAGAAAAGGCGATTACAACTACGGAATCAGCAATAGCTTTGGTTATGATGGCTCTTTAAATTTAGCCTACACTAAACTACTGGGCCTTAAACACCTCATTAGTGCTGGTGCTGATTATAACATCCGTCAGTCTAAATCATCTTCCTATAATTTTCTAGCAGAGGGTTTCCCTAATGCCAATTTCGATTTCGTATCTATGGCATTGCAATATGCTAAAGACGGCAAACCTACCGGAAGCGAAAGCCTTACCCGTTCTATCGGGCTTACCGGAAACGTAAACTATATTTATGATAACAAGTATTTTATTGATGCTTCATTACGTATTGATGGTTCTTCTCAGTTCGGAAGTAAAAAGCGTTTTGCTCCATTCTGGTCAACCGGTATAGGGTGGAACCTGCACAACGAAGCTTTCTTAAAAGATAACAGGTACATTAACCGTTTAAAACTGCGTGGTTCGGTGGGTATCACCGGTGCGCAGAACTTTAACGCTTATCAGGCCTTATCTACTTACCAGTATTATACCAACGAAAGATATTACAGCTGGATGGGGTCTTACCTGATGGGCTTAGGAAATGATGAATTAAAATGGCAGCAAACAGAAAAATACAACATTGGTGTTGATGCAGAATTTTTAGACAGACGACTTCGCTTAACCGGTGATTATTATGTTGAAACCACTAAAGACCTGGTTTCGTCAGTTAATTTACCGGCATCAAGCGGTTTTACCAGTTATGTAGATAACATTGGCCGCTTACGCAACAATGGTTACGAATTAAAAGCTACAGGATTTATCTTAAACAATCCTAAATCGGTAATCTGGAGCGTTTCTGCTGCATTATTGCACAACAAGAATAAAATTGTAGAAACTTCGAAAGCCTTAAAAGATGCACAGGCAGCCACGCTTAATGGCAACAGCGACCCGGGTACTCTTTATATTGAAGGCTATTCGAGCAATGCGATATGGGTTGTACCTTCGTTAGGCATTGATCCAAGTACCGGAAAAGAGTTGTATTTAGGCAAAGATGGTCAGCCAACCTACACCTGGAAAGCCAGCGATGTGGTTGCAGTTGGCTCAAGAGATCCTAAATTTTTCGGAAACTTCAGTACCATGATCCGCTACAAGGATTTTGCCATCAATACTTCATTCAGGTATACCGTAGGCGGACAGCAATACAATAAAACCCTGGTTGACCGCGTAGAACTTACCAATTATAAATATAATGTAGATAGCAGGGTGTTTTACAGCCGCTGGCAAAACCCGGGCGATGTTGCCGCATTTAAAGGCTTGCTGGTAACTACACCTACCTACAAATCTTCGAGGTTTGTTCAGGATGAAAATACCCTGGTGTTACAGAACATTAATTTTCAGTACAATTTGACCAACAAGGAATGGTTGAAGAAAATGAAACTGGAAAGCCTGAACTTAACGGTTAACGCTTCCGAACCCATGTACCTGTCAACTATCCGCAGGGAAAGAGGAACAAGCTATCCTTTCTCGAGACAGTTCTCCATGAGTCTAAGTGCTACATTCTAAACTTATAGCAATGAAAAAAATTAATTATATAGTAATCGCTTTATTTTTAACCGGTATACTTTTCTCATCATGTAAAAAGTACCTTACGGTAAATCCAAAGACACAAATGCCACAGGATGTACTTTTTGATACGGAAGGTGGCTTTAAGGATGCGCTTACCGGTGTGTATATCCAGATGAAAAATAACAGTACCTATGGTGGTGCTTTAACCCAAACAACGATAGAGAGCCTGGTTTCGAGCTGGGATGTTACTTCGAATACTACCGAACAGCGCTTAGGTTTATTTAACTATACCGATGCCGGCGTGCAGACCAGTTTCGAAAATATTTGGGGTCAGCAATACAAAACTATTGCCAGTGTTAATGCCATATTGGGACAAATTGATGCCAGAAAAGATGTGTTTAAAACGCAAGGTTTATACGAACTGGTAAAGGGAGAATGTCTGGCCATCAGGGCTTACCTTCACCTGGATATGCTTCGTTTGTTTGGCCCGGTTCCTACCGCTACAACAGGTGCTAGCCCAATGCCATATGCTACATTGGTATCAACTACTCCGGTTGAGAAAATTTCTTATAGCGCATTTCAGGATGCATTGTATAAAGATTTAACGGATGCTGAAAATTTATTGAAAGATATCGATCCTTTAACCAGGTATAGTGTTGCGCAAGTTAAAACTCCGGGGGTAACATCTGGTTTCAACCCTAGTGATAACTTTTTTGCTTACCGTTACCTTCGCATGAATTATTATGCTGTGAAAGCGCTGCAGGCCAGAACTTACCTGTGGTTTAACGAAACTGCAAAAGCTTACGAGTGTGCCAAAGCAGTAATTGATGTGAAAAACACCGACGGTACCCCTAAATTTAAATTGGGTGCTTCAACCGATTTTGCCAATAAAGACTACGTGCTTACTGCTGAGCATGTTTTCGGCCTGTACGATTTTGATATGTTTAATAAATATAACAATAACTACGCTACCGGAACACTTAAAAAAGGTACTGCAGAAACCACGATAAAAACCCAGTTGTATGGCAATACCGGTACCGATATCAGGGAAAGTAACCTTTGGGAACTGGTTACTTTAGCCAACGGTTCTAAATGTTATATCACTAAAAAATATCAGGTGGCGGCCAATACAGCGGTAACAGCAGCTACCGATTTTAAACAGATTCCGATGATCCGTTTGAGCGAATTGTATTTAATCGCTGCCGAAGCCGCACCATATGCAGAAGGGGTAGAATACCTGAAAACGTTTAGAACTTCCCGCAACATCGGTACTATGGCCACGCCCGCTAATCCTTCGGCGCTACAAACCGAAATCATTAAAGAGTACCGCAAAGAGTTCTATGCAGAAGGTCAGGCTTTTTACAACTATAAACGTCTTAATGTGCCTAAAGCGAGTTACTTATTTGCACCATCAGCAGCAACGGTCAACTATTTGATCCCTATTCCTAAAACTGAAGCTATTTAAGATAAGACCATGAAAAAATTATTATACCTGGTGTTGCTAGTGGCTGTGGCAGCTGTTAGCTCATGCAAACAAGATCAGTATTATTTGTATAATGATATTGGCCGAGTACAGTTTGGACCTGAACCTAGCCGCATTTATACCACCTCTTACGATCTTGCCGATACACTAAAGCCTTATACGTTTTATTATGAAGACGCTGCCGTAAAGGAGGATACCATATTTTTTGATATTTATGCTATTGGCGGAACTACCAAAACAGATAGGGCCTTTACCCTCGAACAGGAGCAGATTCCCAATGCAGTGAATGCAGTTGCGGGCACGCACTATGTGGCCTTTAGCGATCCGAAAGTAAGCAAGTTTTATGTAATTAAAGCTGGTACAGTGCACACCCGTGTGCCGGTAATTGTTTTACGCGATGCCAGCTTAAAAACAAGTACGCCAAAGCTTAAATTTAAAATCGCAGCCAATGCTGATTTTCAACTGGGCGAACCAAACAAAATATGGCGTAAAATTGAGGTCACAGATCGTTTAAGCCAACCAGCGCAATGGACAGCTTCTTTCACGCAGTACTACTTTGGTAAGTATAGTGTGGTAAAACACGCATTCCTGATCAATAGCTCCGGCGAGAAATGGGATAACGATTTTATCAACAACCTCTATGCTGTTGGCGGACTGCTGAGCTATTATCAGCTGACCATGAAAACTGCATTAATCAACTACAACAATGCACACCCTGGTGCTCCATTGGTTGATGAATTTGGAGAAGTAGTAGTTTTTCCTTAACCATTAAAAATTAAAAGATGAAAAATCTATGGATATACATGATGGTCGTAGTGGCCATGATGACTGCCTGCAAAAAAGACCACAGTAATTATGATTACAAGACTGGTGAGAAAATAACGGTTAAGGGTATCGAATCAAGTTATACTTTAATTTCAGAGCTTGACCGTTTAACCTTAACTCCAGAAGTAAGCTCTACAGAACCAAATGCACAATTTGAGTATTTATGGGGTATTTACGAAACCAATGTTCAGGGATCTGCTCCTGTTTTGGATACCCTGGCTAAAACCAAAGACCTTAACTATCTGATTAAACAGGCAGCAAAAGGATGGGTGCTGGTTTATCGTGTTACAAATAAAACTACCGGTTATTCGCAGTACATTAATGTGCCCGTTAATGTGGTAACCGAATTTACAAGAGGCTGGTATGTAGCTAAGGATGATGGTACACAATCAGACCTTGATTTATTTTTAACCCCAACCAGTATTGTACCTACAGGTAAAAGGGAGAACCTTTATAGTAGCATTAACGGGAGTAAACTACCCGGACAAGCTAATTTGCTGAGTTTCCTTTCAGCTTATAAATCGACAGTTACCGGTACTTTGGGTAATACCCGGACACTGGTTTTATCCACCGATAAAGATGTAGCTACAGTTAACGTAAATACACTGAAGAAAATTTTTACCCTTGATAATTTACTTTTTGATGCGCCAACAGTTAAGGGACCTTGTCAGGTTTTTCCTGGTGGAGGCAGTGCTTATTACCTGCTTAATGGCGGCAATGTGCACAGTATTGTAAATATTTCGGCTAATATCGGCAAATTCGGCGGCCGGTTTTTAAAAGATGCCAATAACACACCTTACAGTCTTTCTAAGTATTTTATTTCCAATACCCTTAGCAACGCTTATTTTTTTGATGAAACTTCCAGTACATTTTTTGCAATAGGTAACGGCTATGGAACGGCATTGAGCAGTATTAGCGATGTAACGGGTACTGCAATGAGTGCCAGTAATAACAATCAGAAAGTGCTGTATATGGGGCTAAAATCGGCTACATATTTGCCATCGCCAGCATTACGTTATGTGTTTACAGGATGTGCGGTATTCCAGGATAAAAGTAACTCATCAAATAAAACCTTATCCAGCATTGATATAGATGGCTACACCATGAAGTTAACCAACACTTCGTTAACCAATGCAGATAAGTTATATAATGGTGCCAACATGACTTTGATGTATGGTCAGGAAAATTTAATGTATTTCTCTATGGGTGGTAATCAGGTATGGAGCCGAAACCTGAGCAATAATTTCGAAAAACTGGAGTACACCGTTCCGGCAGGAGAGGAGATTACCTTTATCCGTCACAAAACAGGCGCTGAAACCAACTATGCCTATAATTACATCATGGTTGGTTCTAAAATCAATGGAACCTATAAAATACGCATGTTCAATAAGGCATCGGGCAGTATTTCAGGTAGTCCGGTAGCTACGCTTGAGGGGACTGGTACAGCCAAAGATATATTGTATATCTCACCATCCGTTTCCGAATCAACAAATACAATTCAATGGTAAGTTTAGTGGGTGCCCGTAATCAGGGCACCAGGCCAGACTCATTTACATAACCACAAATAAACAAACACCGAAAAAAATGATTAAAAAAACTTTAAGTACTACACTTGCCCTGGTAGCAATGGCATTGGCAAGTTTAGCACAGCAACCCGTTCAGGTTAAAGGCGAATTAAAACGCCCTAACCGCCCTAATGTTAAACTTTTTAAAGTAGCCAATGGCCGTACTGTGGAGATAGCAAACGCTGCGGTAAGTGCCGGTAAAAAATTTGGTTTTACCTTTTACCCCGATTATGAAGGAGTTTATGTTATCGGAACTGGCAATGAAATGTCGCCAAATGAAAATTATGCTTTTTATTTTAAAGGCGGCGATCAGTTGGATGTTACCCTTGCAGATACTACCTATACCCTGAATGGAAAACTGAACTCTAAAGAGAATGTAGTAATGAAACAATGGAACGAATTAACCAATCCGTTGTATCAGAAAGCCATCAATTTTATGGGTAAGAATAGTACTTTCATGGATTATTTCCCTCAGCAGGAAGCTATTGTAGCACAAGCTAAAACCTTCTTAAACGGAAAGTCTACCGGAAATGCTAAGTTCGATAAGCAAATGAAAGATATCATGGAATTCGATCTGGCTAACTATGCGACTAATTTTTTAAATACCCCACGCTCTGCGCACCCGAGTGTAGAAGAATACAGCGATTTTTACAGCATGCTTAAAGCCAATGAAATGGGGAAAAGCGCTCAAAAAGTTTACAGTTATCCATATGGTATGCGTGTACTGTCAGCTTTAATTGGTGTAAACATGCGCCAGGAGAAAAAAGCCTATAAAGCAGGTATTGAAGGTTTAGAAATTTCTACCGCTTATGTTCCAAATGATACCTTAAAAGGTGAACTGGTTTTAGAAAATTTGGCCAGGTATAAAAATCACGAGGAGTATAAAGCTGTAGCCGATCATTTCGAAAAATACATTGTAACCAGGGAACAAAAAGAAAAAAATAACGCTTTAATTACACCATTGCTTTCTTACAAAGCTGGTACAGATGCATTACAGTTTACCTATCCTGATAAAACCGGTAAAGATGTTTCTTTTGCAAGTTTAAAAGGAAAAGTAGTATTGGTTGATGTTTGGGCAACGTGGTGTGGTCCGTGCAGAGCTGAATTCCCTCATCTTAAACAACTCGAAAAAGATATCGAAGGCCAGCCGATTCAGTTGGTGAGCATTTCTACCGATGCGGATAAAGACAAAGAGAAGTGGTTAAAAATGATTAAAGATGAGAATTTAGGTGGTATGCAGTTGTTTGCAGGTCAGAATAACGAATTCTCTAAATATTATAAAGTTAATACGATTCCGAGATTCCTGGTTTTTGATAAAAAAGGAAAAATTGTAAGTGTCGATTCAGCCCGTCCTTCAGATCCTAAATTGAAAGCACTTTTGTTAGCAGAAGCGGCAAAATAAATCGTTCCGAAGGGTAGGATTGATCAATTCTACCCTTTATTAAATCTAAACCTTTAACTATGAAAACACTAAAAAACTGGTGTACGGGCATTGCCATGCTTTTGGTTTCGCAAGGGCTTTATGCACAACAGGATAGTATCCGGGTTAGCGGGAGCCTGAAAGGACTCAAAGATAACAGCGTTCGCATCAGCTTTAAAGATGATGTCGGTGAAAATAAATTTTATAAATCAACCGCTGTTAATGATGTTTTTACCCTAACTGTACCTAAGCAAAAAATTCCGGCAGCTGCACGTTTAGATGTAGGCCTTAAAAGAGACCTGTCTGCAACTGTTGACGGCAAGACGGTTGGCAGCCCGGCGCCTGCCCTCGATTTGTTCATTTATAACCAGGATATCAGCATCGATGGTGACGCCCGGCTCGTACAATTTGCCGATATCAAAGGCGATGAGGAAAATAACGCTTTCAATAGTTATAAACAGCTTGTAAGGAACGAAGAGCGCAGGAATTACTTTATTTATAACAATTTATTCAATGCCCAGTACCATGGCGAAAAACTGGAGGCTGCATCAGAAAAACTCCGTGAAGAGACTGATGTGAACTTTAAGAAAATTATGGTACAACAAAAAAACTTTGTAGCACAACATCCCGAAACTTTTGCATCCCTGTTTTTATTGAGCAGGATGCAGAATGTTTATACCGCCGATGGTTATACTCAGGCTTTTAATGCTTTGGCGCCTGAATATAGAGACCATCCGATGGCGTCAGGAATAAAAAGCTATCTGAAAAAAGTAAGCAGCTCTTTAACAGGTTCGCCAACCATCAATTTTGAAAGAAAAGATAAAGACGGAAAGTTAATCCGCCTGACCGATTATAAAGGGAAAACTGTCCTGCTCGATTTTTGGGGCAGTTGGTGTGGTCCGTGCAGGGCCAGTCATCCGCATCTGAAAGCGCTTTACGAACAATACCAAAAAGATGGATTCGAAATTATAGGTATTGCACAAGAGCGGGGCAAAAACCTGACCGAAGCCCGGGCAGCCTGGACAAAAGCGATTGCCGAAGATGGAATTAATTGGGTACATATCCTCAATATGGATGGAATTGAAAAGCAAGACCTGGTAAAAGATTATAATGTAATGGCATTTCCGACCAAAATACTGGTTGATAAAAACGGAAAAGTGCTTTTGAGAATAACAGCAAGTGCAACAAATGATATTGATCAGGTATTGGCAAAAATATACGGACACTAAGTAAACTCCAATGAAATTGAAATCCACTTTATTGATTTTGCTGATGAGTTTTACCCTAATGGTAAACGCACAGCAAAATAAGCCCGTTACCACCATTCCTTTTGAAATGGTACATGGCTCTATTGTTTTAAAAATTAAACTGAATAACCACGCCAGGGTTTTTAACCTCCTGTTCGATACCGGAGCAGACGGCATGGCGCTAGAGCAAACACTTGCTGATAGCATTGGACTTAAAGTTACACGTAGCAATAACGCTTCAGTAGTTGGCGGTTCCATGAAAATAAACATTTCTGATGATAATGATGTTATCATGGAAAATGGATTTACGTTGAAACACCAGTCTATTGCCGTGTTCCCACAAACCGGTAAAGGTTTAGACGGGATTATTGGCAATACCATGACCAGGAATTACATTATCCGCATCGATTTCAACAAAAAAGAACTTTCTCTTTATAATTTTGAAGGTTATGAGTACGAAAAAGGGGGGACAGTAGTGCCGGTGACCATTCCTTCAGGCGTATTTATTATTCCCGGAAATGTAGAAATTGTTGCAGGGAAATCAAGTACCGGCAACTTCGTTTTCGATACCGGAGCTTCCTATAATTTGATTTGTTTCAGGCCTTTTGTAAAACAGAACCGTTTATTGGTAAGTGGTTTTAGTTCAGCGTACGCAGCCAGTACAGTAAGTATGGGCATTGCTTCGCCAACCTTTAATGGTACGGCCAGCAGTTTCGCCTTCACCAATATGCCGGTAATTAAAGATATGCCTGTTACTTTAATGGCGGGGGGAGGCCAAAATGAAAACTGGAGTCCCGGATTTGATGGTTCTATTGGTATGGGAATCATTACGCGGTATAATTTTACTATCAACAGGAAGAAAAACGAAATTTATTTTATGCCGAATCATACCTACAATTACCCGCAGAGTTTTACTTTGGGTAGTTACTTGCTGGGTTTTAACTTAAACGGACAATTAGAGGTAATCAGTTTAATCAGGACTTTGCCACCAAATGAAACCCAGCTCGAAAAAGGTACTTTAATTACCCAGATTAACGGAGCCAATACTGCCGATTTGCTTAAGAATAGTAAAAAACTGGAGCAACTAAAAAAACTACCGGCTAATAGTCCCCTGACCTTTAGTTATACCGCAGGGAACACCAAAAAGGATATTACATTAACCAGATAAAACATGAAAAATATAAAATATTATCTCTTGGCCTGTTTGCTTACCTGTACTTTGGGAGCAATTGCGCAGACTTATCAAAGCGCATTAAAACAAGCCACTGCAGAAAACAAATTGATTTTTATTGATTGCTACTTTACGGGCTGCATACCTTGTGCCCAAATGGATGAGGATGTGTTCCCTAATGCTGCGGTCAAAGCAGCCATGGCAAAAGATTTTATCATGCTTAAAGTGGATGTTTTTAAGGATAAACTGGGAGACACTTTAAAAGTGCAGCATATTTTAAACGGGTTTCCTACTTTTTTGGTCCTTAATTCAAAGGGAGAGTTAATCAGCAATAACTCAGGTTATAAAGATCCGGGAGATTTAATTGGATTGTTAGCGGATGCAAAGCAAAAGCAGCTTCAGAATAAAAGTTTAAAAGGTTACGCTGCTACATTTAAAGAAAGTGATTACCCGGAATTCTACCATGAATTTGCTAAAACCCGGAAAGGCATAACTGAGCAGGTTATTGAAGCTTATGCGGATAGTTTAGAGGATCTGAAAGCTACTAATGCCCTGATGCCCTTTTTAATTTCGAGGATAAGCACAGCCAGACTGAACGAAGCAATATTAAATGATTATAAAGCTTACCAGTCACGGTATGGCGAGGCAGTGGTACAGGCGCTGGTTGATAAGGCCTTGCTTCAAAAAATGGAACAACACTTAAAAACCAATAAGAGCGAAGCAGCCTTAACACAGTTTTTAAAGAACTATGAAGGCAAGTTCCCTGCCAATATCTGGAAAATTAATTTGCAGACATTAGGCGACCGCTACTATTTGGGGATGCAGAAAGATACGGTAAGTTATTTAAAATTTGCCATTCAACACCCGGTATTATACCAATATCATTTTTCGGCATTGTACAGCAAGTTATTGTCGAAAAATCAATTGACAGGTGAAACAGGCCAGTTATTTGGTAAATGGGCAGATGCGATTATAAATGAGGATAGTAGTCTGGAATTAATCAGAACAGCCGCATCTCTAAATAGAAAAATTAAAAACGAGCAGAACTACAAGAAATTTATGCAAATGGCCATTGCCAGAGCAAAAAAATACCAGATGCCAACCACTAGCCTTGAGCAGGAATTGGCCACCCGGTAAAGATTTTATCAGTTTGGAATTGATAAGTTTAGTTAATGATCGAAAGCCTGTCCGGATGGATAGGCTTTTTCTGTTAAAGACATTTACCTGCCTAATCATTTAAGAACATAGGCAATGGAAAAAACTAAGGTATCCAGGGCGGCGAAAAGAAAAAACATTGCTTATTCCTCTATGGTCATGATCCCCTGTTGCCTAAGTTTTTCTATACCTGCTTTCATTGAATTAATCTGTTCGGTTGTATGACTTTGCCATACTGTAACCTCTCCAATTACTTTAAATGGGTGTATTGAACGGTAAGACATGGTAGGGTTGCCTGGAAATTTTTTATCGGTTACATTAGGATCATCCTCGAGTGGTCCTGTAGCTTCCACCAGATAAATTCGTTCGGGCCCGCTGCCCAAAGCCAGCTCAGCACCCCATATTGCTGCATTCAAGGTAGCCGAAAGGTAAATGTGCTTCAGTTTTTTATCTGTAAAATTTGACTGATATCCAGTTGCAATCAAATCTCCCGGTTTCAGGTTGGCTTTGGTACCATGAAAAAATGTTTGAGCAAAGGCTTGCGGTGCGGGCGATTGATGTTCTTGTTCCTGATGCGATGTTTTCATTGTGCAGTTTTTGAATGTAAATGTTCGTGGTAAGAGAAGCTTTAAAATTAAAAAAAATAACGGAAAGGGAGTGTAGCGCTATCGTCCTTTGGGGCAGAGTGCAACGTAGTAGGGAAATTTATAACCCAGATAATTTTGACGTTTTTGTTGTTAATTTATACGGTAAAAGTGACTGTGTATTTTGCTGTTAAAAAGAGTTAGCCCATTTCATTAAAACTTACATATTGAACAAATCTCGGTAAATCAGAACGATTCGGACTGGCAGCATGAGGCAACGATTCCAGCCAGACAATTAAATCACCTTTTTTACCTTCAACAGGAATTTCCAATCCTTTATTTCGTAAAGCAGCAACAGCCATTTCAGGATGGTCGAAGTGGGTTAGATACTCATCAATCTGCTGATGAAAGCCAGGAATTAAAGTAAAAGCACCTCTGTCAGCCGGAACATCATTCAGATACAACAGACCCTGAATATAATATCTGGGACCAGTTTCAAAATTAATATCCCAATGCAGCGGACTCCCTTTAAAAGAAAAATGCTGATTCACCGGCGGGTTATAACTTACTTTTTCACAATTCGGCAGGATGTTGTTGTGCTGGTACAAACTGCTAAAAACGGCCCTGAGCTGAGTGTTGTTGCGAATGTTAGCAATGGCTTCGTCCTGATATTTCTGCAACATTAACCCCTGTAATAACTCATGCTGAGGATACCAGGTTTTCGAATCAGTTAAATCGATATTCAGGGTTTGGCAAACCAGTTTAGTTACTGCATCGCAATCCGGTCCATTTATTAAGCGTTCTATTTTGAGGTACCCGTTTGTACTCCACAAAGCATGCTGTTCGGCTGTTAATACATCAACAAAGTCAGTTTTTTGCTCATTATTCTTACCATTTAGCCATTCGTTAAATTGAACTGCCGCTAAATTATAAAAATCTTGCCCTTTGAGATCCATAATCCATTGCTTAAAATGATTGCTATCAATGCATTTGGTGTATAAGAAGTCATAAACTTCAAATAAGCCCAGTTGAAATGTATTCAGAAAAAGCTGTTCGGTTTGTATAAAAGATTCATCTGTTTGTTTCTGTGGGTTTTTGGGATGATGATGAAGCCGGTAAATATCGAGAAAGGGCGAAATAGAAGAATTGTGCATATAGCGCTTGAGCAAGTTAAATCAAGCCAATACTAAGATTAAAATTGCAATTTCAGAAATGGCATTAGAATTAAAGCATGGAAAAAAACAGATTAATTATTTGCGCATTAAAAAACACTTAACTAATATTACAGCAAACATCCCGGCCTTGCTAAAATATATTCAGTTTAATCAAAATTATAACGTTTCGCTACTTAAAGCCGAATTGGCCATTGCATTACAGCAAGATTGGGTAAATCATTTCAATAAGCAGGACTATGAAGGTAACTGGCAATGTATAGCACTGCGCTCGGCTAGTGGAAAGGAGCAAGATATTTTGGCTAACTATGGCGTAAACGAATATCAGGATACCTCTTTGCTCGATCAACTGCCATACCTAAAATCAATTATTGAAGCGTGGGAATGCCCTAAAGAAACCATTCGTTTACTGGCGCTACACCCGGAAGCGGAAATTAAGCCCCACAGAGATCTAGGTTGTAATTATGAAGGAGGGATGCTGAGAATTCATATTCCCATTCAAACCAACAATCAGTTAAAGTTTATCGTAGGTGGGGAGCAGCTGAAACTGGCAGAGGGCTCTTGCTGGTACATCGATTTCGATCAAACACATAGTATTATTAATGCGGGCGACAATGTTCGTGTACACCTGGTAATTGATGCTTTGAGAAACGAATGGACAGATCGTTTGTTCGAAACCTATGGTTATCCATTTGAAACAGAAAATCAAGCCCAGCCTATAGATCATGATACTACTTTACGAATGATTGAAGAATTGCAGCGGATGGGTACACCAGCGGCTAAAGAGCTGATAGTACAATTGAAGAAAAAACTGGAGTGAGTACACTGATTAACTGGATTCCGTATAAGCTCGTCCACCAGGACAATGAATGGCAACTTTTGTGGCTCGATTTGCAGGAAAAGCATATTGAAGAACCTTTTTTTGATGAAACCATTCAGCTTTGCCGGAACCGGATGAAAGAAAGGTCAGGATATGTACCGACAAGCAGTTTAGATTTCCTAGCAGAAGCAGCAAAGCATATCAATTCCGTACCTCCGGATGCTTTTATTTTTCATGTATCGAGATGTGGCTCTACTTTACTGTCGCAGGCACTGGCCACTGCCGAAACCAATATTGTTTTAGCCGAAGTACCGTTAATAGATGAGATACTGAGGATGAACGAACAGGATGGCTCGGTAAATGAGGTGCAACAGGAAATATGGTTTAAATCGGCTGTTGCTTTAATGGGGCAAAAGAGAAAATCTGGTTACAAGCAACTCTTTATAAAATTAGACAGCTGGCACATTCATTTCTATCCCTTGTTAAGGAAATGGTATCCTGATACACCATTCTTTTTTCTTTCAAGAGAGCCAAAAGCGATAATTGCATCGCATCACCGGAGAAGGGGCATTCATAGTATTCCGGGAATGGTTAATGCGGATATTTTAAAGGTAGTGACAGCAGAAAAGCATTATCATGATTTTAATTTATTTACAGCAGAAGTACTTGCCAATTACTACAAGGCTTTACAGGCTACCCTTTTGTCAAGCCATCCTAAAAATACCTTTTTTGATTACGGATGGGGTGCAGACCTGTTATTAAAGCTATTTTTTAAAGTTGTAATGCCAACAGATGCTGTAAACGGGAAAATGTTAAGCAGGCTAAATTTTCATAGCAAAAGTCCTGACGAAAAATTTAACGGCGATTACAAATCAGAACTTCCAAATTATCCTGACGCCGAAATTACTTATAAAGATTTTTCTAACTACTTAGTTAAACCTCAATAGCTAATTATAATTTATTAGTGGATTGGTAAAAACAAAGATTGGACAAAATTAAAAATCGGAAGTTTCAAAATAACAAATTTGCTAAGCTAAAAATTGATTTTTTGTAGTATTAGACGTACTCAATTGTGTTGGTTTATATATTGATAGATGACTTGTTTTGTATTTGTTGAAAATTGTTGATATATGTTAATAACTATATTTTAAGGCCAAAATCTACAAATAAGCCTTGTTTATATACTATTTTAAGAGTTTGATCTACTGAAAAGGCCTGTTTAGAAAAATAAAAGCTTGTAGTATTTGTACTATAGGCAATTTTGTCTCATCTTTATCCCAACAAACATCCCAAGAATAAACCTTTTATGAATTCCAATAGACGCTCTTTTCTGAAGAGGAACGTCTTGTTAAGCAGTAGTATCTTATTGGCAGGCCCAGTTGATGCACTAGCTAAAGCAAGCCGTACTATCTATACCAAATCTGTAAACCAAAAGCAGGTTAATATCATGTATAGCAATGATATTAACGGAGCAGTTAACTCAACCTCACAAGGGGTTGGCGGCTTAAAATCTTTACAAACTACAATCAATAACGAACTTGTTTCTACTTTATTATTGGATGCCGGAGGATTTTTAAATTTTAATCGGAATAACCATACCGAAACTATCCAATGGATGAATAAAGTAGGTTACCATGCGGTTAACCTTAGCGCTGCCGACTTAAAACAGGGGATGGATGCTTTTGTCGGTTTACTTCCGGAAATGGCTTTCGATCTGTTAAGCTGCAATTATCAATTTGAACATCCAAAATTACAAAAAGCGGTAAAAAGCTATCAGGTAATTACTTATGGGAAATACAGGGTAGGCGTTACAGGAGTCGGCGAAACGGTTAAAATGGCTGGCTTAAAGGTTTCTGATCCTGTTATAGCGCTAAACAAAATGGCTAAATATTTAAAAGAAAATGAATCATGCGATTTAGTGGTATGTTTATCTCATTTGGGTTTTGATTTAGAAGCTAAAGAAAACAACCAAAATCTGGCCGCATCCACCGCAAATGTGGACATGGTAATTGGTGGCAATGCCAAAGTAGGCCGTAGCCTGCTCAGGGTAATTAAAAATGCTGAAAAGGAAGAAGTTTTATTAGGACAGAATTATAAGGGAGCGCAATCTGTATCTCAGGTAACGTTAGAGTTTAATGCATTAAAAAATAAGACTTTACTTGACCTGAAACAGCGTGTTCCAGGATCTGATCTATCTATTCATGTATCAGAGAGCTTAAGTCTGATCAAACAAAAGCAAAACAAATACAACACTTAATCAAATAAATTAATCAAAATCTCACTTTAAAAAACAACAATCATGGATGAGTACATTTCAGTAATTAAAATGTTCGGTTGCAATTTCGCGCCAAGAAATTGGGCTTTTTGTTCTGGACAGTTGATCTCAATAGCTCAGAATACTGCTTTATTTTCTTTACTCGGTACTACTTTTGGTGGCAATGGTACAACTACCTTTGCTTTACCTAATTTGCAAGGTAGATCACCAATGGGGATGGGAAATGGTGGTGGACTTACACCAAGAATTTTAGGCGAAATGTCCGGAACAGAAACGATAACTATCTTGTCGACTCAAATGCCACAGCATACCCATTTAATAACGGCTAACAGTGGTGCCGGAACAACTGGTGCTCCTTCAAACAGTTACTTGTCAGCTAGCCCTAAAAATGGTTCAGGTCCGAATGCGGTTTCGCTAAATACATTTACAAGTACTGCACCGGATGTAACTTTAAATCCGCAAACAGTTAGTGTTGCAGGTGGAAGTCAGCCAATATCAATTATGCAACCCTATTTAGTGGTAAATTATTCAATCTGCCTTTATGGTATATTCCCTTCAAGAAATTAAAAAATGAATAATGCCTCCAAAATTGGTTTTCTGATGCCCTATTCGGGAATCTATCCATATTATGCACAGCATTTTATGACTGGATTTTCGTGTGCGGCATCAGAATTGAGCATCCGTGCATCAGAATTTTCTTTTGTCCCAGCTTATGTAGGCACGGGAGGTAGGAAAGCAGTTGTAGAGGCTGTACAAAAACTGGTATTTTTTGATGGTGTAGATGTGGTAATGGGCATGTTAAGCCTCAAATCAATTGAAGATATCAAACCCATTCTCGAAAACCATCACAAATTCGGACTCTTTTTTGATATGGGGGAGTTAGTACCACCTCCAAATGGTTTTGGCCCTTATATCAATACCATTTCTTTAGCCATCTGGCAAACAGAATATGTTTTGGGTAGTTGGGCAGTGAAAACTTTTGGCCCTGCCGGTCAAATCGTATCGCCAGTTTATGAATCAGGCTTTAATTTGGGCACTTCGTTTTTTAATGGTGCAGTAGCTGCAGGAAGCGCCAAACTTGGTAGTTTTGTACTTCCTGAAACCTATGCTAATTCAGAAACTTTAAATCTGAAACCTTTTTTCGAAGCCATAGATAATGATACACCTGATTTCGTACACTCCATTTTTACGGGAGATCTAGGAAATGAATTTTTAAAACAATGGCGAAACAGCAAATTTTATGATACTATTCCGCTGGTAACAGTAGAAAACATGGCTTATCCGGATAAGTTGGCTGAAATAGACCATTTGGAAATCAAATTTTATGCTGCTTTCTCGTGGACGCGTAAATCCGAAGAGCAAAAGAATAAGGCTTTTGTTCAAAAATTTGAAAATTTTGCAAAACAAGATGCCAATATTTTTGCCATGATGGGATACGAATCTGGTATGGCTATTTCTACCATGTTGCCTTTACTAAAAAAACGCCTACTTGTTGAAGCTGTTAGCCAGCTCGAATCGAGAGGAGTGAGCGGTCCGAGGGGACACATTAAACTTCAGCATCCCATTTCAGGCCCTTTTCCTCTTATTGATATTTATAAAATAAATACCGGGCAAAATGCCCGTAACCATACCATTATAGCTCAGGATACAGCCCTCAGTTATGATATATCAACCGTTTTTGAAGAAACGATTAGCGGTTGGCAAAATCCATATTTATCTGTCTAATTAACGCTTATGAAGAGATTTTTTACTAAAGTAGCTTTTACCGTTTCAGTAATTGTGCTTTTTCTGGCACTTGTTCCCGCATCTGCCCAGTACACTAAAACTCAGCTACATGCCGGCGGTTTATATACCGCTCTAACCAAAGATGCCAGTGGAAACATTTATGTTACCAAAGCCTCGGGTCCAGGTGTTTACCACGTAGTGAAATATACCAATGGAACTGGCTCACCAACAACCATTTACAGTGGTTTAACCTCTCAAGTACAGGAATATCCGTGGGGTTTGGCAGTTGCACCTAACGGCGACGTTTATATCAGTACCGATTTTACGTCGAATAGTGGTGCAATTATCAGGTTAAATGCTTCGTCCAGTTATGCTGCTACTACCGTACAAACAGGAAGGTACTTTACTGGCTTAGCTTTTGATGCCACAGGTAATTTATATGCTTTGGAGTATAATAGTACAAATGCAGATTATGCTGTCTGCAAATATACCGCTCCAGCCACTGTTTCCTCAGCAAAAACAATGCTTTATCACGGTTTGGTATCTGCAGCTGGAGTTAGTTATCCAACAGGGATCTCCATTGCAACTAACGGCGATATTTATGTAACCAAACCTTTTAGCAATAATGGTTCAAATACTTATACAGGAGGGATCTCAAAACTTACTGCGCCAGGTTATACTGCTACTAACATAGCTACAGGTACTTATACTACAGCTTTGGTATTAGATGAATTTGGAAACCTTTACGCGTCTGAAAATGCAGGTTCGGGTTATAAATTGTATAAATACGCTGGCGCTACTGGATCTCCAACAGTTTTTTATACTCCACTTAATGCATCCGATCCATTTTATCCTTATGGGGTAACTTTTATTGGTACCACCGGGTATATTGCCGATGGTGATAATGGATCAGGAGGAGAGTTAATCAAGCTGGCTCCAACCGACGTTACCCTACCAACTGTACCAACTGGTTTGGCAGCAAGTGCGGGAAGCGCTCAAAACACACTAACCTGGAACGCCAATGCAGATGCGGATTTATTGGGTTACAAAGTTTATGGCGGTACTTCTGCAGCCCCAACAACTTTATTGGCTGCTATTCCAAAAGGAACAACCACCTATACCCATACCGGCCTGATCAACGGTACACAATATTACTATCGCATTTCAGCAGAAGATAATTACTTTAATGAAAGTGCTAAATCGGCTGATGTAACGGCTACCCCTACACCACCGGCCATTACGTCGGCTACTTATAATGCTTCAACAGGTGCTTTAGTGGTGACAGGATCCGCTTTCCCGGCTTTAGCAGGAGCTGCAAATGATATTGTAAGCAGTAAATTAACAATAACCGGTGAAGGTGGTGCAACTTATACGCTTACTTCACCTGATGTAGAAATTACTTCATCTACCGCTTTTACCATTAGCTTAAATGCTGCCGATAAAAATGCGGTTGGCATGATGTTGAATAAAAACGGAACCGCCTCTACCAGTGGCACCACTTATAATCTGGCAGCAGCTGAGGATTGGGCAGCAGGAGAGAACCCGGCATCAGTTATTGCCGATCTGACTAATCCAATTACTGTATCAAACGTAGCTGCACCTGCAATTACCAGTGCTACATACAACGCTTCAACCGGAGCGGTAGTGGTAACGGGTACCGGTTTCTTAAAACTTAGCGGAGCCACTAACGATGTTGTAGCCAACAAATTTACTTTTACAGGTGAAGGGGCTGCTACATACACTTTAACCAATACAGCTAACATAGAAATTACTTCTGGTACAGCCTTTACTTTAACCTTAAGTGCAGCCGATCAGGCAGCTGTTAACCAGCTTATCAATAAAAACGGTACGGCTTCAACTGGTGGAACTACCTATAACCTGGCTGCAGCAGAAGACTGGGCTGCTGGCGCAGATTTGGCAGTTGTAGTAGCCGATTTAACCGGAAACGGAATTACAGCCAGTAACGTTGCAGTTCCGGCAATTACTTCAGCAACTTACGACGCATCAACAGGAGCTTTAGTGGTAACCGGTACCAATTTCTTATCGTTATCAGGCGCAACCAATGATATTGTAGCCAACAAATTTACCTTTACAGGCGAAGGAGGATCGGCCTATACTTTAACGACTACCCCTAATGTTGAGATTACCTCTTCAACAGGATTTACTTTAACATTAAGTGTAGCAGATCAGGCTGCAGTTAATCAGATTATCAATAAAAACGGAACAAGCTCAACCAGTGGTACAACTTACAATTTAGCTGGCGCGGAGGATTGGGCTGCTGGTGCAGATGTGGCAGTTGTAGTAGCCGATTTAACCGGAAACGGGATTACGGCTAGCAATGTAGCAGTACCGGCAATTGCTTCAGCAACTTACGATGCCAATACAGGCGTTCTTACGGTATCCGGAACAGGCTTCTTAAAATTAAGCGGCGCAACCAACGATATTGTAGCCAACAAATTTACATTAACAGGTGAAGGAGGATCAACTTATACTTTAACCACCACACCTAATGTAGAAATCACCTCTCCAACAGCATTCAGTTTAACTTTAAGTGCTGCTGATAAGACAGCCCTTAGCCTGATTGTGAATAAAAACGGTACCTCATCAACCGGTGGCACAACTTACAATTTGGCTGGTGCCGAAGATTGGGCAGCCGGCGCAGATGCAGCAGTAGTAGTGGCCGACTTAACCGGAAATGGAGTCACAGTTTCTAACATCGCTGTTCCTGGCATTACCAGTGCTACCTATAACGCTTCAACAGGTGCTTTGGCAGTTACAGGTACAGGCTTCTTAAAATTAAATGGTGTAAACAACGATATTGTAGCCAACAAATTTACCTTAACCGGTGATGGAGGAGCTACTTACACCTTAACCAATACTGCTGATGTTGAAATTACTTCGGCAACTGCATTTACACTTAACCTTAGTGCAGCAGATCAGACAGCTGTTAACCAGATTGTAAACAAAACTGGCACAACTTCAACAAGCGGCACTGCATATAACCTGGCTGCAGCAGAAGACTGGGCGGCCGGCGCAGATGCGGCAATAGTGGTAGCCGATTTAACAGGAAACGGAATTACAGCCAGTAACGTTGCAGTTCCGGCAATTACTTCAGCAACTTACAATGCTTCGACCGGAGCTTTAGTGGTAACCGGAACTAATTTCTTATCATTATCAGGTGCAACCAATGATATTGTGGCCAACAAATTTACATTAACCGGTGAAGGTGGGACGACTTATACTTTAACCACTACACCTAATGTAGAAATCACTTCATCAACAGCATTTACTTTAACTTTGAGCGTGGCCGATCAGGCAGCTGTTAACCAGGTCATCAATAAAAATGGTACGGCTTCAACCAGTGGTACCACTTATAACCTGGCTGGGGCAGAAGACTGGGCAGCCGGAGCAGATGCTGCGGTTGTTGTTGCAGATCTAACCGGAAACGGAATTACTGCAAGCAATGTAGCAGTGCCGGCAATAACATCGGCTACTTACGATGCCAATACAGGCGTTCTTACCGTATCCGGAACAGGCTTCTTAAAATTAAGCGGCGCAACCAACGATATAGTAGCCAACAAATTTACTTTAACCGGTGAAGGTGGGTCAACTTATACTTTAACCACCACACCTAATGTAGAAATTACCTCTCCAACCGCATTCAGTTTAACTTTAAGTGCTGCTGACAAGACAGCCCTTAACCTGATTGCGAATAAAAACGGTACCTCATCAACCAGTGGCACAACTTACAATTTGGCTGGTGCCGAAGATTGGGCAGCCGGCGCAGATGCAGCAGTAGTGGTGGCCGATTTAACCGGAAATGGCATTACTGTTTCAAATGTTGCAGTTCCTGCAATTACCAGTGCTACTTATAACGCTTCAACCGGAGCCCTAGTAGTAACCGGAACCAATTTCCTGTCGCTAACTGGGTCGGCCAACGATATTATAGCCAATAAAATTGGTATTACTGCCGAAGGAGGTACTACCTATACCTTAACCAACACTGCAGATGTAGATATTACTTCTACAACCGCATTTACTTTAACCTTAAGTGCAGCCGATCAGGCAGCTGTTAACCTGATCATCAATAAAAATGGTACTTCATCAACTGGTGGAACCACATACAACCTGGTTGCAGCCGAAGACTGGGCGGCTGGTGCAGACGCAGCAGTTACAGTGGCCGATTTAACCGGGAACGGAGTTACCGCAAGTAACGTCGCCGTACCGGTTATTACTGCAGCAACCTACGATGCCACTACGGGCGTATTAGCAGTAACCGGAACAGGCTTTTTAAAATTAAACGGTGCAGCAAATGATGTTGTAGCCAATAAACTAACTTTCAAAGGTCAGGGGGCTGGAACATATACTTTAACCGATTCACCTAACGCAGAACTTACCAATGGTACTTCATTCAGCATTACGGTTAGTGCAACAGATAAATCAGCTTTAGCTTTATTGATGAATAAAGATGGTTTATCTGCAGCCGATGCAACAGTATACAATCTGGCGGCAGCCGAAGATTGGAATGCCGGCGCTGCAGCAGCGGTAGTAATTGCCGATGCAACAAGTCCGGTAACTGTTTCCGGAGCTAAATCGAGAAATGCCGATTTAGCTGCTTTAACTACTGATGCAGGAACATTTACACCTGGCTTTGCTGCTGGTACTACAAGTTACAGTATCAATGTTCCTTATACTACTGCAACAGCCACGGTTACCGCAACTAGGGCAGAAAGTCATGCCACATTGGAATCGAATTTGGGAGCAGGAGCGTACACCTCACTAACCAGCGGAGTAGCTTCAACGGCTTACACCCTGGCAGATGGCGCAAACTCAATTAATGTTAGGGTTACTGCAGAAGAAACCACTGTTACCAAAACTTATACGCTTACTGTAAATAAACAGGTAGCTGCATCGGTTGGTAATTTTGTATGGCTGGATTATAACCAAAATGGTGTACAGGATGCAGGTGAACCTGGAGTAGCCGGAGCGACAGTTACCTTAACCGGAACGGACATCTTTGCCAATGCGATAAATTTAACAACTACAACAAATGCATCAGGAAATTACACCTTTAGCAATTTAAATCCTTCAACTGCCTATAATGTAGTGGTGTCTGGTTATCCGGCACGTTACACTACAACTTTTGATCTTGACGGAACAGGAACTATCGGGGCAACTTTCGCACTTGCTTCAGGACAAAACAGAACTGATGTAGATTTCGGTTTCTACGATCCATATTATGCCAATGCTGATTTAACAGCACTAAGCACAACAGCAGGGTTAACTCCGGTGTTTGCAGCCGGTACAACCAGTTATACCGCAAGTGTTTTAACTGCAACAAATACGGTAAAATTAACTGCTACTGCACTTGCTGCAGGATCAACATTACAAATTAATGCCAATGGAGCAGGCTTTGTAGCCTTAACCAGTGGTGTTGAAACGGCAGATTTAACTTTAAACTTTGGTAACAATACCTTTGATGTTAAAGTTACTGCCCAAAACGGAACGACAACAAAAACCTATACCGTAACCGTTAACAGGCCGAATGCAAATCAAACCATTACTTTTGCCGGTACCGCTTCAACTACTTATGGCACTGCCGATTTTGATCCGGGAGCGACCAGTGCAACATCGGGAATTAATGCAATCACTTACAGCAGCGATAATTTAGCCGTGGCTACCATTGTAGCAGGTAAGATACACGTTGTGGGTGCGGGAACAGCTGTAATTACAGCTAAACAAGCAGCGAGTACGGGATACAACGCTGCAACCGATGCTACGCAAACTTTAACGGTAAGCGCGAAAAGCATTACGGGTAACTTCACTGCTGATAATAAAGTTTACGACGGAAACAATACAGCAAGCGTATTAACCAGAACACTCACGGGAGTGGTAACCGGCGATGAAGCTGCAGTTACCCTAACAGGAGGTACCGCAACTTTCGATAATGCCAATGTTGCTGCTGGTAAAACCGTTACTGCAGCTGGTATGACTTTAGGAGGTGCCAAAGCTGCAAACTATACCCTGGCATCGGTTGCAACAACAACAGCCAGCATTACTGCTAAAGTTATCAGTGGTAACATTACTGCCAGCAATAAGGTTTACGATGGTAACAATACCGCCAGTATTTTAACCAGAACATTGTCTGGAGTAGTGGCAGGAGAAGAAGCAGATGTAACCTTAACCGGCGGAACAGCAACCTTTGCCGATGCATTGGTAGGCACAGGTAAAACGGTAACAGCAACAGGCTTAACCTTAACCGGAACCAAAGCCGCCAATTATAATTTAACCAGCGTGGGTACCACCACCGCAAATATTACCGGTTTAGCTTTAACCGGTGCTTTTACTGCAGATCATAAAGTTTATGATGGCAATACTACAGCTACCGTATTAACCAGAACACTAACCGGTGTACTACCTGCTGATGCAGCTGATGTAAACCTGACAGGAGGTACAGCTACTTTCGGAACAGCCGATGTAGGTACAGGTAAAACCGTTACTGCAGCGGGTATGACTTTAGGAGGCACCAAAGCAGCCAACTATACCTTATCATCTGTAGCAACAACCACTGCTAACGTTACGGCCCTGAATTTAACAGGTAGCTTCACTGCAGATAACAAAGTGTACGATGGTACCAATACAGCAACAATCTTAACCAGGACTTTATCCGGTGTTTTAGCAGCCGATGTAGCAGATGTAACCTTAACAGGTGGCACAGCAGCTTTCGGCGGCATCAATACCGGAAATGGTAAAAACGTTACTTCAACCGGTATGGTCTTAACTGGTGCAAAAGCAGGCAACTATTTCTTATTCGCTGTAAATACCACAACAGCTAATATTACGCCAAAAGATATCTCCGGAACCTTCACCGCTGCTAATAAAGCGTATGATGGCAATACAACGGCGAGTATTTTAACCAGAAGTTTAACCGGCGTAGTGGCAGTAGATGTTGCTGATGTCTCATTAATTGGAGGCACAGCTACTTTTGCAACCGCTACTGTAGGTACTGGAAAAACCGTTACCTCAACCGGAATGACTTTGGACGGAACCAAAGCAGAAAACTATACCTTAACAGGTGTGGCTACCACTACCGCCAATATTACCGGTCTGGCCTTAACGGGTAACTTCACTGCCGGTAATAAAGTATATGATGGTACCACCAATGCAACAATCTTAACCAGGACTTTATCCGGTGTTTTAGCAGCCGATGTAGCAGATGTAACCTTAACAGGTGGCACAGCAACTTTTGCTGATGCTGACAAAGGAACAGGTAAAACGGTTACTGCAACCGGAATGATACTGGGCGGAACGAAAGCAGCCAACTATACTTTAGGTACAGTAAACACGGCAATTGCTGATATTACTGCTAAAGACCTTACTGCGAGCTTCACCGCAGACAGTAAAGTATACGATGGTAATACTACAGCCGTCATTTTAACCAGAACCTTAACGGGGGTGTTGGCCGCGGATGCTGCTGATGTAACCGTTAGTGGAGGGACAGCGACATTCAATAATGAAAATGTAGGCACAGGCAAATCTGTAAATGCATCAGGTTTGGTATTAGCTGGAGCTAAAGGAGCCAATTACAATATCACAACAGTAAATGCAACCACAGCAAACATCACTGCAAAAAATATCAGTGGTAACTTTACGGCTGATAATAAAGTGTACGATGGTAACACGACAGCTACCGTATTAACGAGAACCTTAACAGGGGTATTGGCTGCTGATGTTGCTGATGTTAACCTGACAGGCGGCTCAGCTAGTTTTGCAACAGCCGGTGTGGGTACAGGTAAAACAGTTACTTCAACAGGTATGGCCATTACAGGTACAAAAGCTGCTAACTACAACCTGACAGGTGTTGCTACCACTACAGCCAACATTACAGGCCTGGCCTTAACCGGAAACATTACTGCCGATAATAAGGTATATAATGGCAATAACATCGCTTCAATTTTAACACGCACATTAACCGGTGTTTTAGCCGCTGATGTAGCCGATGTAACTTTAACCGGTGGAACAGCAACTTTTGCCGATGCCAACAAGGGCACAGCTAAAATAGTTACCGGCACAGGTTTAACTTTAACTGGTGCAAAAGCAGGCAATTATACGCTGACGTCAGTAGGTACTACTACAGCTGATATAACTGCAAAAGATATTACAGGTAACTTTACTGCCGATAACAAGGTTTATGATGGTAATACCGCAGCAAATATCTTGACCAGAACCTTAACAGGAGTGTTGGCCGGTGATATCGCAGATGTTACCTTAACCGGAGGAACGGCAACTTTTGCAACTGCCAGCATTGGTACCGGTAAAACGGTAACCTCAACGGGTATGAGCCTTTCTGGTGCAAAAGCAGCTAACTATAACTTAACTGGTGTAGGCACTACTACTGCCAACATCACAGGTTTAACCATTACCGGTAACTTTACAGCCGGTAATAAAGTGTATGATGGCAATACCAACGCTACCATATTAACCAGAACTTTAACAGGAGTATTGGCAGCTGATGCGGCTGATGTTACCTTAACAGGCGGTACTGCAAGCTTTGCCGATGCCAATAAAGGTACAGGAAAAACTGTTAGCAGTGTAGGTATGACCATCACCGGTACCAAAGCCGCTAACTATACTTTAGCTTCAGTTACCACCACAACAGCAGATATCACAGCTAAGGATATTGCCGGAAGCATTACTGCTGATAATAAGGTTTACGATGGTAACGCGACTGCAAATATCCTTACCAGAAACTTAACAGGTGTCTTAGCTGCTGATGTAGCCGATGTTACTTTAACAGGTGGAACAGCAAACTTCGCCAATGCGAACGTAGGAACAGCTAAAACAGTATCAGCTGCTGGCTTAACTTTAACCGGAGCCAAAGCGGCAAACTACAATTTAACTGGGGTAGCTGCTACAACAGCTAATATTACTGCAAAAAATATTGCAGGTGCATTTACAGCTGATAATAAGCCTTATGACGGCAACACCACTGCGGGCATTTTAACCAGAACATTGACTGGTGTAATTGCGGCCGATGTAGCCGATGTAACCCTAACAGGAGGTACCGCAAGTTTTGCTGATGCCAACATCGGTACTGGTAAAACGGTAACTTCAACAGGTATGGTTTTGGCAGGTTCAAAAGCTGCGAACTATAACCTAACCGGGGTGGCTACCACAACGGCGAACATTGGAGTTAGAAATATTACCGGATCGTTCACCGCCGATAATAAAATTTACGACGGCAATGCTACTGCCACTGTACTAACCAGAAGCTTAACCGGTGTTTTAACTGCAGATGCTGCCGACGTTAACTTAACAGGCGGTACCGCCAGTTTCGCTGATGCCAACGTAGCAACTGGTAAAACGGTAACCTCTACGGGGATGGTGCTTACTGGTACAAAAGCAGCCAACTATAGCCTGACCAGTGTAGCGACTGCAACTGCAGCCATTACTGCGAAAACAGTTAATGGTAGCATTACCGCAAGTAACAAAGTTTACGATGGTACTACTACTGCTTCCATTACAGGTAGGACATTAACCGGCGTATTAGCTGCCGATGTAGCCGATGTAACTCTAACTGGTGGAACTGCAACCTTTGCTGATAAAAATGTGGGCACAGCCAAAGTGGTAACAGGGGCTGGTTTGTTGTTATCTGGTGCTAAAGCTGCCAATTATACTTTAGCTGCTGTGGCAACTACTACAGCAAATATCAGTGTAAAACCAATTGCGGTTACTGCCGATGCTAAGACAAAAGTTTATGGCGAAGCAGATCCTGCATTAACCTATACTTTATCAGCAGGAGCATTAGCCACAGGCGATAATATGACCGGTACATTGAGCAGAGCAGCAGGCGAGATAGTAGGTACCTATGCAATTGCACAAAATACCCTTAGTGCAGGTAGTAATTACAGCATTACCTATGTACCGGCTAACCTTGAAATTACCAGAAAAGCTTTGGTAATTACTGCCGATAATAAAACCAAAAACTTTGGGGCAGCCAACCCGGCGCTTACTGCAAGTTACAGCGGTTTTGTGGGTACTGAAACTTTGGCTGTATTAACCAGTCCGGTAGTGTTAAGTACAACTGCTACAACCACCTCTTCAGCTGGTAATTACCCAATTACAGCTAGTGGTGCAGCGGCTGCAAACTACAGCATTACTTATGTTGCAGGTACCTTAACCATTAACCCAACTGCACAAACCATTACCTTTGCTGCCTTGCCAAATAAATTAGATACCGATGGTACCTTTACCTTAACCGCAACCGCAAGTTCAGGCTTAACAGTAACGTATACCAGCAGTAATCCAACCGTAGCCAGAATCATTAATGGCAACCAGGTTGAAATCCTGAAAGCAGGTGTAACCAACATTACTGCAAGTCAGGCAGGTAATGCCGATTACCAGGCAGCAACCAATGTCGTGCAGTCGTTTACAGTAATCGAGAACCCGCCACCGGTAATTACCATTACCAGCAATAAAGGTAATAGCATAAGCAAGGGAGATGTTGCTGTACTTACAGCAAGTGGTGCCGTAACTTACCAGTGGGCCAATGCCAATGGTATCCTTAGCGGACAAAACAATGCTTTATTAACGGTTAGGCCATCTCAAACCACCACCTATACGGTTACCGGTTTCAACCAATATGGCCGTGGCAGTACCAAAACCTTTACCCTCGAAGTAAAGGCCGATTACCAAATGCTGAATATCATGAACGTACTTACACCAAATGGTGATGGTAAAAATGATATCTGGAAAGTAGAGAATATCGATATGTATCCAAACAATACAGTTAAGGTATTTGATCGTTCCGGAAAGCTCGTGTTTGAAATGAAAGGCTACGACAACAGCTGGGGAGGCACTTTCAGAGGATCGGTATTGCCTGAGGGATCTTACTATTTCATTATCGATTTCGGCCCTGGAGTTGGGGTAAGAAAAGGATATATCACCATAGTAGGTCAACAATAAGAGAGATTAACCAGTCATGATCAGTTTAGTATCAGAACCATACAAAACTGATCATGGCTTTGCTAAACGTATAAAGATGAAAACAAAAAGAATTTTGATCACTTGCCTGATGATTGGCATCAGCATGACCACTTTTGCGCAGCTTAACCCAATGGGGAGCATGTATTATCAAAACCTTTACCTAAGCAATCCGGCAATGGCTGGTATTGAAAAAGGATGGGAGCTTAATGCAGGCTACAAAGCACAGTGGACCTCTATTGAGGGAGCGCCCACCATGCAGGCAGTAACCGCAACTTATGGTACCCCAAGCAACAAGGTAGGGGCCGGCTTATCATTTTACAATGAAAATGCAGGTGTGATTCAGCGTACCAGCTTAAAAGGCACCTATGCCTATCACTTACCCCTTAACAATGAATCGAGCTATCTCGACTTTGGTCTTTCGGCAGGGATAATGAACGAATGGATTGACTTCAGCAAAATCAGGGGCGACCAGGGCGATTTATCGTTAACCAATTTTAATCAGCGTAAGTTGTATTTTGATGGTGATTTCGGAATTGCTTTTCGCAACCAGAATTTAAATATCCAGGCAGCACTCCCCAACATGAAACGTTTCTTTAACCGCGATCTTTCCAGATCAGTGGTAGACCGGGCAACCTATTTTGCTGCGGTAAGCTATAAATTCATTAATCCGAATAAAGTATTAAGTGTAATTGAACCCAAGTTCAGTTACCGGGGTATCGATAATTACCGTGATATTGTTGATTTGGGACTAAACACCCAATTCTGGACCAATAAACTTTTATTAAGCACTATTTACCACAGCAGCAACAGCGTTTCAGTAGGTGCTGGTACAACCTATCAAAACCAACTGGCTATTTTGGTCATGTATACCACCAACACTTCAGCTTTGCAAAATTATGCCAATGGCGAATTCGAAATAGGCTTGAAATACAATTTTAGATAACAAACCTAATATCACCTGGAATGCTACTCCACGATCCAATCACCCTTGGAAATGGTGCTGAGGAATGAATTAAATTTTAAGCATGAAATCCTTACTATCAGAAATCTCACCGATCCTGTCTTTTTTAGATAGGATCGGTTTGGTTTATAAACTTACCGAAATCAACAGTAAAACCTTTCTTCCGGGTTTGAAACTCAGTAGGGGAACATTAATCATCGATCCCAATAAATTGCTTTATCCTGGCGATATCTTGCATGAAGCCGGGCATCTGGCTTGCATGCCACCGGCAATCAGAAAAGAAATGAGCGATGATTTAGTGGCCACCGATCTCCATCAGGGAGGTGAGATGATGGCTATTGCCTGGTCTTACGCGGCCTGCGTTCACCTTAATATCGACCCAATAGTCGTGTTTCACAATGATGGGTATAAATCAGGTGGAAAAGCCATAATCGAAAACTTTAAACAAGGGAGTTCTATGGGAGTACCGCTTTTGCAATGGTGTGGTATGACTTTCGATAAAACACAAGCGGAAAAACATCAAACCAACCCCTTTCCTCATATGCAAAGCTGGCTATGCGAACATCGGCCTGAATAATATGTTTTATTAACACTTTGCATCATTAGTACTTTTTCTCTGCGTAATTTGCCGTTAATCAGCTTAAACCAACTCAATCTCTAATAAAAGCTTAACAATATTCGCTATAATCGGGTTTTCATCATCACTCCTCCAGTTCAGATAAAGATCGGTTGGGTAGGGTAACTGGATGTACCTGATACCGGGCACAGCATGATGGATATACGAATCGGGTAAAATAGCCACACCAAGTTTACGGCGCACCAATGCGATAATGGTAGAACCAAACTCTGAATGCAAGTAAACATTAGGCAGGATATTGAAAGATTTAAACACATTTTTAATGATATGGTTATAACTGCTGCCTTCGTCCTTAACGGGTAAAATAAATTTTTCGGCAGCCAGCACTTCTCGGCTTAGCTCATCAATACTTTTAATCGGATGATCTTCCGGCACCACCAAAGCCAAATGGTCAGTATATATTTTTTTAGTGCTTATTCCGTCTATGGTATTTTTATCACGGGTAATTACCACATCTAGCTTATAGTTAGCCAGAAATTCGTGTTGGTTTTCATACATCACCTGCACCAGTTCAATCTGCAGTTTAGGGAATTCCTCATTTATTCGCGAAGTAATTTGGGGTACCAGCGATCCTGAAATAGAATCGGGATGTGCAATCCTGATTGTTCCATATTCGCCCAGCTGAATCTGGTTTGCGAACTTGTGGATATGGCTAATTTCATTGAACTGTTTTGTCCATTTTTCCTTTAAAAACCTACCCGCTGCTGTTAGTTTTACATTGCGTTTATTGCGAATGAACAGCTGAATATCAAGTTCTTGCTCCAAAGCCTGTATTTGCCGGCTCAGTGCCGATTGCGTAATGTTCATCCTGGCCGCTGTTTTCCAAAAATGAAGTTCATCCGCCAGGGTTAAAAAATATTTGATTTGCTGCAGATCCATTATTGCAATTTATGCATTAATAAATGATAAAATAGCATTTTATTGAATTATTTACTGGCGTATCTTTGGGTTATTATTATGCTTTATAAGCTATCAAACAAAATAAAAATGCATCATTTAACCATACAACAGGTCGGCCCCTCAGCTATTTCAACATTGCAGTCTGTTAGCAGGGAAATTTTTTTAGAATCCTTTGCTGATACGACCAGCGAAGCTAATATGCAAGCCTACCTCGATTCAAGTTTTTCACATGATAAATTAATGGGAGAACTTCAGCACCCCGGATCGCAGTTTTATTTTGCACTTGCCGAAGGAAATGTAATCGGTTATTTAAAATTAAATACCGGCGATGCACAGACGGAAAAAGAGCTTGAAGAGGCACTCGAAATCGAGCGCATTTATGTACTGTCGGCTTTTCATGGCCAGAAGGTGGGGCAGGCCCTGCTAAACAAAGCCCTCGAAGTGGCCCGTGCACAGCAATTTAGAACAGTTTGGCTGGGCGTTTGGGAAAATAACGAGCGCGCCATCCGCTTTTACACTAAAGCGGGTTTCGAAGTCTTTAGTTCCCACACTTTCTGGCTAGGCAATGATGAACAAACCGATCTGATGATGAAAAAACAATTATAGTCATGGGCAAAAAAAATATTTTCCTGATACTGCTGGTAATCGGCACCGCCTTTTGGGGCATCTCCTTTTCGGTAACCAAGTTATCCATCAGCAACCATGCCCCACAACTTTTTTTGTTTTACCGTTTTATAGGGGCAACGCTGGTACTGACCGTTGTTTTTCGTAAAAAAATGAAGCAGCTGAATTATAAAAGTGTGCTTTCAGGTGCTTTGCTGGCTATTCCGCTCATGCTAGGCATTGGCTTGCAAACTTTAGGTATTAAGCTTACCTCTGCTTCGCAAGCTGCATTTTTGGCCGGAACCACCGTGGTGATTGTGCCTTTATTAAAAATGGCACTGTATAAGAAAGTGCCGCACCTTAAAATCTGGATTGCTGCAGGCTTATCATTAATAGGTTTATTTATTATTTCTGTTAAAAATGGCTTTTCTATTAATGCAGGCGATTTATTTACCATTGGTGGTGCCATCGGTTTTGCTTATTACCTGATCAGGGTAGAAGCAGAATCGGCAAGGGTGGATATTGTTGCTACCATTGTACCTATGTTTGCCACTTGTGCGCTGCTTACTTTTGCAGCGGTTATCTGGAGCACTGAAGAAAGCTTGCTGCCAGCCGATAATACCTTTTGGTTAGGGGTTATTTTCTGTTCCCTTTTTTCTACTGCCTACATGTATTCTGTATCCAATATGGCGCAAAAATACATCAGTGCTGAGCGGGTAGCTGTTATTTATCTTTTAGAACCAATATTCGGAGCACTGGCAGCAGCTTACCTCATTGGCGAGATCATGACCTGGCAGCTTTTAATTGGCGGACTGTTTATCTTTGCCGGCATGGGGGTCTCAGAATTTAGGCTGAAGGCTTTCAGCAATGTATTTGGAAAGGTAGCTAAACCAGTTACTCCTCATTTAAACAAACCATAAGTTCAGGGCACCAGCTTATCAGGCTAATGTTGAGATTAGCATTTACAAGCCAGGCTAAACCTAATTGTCATACTGAGGAAGATGGATGGGGAAGTTTCTGTAGGCGTATTTATGAACCAGCAGGATATGGACAGGCAGGGGCTTAAGGCCGAAGACAAAGTTGATCTCTTTAACTTCGATGATGGCATGGAACGGGTAGCGCGGCTTTTTGGTTGTTCCCGATGCCATCCCACAGGGTAATGTTGTCACCTGCTTTCCGGAAGCCAATGTGCTCGTTTCCATCAATAATGTGATGAAAGAGTGGAATATGCCGGCATCGAATTTGTACAGATTTAAATCAGGTCACATCAAAAGGATGAGAGGGAGGGATAGAAAAATGGAAGGTATTGGGCGTATAGCCTGTAATATTCTTCTGCATACCGGATCCGTCATTCCAGCAAAAGCGGGAATCTCTTCATATTTCGATTTTTAGTTTCTCCTCAATAACGCTAGATCAGATCGGGATGATAATTATCCGCGTTAATCCCATGCCCCGGTAACGACCGAAGACCTGCTGGCTTTTTTTAATAAAAACTATTCAGCCGTAATCGGATCTATAACAGCGGCAACTTTTTTAATCGAATTAGCCGGAAATCCACCCAAATTGGCATGCTCACGTATCATTTCCTCATTCGGTGCATTGTAAACACAATAAATTTTATCATCGGTTACATAACTGTTTACCCACTGGATTTGTGGCCCCATTTTGTTCAGCACTCCACACGATGCTTTTGAGATGGTTTTCAGTTCCTGGGCAGTTAATTTTCCAGCTCCTGGAATTTCCCGTTCAATTACATATCTGGGCATAATATAATAGTTTAGCATTTATTCCTACTCATTTGGCTTTTCGGTAACGCCCCGTTTTTATTGGTATCTGGCCTCCAATTTTGAAATGCTTTAGCAGATATAATCTTGATTGATCTTATGGTGCTGGATGGCACTTAAGCTCGCCGGTTGGCGGAAAATTCTGGAATGGATAGTTGATGCTTAATTAAATTTACAAATAATAGCTGTTTACCAATCTGCCAGATCTGTTCAATTTACTTCACAATTTTGCTGGTGACAGCGACAAAAAATAAAATATTATAAAGACACATTTTTGTGATTTTTCTCAGTATTTACTTTACATTCCTTATGGTTCTTCAGAAATTTTTATCTTCGGTCTTACCTAACCAAATTTACCGTACAAAATGGCCTCATGCTTGAATAGGTTGTTGTAAAACAGGAAGAAGAGCACCGTCCTTTGCTTTTACCTCATATCAAGCGATGCTGTTTTTAACTGTTAAAATCATTTCAAATGAAGAAACTATTACTTACGTTTTCTATTTGTATCACGATAATCGGCACCTATGCACAAGGTAATGCCAGTTTTAACGAAAGTAAACAGGTATTTACGACCTATCCCTTTTCCGATCCAAATCCCATTCCGGCCTTTACCCATATTTACCCTTATTTCCGTTACGATGGATTTACCTATAAAGCCGTACAAAAAGAATGGAAGGTAGTGACCCTCGAAAATGACTATATCAAACTGACTGTATTGCCCGAAATTGGCGGCAAAATCTGGTCGGCGATTGAAAAATCGACAGGCAGGTCCTTTGTTTACGATAATCATGTGGTAAAATTCAGGGATATTGCCATGCGCGGCCCCTGGACCAGTGGAGGTATAGAACCCAATTATGGGATTATGGGGCACACCCCCAATACCGTAACTCCGGTTGATTATGTTACACGCAAAAACAACGATGGCAGTGTAAGTTGTGTAATTGGCGTACTCGATTTGTTAACCCGTACAAACTGGACAATGGAAATCAATCTGCCGAAAGACCGCGCTTATTTTACCACCAAATCGTTCTGGTACAATGCTACGCCTGTTGATCAGCCTTATTACCATTGGATGAACACAGGGATAAAAGTGAAAGGAAACCTGCAATACATTTATCCGGGCACACATTACCTGGGGCATGAAGGCGAGCACAGTGACTGGCCTATTAATAAAGAGAACGGTAAGGATATTTCCTTTTACGAGCAAAATAATTTTGGCGGTTATAAATCTTACCATGTTTTTGGTAAATACACTGATTTTTTTGGCGCCTATTGGCACGATGATGATTTTGGGATGGCCCGTTACGGTAGTCACGATGATAAAGCCGGAAAAAAGATCTGGATCTGGGGCCTTGCTGATCAGGGTATGATCTGGGAAAAACTGTTAACTGATACAGATGGACAGTATTCCGAGATCCAATCAGGCAGGTTATTTAACCAGACAGCCGAAAAAAGTACTTTTACACCTTTTAAACACAAAAGTTTTTCACCGGGTGCCACCGATACCTGGACCGAGTACTGGTATCCGGTATTAAGAACCAAAGGATTTGTGAAAGCCAATGAATATGCAGCCTTGAATATAAAATATGAAAGTGGATGGTTGAAAATTTATTTAAATCCGGTACAACGCTTAACCGATACCCTTGTGGTAAAGCAGGGGAGCAGGGTACTGTATACACAACGGGTAAAGTTAAAACCTTTGCAAACTTTTGCCGATTCTGTAAAGCTGGAAGGATCAGTTAACGATCTGCTGGTTACATTAGGCGGCAATAAGTTGCAATATGAATCTAAACCCGATGCTGACGTACTGAGCCGTCCGCTCGATTCGCCTGCGGATTTTGACTGGAATTCCGGCTATGGATTATACCTGCAAGGCAAAGCCTTTATGGATCAGAAAATGTATATCCAGGCAGAAGAAAAACTAAGGGCTGCCTTGAATAAAGCACCTGGTTTTATACCGGCATTGGTTCAAATGGCCGAACTGATGTACCGCAATATGCGGTATCAGGAAGCTTTAATATTTGTAAAAACAGCTTTGCGTGTAGATACCCATGATGGTGCAGCCAATTATTATTATGGTATTATCAATAATCAGCTCGGCAACATTACCGATGCCAAAGATGGCTTTGATCTGGCCAGTTTAACTATGGCCTTTAAAAGCCCGGCATATCGCGAGTTGGGCAAATTATACCTTGCCGAAAAAAACTGGGATAAGGCTATAACTTATGCTGCTAAAGCCATCGATTTTAACCGTTATGAAATAGGCGCACTGCAGGTACAGGCTATTGCATACCGTAACCAAAATAAAATAAGCGAGGCTAAAACCGTATTGGATACCATTTTGGCGTTTGATCCGCTAAGTGATTTTGTCCGTTTTGAAAAATACCTGATCCAGCCATCTGCAGAAAATAAAAGCCGTTTTACAGCAGCAATCCGTAATGAGCAACCTACCGAAAGCTATCTGGAACTGGCCGCTAATTATTACCAGAGTGGTTGTTTTGACGAAAGTCTGCAAGTCCTTCAACTGGCACCTGAACAGGCCCTGGTGAATTTTTGGCTGGCATTTTTGCAAAATAAAAAAGGACAGTCTTTTGCTTCTGCTTTAGCCAAAGCTGATCTGGCTACAGCAGCTTTTGTATTTCCTTTCCGCTCAGAAGATGAGGCCGTATTGCTTTGGGCCGATAAACAGCTTAACAGTTGGAAACCTAAATATTATCTGGCGCTTTTGTACCAAAACCGCAACCAGCTAACGGTAAGTAAAGCACTGTTTAAAGCCTGTGGCAATACGCCCGGTTTTGCCCCTTTTTATGCTGCACGGGCTGCCATGCATATTGATGCTTCAGAGCTGACCGACCTTAAAAAAGCACAAAGTTTAGATCAGGTCGACTGGCGTTATACCAAACTACTTGGCGAATATTATCTGAGTCACCATCAAAACGAAGAGGCTTTAAAAACAATCGAACCTTTTTATCAGATGCACCAGGAAAATTATATAATGGGGATGCTTTATGCCAAAGCTTTATTGCTGAATAAGCGTTACCGCGAGTGTACCCGGTTGCTTGATCAGATTCAGATCCTGCCTTTTGAAGGCGCTACTATTGGCCGTGAATTATACCGGGAGGCCAAATTGATGCAGGCCATTAACGAAATTAAGCTTAAAAAGTATAAGCAGGCACTGAGTTTGATTGGCGATGCTAAAAAATGGCCACAAAATTTAGGTGTAGGCAAGCCCTATGCCGGGAATATTGACGAACGTTTAGAAAACTGGATGGATTATTTATGTTACCAGCGAATGGGCAATAAGCAGGCTGCGCAAACCGCGTTACAGCAGGTTACCGGCTTTAAACCGAAGATAGAGAATACAGTAAGCAATTTTACAGCTGCAAACCAGTTACTAACTGCCTGGGCCATGGAAAAGCTGGGGAAAAAGCGGGAAGCTATGGTTTGGCTTGATAAGCAGGTGAAGGAATATCCAAAGGATGCAATTATAAAATGGTGCCAAAAGGTATTCTTGAAAGTGCCGGGCATTAAAGCCGATACAACCGACTCAGGCGTACGTTTAATCGAGCAAATGAACAGGTTAAAATAACTGTCTGATCGATAATTTAGTTTATTTACAGTGGTTTTAACAAGCTCACCAGTTTTAACAGATTTTTTAAACCATAGAGGATATGAAACCTTCTGAATACGGGAATATATTCGGAAATAAAAATTTTAAAATATCAGGCCACTGCTCTTGAGATTTTCGTTGCGGATGTTATCTTTGTTCGTTTTTCAGATCAGATTGATCATCGGGATGTAGCGTAGCCAGGTATCGCGCCAGCATGGGGTGCTGGAGGTCGGAAGTTCGAATCTTCTCATCCCGACCTGACTTAACAAGGCAGTTTTTTTACTGCCTTGTTTGGTTTTTGTAGGGTCGGAATTGCCCGCTAGACTGTAAATAAGGCTTATTACCGAGTTTATTCTTTTTGTTCGAAAGCAATATCCATCCAAACTCAAATTTTCGGGATAGATCGGATTAATGACATTTCTCTTCTTCTCAATATCTCCTTTTCGTATATATAATCCTGCATTAGCAAGTTCGATATGCCTATTTCCAGAGGGAATCAATTCTATATCATTGTCCGGACGGCATATTTCAATGAAACTGGGGAAGAACCTGAAACTGTACAATCGTTTCGGACCAAACTGTACGCAAATTCGATTGCCGGCGGTTGCCTAAATTGTCCTTTCCCCTATGAACAAAACAGGCCTCGACCTCAAATTTTCTTCCACCAGGAAATACTCTCAATCATCCAGTCCAATGACAATAGCTAACACTTTTCAAAAGATCAGCAAAGCATAATCCCGAGAGAAAGCTAAATATCCCGCCAAAAGAAGCCCTCAAACTCTCGAATCCCAACTAAGGGATCCAAGATCCCAACAAGTAACATTTAAACCGCTGCAACCTTTATTTGGCTTGAACTTAAAAAATTAAAAGGAATTGCTGAGATAAGAAATACTGATCCAAAGATCAGCACGTACAGCTTGGTACGAAACAGCCCGTCAATTTGGAGCGAAATGGGTGTCAGCATAAATGTGAAACGAGCGTACACTTTTGCCAAAATACCCAGTATATGACCTCTGATAGGAGTTTTTCCTGGAAATGGGTAGCAGACCCGTCGAGCGCATTTGCAATACATATCTATGCCTATGGGTGGTTCTACTTTATTAAGACTGATATCAATAAACCGCTCCTTACCCGTTAGGTCTGCTTAAGGCTTTAGAGGTAAATCACTGGCCTTATAACAAACGCAATGGAAATGGCAGCGTCCTGTTAAACTTGGATACTGGAAAGGTATTCGATCTACTGCCAGAGAATTAAAATATAAGTTTTTTAACGGCGGAAAAGGTGATACTCGCATGTTTTTATTTTTCTTTGAATGATATGTTTGGCGCACATTAAATAACCTATGAAAATTAAACGCTCAATCATTCCCTCTGGGACAGCTATGCCCGTCCCCCAATTTCTCCCACTCTTTAAGATGAAGTACATCTCCCTTTCCAGCTCTAAAAAGGTTTCGGGAAAATATACTTCGCTGTGGTTTATCTCTAGCCTGTTAGTAATGCTGCTCATAAGTTCATGTCAGAAGAATTTACTTCTTGAGAATGACAGAGCTGTTATTGCAAAAGCCAGGCAGTGGTACGAAGAACAGTCTTTGTCAACCCAGAATTATATCCGTTTGGAGGGCAAAGGCTTGGTGGCTGTCAAAGAAAAACCTGTTTGGGATAAAGCCGTAGCGACAGAACTTGATGATAATTCGGTTGTGATCACTATGCCTGTAGAATCAACTATTTTCAACACCATCAAAAAGAAAGGTAACCTGCAGTTAGTTATGGAAGTAAAAAACGGAGAATATAAGAGCCGGTACATCGGAAATACCCAAAGCCTTGTGAATGATAAGCCAGTTACACAAATGTATGCCCGTGCATTCGGACAAGGTGATCCTTTATCGGGAAAGGCAGACGCTCCGCCAACTACGAATGGCGTACAGTGTTCAGATTGGTATTGGGTAGTGAAAAACTGGGTGAATGGTGAATGGCTAATAACTGACGTAGAATATTTGGGAAACGATTGTGATGGAGATTTTGAAGGCGGCGGCGGCGGCGGTGGAGGAACGGGTGACCCAGGAGGTAGCGGTGATGCAGGAAACGGGGATTTTGGCGAAAACCCCAGTTGCAAAAATTGTGTTGTGAGTGGTGATAATTTTCTTTCGCTAAAAGCGTATGTAAGATCTATTGGAATGAATGTCCATTCACCCTTCTCAACAACCGTCACTGTAGATGGAGTGCAATATCAAGGCCAGATGGTTCAGATCAGGACTGCTGATGGCTCGCTTGTTGCCTCATATTTTAGCCCCGACTCAGATTCCAGCCTATTTCCAAGTGGCTATTTTTATAATGTCGGCAATAAAGGGTCTGATGGTACAAATACAACCAACTCAGCAATTGTAATCCCTAACGGCACGAGTTGGAGCTTTGGAACAACACCAACTCCAGGCGGTGGGACTGCTAATATTACCTATACACGGCCCAGTGAATTTCAAGCGTTTATCAATTTGATCGGCGCCAATTCAACAGAGATCGCATACATAGATAATCATTATAAAATAATAGAACTGCTGAACAATTATATGTCTACCAATGGGCAGACTTCCGATAACATAGAGTTTTCGAAGTGGGCAGTGGGCTACCTCTCGGCTAACCAAAATGTAAGCCTGGGAACTTTTATCAATCAATTTTTGAGCAGCAATGTTAGTAAGGATGGGGATTTTGATGAAGCATATTGGAGTAACCCTAACCTGAGTGTCCCTGCGCAGCAGCTTCCAAGTTTCCAGGCATACAATAGTGCCTTTCCAAAAAAAGACGGAGGTTACATGCCTGCGGTTGAGGTGTACTCGATGATTGGTGGTCAACTTTACACTTCCCACCTTGCAAACCCTTCACAATATAGTAACGCTTGTGCGGTGCGAGTATCGAGGGCGTTAAACTATTCAGGTGTTGTAGTGCCAAGCATAAGCGGGCAAACGGAAAAAGGCGCCGATAACAAAAATTATTTTTTGTCAGCAGCAAACCTAAATGCGTGGATGAAAAAAACATTCACAACATATACCACATTTACAGGGGCTCAAGGTGGGAAAAATGGTAGAAATTTCCCTACATTGTTGAATGGCAAAAAAGGCATATATATTATGATACCTAATTATCCGGCTTATTTTGCTTCAGGGCATGCCGATGTATGGAATGGCACTAATTGCAATGGAGAATGTTATTTTAACATAGAAGGTGATTTACCGGGCAACAAAAAACAAGGGGTAGCATTTATTAACTTATGGGAATTAAATTAGAATATATGAAAAACAGATTTAGCTTGATCACATTATTTTTTTGCATCACATGCTGTGCCTGTTATGCGCAAAAGAAACAACAAAAGGATGAATGGTTGATGAGCTATAAGCGGCAGGTTTTTATTTCCTGCTTAAAATCGCAAGATACAAGTGTTTCTAAAAACGACATATCAGAATCAATAAATTTTGACCTTATCGGAAATACTGCTTATACTAAGCAGGCAGATAGCCTCGGCAAAGAATTTTACAAACTGGTCCAACCTTCTAAAATATTGGATCATAATAATAATAAAGCTTTAATTAATGAATGCCTAGCCTATTATGAAAGTAAACAACTTGATTCTATTGCGAGGTCGGCATATAAGAAATATCTAAAAGCAAAGAAGGTGGTAAATTAAAAACTGAATATTTGGCCTAGCCGAATTAAGCCTCAAAAGCTAGTTAACATCAGCACTACTGTCTTTTTTTATATGAGGTTTAATCAATTGGTTTGGAGTGTCATTTTGATGGACCAATTGACTTGCTCGATGTTTGAGTGTTGCAATAAATAATGTCTAATGAAAAAAACAAGTATAGGTTTGTTTGCAATTACATTCATAGTTCTTGGATGCCAAACCAGGTATAAATATCCAAAATTCGATTTTACTATGAATACAGAGGAAAGCCCCTGTATTCTGGCGTTTAAAGATAGGGTCTTTTTCAGTATCCTGGAGGAATGCCTAAAAGGAACTGATGCTATGAAAGAGATACGCAAAAGAGACGTTGGTAATCCTTATGATGGAATCTATTCAGCAAGTTTATTTAAGGAAACAGACTCAATCGGTAAGGATTTTGCCAAAAAAATACCACCACCTACACTGTGCGATGAGTGCACTAAGGAACAAAATTACTTTATGGCGCAGGCACTTCATTTTTATGCCAGTTCTGAACTAGATTTAATTGCTAAAACCACATTAAAAAAGTATGGCTTTGACAAATGTAAATGACCATTTGATAACCGCACAAGGGTTTTTAAGTCAAATCTAAGAGTTTTGATAGAAGGATAAAACAGGATTTTGGGGGATTTTTCCCGTTTAGAACATGAGGAACTTGTTTTGAGTTTTACGAATAAGCTTAGGCAGGAGGGGTTCAATGTTGATTTGGACAAAATCAGAGGTCAAAGTTCAACAGCTACGAATTTCGATCAAATGATGCATGAAGCGTTTGCAAGCAGTGAAAAAATAATCATTGTATTATCGGAAGGATATAAAAGAAAAGCAGATGCTTTTCCGGGTGGCGTGGGTATTGAGTATAGACTGATCCTAGGCGAGATTAATAGATTCCCAAATAAGTATATTCTAGTCTCTTTCAATGGAAGGAATGAGGAGATAAGTACCGCTAGGTTTTGTAAACAGGGATATCGTTGATTTGTCCAAGTCAGATTTTGAACCATTGTATAGAAAACTCACCGCCAACTATAAATACAAGCTATCTCCGGTCGCACCCACCAAACCCGAATTGGCTCAAAAGGAAATCCTTCCATTCGAACAGTTACGTAAAAAGGGATAGAGGTTCTTCTATCTTTTTTACTTACGAGTATCGTAGCAAAACTACCGGAAGCGAAAGGTGCTACCTTTAAAAGCAACGGATTTTAGAAGAAAATTTTCGTTGCCGCGTGAGCGACTAATAAGCGCGAAGATACGAGGACTTGTAAAGACAAGGGCGGTGCCCCAAGGCCCACGCCAAACCTGCTAGCTTTGAAATAGCGACACCTTTCTCCGATTGCCAGGGGTGGGCCAGTGTTATAATGGTTTTTTGTTTTTAATTGGTTATCAGTTGTTTATGGTTTCTAATTTCTTTAAATCATGTATGAAATAGTTCGAAAATTGTAAAATAGGGTCGACATCATATATTATAAACTACTTAATGAGGGGTATTTTTTACCATGGAGTGCATTAAGCTAGATTTTAAATATGTAAGGTACATTAGGGTTTTAAGCTATCGTAAACTTTAATTCTTAATGATCTTAATCCTCCTTAGACACCTGAGGGCATACGAAAATTAGCCATAATTTTTGTATATTGGGTTAAAGAAAGTGATAATGTCCCAATTGAGTCGACCTGATTAAAAAGTCCGAAAAAATATCATAGCACCCCACCTTTATTCCACATTTACTCCACGTTAAGGCCACCTTTTAGCCAGGCTTGCCTTGGTACTGCTTTATCCCAGATGGCGTACTACTTCAGTTATATATGAGTAAAAGGCAAGTGCTGTTGGCATTTGCCTATAGCCTGGGTTTAGCAAGCTTTCGGCTATTAGGTTAAGAATGGACGGATAAAAGGTCTAGGAATAATACAGTAGATCCCCACTTAACCTCTGCTATTCTGCATAGGAGATGACGGCGGAGCCTTTTTCCGATCCATCAGGTATGACAGGCAAAGAATTTATGTTCTGGTGTGGCACTTTTATATCTTAGCAGAAAAAAGCTATGGAAAGTAAAGTGCTAAAGTTAGAAGAACAGCTTGTTGCTGCCATCTTAAATAGCGATGTAAAAGTATTGGATGAATTACTCCACGACCAACTGATATTTGTGAATCACCTGGGGATGACGTTAACTAAAGCAGAAGATTTGTCTCCGCATATCAGCCAGGATTTAAAAATTACACGTTTAGTGGTTTCAGATCAGCAGTTGCACCTGTTCGGAGATACTGCTGTGGTTGTAGTTACAAAAGAAATTGAGGGCAGCTACCTGAATCAGCTATTTGAAAGCAAGCTGAAGTTCACCAGGACTTGGAAATTATACGAACAGGATTGGAAGGTAATCGCAGTAACCAGTGTGCCGCTCATATAAATTAGAAATGCAGCATGTTGGTATCAGGTCAGGCGAATATTTTTGTCTGTACTCAGCTCAAAAGCCTGTTTCATCCAAAATATTCTTTATTTTTATATACAACAAAACATTATAAAAATGATGAAACAAGCATTAATTGGTGAGTTCATGCACGAAGCTGAAAACACCAGAAAGTTATTATCAATGATTCCGGATAGTGCATTAGAATACCGTCCGCAACCACATCTTTGGTCGGTAGGTCAGCTGGCTTCGCATATTGCCGAAGTGTACAACTGGTACGAACCTACATTTGATCAGGATGATTTTGATATGGGTTCCTATAAATATGATAAAGGTGATATCAGTAAAGCCGCTAATATCTTGGCTAAGTTTGAAGAAAATGTTTCGAGGGCCAGGACGGTAATCGAAAACTCGGATGAATCTAAATACATGAATACCTGGACCATGTCTGCAGGAGGCAACGCATTGATGCCTGCAATGCCAAAGATTCAGGTCATCAGAGGATTTCTTTACAACCATTTGTACCATCACCGTGGTGAGCTGATTTCGCACCTCAGGGCAACGGGAAACAAAGTACCATCACTGTACGGTCCTAATTACGAAGAATCGCAAGCATTCTAAATCTGGTGAAACCTGGCTTACTCATTAAAGGCTGTCTGATTTTTTTAGACAGCTTTTTTCTTGATATTTAAAGAAAGAAGACCGTAATTGCGAACTGTAGGACTGCTTCGCCACGCGACCATTGACGTTACTTAACAAATTATTTTTTTATTTTCTGCATTGCCATCCAGCCAGGCCATCGCAGGGTATCTCCGTTCTACCTAAATTCGGCCTAACAATTTTTTCGGGCTTCAGTATCTAATCCACCTTACTGTCTTTGAAAGAAAAAATTTTCAGCCCACCGTTTTTTGGTTCTTGTTGACTCCAAAAAGAAGGAGCCCTTCGGCTGCGGCGAGCCGAGGAAAGATTATGCAGTGGGTTGAAAACGTTACTTATATTGATTTGTATAAAATGAATTAACTTGCTCGCAAATCCTAATCCATAACCTTCCGTCATTTCGGCTACAAATAGCTGCATTTTGGCAACGCAAGGGAGCTGGCGGGAGGCGAATTTTGTATTGTTAAAAGAAAAACGATATGAAAACAATTTTTATTACCGGTGCTTCAACCGGATTGGGCCGGGCCACGGCGATATTATTTCAACAAAACGGATGGAAAGTAATAGCAACCATGCGTAAACCAGAAGCCGAAACTGTATTGGGGCAATTGGAGAATGTAACCCTTTTGCCACTGGATGTAACCAATGACAAGGAGGTGAAGAACACTGTTGATTTGGCGATACAACAAGGCGTTGATGTGGTGTTTAATAATGCCGGTTATGGTTTGGTTGGGCCAATGGAAGCCATTTCTGATGAACAAATGGTGAGGCAGTTAAATACCAATCTATTGGGTGTGTTGCGCGTAACGCAGGCTTTTATCCCATATTTCAGAGAAAAAAGCGCGGGTACGTTTATTACCACTACCTCTATGGGCGGCTTATTTGCTTTTCCGCTGGGTTCGGTTTACCATGCAACTAAATTTGCTTTAGAAGGCTGGAGCGAAAGCCTTTCGCTGGAGCTTGGTCTTTTCAACATCAGTGTTAAAACCGTAGCCCCGGGTGGTATTGCCACCGATTTTATGGGCCGTTCTATCGATGCGCCTTCGCACCCGGCTTATGAAGCAGCCAACGAAAAACTTTGGGGACTATTTAATGCCGACAATTTCTCGACGGCAGCACAAATTGCTGCAGTGGTGTACGAAGCGGCAACTGATGGTAAAGACCAGGTGCGCTATGTAGCCGGCGAAGATGCCAAAGCCTTGTATGCACAACGTACGGAAATGGGCTACGAAGCATTCAGAAAAGAGATGCGTAAAAACATTTTTGGATCATAAATACTTAAATTAGCCTGATGAAAAGAGTTGCTGCTGCACCATATAAAATAGACACCATTTCGGATTTACACCGCATGCTGGGCGTGCCTGGTCCGCTACATCCTTTGGTAAGCCTGATTGATAATACGAAGATTGCGGCATCGGTAGATCACCTTCCTGAAACTTTTTTATTGAGCTTCTATAAAATTTCCTTTAAAAAACTGTTGAAAGGCCGCATAGGCTACGGGCAGGGTTATTACGATTTTGATGAGGGTGGCCTGGTATTTACGGCCCCCCATCAAATCATTGCCATTGACGCTGAAGCCGAGTTTTACGGGGCTACCTTATTGATTCATCCCGATTTTATCCGCCATTACCCTTTAGCCAAAAACATTAAACAATATGGTTTCTTCACTTACGAAACCAACGAGGCGCTACACCTTTCAGAAAAAGAGCGAACAACCATTTTAGAGGTTCTGGCACATATAGACCGGGAACTAAACAATCCGATTGATGATTTTAGCCAGGATGTAATTATTTCCTACATCGAAGTGCTGTTAAATTACAGTAACCGTTTCTACAAACGCCAGTTTATTACGCGAAAGGCCATTAACCACGATTTGCTGTCAAAAATGGAACAATTGCTCCATGATTATTTCGAAACCGAAAATGGTTTGAATAAAGGGCTGCCTACAGTCGAATACCTGGCAGATCAGCTGCATCTTTCGCCCCGTTATTTAAGCGATATGCTCCGTTCGCTTACCGGACAAAACGCGCAGCAGCACATCCACGAAAAGCTGATTGAAAAAGCCAAAGAAAAGCTGAGCATTACCAGTTTATCGGTGAGCGAAATTGCCTATGTACTGGGCTTCGAACATCCTCAGTCATTCAGCAAATTATTTAAGAGTAAAACCAGTCAATCGCCTCTGGAATTCAGACATTCGTTTAACTGATTAGCGGCAAAGTGCTGTTCCGTTAAAGTGGGTACCCATGTTAGGTGAAATGAAAGGAATGCCGAGCTCTGCCGAACGGAGCAAAAGCAATATACCCATAAAAAGCATAAACCAGGGAATAAGCCTTTTGGTATTAAAACGGATGTATTTTTTGAGGTAAATACCACCCAACGAGATCATCATCAACAATGGCGAAGTGCCCAAACCAAAAAGGAACATAAACTGCAATCCGCTGTTAGCTGATGCACCATTTACAGCGGTAGCCAGGGCCAGGTACACCATGCCACAGGGAATAATACCATTGAGCATTCCGGCCACAAATTCCCATAGCGGAAAGCCCATAAGTTTACCCATTAATTTAGAAATAGGGTTAATCAGCTTAAACTGTAACATACTAAGCTGCTGGCTGTAGCCTGCCCGCATTTGCAATACGGTAAACACAATTAAGAGCAAACCAATGGTCATACTCAGTGTTTTCTGGTTAGCTACCAGGTTAAAAGTACTGCCAAGCCAGCCGGCTGCAGCACCCATCAGGCTATAGGTAAAAATCCGCCCCGATTGGTAGAGCAACAAAGCCCGGCCGGTACGCCAGCTGCTTTTCTTTTCGAGGGGCATAGCCAGCATCAGCGGACCACACATTACTGCACAGTGCAGGCTACCGAGCAGGCCCATTAAAAATGCAAGCGGCAGGTTGTTCATTACAGGGTGATGCTTTTTTTATACTGGTATTGTTTCTGATTGCTTTTCCACTTTAAATCGAGGTACCACAGGCCTTTATCTGCAGGTTTACGGTCCAGTAAAATCAGGTGATTGCTGCCCAGGGTATTGCCCTGATGCCTTTTATCGGCTTTAGCATCGGATGGTCGCATGAGCACCAGGATATAACTGGCGCTGTCTTTTAAACTGATGATTACCTGGCTGGGATTTACGGTAATAAGCGGCTCGGCATGGTCTGCAAAGGTATTAGCCTTCTGCTGGTACTCTTCATCATAGCGAAGGCCTTTTTCGTAATAATTGCTTTCTACCAGCGTATCGTTACCCTGCTTACTGAGCATGTAGGTACCCAAAGCCAGTATAAAAAGCATAAATGTGGCCATGGTGATGATAATTTTTTTTCCCCAGTTCATATCTTTTATCTTTTAATTTGGATTGGCAAAAAAGCTTGTGGTAGCCGTGCTGATTGTTTTTTTATCCGTCACGACTTCAAAAGTGACTTCAGTTTTATAACTTTTTATCTGCGCAGGTTTTCTGATCAGAAAAAAAGTCAAATGCACCGTTCCTTCTTTGGGCAACAGGTTTTCCTGCTGGATAAATAAGATACGGTCAGTGCTATTGGCCGATTTAAAACTGAAGCGGATATTGCGGTTGGTTTTGTTAATCAGCTCGGCATTGTACAGGTTACTGATGCTGCCATCGGCACGGGTTTGAAACAGGGTGCCACTTGCTCTCAATACGGTAGTTTCTACATTTTGCCGGTTGTAAATGAGCGATGAAAACAAGATCATGGCCACCAGCAGCACAGCAGCATAACCATAAGCTTTAAAACCGGCTTTGAAAGGTTTGCGCGCCTGAATAAAATCGTTATTATAAAAACCAATGAGCCTTTTGGGTTTATCGATTTTGAGCATTACTTCATCGCAGGCATCAATACAAGCCGTACAATTGATACACTCAAGCTGCGTACCTTTGCGGATATCGATACCGGTAGGGCAAACCTGTACACAAAGGCCACAATCTACACAATCGCCTTTCAAACTGCCGGAATCTTTTACCAGCTTGCCACGGGGTTCACCCCGGTTTTCATCGTAAGCCACAATTAAACTCTGGTTATCGAGCAAAACACCTTGTAAACGGCCGTACGGACAAATAACCGTGCACACAATTTCGCGCACGTAAGCAAAAACGATATAGAAAACGGCTGTAAAGATACAAATGGAGATAAAGCCCGAAATGTGTCCGGATACAGGCTCAGTAATGATTTTATACCATACATCGCTGCCAATGAGATAGGCTAGAAAAGTATTGGCAATGCCAAAAGAGATGAGCAGAAAAAGCAGGTGTTTAACTGTTTTTTTGAAAATTTTTTCAGCAGTCCAGGACTGGGCATCCAGTTTTTTCTGGTGCAGGGCATCGCCTTCTATCCAGTATTCAATGCGGCGGAAAATCATTTCCATAAATATGGTTTGCGGACAGGCCCAGCCGCACCAAAGCCTGCCCAGTACCACGGTAAAGCAAATTACAAAGAGGATAAAAATTAACATCGCAAAAGCGAAGAGATAAAAATCCTGTGGGGTAAAAATCAATCCGAAAAATACAAACTTCCGGGTAATGAAGTTGAGTAATACCAGTTGCTCGCCTTTAAACTGTAAAAACGGAAAACTGAACAGGCCAAGCAAAAGTGCATAACTCACCCATTTGCGGTAGGTGTATAACCTGCCCGAAGGTTTCTTCGGATAAAGAAAATTACGGCCTTTGCCTTGCTTATCGGTTTTATTTTTTGCCGGCATCTTTTACTGCATTACCTGGTTCATATTTTTCACCTTGTGGTGCTTTAGCACCAGCGGGTTTGCTTCCTTGGAGCGATAAAATATAATTGGCCACTTCACTGATCTGTTTTGGGCTGAGCGTTTTTTCCCAGCTGACCATCCCTTTGGCCGGAACCCCGTATTTGATGGTTTTAAAAATATTGTTGATTCCACCACCATGCAGCCAGAACTCATCGGTAAGGTTAGGCCCAATTAAACCGCCCCCGGCCGGGCCGTGACAAACGGCACAGTTGGCCGAGAAAATGGTTTTGCCCGATTCGATGACTGGTGCCGAGTTATCTGTTTTTACTGTGTTTTCATCAACTGCATTAGCCGATTTCTGCAGGTAAATGGCTTTTTCTTCAGCCGAGCGGATCATTTCCGCCTGGTACTGCTGATCCTGGTTTAAGCCGTAGCCACCAATATAATAATAGAAAAGATAGGCCGCACCAAACAGGATGGTACCATAAAACAAGAAGTTAAACCAGGCCGGAACCGGGTTATTGAGTTCCTGGATACCATCGTAAGCATGTTCGATAACGATATTTTTTTCTTCTTCAATAGGCTTTAAACCGAGGACTTTACTCCAGAGAGATGGTTTGCGCTTTTTCGTTTCCAGCCAGCTATCGTAATCGAGTGCCTCTTCCTTTACCGGCGCCAGGTAAGGTGTGGGATTGAGCTGCTCGCGGTACATCACCTTGAAGGCATTTAATAAGGTAATGGATACAACCAGTAATACCAGTACAAATAAAAGTAAGATCAGCAGCAGCGTTTCGGCCTGGCTAAGCCCTAATAAGCTTGGCTCTGAACTAACCCCGGTTGTTGCAGCTTTATCATCGGCAGCCAGGACAGCGATGGCTGGTAATAGCAATAGGAGGGTGATGTTAATTTTTTTCATCCTGATGTTTTGTATTTGTTTTTCCGCTATTAAGGCGGTTTGTGCTTAATTCCTTAATGATGAATAAATGCTAATCTTTTAATGGTAATTCACTCATGTTACTGATGTGGTTTTTGCTCAGCTTAATGAGGTAAATACCCACGATGATAAAAAAGACCATGAATAAGAGCAGCGAACTGATCAGGTAATATTCGCGGCCGGCTAAGTTTTTAAGTTGTTCGAACATGGCTATTGGTTTGAAGGTATAGTTTCTTTATTGGCTTTAATATCAGTGCCAAGGCGTTGCAGATAGGCTATAATGGCCACGATTTCGCGGTCGCTTTTTACCTTGATGTTGTTCTGTTTCAGGTCTTCGGTAATTTCTGCTGCCTGCTTTTTCAGCTCATCGTTGGCCGTTTGATCAAATCCCCCGGGATAGGGAACACCTAAAGTTTGCATGGCCCTGATTTTGGCCGGAGTGGTGCTGATATCGAGTTTTTGATCAATTAACCAGGGATAAGGAGGCATAATGCTGCCCGGCGACATAGAAGCCGGATCGAGCAAATGGTTGAAATGCCAGGCATGAGAATATTTACCACCTTCGCGGTGTAAATCCGGACCTGTGCGTTTACTGCCCCATAAAAACGGGTGATCGTACACAAATTCGCCGGCTTTGCTGTATTCTCCGTAACGTTCTGTTTCCGACCGGAAAGGTCTGACCATTTGCGAATGACAGTTTACACAACCCTCACGGATGTATAAATCGCGGCCCTGTAACTCGAGAGGAGTATAAGGTTTTACACTCGAAATGGTGGGTACATTAGATTGAATAGTGAAAGTTGGCATCATCTCTACCATACCGCCTATTAAAATGATGATAAGTGAAAACACCATGAATTTCATGGGTTTACGCTCCAGTACGCGGTGCCATTTCTGGTCCATAGGATTGGTTTCTGCTATTATGGGGGCCAAAGGCATGGCTTCAGCTGCTTCGTTGGCCTGGAGGCTTCCTTTCAGCATGGTTTTGGCCAGGTTAAAGGTCATTACAATTGCGCCCAACAAATAGAAACCGCCACCAACAGCACGGAAAACATGCATGGGGATAATCTGAAGCGTTACAGCTAAAAAGTTTGGGTATTTTAAAAGTCCCTCAGCAGTAAACTCTTTCCACATTAAGCCCTGGGTAAAACCTGCCCAATACATGGGTACAGCATAGAAAAGGATTCCAAGCGTTCCAATCCAAAAGTGAAAACCTGCTAATTTTTTAGAGTAGAGTTCGGTTTTATAAATTCTCGGAATTAACCAGTACAGTACACCAAAGGTTAAAAATCCGTTCCAGCCTAAAGCACCTACGTGTACATGTGCTACAATCCAGTCAGTAAAATGCGCAATTCCATTAATCTGTTTAATCGAAAGCATGGGGCCTTCAAAAGTGGCCATGCCATAACAGGTTAGTGCAACTACCATAAACTTCAGCGTTACATCTTCCCGTACTTTATTCCAGGCACCGCGTAAGGTAAGCAAACCATTAATCATACCGCCCCAGCTGGGTGCAATAAGCATAATAGAGAAAACAATACCTAAAGATTGTGCCCAGCCCGGTAACGATGAGTACAGTAAATGGTGTGGCCCGGCCCAGATGTAAATAAAAATAAGCGACCAAAAGTGCAGGATGCTCAGTTTGTACGAATAAACCGGTCTGTTGGCCATTTTGGGCAGAAAATAATACATCATACCCAGATAAGGCGTAGTTAAGAAGAATGCTACTGCATTGTGTCCGTACCACCATTGTACCAGCGCATCTTGTACCCCGGCGTACCAGTAGTAGCTTTTCATCAGCGAAACCGGTAGCTCAAAAGAGTTAACGATATGCAGCACGGCAATGGTAACAAAAGTGGCAATATAAAACCAGATGGCTACATAGAGGTGGCGTTCTCTTCTTTTAAAGATGGTACCAAACATATTGATGCCAAATACTACCCAGATCAGGGTAATGGCAATATCGATCGGCCATTCCAGCTCAGCGTATTCGTGGGAGGTGGTAAAACCCAAAGGTAAGGTAATTACTGCCGAAAGGATGATAAGTTGCCAGCCCCAGAAATGTATGGCACTTAAAGCATCGCTAAACATACGGGCTTTAAGCAGGCGTTGCAGCGAATAATAAACACCCATAAAAATAGCATTACCTACAAAGGCAAAAATTACGGCGTTGGTGTGTAGCGGACGGATACGGCCAAATGTGGTGTATTGGCTGCCCATATTCATGCCGGGTTTAAATAACTGCATGGCGATGAGGAGCCCCACTGTCATACCAATTACGCCCCAAACAATGGTGGCGATACCAAAGTTGCGGACAATCTTATTGTCGTAAGTAAATTTTTCTAACTGCATAAGAATTAAGAAAGGTTGTTAGTTTTTGTACAGCAAATGTATTCAGGGCAGCTGTGCCCAATTATGATGTGGGTTGGTTTGAAATGTGATTGTCGTCACTTTTGGGATCGTCGTCAAAAAGGATGCGCACACCGGGAGTGTACACATCATCGTGCTGACCGGTTTTGGAAGCCCAGAAAAATGCAGCCAGAAAAACAAGTGCCATTAACACGCTGCAACCCACTAAAAAATACAAGATGTTCATAGCTTATTTTTACGTGCAAAAAAGTGTGTGGCAATAGAGGTAAACGAGATAATGGTAATTGTACTAATGGGCATTAACACTGCCGCAATAAGAGGATACAAAGTACCCTGAACAGCAAAATAAAGCCCGATGCAGTTGTAGGCAATGGCAATGGCAAAACTAATTTTAACCACTTTGAGTCCATCGCGGCTTAATGCAATAAAATTAGGCATCAGGTTAAGGCTGTTTCCGGTTAAAATCGCATCGCAGCCGGGGGTAAAGTTGTTGATGTTATCGGTAATGGCTACACCAAAATCACTTTGTTTTAAAGCTCCGGCATCATTCAGTCCATCACCCAGCATCATTACCTTGTGGTTTGCCTTTTGCTGCTGCAACACGTAAGCTAGTTTTTGGTGCGGGCTCTGCCTGAAATTGATTTTGGTATCAGACGGAAACATATTTTTTAAAGTGTTGTATTCGCGGTCGGTATCGCCCGATAACACATGCATTTGGAATCTTTTAGCCAGTTTTTGCATGAGTTGGCTTAAGCCGCTACGCCATTCCTGATCCGTTTGAAAATAGCCTTTATATTGATTATCAATGACCACATGTACCCCAAAACTATTGGGTACCTTAACGTTTTCGGGCATCATGGCTTTGCTTCCGAGGTAAAGTAACTGGTGGTTTACCTCGCCCGATATACCTTTACCCGCACACTCGGTGTAATGATTGACAGGCATTAAGTCATCGCAACGCAGGTATTTTAAAATGTAACGGCTCAAAGGGTGCGATGAGTTGCGAACCAGAGAAGCAATTAAGCGTTGTTCATGATAATCGAGTATACCAGAAAAAGAGAGCGTGGCCTGCTCGGTGCTCGTTAAAGTACCCGTTTTATCGAAAATTATGGTGTTGCAAGCTGCCAGGGCTTCCACAGCATCGATATTTTTAACATAGAAACCCTTTTTATCGAAAATAGACAGGATGGCCGAAAGCGTAAAGGGAGTACTTAGCGATAATACACAAGGGCAGGCCACAATTACCACTGCGGTAAAGGCTGCCCAGGCTCTGCTGCCATCGTTCTGTAGCAGCCAGTAAATTGAAGCAGAAAAGGCCAAGGCAAAAACTCCCAGACTGAAGTATTTGGCTATCCGGTCGTTAAAATTCTGTTTTTTAAAACCGGCCTGGTAATTTTCATTATTCCACAAGCCGGTAAGGTAACTTTGCGATACCGGTTTAATTACCTCCAGTTCAATGGCTTCTGCGGTTTGCCTGCCTCCGGCGTAAATAATTTCACCCAGCACCTTGTGTACAGGTTCAGCTTCTCCGGTTACAAAACTCATATCCATCCAGGCGTCGCCCTTCATTAAAATGGCATCGGCAGGCACAATTTCGCCGTTCCTGATCCAAAGCCTGTCACCAATAGCAATATCAGCTATTGCAGTAGGTTTTTCTTTCCCCGCTATTAATTTGGTTACGGCAATCGGGAAATAGGAGCGGTAATCGCGGTCGAAAGAGATATGGTGATAGGTACGTTGTTTAATCCATTTGCCCATCAGGAGCAAAAAAACGAGTCCGGTAAGCGTATCGGCAAAGCCAGGGCCAGTGCCCGAAAGGATATCGTAAGCCGTGCGGACAAAAAGCATGGCAATAATCAGGGCCAGTGGCGTATCCAGGTTAATTTGTTTGTGTTTTAAACTGGTTATTGCTGAAACAAAATAATCTTTACCGCAATAAAAGGCTGCGGGAATAGAAAAGGTGAGGTTTAACCAGCCAAACAACTGCTGGAATTGCTTTTCGAAACCGGCTAATCCGAAATATTCAGGAAAACTGAAAAGCATTACATTCCCCATTAAAAAACCGGCGACTGCAATTTTTTGAATCAGCTGTTTGTTAATGGAACGGTTGTTTTCCTGCACTACATCCTGCAAGCTAATTAAGGGTGCATAACCAATTTCATTTAAAATTTCGACCAGTTTGCGCAACGGAATTTCTTCGTGCCTGAAACTGATGGTAACCTGGCGTTTTAGAAAATCGATGCGAGACGAGAAAATGGCAGGATGAATTTTATACAGGTGCTCTAAAAGCCAGATGCATGAACTGCAATGAATTGCCGGGATATAAAAGGTTACAATGCTGGTTTTATCGTGCTGGTAATCTAATAACTGACTGATAATTGCAGCTTCGTTCAGGTATTCGAAATGACTGCTCTCTTCAGCCCTTTTTCCGGGTGAATGGTTATAAGTATAATAATTGCAAAGGTTATTTTCGGAAAGGATTTTATAAACACTCTTACAGCCGGTACAGCAAAAATCGTGATCGTCATAGGTAAACTTAATCTGTTCTAGTGGCTCGCCGCAGTGGTAACAAAATGTTGCTACAGCCGTTTTATTTTGATTTTCCATACCGGTAGTTGTTTATTGACAGGCTATTGTTTGTTGGAGATGTTATATCGCATAACTGAACATCTGGCTTTCGGGTGTTTTTTCCCAAAGACGCTCATCAAAGGCCATGCATATATTTCTTAGAAAAGGTTTTCCAGCCGGATTAACTTTTAACTGGTTTTCTGATAGGGAAATTAACCCATCATCAATTAATATAGCCAGTTTATAATAGGCTGGCTTAGGGATTCCATCTAAAAAAAGGCTCTTACCATCACACATGATATTGCGGATGTGCCTGCGGATTTTTAAATCTTTGCGCGAAAGGATATGACCCTTTTCAATAGCAAACCGGCCGCTGTTAATCGCCCCGAGGTATGCTTCAACGGTTTTTACATTTTGGGCAAATGCGGTGTAACTGTCGCTGATTGCAGAAACGCCCAGTCCGATAAGCAGTTGCGTGTGCTGGTGAGTGTAGCCCATAAAGTTCCGGTGGAGGTTATTTTGTTGTGCGGCCAGATACAGGCTATCGTGCTTTCGGGCAAAGTGGTCCATGCCAATGTCTTCATATCCCGCTGCAAGTAAAGCATCTTTACCGAGCTGGTATAAAGCAAATTTAGCTTCGCCTTGTGGCAGGTCTTTTTCCGTGTACCGGCGTTGCCCCGGTTTTAACCAGGGTACATGTGCGTAACTGTAAAAGGCAATTCTATCGGGATTGATCCTGATTACTTCTTGCAGCGTTTCGCTCAGGCCTTCTGCTGTTTGAAAGGGCAAACCATAAATCAGATCGAAATTGATAGAGGTGTAACCGGTTTTTCTGGCCAGTACCATAATTTCTTCTACTTGTGCAGGTGTTTGAAAGCGGTTAATCATGAACTGAACTTTCGGATCGAAATCCTGGATGCCCAAACTCAGGCGTGTAAAACCTAAGTTAAAAAGTGTAGTTAAATGTGCTGCCGTGGTATTATCGGGGTGTGCTTCAAACGAGAACTCGGCATTATTGGCTGGTGCACATTTCTGCATAATGCCGTTAATCAGTTTTTCGAGGTTGTGGGCACTGAAAAAGGTAGGGGTGCCGCCGCCGAGATGCAACTCTCTTATTTTGGGCTTGTTGCCTAAAACCTGTAAGTATAGCTCCCATTCCTTAATTACCGCATTGAGGTAAGTTTCTTCTACCTGGTGGTTTTTGGTAATGCGGGTATTACAGCCACAGTAGGTACACAGGCTCTCACAAAAGGGAAGGTGAATATACAGACTGATGCCTTCATTCTGATAATCGGTAAAGGTATTCTTTACAGATAGGAGCCATTGCGCTTCATCAAAACGATCAGTTTCCCAAAATGGTACAGTAGGATAACTCGTGTACCTTGGGGCAGCTACATTATACTTTTTAAGCAGGTTTAAGGTATCCATCAGGCTTTGTTTAAGGTTTTCGGAACGGAGCAGTTATTCTGGCAACAGCAGGCACTGCCCACGCATTTACCAGCTGCCCAGTTGTCGAGGTTTTTAATTACCTGTAACATGCGGTCTAAAGCGCTTTGGCCGTCTTTTAACGGCACATTGGCAATTTTAAAACCTGCACTTGCCGCCGATTTTAAATCGAGGTGACTGGTTTCAAAAGAGGAGGTTGCGATGTATTTTATCCCAAGTTTTTTGAGCTGCTGAATAAGAGCGTCATCAACCGTATCGTTATTGAAAACAAGTAAAGTTTCCTTCCCGGCAGCAAAAGCGATGGTTTCGGCCGAGAGACTGTTGGCGATAATGGTAATATCGTGTTTTTTGTGATTGGCCAGAACCAGACATTCTTTTTCGTCGGGCTTAATGTTGTAAGCGATTGCTTTCATAAACAAATTTTTAGTATTCAAAACTATCATTTGTTGATGGTGGGGCGCATGAGATTAGTCAGCTGAAAAAATGATTTTGATCAGGAAAGGGAGGAGGTAAGGGAGCGCGGAATAACCATTAATGATGGTTGGTGGAAACTGACCATGGCGGGCAGAATAACACAGAAAGCTAAATAGTCTGTGTCTCCACAGACCATCTCTACGATCTCAGTTTTATTGCTTAATATTTTTCAGTTTGGATACAGCGGTAATTTTTATCGCAGTACCACTTTTTTCAATCAGTTTTTCTGCTTTAAAATCGGCCAGCATGCGGCTTACGGTTTCGCTGGCAGTACCTACGATGGCGGCGAGGTCATCGCGCGAAATTTTAATTGTAGCGCTGTCGTTTTCGATGGTGCTGAATTTTTCGGCAACCTGCACGAGGGCATCTGCCACGCGTTTCCTTACCGAAAAATAGGCCAGTTGGAGCATCTGGTTTTCTTTATCGCGGATACTGCCGGATAAAAGGCGGATAAAAGCTGCAGACAAAGGCTGATGCTGGTAAAGGTAATCTGTAAAATCTGATTTAGGGATTAAAATGAGCTCACAATCGGCAAGGGTTGCCGCGTTATCTTCATAGGCACGTTCGGTAAAAAGGCTTTCGTAACCAAAAAAATCGCCCGCCTGGTATAGTGCCGAAGAAAGCTCGCGCCCATCTTTAAAACGCTTGTAGGTTTTAACCTGCCCTTTTTTCAGGTAATACACATGGTTTGGCTCGTCTTCTTCTACATAAATAACCTGTTTATTGGCCAGCACCCGGCTTTTTCCTTTTTTAATCAATTCAGTAAACAGCGATTGGGTATCAACATCTGTTCCGTTAAAATTACCGCTGGTTTTGCTTTTTTTGAGGCGTCCTTCTATAGCATTAAGCAATTCTATATCATCAAAAGGTTTAGTCAGGTAATCGTCGGCACCCATTTCCATTCCTTTGCGCATATCGGCACGTTCACTTTTGGCGGTAATAAAAATAAAAGGAATGGAAGCCGTTTGCGGATTTTTGTGCAACAGGTAAAGTACGCCGTAACCATCCAGTTCGGGCATCATGATATCGCACAAAATCAGTTGCGGATGATATTTAACAGCCAGTTCTACTCCAATTTTTCCATTGCCTGCGGTAAAAGTTTCATATCCTGCCAGCGAGAGGATTTCTGCTGTACTTTCACGGATATCGTCGTTATCTTCAATAATCAGTACTTTCTTTTTCATGCGTACCAGGTTTATGAATGAGTAAAGGGAAATTTTAAAAGGAAAGTAGTACCTACATTCTGGGCACTTTCGCACGATACAGAACCATTCATTAGGCTGGCATAACGTTTTACAATGTTGAGCCCCAGGCCTGTTCCGGGAATACTGCCGGTATTGTGCGCCCTGAAAAATGGTTCGAAAAGGTTATGCAGATCCGTTTCCGGGATACCAATACCGTTATCTTTAACCTCAATCATCAGTTCATCATCTTTTAAAATGCTGCTAAACTGGATCATGGTATTTTCGCCTGAATATTTTACAGCATTCGAGATGAGGTTAATAATGCTGTTTTTAAGTAAGTTCATATCGAGGTAAACCTGCGCCGAAACACCCTGGTGCTCGTAAATGATGTGCTGGTCTTGTTTGCTAATGAGCTGCATTTCTTCTACAATCTCTTCGGCAAAAGTTACAATGTTAAACCAGCTTGGGTTAACTTCAACCTTGCCGGCTTCGAGTTTTTCGAGCGACAGGAAATCGTTTAATATGGTGGTGAGGTTGCCCACCGCATTTTTAATTTTACCGGTATGCTTTTCGATATTTTCAGTATCATGTTTAGGCGTGTATTTATCAATCAAGGTAGCCGACAACTGAATGGAGCTTAGTGGTGTTCTGAATTCGTGCGAAGCCATGGAAACAAACCGGGTTTTGAGCTGGTTAAGTTCTTTTTCTTTGATAAACAGTGCATTTACATGCTCCTTGGCCGATTCTAACTCTCCAACCAGTTTCACCAGATCGCGGGTTCGGTCTCTGATTTTATCCTCCAGCTCCTCGGTATAACTTTTAATCCGGGCTTCATCTTCTTTAAGCTTACTCAGATCGTGGATGAAGCCGGTATAAATTTTCCTGTCGCTGAATTTTACTTCGCTTACGCCAAGCCTGAAAGGAAAGGTAGAACCATCTTTACGTTGTCCAATTACCTCACGACCGATTCCAATGATACGTTTTTTACCTGTATCGTGATAGTTTTTAATATAAGTATCGTGCTGCGCTTTATCGGGCTGTGGCATGAGTACCGAAACATTCTGCCCCACCAGTTCTTTACTTTCAAAACCGAAAAGTTTTAAAGCAGCGGGATTAACGTGTTCGATTATGCCCTTATCGTCTATCGTAATGATACCATCTATCGCATTTTCGATAATGGCACTTAGTAATTTTGCTCTTTCCATAAACCAATCCGGTAATATTAATCATTTAGACAGGATTTTAGCCTAAACTTTTGCGCCCAAATTTAGCGAATGTGTGTTTATACTATGGATAGCCATAACCGCTTTTTCAAAAAGTGCAACCTGATCTTCTCCCCAAACCTTTAAATCGGTATCTGCTTTCTGGAAACCGGCACGGTAAAATTCAACTCCGTTTAATAACTGGTTATAGAATTTGGCGAGATAAACCTGTTTCTTTCGATGCAGCTGCTGAACGTTCGTCTTGAAATCTTCGTTAAAATGCTGCAGTTCTTTTTTAAAATAATCAATGTAAAGGCCGAGTTCTTTTACAAATAAATTGGGCCGGGTTACCCCTTCGAGCAGATTTACCTTGCCATAAATATGATCTACCATTTCCTTTAAACTATATTTTTTAGAAAAATAAGCCAGATTTGGACCAGGGCAGATGCTTACTGCTTTGCTTTCTTTTGGTTTCAGCATTCCATCTTTTAGGTAAACGGAAGCACAAAGCCCCTCGCATAAACAGGTCTTTTCGGTTACGGCATCAATTTGTTTTTTAAGTTCTTCGGGAGAAGTGGCAAAAGCTTTTAATTCCCTTATTTTTAAATGCTGGTACTGCCGCGAAGCAGTACAGATAGGTTGTTCGGTAAATTCGGTGTTGGTGCAAAGGTATTTTTTAGTGCAGGGACTCCCGGGTCGGCTTTTGGCGATGCGGTTTAGCCTTTCCTGCTCTGCAGTACTTTTGCTGAAATTATTAAAGGGAACACCCAACGGAGAAGCATTGCTTAAATAAAAGTCACTTTCGGTAGCTTCGGCCAGGTTTTTTAAGGTTTCGCTATCTACATTGGTGGCTTCTTCAACCAGTAAAAACGGACTTCCCCAGCCAGCAGCATCTAAACCATAGGCCTGCAACAAATGGTTGTGCTCGGCAGCGGTACCAATACCGCCCTGTGCAGTAATTTTTTGAATCGGTTTAGTCGCAAGGTATATGTTTTTCCGTTGCAGTGCTGTCGTGCAAATCGTCCAAAGCTCTTCGCTTAGGCTAAGGCGGTTTTCTTTAAACTCTTGTAAAATGGGTCCAAGTAGAAAGCCTTCAGTGGCAAAAGCATGCCCGCCGCAGTTTAAACCCGATTCGATCCTGAATTCAGATACCCACAGGCCTTTTTTAGCCAGCATTTTGGCTTGTACCATAGCCGAGCGGTAATCGCTCACTTTTAGGATGATTTTTTGGTTGAAGCAGCCCGTCTCATCAGGATAAAAATTAGCAAAGTTTTCGAGGTAACTGAACAGGCGGGGGTTAAGCCCGGCCGAAATAACTACAGCCGATTTTAACCTGCTATTGGCAAAACCCCTTAAGGCCGCAAGTGCATCGGTGTTTTCATTGCCTAAATCCAGGTTATCAATCAAATTTACCTTGTCTACTTTAGCCATAATATTGACATCAATGCTGCCTGCTTCAACAGCCAGTCTCAGCTGGTTTTCAACTGCAGTTCTTTCAGTGCCCACAGGCATTCCGAGCATGTTGTTATATGTTTTTCTCAGCGGGCTGTTTTCACACTTCAACTCAAAATAGTGACTTAAAGCAGAACCTGCTTTAAAGGTTTGATTTTTGATCTCTTCTGTTTGATTGTGAATGAGTTGCTGCAGTAAATTAAGGTAAGCGGTAATCCGCTTTGCGCGACTATCTTTTACCGTTTTGTCAATAAAGGTATAAGGAAGCTGGTTTAAATGAGAATTGTATTTACGCATCCGTTCACAAAGCTCATCATCAACGATTGAAACAACAGAAGAAATGCCAAACTGGGCAACTTTTAAAGGAGTATCAATAGAGTAGGCGAGGCCTAGAACGGGAATGTGGAAGGTGTGCGGCATGATTTATTTTAGTAACAAAATAACGTAACCCGCAGATTTCAAAAAGTGACGCCAGTCATTTTTTGGTGTGACAATGCTTTCTTTTTAGGTAAAGCAGCTAAGCAAAAGGGAGCCGTTTTTAAGTCTCCGGCTCCCTCAAAAGTAAAATGAATGGGTATTGCGTTAGCTTTTAACCTTCTTCGCCACTGTTTTTAAGTTTCATTAAAACCGCGTAAGCATTTTTAACCACAATATTTTGAAGTGTTGTTTTTGGTTTTATTGCGGTAAAACCAGCTAAACTGGCTCCTGTTTCCACGCCAACCATTTTAAACCGGCCTTTTGCTTTTTCTTCGAAAACATAATACTGATTTTCCCACTTCACAATGGCATCATCGGGTACGGCTTGCACATTAGCTCCGTTTAGCTGTATTGCAGCATTTAAAAAGGTACCTGGCAGCAGGTTCTGATCAAAGTTTTCCAGGTCGCAATGTACACTGGTGCTCCTGTCATTCTCGATGTTCGGCGTAATGAGGTGAATGGTAGCGTAGTACTTTTTATCAGGGTTGCTACTGGTGGTGCACACAATTTTTTGCCCGATTTTCAAACTGGCTGCATCCTGTTCAAAAACCGTTAAACTTACATGAAGGGCACCCGGGTTTATCAGTTCGAAAAGCACATCAGTAGCATTTACATATTTACCGGTATTTACATTTACCTTTGAAAGATAACCACTAATCGGCGCATAAATATGAATGGTTTTAGAAATATTGCTTTCGTTTAACCTGGCAGGATTTAACCCGATTAAACGCAGCTTTTCGGCCAAAGCATTTACCAGTACTTTTTGGTTGTTAAACTCACTTTCGCTTTGCTGGAAAATTTTATCGCTTGTTGCCTTGGTTTGGTTTAACATTTTTTGGCGCACATAATCGGCTTCCGAATATTTTAAACGGTTTTTAGCGGTTAGGAAATCCTGCTGAAGCTGGATATACTGCTGATCTTCCACACTGGCCAGCACGCTTCCTTTTTTAACGAGCATTCCCGGAATAAGGTTCATTTTGGAAATGTAACCGCCCATAGGTACGCTAACCGAATAAATGTTTTCGGGTGGTACATCCACCACACCGTTTACGTTCAGGGTTCTGTACATGCTTTTCGTTTCAGGGCTACCAATAACAATGCCTGCATTTTTAAGTTGTGCATCGCTCAAGCTCACCTGGTCAGTTGCCGCCACGTTTTCTTTCTTGGCTTCACTTTCTTCAGTTTTCTGCTGTTGACCTCCACAGCCCAGACAAAAGACTGAGAAAAGGGCTATAATTATACTATTTTGATTGATCTTCATTGTTGCTATTTATTTAATTCCCTTTAATCTTTCTATTTCGAAAAGTGATTCATTATACCGTTCTACCTGATCGAAATACTCGCTTTTAAGTTGTACGGATTGGTTGATCAAGATTACCCAGTCCAGGTAGCCAATTTCGCCTGCATTAAGCTTTAAGGTCGAAGTGTGGATAATATCATCTGTATTGGGCAACAGGGTTTGACGGTAATTGTTAACCAGTTTATTATACCGGCCGTAACTTAGCAGGGCATTTTCGTAAGCACTGTTCAGCTCCTTTTTGGTCTGTTCCAGTTCCGTTTGTTTTTGTGCGGCAGCTAAGCCTGCAGCTTTTATCCGCGACTGTTGTGCGCCAAAGAACAAGGGGATGCCCAAACCAATGTTTACCGAAGAAAAACGTTTGGATTTGTCGAAATACTGATCGGCACCCAGGGCATTGGTTTGCCAGCCAATGATACTTGAATTGTTGTAACCGAAATTGAGTGTTGGCCATAATTTGCTTTGCTCCAGCGATTTCTGGTTGACAGCCAGTGTAATTTCTTCTGCTTTCTGTTTCAAAACCGGGTGACCGGCAGTGCCATCAAGTAAAGACACTGAAGTTTGATAAACAGCCGCGCCGGTCGGAACCAGCTGCTTGCTGCTGTTTAGCAGGCGGTTGAAACGGTTTAAAGCCAGCGCATAATCGGTTTCCAGAAACTGCAGCTGGTTGGCAATTTGTTGTTTCTGGTTCTCCGCTGTTCTGAGTTCTAAAACATCTACATCGCCCGATTTAAAACGCAGCTTCGATTTTTCGAGAAAAGCAGTATACATGCTATCTGCTTTTAACAATAGATTCCGCTTTTCGGCCAGGATTAATAAACCGAAATAACCGGTTTTGACCTGGTAACGGATATCGATTTCCTTACCTTGCAGCTGTATTTCGCTAATGCGTAAGGCTGTTTTATAAACTGCCGATTGTTTGGCATAAACCGTAGGAAATTCCAGCCCCTGACTTACCGAAATTTTATTGTCGTTGGTCATACTGTTAAATTTGCCATACTCATAGCTGAGCTCGGTTTTAGGCAAATCGAAGCCCGTTTTACTTACCACCTTGTTGTAATTTACATCAGTGCGTGCCAGCTGTAAGGTATAACTGTTTTTAACAGCAGTATCCAGAGCAGCCTGTAAGGTTATTTTTTCCTGAGCCTGGGCGCCCGTTACGGCAAAACCAGCCAATAAGGCCATTGCGGCAAGCGTTTTTTTAGGTTTAAAATAGCCGAAACCTTTTTCGAAGAGGATATAAAGCATGGGTAGTACAAAAAGGGTTAGAAGGGTAGAAAAAATAAGGCCGCCAATTACCACGGTAGCCAGAGGTTTTTGTACGGCACCACCCGCACCTGTACTAATGGCCATAGGGATAAAGCCCAGCGAAGGCACCAGTGCAGTCATTAAAACGGCACGTAGCTTTGATTTGGTTGCGTGGATCACAATGCGTTTCACATCAGTCCAGCCTTCTTTTTTCAAACGGTTAAATTCAGAAACCAGTAAGATTCCGTTTAGAACCGCAACACCGAAAAGGGCAATAAAGCCAACCCCGGCCGAAATACTGAAAGGTAAATCGCGGATCCACAAGGCAAATATGCCGCCAATAGCCGATAGCGGGATGGCAGTATAAATGAGTAAACCCTGTTTTACCGAGCTGAAAGCAAAATAAAGCAATAGGAAGATAAGGAGCAGGGCAATAGGAACAACGATAGCTAAACGTGATTTTGCCGCGGTCATGTTTTCAAAAGAGCCACCGTAAGAAATGGTATAACCTTTTGCCAGCTGAAGGTTTTTACCGGCTTTGTGCTGCAATTCTTCTACTATCGATTGAACATCGCGGTCTTTTACGTTAAAACCTACAATAATCCTTCGGCGGGTATCTTCGCGCTGAATCTGGTTTACACCTTCCACTTCGCGGATATTGGCTACCATGCTTAAAGGAATCTGGTTTCCGGCAGGAGTAGAAATCATTAAATCCTGCACATTTCTGATGTTTTTGCGGGCTTCCTCCGAAAGTCTCACCACCATATCGAAACGTTTTTCACCTTCATAAACCTGTCCGGCCACCTGCCCGGCAAAAGCCGTATTCACCACCCGGTTAATATCGGTAACATTTAATCCATATTTAGCCATTCCGTCCCGGTTATAGCTAATTACCACTTGCGGCATACCAGTAACCTGCTCCTCGTACACATTAATGGCGCCTTTCACAGTACCAATAATGGCTCCGAGTTTTTTGGCATAGTTGGCCAGTGAATCAAGGTCTTCGCCAAAAATCTTACACACCACATCTTGTCTGGCACCTGTCATCAGCTCATTGAAACGCATTTGTACCGGAAACTGGAAACCAACGGTAATACCTGGAATTACCTCAACAGCCTTGGTCATTTTGGCGCTTAATTCCGGAAAAGAAGTGGCTGAAACCCATTCTTTTTTCGGCTTTAAAATCACCATCATATCACCTGCTTCAAATGGCATCGGATCGGTAGGAATTTCGGCACTCCCAATTTTAGTTACGATTTTTTGTACCTCCGGAAAACTATCCAGCAGGATTTTAGATGCTTTTTGCGTGGTTTCGATGGTATTGTTCAGGTTGCTGCCGGTCAGCAAGCGTGTTTCTACAGCAAAATCGCCTTCTTCCAGCTGGGGGATAAACTCGCCACCCAAAGTGCCCATTACCAAAATGGCTATTGCAAAAAGCGAAAGGGTAATGGCTAAAATAGATTTTGGGAACTGCAAAACCCGGTTGAGCAGGGGTTGATACCTGCGCTCCAGCCAGATGACAAACCTGTCGGTAATGGTTTTCTGATGTGATAATTTTTTGTTCAGGAACAAGGCCGACATCATCGGCACGTAAGTAATGGAAAGGATAAAGGCACCCAAAATGGCAAATGCAATGGTAAAGGCCATGGGTTTAAACATTTTACCTTCAATACCTTCGAGCGAGAGGATGGGCAGGTAAACAATGAGAATGATAATCTGACTGAAAACTGCAGATTTAATCATCGATCCCGACGATTTTTCTACTTCCTCATCCATTTGGTTCTGATTGATCTGGCTCAGACTCCTGAATTTTTTGGAGTGAGAAAAGCGGTGTAAAATCGCTTCAACCACAATAACAGATCCATCCACGATCAAACCAAAATCAATCGCGCCAAGCGACATTAAGTTACCACCTACACCAAATTTATTCATTAAAATAATGGCGAAGAGCATAGATAAGGGAATAACTGATGATACAATTAAACCAGCACGCAGATTTCCCAGGAAAAATACCAGCACAAAGATTACGATCAATGCGCCTTCCATTAAATTGGTTTCAACGGTACTAATGGCATTATCGACCATTTTGGTCCGGTCAAGGAAAGGTTCGATAACCACACCTTCGGGAAGCATATCCTGTATTTTGGCGATTTTATCTTTTACCCGTTTTACCACAACGGACGAGTTTTCGCCTTTGAGCATCATTACCACAGCACCGGCTACTTCTCCCTGGTCGTTATAAGTCATGGCACCATAACGGATAGCCGAGCCATAACGCACATCAGCAACCTGCCCCATTAATACAGGCATGCCGTTTCCAAGGGTTTTTACCACAATCTTTTTAATATCTTCAGGACTGGTAGTTAACCCTTCGCTCCGGATATAAAGCACTGTAGGGCCTTTTTCGATGTAGGCACCACCGGTGTTTTCGTTGTTCTTTTCGAGCGCATCGAAAATATCGGAAATGGTTAAGCCAAAAGATTTAAGCTGATCTTGCCTGACAGCAATTTCATATTGTTTAAGCTTACCGCCAAAGCTCGATACTTCGGCTACACCCGGAGTTCCCAATAACTGGCGGCGTACAATCCAGTCCTGCATGGTACGTAGTTCCTGCTCGTCATATTTACCTTCATAACCTTTTTTAGGGCGTACTACGTACTGGTAAATTTCGCCCAAACCTGTCGAAACCGGAGCCATTTGAGGCGCCCCAATCCCTTCGGGAATTTCCTGCTGTACCTGTTGAAGGCGCTCGGCAATTTGCTGCCTGGCCCAGTACACATCGGTTTCTTCGTTAAAAACGATGGTAACTAAAGAAAGGCCAAACCGCGAAAAACTTCTGATTTGTTTCATCCCTGAAATGCTGCTGCAAGCCTGCTCGATAGGGAAGGTAATTAAACGCTCTATATCAGGAGCACCTAATGAGGGAGAAACCGTGATCACCTGCACCTGATTATCGGTAATATCCGGCAAGGCATCAATGGGTAATTTAGTTACTTCGTAAGTACCCCAGCCAATCAGCGCGAATACAAATAAAGCAACAATCAGCTTATTCCTGATGGAAAAGCCGATAATCTTATTTAACATAATATCTTATTTAAAAAGGATCGACAAGAAAATTCAGTCGCAGCAGAAAACTGCAACCAAAAAATAAACAATAAAATTTAAAGCGATATTATACGGTGGGCGGGCGTAACAAGCTGGTAGCGTATGGGCCTGGAATAAATAATTGATAGCCAAATATCTGTTTGGATGATATTTTCTTCGAAGCTGCAGCAATCAGCCTGGTTTTGCCTTGCGGAACGCCAAAAGAAAGCATATGGTGTCCGTCAATTTTTTTGAAGGGCAGTTTCATGTCTTCTTCCTGGTCATTATCGTTAATGTCCTGACCGAGGTAATGCATTTTAATAAAGGTTACGAAACCGACATCTGCATTGAGCTGATTGTGCTGAATAAAATGTGAAACCAGTTGGGGCACCTTAAGCAGCTCACAAAATGAGGCATTAAGCATAATTACCGGCAAAAGAAAAATCAAACAGATTTTATTCACGGTACAAATATACCTACAAGGGTTTAAATTTGGTAACTATTGCACTATTATGTGTGTTACAATTGGGGTTTAGTGTTTTCTTTGTGTTATTGCGAAGTATAAATCAACTTTTTAGCTTCTTTAAGCTTATAACCATTTTGGTTACTTAATTCGAGTTTGCCTTTTTTCCAAATATATTTTCCCTTTTTGCCTGTTCTGATTAAAATCTGGCTTTCTTTATAACTGGCTAAAAATACCTCTGCCTTTCTATTGTTGGTACTAAAAATAACCGCTGCAACAGCTTTATAACTGGCTGTAGAGTCGACCTGGTACAATTTGATTTTTTGCTCAAAAACCCTGATACAATCTTTTTTAAGTTGAGAGTAGGTATAGCCTGCCGAGCCAATACAGCCATGTTTATCGCGATCGGCGCCAGTAATTACCTGTGCATAACCAGCGGCGGAAAACAGGAGCAGGGTGCTGCAAAAAAATAATAATTTTCTTTTCATCTAAGTGGCTTGTTATCAAATTAAAAGTAATAAAAAAGAACAGCCTAACCAAAAACGGGAAATGCATGATGAACAGAATAAAAAAAGGCAGAAGGATTTTACCGTAATGGTTAATGTAAATAATTTGTTGCTTACCGAAATTTAATATTGAGTTTATCTGCAAGTGGAATCAAATCGGTAAATTAGTGTAATTTTAGGATAACATGGAAAACTACCCAAATTTAGCAAACGCTAGTGATCTTCCTGATCGAGATTTGGAGATCGTAATCTTTAATGGTACAGCAACAGATACTGCGGTTCAGCAAACATTACCAGCTGATTTTGAAGACCTTGACTACCTTTTGCGCTGTCGCAATAATTTCAGAAACGCTATAGGTATTGCGCGCGGTATATATCAGGCTAAACTGGCTTAATATACATTATTTTCATCTTGGGATGGGGATTACTGTTGTTTGTAGCCCTTGTCAGATTAAGCACGGCCTGGCTTGTGCTTTACCGATGCAGATTTAACTGGTTAGCTATGCCCGCGTTCCAGTTGCGAAATCCTGAAAATTTCCCTTGAAATCACGGCAATATTTTCTTTAAGATTTTCGCTGCAGCAATGCAATACCGCTATGGATATGGAAATTCCACTGATTTCCTCACAAAGTTCCATCTGAATACAGCAGCCCTGAATGGGTTCAGTCTTTCCTTTGAGCATGCCGAAAATATTCTTGGCTTCCCTGCGGTCTGTTCCCAATAAAAATGATCCATAAGTATGGAGTCCGATAGGAACAAGTAAGCTTAACGTGACTGCATATTTGTTTTCCATTATCTATTCAACGCTTATTATGGTACTCATCATATCAGAGCGAGAAAAAGATATTAAATATACCAAAAAATGCAAATACTTGTATCAGATCAATTCAACATAGTTTAAAGCCGTTACAGTATTTACATTTTTTTATTTTTAAGGCATTTCCTGCAATGCAGGTTCAGCTGCAACCGCGGCTGAAGAAATTTTAGCTTTCTTTTTTGCCAGGTTGCTAACTCTCGACATTAAAATGATGCCAATAATGGAAATCACTACGATGAGATAACCAATAACATTATAATTTTGCAGAGGAGCACCTTTAGCAGGTTGTGTGACAATCAGTCCCGCTACACCGGCAGCAAGGCGAATATTTTAAATTTATCTATCCTGTCACTTAGTTTTCCAATAACCGGCATAATAATTAAAGCACAAATGCCTGATACCATAAATAACAATGGCAATTGTTGCGCGGTAAGTTTGAGGTTATTTACTGCAAATGCACTCCCGAAAGGCATCATCATAAAACCACCAATAGAAAGCAAAGCTGTAGCGGTAAAACCAATCCGGTAATCGGCCCGGGTAACAGTATGCAGCAAATGTTTAATGGCCGATTTATCGGTTTGTACCAATAAATGCTGGGTTAACGGGCGGAGTTTAACAGCTATAATAAGAGCAATGCCGATACTTAAAACTGCAATCATCCAGAATGGCGCTTCCCAGCCCCAGCTATCGGCCAGGTACACGCCAATCGGGATACCCAATACCTGACTGGCGCCAAAGCCAATCTGTATAAACCCCATTACACGACCACGTTGCTGCAAAGAAAAGATATCGGTTATAATGGCCATGGATATGGAACCGATTACCCCACCAAACAAGCCGGTAATAATGCGTGCAGCAACCAACAGTGCATAGGTATGGGCCAATCCGCAGAAAACAGTACCCAAAATAAAACCAATATAAAAAAACAACAGTAGTTTTTTGCGGTCAAATTTATCTGCAAAACCTGCAGTAAGGAGGCCGGAAATACCGGCGCTAAAAGCATAGGCTGAAACCGCAATGCCGAAATTGGCAGGTTTAAGGTTCAGCGATTTCATCAGGATATCTCCAAGTGGGGACATGACCATAAAATCGAGTATAACCGTAAATTGGGTAACGGCAAGTAAAAATATAACTAGCTTCTGGTAGCCGCTAAAGCCTGCCTTTGGTGTATTTTCCATATTGGTTAAGTAAGCTCACAGCATTCATAGCCGTGGCTGGTAAGTAAATGAATGATTTCGGCATGCGAAAGAGTATAGGATATAATACGAAGTACGCGGTCTATATCCTCGTGGTCTACCGTCCACGAATTGATACCTGGGTTGTTGTTCAATAAGCTACATAGCGATGGATTTGCCATCTCTGAAGTGATATTGGTTTTGAACAGCAGGATGTGATTGAAATTTTCGGTGTCCATAGTCTTATTTTTTAAGTGCTTTTACCACGAGGTCAAAAGTTTTCCAGAATACAGCATCGGTTACCTTAAAAGGACTGCCATCTAAACTTTTACCTTCCTGGTCGAGGCGGATGAGGTTATACAATGGGGCAAAAGCAATAGACCAGTATACATCAAGCGGCATCTCTTCAATTTCACCTCGCTTAACGGCGTTGGTCATAAACTGACCCATGGTCATTTTAAACTCGCTAATGGCATCAGAGAGGAGTGTTGGCTGGTAACTCGAACTACGCAGCTGATCAAAAAACAGGTTCATTTGCGGTTTTTCTTTGGCAAAAGCATAGCGGTTTTCCCATTGTTTGTGAAGACCCTGCTCAAAAGACATTTCAGGATTAAAGTCTTTCATGATGCCTTGTGTCATCGATTCAAGCTCTTCGATGGTAATTTTAACAATCAGATCGTCGCGGTCTTTATAATAAATGTATAGCGTAGCAACTGAAATCTGACAGGCTTTGGCCAGCTTATTCATACTAAAACCTTCTAAACCGTCTTTGACAATCAGTTCGATAGCTTTTTGCTTTACCAGTTGTACTTTTTCAGTATCTCTTAATCTCATGGTTCAGTAAAAATAAATAAATATTCATTCACTTAAAAAAATAAAATACATTATTTTAGCAAACCGGTAAAGCTTAGAAAGAAAGGGCATTAAAAGTTATGGATTGATTAAGCGTGAGCAGCTAAAAATAGTAGATGAAAATGTGTTTTTTGTAGTTTTAATTCTATATATTTAACTTGCAATAAATTAATTTTGCTAACCAAACTTCCTTATTATTATGAATGCCACGTCCCCAATGATGCCAGGTGTAAACTTGTCCGAAATGCCCCAAGTGTAAGAACCCTGAGACAGATAGGGTACCACGTGGGTTTTTATTCAAAACCATATTGCCGTTTATTACGGTAATGTAGGAATTTTTGGACAATAATTGATTAAAGTTTTAGTTTTGGCCTGGTTGAATATTCAACCAGGCCTTTTTTTTAAGCTATTGGATTGGAATTACGGACAGATTGTAAAACCAAGGCAATCTTCAGGTTAGCTCCAGCTATGACAGTTTTTTGCATGAGGCAAAATAACGATACCATTTTAAAACTAAGATTAAAAAACAGGAGCGCCTGAGCTTAACTGCTAGCCTGACAGATTGTAAACGTTATACCGACGTTATTGCATCTTTACAACCGATTATTTTATATTTTCTTCTATATTCGTTCTATAAACTATGCCATCCCTAAGCCATGTACCGGATCTTGAACTGATCTTGCTGATAAACCAGGAAGACGAACAGGCATTTACCGAAATTTATAACCGCTACTGGGAAAAGATGGCATCGTATGCCGTAAGGCTAACCAAATCGGAAGAGGAAGCTGCTGATATCGTGCAGGAGATTTTTGTATCACTCTGGAACAGAAGGACTACCTTAACAATTAAAAGTACTTTAGGTGCTTATCTCATCCGCAGTACCCGTAATTTGTGCTTACGGTATATTGAAAGAAATATCCATACGGGTGATTTTTTAGATAAAATAACCGAACAAGCTGTTGATAATAGCCTGAACATTGAAGAAAGCATTTCGCTAAAAGAGCTACAGGAAAATATTGACTTGGGGATTGCCAAATTACCTAAAAAAATGAGGGAAGTTTATCTTTTGAGTCGAGATGAGCAATTGTCATACCGCGAAATTGCCGAAAAACTCAATATTGCTGAAGGGACGGTTAAAAAACAGGTGAGCAATGCACTCAAAATAATAGCCGATTCTTTAAACGGCAAGCTTTCAGCTACCATGATGGCCATATTTTTGCACCTTTTAAAGTGATAAAAACTCTTTTTTTATTTTTTTTAAAATAAATCTACCACCAAAACCGCTTTTTCGGAATATCTATTTGTAAGGCAAGCTCAATGCGCTTCAAAAACCTATGAAAACCGAACAGGCAAAACAATTAATACAGCATTATTTAGATGGGACAGCTTCAGCGAAGGAAGTCCATGTGGTTGATTCTTTTGTGGAGCAGCAGTTATTGGAAAATAACTGGACTGCCGGCGAAGCGCAAAAAGCAGCTTTTGGCCAAAAGTTAAAAGCACGCATTGATGCAGCAAGGTTAAAAGGGGAAAATAGCAGTAAAAATGTGCTTGTAAGGCCTAAAACCTTTACCCGGCGCTTGTGGATTATGGCCGCTTCGGCGGCAGTATTGGCCTTATGTATAATTGGTGGCTTATTTGCGGTAAAGAACAGAACTGAAGACCGATCAGAACGCTACGCCAATGATGTAGCACCAGGTGGTAACCGTGCCATTTTAACACTTGCTGATGGCCGCATGATAGATTTAACCGACAGTAAAACCGGTGAACTGGCTACTGCAAACGGACTGAGTATTGAAAAGGCTGCAAATGGCCTGCTGGTTTTTTCGGTTATGGATAATGGAGAAGCAAAAGAGGAAGGAAGAAACAATACCATAACAACTCCTTCAGGCGGACAGTATCAGGTAAACCTGCCGGATGGAACACAAGTATGGTTGAATGCAGAGACAAAATTCAGTTTCCCTAGCCATTTTATTGGAAAAAACAGGTGGGTAACATTGGATGGAGAGGCTTATTTTGAAGTGAGCAAAGATAAAAAACACCCGTTTATTGTTAAGTCTAAAAAACAGGAAGTAGAAGTTTTGGGTACACATTTCAATATTGAAAGTTACGATGTTAGTCTGGGCACTAAGACAACACTTTTAGAAGGTTCGGTAAAAGTAAAAGGAGCTAGCGGCGAAAAAGTAATTGCCCCGGGCGAGCAATCAGTATTGTACAGCAATAGCATTGAAGTGAATGCGGTAGACCCGGCATTAGCCATCGATTGGAAAAACGGTGAGTTCAGATTTAAGAACGAGCCTTTGCCCTCCATTATACAGAAACTATCCCGCTGGTATGGTGTTCAGTTTGTAATGAATATCCGTTACGAACAAATGCCTTCTTTTACGGGCTCGGTATCGCGCTTTGATCACATTTCTGAAGTGCTTAAAATGCTCGAAGAAACAGGCAATATTAAATTTTATATCAACGGTAAGGTAGTAACCGTAAAGTAATACTATCAACAGTCTTAACCATGCTGTTTAAACAAATTAATGTCAACTAAAAACCAGAAAAAAATGAAGAAACCACTACCGGAACAGCGTTAATAGCACAATAGGTTTAGAGGAAAAAGCCATGGAAGTGTTGGAAGCACAACCATGGCCATGATCTGAGTTAACCCTTTAAAAACGAATTCTGAGGTCCATTTACGCATTAACCCAAACAAACGAAAGTATGAATATTTATCCTTTTTATCAAGGAAGGCATTTGGCGTGCCTTCCTAAAAAAATCCTTTTTATTATGAAACTCACCATCATCATCATGACGACTTTACTCATGCATGTTAGTGCCAGTAGTTTCTCGCAAAAACTCACCTATGTGGCTAAAAACATCACCGTAGATCAGGTTTTTAAAGAAATAGAAAAGCAAACCAACTATAGGGTATTGTATGCCACCAGTACGCTCAACGATGCAACGAAAGTGAGTGTAAACTTTAAAAATACGCCACTCAAAGAGGTGATCGAATACCTGTTAAAAGACCGGGAGTTAACCTATAACATTGAACAAAATACGGTATTGATTAAGAAGCAGGAACGCTCATTTATCGATAAAATAGCTTCAGTTTTTACTTCCTCCCGTTTTAACGGCCGGATTGTAGACGAAAACAATGCACCACTTGTAGGTGCAACCATTACCGTTAAGGGCAGTAAAAAATATACGGTAAGCGGATCGACCGGAGCGTTTGTGCTGGAACTTGATGAAAATGATATACTGGTGATTTCTTATATCGGTTATGAAACCAAAGAGCTGAAAATAACACGCGGTTTATTGCAGAGTGGCGTGGCCAGTTTACTGGATATTAAATTAAGTCTTTCAGCTTCTTCATTAGATCAGGTGCAGATTATTGGTTATGGGAGCACTACCAAACGCAATAATACCGGCGCTGTAAGTTCAATCACTGCTGAAGAAATTGGTAAACAAACCGTAGAAAACCCTTTACTGGCTTTGCAGGGCCGTATTGCCGGTGTGCAAATTACACAAGATAACGGTTTACCAGGTGCAGGTGCGAGAATGAACATTCGCGGTGCCTATACAGGTGTATCAGGTGCTGGTTATATTCCATTGTATATTATTGACGGAGTTCCTTTTACTTTATTCAATGGCGCCCAGCCAGCTACCGATAACCTGAACGCAAACGGGGTGAGTGCTGCAAATGGTGGGGTGAGTCCGTTCAGTATGATTGCACCTGAAGATATTGAGCGGATCGATATTTTGAAGGATGCCGATGCCACCGCAATTTATGGTTCACGCGGATCGAATGGCGTGGTATTAATTACCACTAAAAAAGGTAGTAAGGGTAAAACGGCTTTTAATTTTAATGTGAATTCGGGGGTAAGCAATGTAGCAAACTATATTCCGATGATGAATACGCAGGAATACCTGGCTACGCGCAGAGCTGCCTTTGCACGTTCGGGCGTTACGCCAACAGCGGCAAATGCGTTAGATTTAACCGTTTGGGACCAGAATGCCTATACCGACTGGCAAAAGTATTTTATTGGCCATACCGGGCATACCACTAATGCTACCGGATCGGTTTCAGGAGGCAACGCACAAAATTCTTTCTTGTTTTCCTCAACTTACCGCAAGCAAAGCACTGTTTTTGAAGGCGATTTCGGTGCAACTACTTTTTCGAGCAGGTTAAACGCGGGGCATAAAAGTAGCGATGGTCGTTTTACCATAGATGGTTCAGTAAATTATACCTATATGAAAAACCTGCTGCCATCTACTGATTTGAGTACCATTTACAACCTGGCGCCCAACTATCCTTTGTATAATGCCAACGGGAGTGTAAACTGGACGGCTACAAGTCCGCTTTCTTACAACCCGAAAACAACCAATGCACAAACGACCAACCTGTTTAGTAATTTAAATTTATCTTACCGGGTAATTGAAGGATTGGTGGTTAAAGCCAATTTAGGTTACACCTCAACGCGTTTAAAGCAACAGCAAATTAATCCGGCCAGCTCACAAAATCCAGCCACTGCACAGGTAAGCTCGTTAAGGTATACCGATAACGACAACAACAATTATATTATTGAGCCCCAGGCGGTGTATACTACTAAAATTGGCGATGGTAATTTAGAAGCTTTAATTGGTACTACCTTTCAGCGTACCAAAGCAACCGGTATTTTTTTAACGGGTACAGGTTACAATAACGAAAACCTGATTAATTCGCTTGCAGGTGCTTCGGCTGTGGTTACGAGTTACAATGCAGATTCGGAATACAGTTACACTGCTTTTTTTAGCCGTTTAAACTACAACTGGAAAGGCAAATACATTGTGGATGGAACTTACAGAAGAGATGGTTCATCACGCTTTGGTGGTAACAACAAGTTCGGCGATTTTGGTGCAGTAGGGGCATCATGGATTTTTACACAAGAAGATTTTATGAAAGACCTTAGCTTTTTAAGCTTTGGTAAACTGAGGGCAAGTTATGGGATTACCGGGAACGATCAGATTCCGAATTATGGCTACCTGTCACTTTATTCCTCTGCTGGTTCGAATTATAACTACGATGGCACCAGCACTTATATTCCTTCAAATATTCAAAATCCTGATTTAAAATGGGAAACCAATAAGAAACTGGATATAGCTGTCGAACTGGGTTTTTTAAACGACCGGATTTTACTAAAGGCAGATTATTACCGCAACCGTGTTTCTAACCCCTTAAATTTTATTACCATTCCATCGCAAACGGGTTCAACGGGTTACACTGCTAATTTAAATGCTACAGTGCAAACCAAAGGTTTTGAATTCGAATTGAATACCATTAACGTAATTGCAGGCGATTTTAAATGGAACACCAACCTGAATTTAACCATTAGCCGCAATAAATTACTGGATTTTGAAAATCTGGAAAATACTTTTTATGCCAGTTCTTACATTATTGGGCAGCCAACCGATATCAGGAAGTTTTATAAATATAGCGGCGTTAATCCAGCTACAGGTTTACCAACTTATCAGGATTTAAACGGCGATGGCAGCATTAGTTTTGCAGGAGACAGGTATGTAGGCTATTATGGTCATCCTTATTTTGCGGGTATGAACAACAGTCTGAGCTATAAAGGTTTTGCACTCGATTTTATGTTCCAGTACAACCACCGTTATGGGATATTAAATTCGACATTGAGCGCTAACCCGGCCGGTATTAACTATACCAACATGAGTACTGCCCTGTTAGACCGCTGGGGAGCTGTTGGCGATACGGCACTTTTCCCGGCTGCTTCTACCGTTAACGACGCATCCTACGGAAACTTGACTTCTTCAGATATTAACTGGGGTGATGCTTCTTACTTAAAATTGAAAACGGTAAGCTTAAATTATACTTTTCCTAAAACTTTGACGAGCAAGTTAAAGCTTTCTAATCTCAGTGTTTACGTGCAGGGACAAAATATATACACCTGGGCCAAACAGAAATACACTTACGATCCTGAAACTACATTGCCGGGCACCGGACCTGGTTTAGGCACAGGTCAGTACATTGCCTTTCCGCAGGTACGTACCATTGTATTTGGTTTAAACTGTTCATTTTAATTAAGGAATCATGAAAATTAACAATATGTTTTTCAAAAAAATAATGACATTGGCCCTGATTTTAACGGTAATGTCATCATGCAAAAAGTATGTGGAAGCCGATTTGGCCAGTAATCTTATCGCTAAAGATGAAGCTTTTACTACAGATAATTCGGCTACGAGTGCTACTTTATCAATTTATTCTTACTATTCAACAACAGATCACCTGCGTTACACTTCCTGGTTTGGCGGCTTATTGGCTGATGAATTGCAGAATACCACCTCTAATGCTGATTTAATTCAGTTTTCGCAAAATGTGGTAGCGCCAACCAATAGCAATCCTACCAGTTATATCTGGAACTATTCTTATCAAACCATCCGCTATTGCAACCAGATTTTGGATGGTATCAGTCATTCTACCGGAATGACTGCACCGGTAAAAAACCAGTTAAGTGGTGAGGCTAAATTTTTCAGGGCTTTAATGTACTTTAACCTGGTAAACTTTTATGGTGGCGTGCCCATTACTTCAGAAGTAAATGAACTGGATAATGCTTTTAAACCAAGGGCAACAGCTGCCGAGGTTTACGCACAGGTGTTTAGCGATTTAAAGGATGCACAAAATCTGTTACCAGCCACTTATGTGGGTAGTCAGGCGTTAAAGGTTAGGGTAAATAAATGGGCAGCAACAGCATTGCTGGCTAAAGTTTACCTATATAATAAAGATTATGCAAATGCCGAGGCTGAAGCCACTAAAGTAATTGGCTCCGGTACTTATAGCATGTCTACTTTATCTAATGCCTTTATCAATACCAGCAGCGAAACCATTTTGCAATTATCCACACTATTTGGTGCATCGGCTTTTAGCACTTACCGCACAACCAGTTCGGCAGTTAACGTAGCACCACCGGCTTATGTATTGTATAACAATTTCACTAAAGATTTTGAGCTGAATGATAACCGTAAAACCTCTTGGGTGGATTCGACCACTTTTAATGCAGTTAAATATTACCGGATTAATAAGTATAAGGTACAATCAGCTACAGCTGCCAGTTTGGGCAATGAATATACAGTACTGTTGCGTTTGGCCGAACAATACCTGATCAGGGCAGAGGCGAGGGCACAGCAATCGAATATTGGTGGTGCACAGGATGATATCAATGTGATCCGTACGCGTGCTGGTTTGGCAAATACTACTGCTGCCACACAAGCTGCTCTTTTAACAGCGATTGCCAAAGAACGCAAGCTTGAGTTTTTTGGGGAATACAGCAACCGCTGGTTCGATTTAAAACGAACGGGAACTGCTGATGCGGTTTTAGGCGCCTTAAAGCCAACCTGGAAAACTACTGCACAGTTATTGCCAATAGGTGCCGATCAGATTTTGCTCAACAACAAACTAACCCAAAATCCGGGTTATAACTAACTGATTTAAATTGATTTTAAAAAAATAAAATACAGCGATATGAAATTATTAAAAACTGCCTGCTCAGTACTGTTATCAGTAATTGCCCTTAACGCAGCACAGGCACAAAACAGCAAACCTGCTGATACCCTGGATCAATATCTGAATAAACTGGTAGCATCCAAAGATTCGGCCGACAAAACTGTATTAAGAGCTAAATTAGCTGAATTATCGGGTGCTAAGACCGAAAAAGAAGTACTAACTGCCGCCAACTATTATTACCGCATTGGCGATACCAAGAAATCTGAAGCAATTTATGGTGATATTGCTACCCGTTTCCCTTTAGGTACACAAGCCCGTAGCGCAGCCTCAAAAGATTTTTATCAGATCAAAACTGCTGCAGAAGCCGAAACCGCTTATAAAGCCTGGGTTAAAAAGTTTCCGCCGGCAATGTATGAAAATAAAGAGGTAGATAGCCGCCTAGCTTACGATTATGTAAGAGCTGTGATTGCCGGTAAATTTGCCGCCGAAAAAAACGTAGCCAAAGCCAACGAATATGCCAATATGCTTGAGGTTGATTTCTGGAAAGGCAATGCTTATTCGGGTATTACCAGCGCCTTCTATAAAAACGGTGATTTAGCCAATGCCGAGATTTATGCTAAAAAAGCAATGGATAACGCCTTTTCGTATGTAGATGGTAAAAAAGGGAATGAAAACTGGGCCAAATTTTCGGCTTCGGGTTATGCAGGTTTAACAAGCACTTACGCCAATATCTTGTTCGATAGGAAAAAGTATGCCGAAGCGCTGAAGTATTCGGAAATGGCCTATCAAAAATCAACAAGTTTAAATCCCGGTTTAAATTACCGTTATGCACAGATTTTAATGGGTTTGAACAAAAATCAGGAAGCTTACGATAAACTGGAAGAAGTAGTTAAAGCGGGTAAAGCCACACCTGAGATGGCCGCCGATTTTAAAAAGCTTTATGTAAAAGTAAAAGGCAACGAAAGTGGTTTCGATGCTTATGCAGCTGCCATTAGAAAGGCTTATTTAGAAAACCTGAGTAAACAGTTAACCAAAGATATGATAAAAGAACCTGCTACGGCTTTCACGCTGACCGATCTCAACGGTAAAAAGGTTTCTCTGGCTGATTATAAAGGTAAAATTGTAATTCTTGATTTTTGGGCAACCTGGTGCGGGCCATGTAAGGCTTCTTTTCCGGCAATGCAAATGGCGGTGAATAAGTATAAAGAAGATGATAACGTTAAATTCCTCTTTATTCATACCTGGGAAAAAGTGGCCGATCCGGTTAAAGATGCTGCGGATTACATTAAAGGCATGAAATATTCATTTGAAGTATTGATGGATGTTAAAGATGCCGAAACCAAGGTAAACAAAGTGGTAAGCAGTTACAAAGTAAACGGTATTCCGGCCAAATTTGTAATTGATGCTGCCGGTAATGTAAGGTTTAAATTAACCGGTTTTGATGGTAGTAACGAAGCCGCTGTTGATGAGCTCAGCATGATGATTGATATGGCGAAAGCCAAATCGTAATCAACAAAGAAGTCAGGCCTGTAAAGCCTGACTTTTTTGTTTATAGTACCAGCGTAAAATAATCATTAAAACTTATTCAGCTCAGTTGCAATAAACTCCAACTCATCTGTGGTAAGATCGAACTGCATGGCCTGTGCATTGGTAATGGCCTGTTCTGCATTTCTAGCCCCGGCAAGTACAGCGGTAATTCCTTTTTGTAGGGTAGTCCAGCGTAGCACCAGCTGCGCTAGAGTGGCGTTTTTCGCTTCAGCAACCGGGCGGATATTTGCCAAAAAGCTTTCTACTTTTTTAAGGTCGAACTGACTGAAATACCCGTTTCTGTGGTCATCGGATTTTAACTGATTGTTTTCAAAATATTTGCCTGATAACAGACCACGTTCCATAGGGCTGTAAGCCAGTAAGCCGATATTGTTTTCAATAGCGTAAGGCACTAATGCCTGTTCAATATTGCGGTGTAACATGCTATAATAAATCTGGTTTGAAGCCGGTGTAAATGTTTTGCCTGCATCTTTCATCAGCTCAATAGAAGCATTTGATAAACCTGCTGTGCGGATTTTTCCGGCTTTAATCAAAGCCTCCATAGCTTCCATCGTTTCGTCAATTGGGGTAGTAGCATCGGGCCAATGTTGTTGTAAAAGGTCAATGTAATCGGTACTCAGTCGTTTAAGCGATTCTTCTACTTCTTTAATGATATTGGTTTTAGATGAGGATTTATAGATTGGAATGGTTTGACCACCTTCCTGCATATCAAAAAAATGTTCACCTTTTCCGTTGTTACTGCCATCCCAAACCAGTCCGAATTTCGTTAACACCTGAACTTTGGTCCGGTCTTTTCCTTTCAGCGCTTCACCAATTAGTTCCTCGCTAAGGCCATAACCGTAAAAGGGAGCGGTGTCTAATGTGGTAATGCCCTGATCAATTGCTGCGTGAATGGCTTCAACAGAGTCTTTTTTCTCGTTACCTCCCCACATGGTGCCGCCTATCGCAAAGGCCCCATAAGCAATAGCTGATAATTCTAAATCTGTATTTCCTAATTTTCTATATTCCATTTTGATGTCGTTTTGAATTTGATGAGGCAAAATTTGGAAGAATTGAGCTATCATCAAAATAGGATGAGTTATAGTTCGGTATCATTATTTTAATAGCATTGTAGGGTTCTGAAATCATTCAACAGCTATCCAATCAGCATGACGATCTTTTAAAATAGCTAAAACCGCAGTGTTTAAGATTTATTAATATTAAGTGAATATAAGGCTGGTAGTTTTGACCGGTAAAACCTGCACCCTTGAGTAATACACTGTTTTTATCGCTGAAAGAAGATAATCGCCAGGCCATGGAGCAGATTTACCATGCCCACTGGGAATCTGTTTTCGATGCAGCATTTAAAAGGATTGGCGACGAAGACATCGCGCAGGACATCGTTCAGGAGATCTTTATCACGCTGTGGCAAAACCGTAAAACCATCGAAATACAGGGCGAACTGGGTGCTTATCTGCATGGTGCAGTAAAGTACCGTGTAATTAACCATTTCAGGTCGGTAGCCATGCGCGATGGACACCAGGCAGAACTCGCCTTTTTAATGGAAGGGAAGCATACTGCTGCAGCCGATTCTGAACTCATCCGGCAAGATGCCGATAGGGAAGTAGAGCAGGCATTGGCGCAGCTACCCGATCGCATGCGACTGGTTATTGCCATGAGCCGCAAAGAAGATAAAACCATCAAAGAAATTGCCATTGAGCTCGATGTCTCTGTGCAAACCGTAAAAAACCATATCACGGCCGCGATGAAGATCTTAAGGAAAAACCTTTCGTACATTTTGTTTTTAGCCTTCTTGTTGAATTAATGGTGTAATATGTTGGGTTAACTGTTTTTTGTATAAACCGGTTAATTGTACAACTTTTAAAAACTTGTAATGCCTGAAGGTATCAATTAACCGATCATCCGTTTCAACAATTATCCATCTCAAGCAGTTGCCAATAATTACACTTAACCAAAACTTAACTTACTCATAACATCTTTGGTTAGTACCCTTTTGCATTTGGATTGACATCTAATCAAATGACAGAAGAACAGGCAAAGCAATTGCTGCAAAAATACCTAGACGGAAATACCGAACCTGCTGAGGCCAGGCAGGTAGAAGAATGGTACAACCTTTTGCAAAAGGAAGAACTCCATTTACCGGCCAGACAGAAAGCTGACATAGGCGAAGAAATATTGTTTAACCTCAGGATGGCAATGAATGGCCAAATCAAAACCCGTAAATTATTTAAACGGGTAATGTGGTGGCGTGTAGCGGCATTACTGGCTATAGTAACCTCTATCGGCTTAGTTATCTGGAAGCTGGATAATGCCGCTCCGGATAATTTGCAGGTTGTAATAAGTACAAGAGCAAACGAGCAAAAAACACTCTTACTGAGCGATGGCTCTGAAATTACCTTAGGGCCTTCGGCACGGGTGGTTTATCCAAAGCAGTTTACCGCCAATAGCCGCAGAATTTTGCTAGCAGAAGGTGAAGCGTTTTTCGCGGTTGCCCATGAGGAAAACAGGCCATTTACGGTGCAGGTTAAATCTGGGCTAGATGTTAAGGTATTGGGTACTTCGTTTAGAGTAAGTGCCTATGCAAATCATCCCAAGGTGAAAATTACTGTGGCAACCGGTAAGGTAGCCATCAGTAAACAACGGCAACTGCTTGGTACGCTGGTAAAAGGGCAACAACTCGAATACAATAAAAGCAACGGCAGTACAGCGATCCATCAAACCAAGCATGAAGAGTATGTTAGAATCAGCTTCGATGGCGAAACACTGGCTGAGGTTGCCCATAAAATTGGTTACATATATGGTATTAAAGTGGTATTGGCCGATAAAGCTATCGAAAAGTTAAAATGCCGCGCCGGCTTTACCAGTAAACAACGCCCTGAAGAAATTCTCGATATTCTCTGCAGCCTGCATCACCTCAGGTTCAGTACTAAAAACCATAAAACATTTAAAATATATCAGTAATGAACACATAAAACCAAACAACAGGGCAGGTCTGTAACTGTGTTCAGACCATGCGTAATCAAGCACATTATAAACAATACAATCAATCAAACAAATGAAAACAACCTCAGCAAAGAGGACATCACCCCTTTATCGGATCATGAAATATTCATGCTTAACATTTTCAATTATCTGCATATTCTGCAGTTCACTATTGGCGTCGGCGGGTATGGCCCAACGTTTAGCAAAAAGTAGTGTCACCATTAAGATTAGTAAAGGCCTGAAGCTTAACGAAATTGTAAAAGAAATAGAAGCTGCATCGGGTTTAAGTTTTGTATACAACCCCGATCTGCTTCAGGGAAAAAATACTTTTGTAAGCGGCGATTTTAAAATGGAGCCTGTTCGCTCGCTTTTAGATAAGCTGGGCCTTAGCGTAGTAGAAAAAGGCGACTATGTAATTCTGAACAACGCCACTTTTAATAAACCCGATCGCATTATCACGGGTGTGGTAAAAGATTCTGCTGGCGTTACCCTTCCGGGCGTTTCAGTAAAAGTAGTAGGGACGCAAAATGGCACCATTACCGATGCCAACGGTGCTTTCAGGATTGAAGCCGCCGCCCAAACGGTGCTTTCCTTCTCCATGATTGGCTACAGGACTAAAGAGATAGCTGTTGGTGAAAATCCGGTAATTAATGTTACACTGATTGAAGAAAGATCGAATCTCGGAGAAGTGGTAGTAGTAGGTTATGGTACACAAAAGAAAGAAACCTTAACCGGTGCCATTAGCCTTGTTTCTTTAGATAAATTGTCATCACGCTCGGTAAACAGCGTGGGAGAGGTGCTTGCCGGTAAATCGCCCGGTGTAATTGTTACCAATGAAGGAGGCGATCCAACCTCAACACCCCGTATTAATATTCGTGGTGCGGGAGGTTTAAACGGCGAAAGTGTACTGTATGTGATTGATGGTTCTATCTTTTTGGGTACGCCACAACTTAACCCTAACGATATTGAATCCATTTCAGTGTTGAAAGATGCTTCTGCAGCCATTTACGGTGCCAGGGCTTCAGGTGGTGTAGTTTTAATAACCACCAAAAAAGGAAAAAACGGCAAAATGCAGATTAGCTTTGATGCCAAGCTGGGACAACAAAGTGCCTGGCGGAAATTACAACCTTTAAATGCCGAACAGCGTGCACAGGTGGCCGCAACAGCAGCTAAAAATGGAGGTACAACCATTTTACCGGCTTTTGATGCCAGTAAATACCCTGACGGGCAGGTTACCCGTACCAATTGGATGGACGAAGTTTTTAGAGATGGATTGTTGCAGGATTATAACGCAGCCATAAATGGTGGAAGCGAAAAGTCTAATTTTTACCTGAGCTTTAATTACCGGAATGCAGAAGGTATTGTATTGAATACCAAAACCCAGCGTTACAATTTTAGGATCAACTCTGAGCATGAACTTGCACCCTGGTTAAAGGTTGGCGAAAACCTGTCATATAGCAATACCAACGGTAACGGTGCCAATACCAGCAGCGATTATACCGGTGCGCTCTTATCTGCCATATATTATCCAACCAATGGTACACCTTACAATGCCAATGGTAGTTTTGCAGGTTTGCCTGGCGGACAGTACGCAGGTGATTATGGAGACATTATTAACCCCGTAGCTGAGTTGCAGCGTATTGATATTAACAATCCGGTTAATGTGTTGGTGGTTAATCCTTATGCTACACTTAAACTGGCCAAAGGATTAAGTTTCAGGTCGAACTTAAGCATCACACGCTCGTCTTCGCAGTTTAAAAGCTTTACCCCAAAAAGGCCAGAGGTAGGGAAACCGGTATTAAGCAACAGCCTGGTAGAAAGGGCAGATCAGGCTAACGATTTCCTGGCAGAACAGGTATTAAACTATAAGGCTGCATTTGGTGCACATCAGCTTGATTTTACTGGTGGTTATACTTTTCAGAAAACCAAAAGCAGCGGTGTTTATGCTTCTGGTGCGGGTTTCGATGATGAATCTTCGCAATACCGTTATCTGGTTAATGCTACTGTTATTCAGCCGTCTTCAAGCTATGCCGACGCCAAAGCATTATCTTCACTTTTTGTAAGGGCAAATTACAATTACCGGGAAAAATATCTTTTATCGTTAATTGGCCGTCGCGATGGATCATCGATGCTGACCAAAGAAAACAGATTCCGGAATTATGGTTCAGTTTCAGCAGGCTGGACCATTAGCAAGGAAGATTTCCTTAAATCAGCTTCGTGGTTAACCGAATTAAAATTAAGAGGTAGTTATGGTATTCTGGGTAATTTGGGCAGCCTTTCATCATCCGCTGTGAACCCGCTTTTAAGTGCTACACAAAGTTATTTCGGACAAACGCCAGCCTTACAGAACGGCTATGTACAAACGATTTTAGCCAATAAAAATTTAACCTGGGCCGAAAGTAAGCAGACCAACATTGGTTTAGATGCGACCGTTTTTGATCGTTTAAGCCTGGTTGCCGATTATTTTATTAAGGAAACCAATAAAATGATTTTAACCCGCTCGTTACCAGGAACTGCAGGTTTAAATACCCAAACCATTAATGCAGGTTTGGTAAAAGATAAAGGTATTGAGTTAGGCTTAACTTACAACAGCAATAAAAACTCAGCTTTTACCTATTCTGTTAATGCAACTTTAACCAAATTAAAGAATAAAGTAGAAGAACTGGCTCCAGGTTTGCAAAACATTGCAGTGGGTACAAATTTCCGCAACGAGCTAGCACCGCTTTCAATTAATGTTGGTCAACCTTTATACAGCTATTATGTATTAAAAACCGAAGGGATTTTCCAGTCGCAGGCCGAAGCGGATAACTATAAAAACGCCAGCGGACAAAAAATACAACCCAATGCAAAGGCAGGTGATTTTAAATTTGCCGATTTAGATGGTAGCGGATCGATTGACAGTAAAGACCGTTATTTTGCAGGTAGTGCTTACCCTGATTTTTCATATGGATTAAGTTTTAACGCCAGCTACAAAAACTTCGATTTTAACATTTTTGCACAAGGTGTACAGGGCAATAAGCTTTTCAATGCGGTAAAAAGAACTACCTACAGTGCAAGTGGGCCATCGTACAATAAGCTGGTAGGTATTTTAGATGCCTGGTCACCAGAAAATCCTGGAGGCAAAGTGCCTGTAATCTCAACCAGTGATAGCAATGGTAATTTTAATGCATCGGATTTTTATATCGAAGATGGTTCATATCTGCGCATCCGCAACGTAACCCTGGGTTATAGCTTGCCTAAACCATTGACCAGTAAACTCAGAACAGGTGCTATAAGGGTATATGCTACTGCCAATAACTTATTTACGATTACCAATTATTCAGGTTTCGATCCTGAAATCGGGATGGATAACAATGGTTTAGATGTAGGCCGCTATCCGCAAGCCCGAAGCTTTATCCTTGGTTTAAGCGTTAATCTTTAATCTCACACAAAATGAAAACGAATATAAAATACCTGGCAGTACTTGCCGTAACCATTTTCGCCTCCTGCACTAAACAGCTCGATATTGTACCGGAAGGCTCGCCATCGGCACAAAACTTTTGGAAAACCAAAGAAGATGCCATTAAAGCAGAGGCCGGCATGTACGAAAAATATAACGAAGAAGATTATTATGGAAGGGGGATGTTCTGGTTTATCAATGCCAGTGATGATATGGTAACCGGCCGTAATAAGCCCGAAGCAGATAACATTAAAAACTTTAACCGGAGCTATATTGGCGGTGGTTATACCGAAACGCAATGGAGCATGCGTTATGCCATTATTAAAAGGGCTAACGATATTATTACCAATGTACCTGGTATTAATATGGATGAGGCTCTTAAAAAGCAGATTATTGGTGATGCTTATTTCAATGCCGGTTTGGTTTATTTTCAGCTGGCCGCCAATTATGGTAACGATAAAGCCGGCGTACCCATTGTAACGCCCGACGCCGACCCTGCTGTTGCCATAGCCCGCGCAAAAAATGTAAACGAAAATTACGACTACATTATCGGGCTCTTGTTAAAGGCTGCGGATAACCTGCCGTATTTTAAAGATATGAAAGCAACAGATTACGGCAAGGCACATAAAACCGCTGCCTGGGCTTACTTATCAAAAGTATATTTATACAAAAAAGATTATGCCAATGCTGCAAAATATGCCGATATGGTCATTACTTCAGGTCAGCACGATTTAGTTATGACCGGCTTTGCCGATGTATTTAAAGCGGCAAACAATTGGTCTAAAGAATACATCTGGTCGGTAGTGTGTACGCCAAGTGGTGGTGGTACTGGCTGGGGCAGTAAATTGCCGGGGGTGATGCTTACCAATAAAGCCTGGGGTATTTACAATGGCTGGGGTTATTATTTACCTACCAAAGAGTTATATGATTCATACGAAACCGGCGACCAGCGTCGCGAGGCTACCATTTTAAAACCGGGCGATAAGTTTATGTTTTTTGGCAGCGAACGTAGCTTTACCAAAGATGCCGGGGCTACATCCGATTATCAGTTTAAAAAATACATGGAGCCTTTCTCTTATGCCAATCCGATTCCTACCCATGTTAACCCAAATGGCGATAACGGAACTACAGATTTAAATGTACCCTTGATGCGTTATGCAGAGGTGCTTTTAATTAAAGCCGAAGCAGCAATTAACCTAAGTGGTGCAGGTGCCGGCGATACCGAACTGAATAAAATCAGGGTGAGGGCAGGACTGACTGCAAAAGCAGGTATGACGATTGATGATCTGAAACGCGAAAGACGTAATGAGCTGGCTGGAGAATGGGCTGATCGTCACCGTGATTTGGTACGCTGGGGCGATGCACAGGCTGCTTATGCTAAACCTTTACACAATATAGATGGAAGTGTAATCTGGCCGGCAAGAGCTTTCAACCCACAAGTGCACGATGTATGGGCAGTTCCGCAAAGAGAGATCGATAATAGTGCCGGAACGATTAAACAAAATGCAGGATGGTAAAAAAACTTAATCTGTTGTGTATGTTGATGATTGCCGGCTTAAGCTATCAACAGCTGCATGCACAACAAAAACTTACAGCGAACCAGGCCCATAGCCACAACGATTATAAACAGCAAATCCCATTGCTTACAGCTTATTATGCAGAGATGGGCTCAATTGAGGCCGATATTTTTTATCGTGATGGCGAATTATTTGTTGCACACGAGCGCTCGGAAATTAAATCCGGGCACACCCTGCAGAAATTATACCTCGACCCGTTGGCGGCATTGTATAAAGAAAATGGCAATCGCCCTTATCCCGATGCAAAAAAAAGGCTTCAGCTGGTAATTGATATTAAAGAAGACCATGAGCACGCACTTAATAAACTGGTAGAAATTGCTAAGACCTATGGCAACCTGTTCGATCGGAAACAAAATCCTGATGCCATTAAACTGGTTATTAGCGGAGATGTGCCCGCTGCCGATCACTTTAGCGATTACCCCAAAATCATTTCTTTTGACGGGCGACCTGATAAAAGTTATAGCGCCGCTCAACTGGAGCGGATAGCGATGATTAGCGATGATATGGCGCATTATACGGTTTGGAATGGCAAAGGCACACCCACACCACCTGATTTGAAAAAACTGACTGCCGTAGTGGATAAGGTGCATCAAATGGGTAAGCCTTTCCGGTTTTGGAATACCAAAGATAGTCCGAATACCTGGAAAGAACTGGAACGTATGGGTGTTGATTGGATTGGAACCGATCATCCTGATGCTTTAAAATCTTTTTATCAGAACCGTCCCAAACTGGAATACACCAGTCCTAAGGCTTATGTCCCTTATCAGCCTAACTATAAAAGCGATGGTGTTGCTAAAAAGGCCAAAAATGTAATCCTTTTAATTGGCGATGGTATGGGCCTGGCGCAGATTCAGGCCGGACTTAGTGCTAACTTTGGCCTATCCAATTTGGTTAACCTGAAACACATTGGTTTTTCACGTACCGAAGCCGCGAATTCAGATTTTACCGATTCTGCTGCGGGTGCTACCGCTATGGCTACCGGCCATAAAACCAATAACCGTTATATCAGTGTGGATGCCGCGGCGCATAAACTCAGCCGTATACCAGACACTTTAGCCCGGTTTGGTATCAAAAGCGGGATCATCAGTAGCGGTGATATTACCGATGCTACACCTGCTGCTTTTTATGCACAACAGATCGAAAGGACCATGAGCAAGGAGATTGCTGCCGATTTGCTAAACAGCCATGTAGATATTCTGGTTGGATCTAACCGCAAAAGCTTTATAGCAAATACCGATACCGGCTTAATGGATAAGCTGACACAAAAAGGATACCGTTATAATAAAACACTTGACGAATTTGCCATGGCTAAAGCTGGTAAACAACTGGTGCTTTTGGCTGATTCGGCTACCCGGAAAGTATTAGATGGGAGAGACAACATGCTGCAAAATTCATTGTTGAAAACCATTCAGCTGCTTTCGACCAATCCAAAAGGCTTTTTTATTATGGCAGAAGGAGCACAGATTGATCATGGCGGTCATACCAACGATTTGCCATTTGTGGTAACCGAACAGCAGGATTTTGACCGGTTGGTAGGAGAGGCGGTTAAATTTGCCGATCAGGATGGCGAAACTTTGGTAATTGTAACTGCTGATCATGAAACGGGTGGATTGTCGCTGCTCGATGCTTCCTATCAAAAAGGAATGGTAAGAGGTAATTTCAGTACTGACGATCATACCAACATTATGGTACCTGTATTTGCCTATGGACCGGGAGCTGCTGCTTTTATGGGAGTATACCCGAACAATACCATTTTTGATAAGATTATCAATGCTTATCAATTGAAATAGGATTATCCGCTATCTGGAAAAGCGTTGCAAGTTAAGGTGCAACGCTTTTTGCGTTAAAAACGCTTTATTGTTTCAGAAAGAAGCATGTTTCTTAACTATAGAGTAGTTCTGAAATTTTAGTGCTACTTTAAGAAGGAAAGGCTGGACAAAGGCAAAAAAAACCGGCTATTTGATGAGCCGGTTATATGAAAGCGCTTAAATATTAAAGCTGGTAAGATTTGGTATAAACCGGGCTGCGGTCTTTTACAATTCTTTCTGTACCCTGATCTACCACCTTATCATCTACCTCAATTTTATAGGTAACGGTGAAAGGGGTAGCCCCAAATTCGAAACCTCCAAACTGAACACTACCTGCAAAAAAATTACTGGCCGATTCTAATACAATGGTTTTTCCGCCATTAAAATCATCGGTACCTACAGTAATTACGGTACCTTTTTTGGTTACCCCGTTTACCAGCCAATCTATTGATGAGGCATCTGAACGGCCACCGGCAACGTCTACATCAAAATAATCACCTTCGGCTTTCTTGAAATCACCTGAAAGGGTAATGGTAATTTTCGCTTTTTTTCCGCCATTGGCTGCCGGATCGTCGCTTTTCTTTTTACAAGAAAACAGCAGGGTTACAGCCATCAGGGCTAAAGCAAACTGCGTTATTTTTCTCTGGATTTTCATGGTTTTTGTTTTTTTAATGTTAATCAAATGGTAATGTTAACGGTAATTACACTTATCGGTACAAAGTAAGGCAATAGGCCAAAGTGCATCAATCGGTATAAAACAGTATTTTTTTCTACTGGTATTCCTGTATTTTTTAATGAAATTTTAGTTTGCGGTTTAAAGGCTGCAATTTTATGCGCATGAGAAAAATAAGCTGGCTGCTGGCATTGTTGTGCTTCGGCCTACATGCGGCTGCGCAACTATCGGTAACCGATAATAAATACCTGGATAGTTTAAGCCGGCTGGCGGTTAAAACCAAATCAGATAGTGCGCGGGCAGAACTTTATTTTACACTTTCTGATTATTGGGTTGACCGCGATTCGGCAAAAACGATAGATTACCTGAATAAGGGAATTCGATATGGCCGGCCCTATGCTTATTTAAGGGGCCGTTACTATTATTTGCTGGCAGATTATTATGCCGCTAAAGACCCTGTAAAAAGTGAAGCTAATTATTTAAAGGCCGATCAGGAATTGGCTAACTTTACTACCAAGCGTGCTTACAAGCAACGCGCTATGTTATGGCACAATTATGCTTTACTGTATCAGCATAAAGATGACCTTAAAGCAACCCTGGAAATATTGATTAAAAAGGTACTGCCCCTGGCACAAAAAGGGGGGGATGAAGTGATGCTGGGCACTGAGTACATTTCCATTTCTACTATTTTTATGAATCTGGAGCAGTACAATAAAGCGGCGCTTTATTCGGAACAGGGTATCCGGTATTTTCAGCACACGCCGCCTGGTCAGCTCTATTTGCTGGTAAATGCCTACCTGACCACTGCCGAAAGCTATTACCACCTTGATCAGATTGCTCGCACCCAAAAATATCTCGATCTGGCTAAAGCAGCGCTTAACCAATCGGCCAATGTGGTTTCACATTCTAACATGGAAATATTCTGGCTTAAATACTATGAAGTGTTGAGCTGGCACCTCATTGCCATTAAACATTACGATGCTGCGCTGACAAATATTGCCAGGGGTACCGAACTGGCAACAAAAATCGGGAATCAATATACTCTGCAGGCCCTGGCCTTTAACCGCTATGATGTTTTGTTTGCCCAGCACAAATATGCTGAAGCTGAGCGCTTATTGTTGCATTTAGCCAGGCAAAAGGAGATACACGCACTGGTGGATAACCGACTCATAACCGCCAATAAACTGGCCGCTTTTTACCAGGCAACAGGGAATATGAAGGATGCTTACCAATGGCTTAAAAAAAGTAAGGAGCTAAGCGACAGTATAAATGAAAGCAAACTGAAAACCGATATCAATGCCCTCGAAGTTAAGTACCATGCGGCCGAAAACGAGAAAAAAATAGCGGGTTTAAGCGCCGAGAAGAAACAAAATCAACTGACCTTAAAGAATCAGCGACTAACCAATTGGTTGCTTATTGCAGCTATAATCCTTTTATTGGTGCTGGCAGGTTTTATCTTCTTTTATTACCGCAGTTATAAGAAACTGGCCATACAACGCGAAATAAACCTAAGACAACAGGCTACCGAGCTGGCACAAAAACAACAGATAGAAGTTACGCGGGCTATGCTTGATGCAGAAGAAAATGAGCGTAACCGCGTAGCCCGCGATTTGCACGACGGGCTAGGGGGAATGCTGGCGGGGGTAAAAATTAATTTATTAAGCTGGGCAAAGTATAATAAAAATATGGAAACACAGGATTTTGAACTGCAACGCATTATTAGCCAGTTAGATGGTTCGGTAAATGAGTTAAGGAACATTGCACGCAACATGATGCCACAAACCTTGTTAAATTATGGTCTGGAAGCGGCCTTAAAGGAACTTTGTGAGAGTGTTATAGATCGCGATCTGGAAGTTGATTTTCAGCCGATTAACATTGGTAAGGATATTGGCTTATCGCAGCAGATCAGTATTTACCGGATTGTGCAGGAAATACTGGCCAATATTTTGAAACATGCTGATGCGACAGAGATTTTATTACAGTGTAGCGAAAACCAACATCGTTTTTACATCACTGCTGAAGATAATGGCAAAGGTTTTGATGTGGAAAGCAATAACCTCAAAAATGGCCTCGGCCTGGCGAACATCAGAAAGCGGGTCGAATATTTTAATGGGCGCTTCGATGTTTCATCGACCATTAACGAGGGCACCACCATTAATATAGAGCTTGATGTTTGATACTGTAAAAAAGACCAGAATTATAATTATTGATGACCACCCTTTGGTATCGGCCGGATTAGAAAGCCTGCTGGCAAGAGAAGCAAATTTTGAAGTAACCGGCACCTTTGCCTCGGGCCTGGCGGGATTGGCCTTTTTAACTCAAAATCAGGCCGATATTGTTATTCTGGATATTTCGCTGCCTGATGTAAACGGGGTAGATCTTTGTTTAAAAATAAAGTCGCTTTTACCGCAATGTGATGTGCTGGCTTTGAGTAATCATACTGAAAGAACCCTAATGATGCAGATGCTGCAACATGGGGCCTCGGGGTACCTGCTTAAAAATGCGCCGATTGATGAGATTATTAACGGCATAAAAGCTTGTTTAAATGGCGAAATGGCTTTTAGTAAAGAAGTACAAGCCATTATGCTTAAGCCATCGGTTACCGAGTTGGGCGCAAGGCCTAAAATAACAAAGCGCGAAAAACAGGTTTTAAAACTCATTGAAGAGGGTAAAACCACAGCAGCCATGGCCGATTTACTTTTTGTAAGCCCTTTAACGATCGAAACCCATCGCAGAAACCTGATGCAGAAGTTCGGTGTAAAAAATGCCCTTGAGTTAATCAAAATCTCTCGCGAGCAACTGTTACTTTGAAATCAATCTTTGGTTTAGTAATCCGTTACTCATCGCATCCTCATTGGATTGGCTTTTCGGCCAGCTCGACAATCCGCTTCTATAAACTCATTGGTTATTTTAGTCATGTATTCCTTAAAATACCACTTTGCCTCCCTGAATAAGAGATTTAACCGGTGAAACCCTGGATACAGCTTCCGCTGAGCAGCTGGCATCTACCAATACTACATTAGCTTTATCACCTGCTTTCGGCCATTGTCTTTCGCCCTTGTCATTTAAGGGCAAAATGTTGCCCGTGGCCAGTTTTAAAATACGTGAAAGATCAAATTCAGTTCGGTAACCATAAATCTGCGCGGCAAGATTTGCTTTTTGTAAAATACTACCTGTACCAAAAGTGCTCCAATGGTCTACAATGCAATCGTTGCCCGCCACAACATCAACACCGTATTTGTACAAAGTGGGTATTGGCATAGGTGAGCCTGAAAGCGGGATGGTTGAGGCGATCCCCATTTTGGCAGCGCCCAGTTTTTCGGCAATTTCCTCTGTTTTGGCCTTATCAAGGTTTCGTAAAGCAAAGGCATGACTAACAAAAGTTTTACCTTTCAATACCGGATTTTCCATCACTTTGGCAATCAGGTATTCGATGGTTTTAATACCTGGTTCGCCAGATTCGTGCAGGTGGATATCAATCCCTTTGCCATGATCAAGTGCCAGCTGGATTACAAAATCCATGTGTTTTTCTATACTGCCATCAATACTCGTAGGGTCGAGGCCACCAATAAAATCGATATCCATTTTGGCGGCTTCTTTCATCAATTCAGTCGATTGGGTATAATAAAGCCCGTGTTGTGGAAAAGCAACCAACTCGGCCTGAAACGAATCTTTTTTATGTTCAAGAGCCGTTTGGAGATGTTTTAAAGAGTCGAGTTTGGAAGTAGGCTCGATATTTACGTGCGAACGGGCATAACTTGTTCCGTACGATTGCAATAGTTCTATTAATTTTTCGGTACGCGATACTGAAGTCTTCAGCAATTCAGGAATAATCTGTTGCTCAAAGGCAATCATATCTTTTACACTCCTGTTCTTTTTCAGGTGCGCTTGCCAGGGTAAACCATAATAAGTTTTATCGAGATGGATGTGCATATCCTTAAACGCAGGTAGCATGAGCCAGCCTTTGGCATCTGTAGCTTTTGCATTGGGCTGGTTTGGTGCAATGTTTTTAATCTTGCCATCTTCAATCTCAATAGTAAACAATTCTGTTTTGGTATGAATTACATCTTCACCATCATATTCGAAACCTGTTTCGAGCCTTACATTTTTTAAAGTATAGCTTTTGCCCAAAGATTTGCCCAGGGTATTGTCTGTTGCATGGGCCTCTCCGGCAGAAAGCAGGCAGCTACTTGCCAATAAAATAGAGGAGCTTTTAATAAAGTTTTTTCTGGAGATGGATTGTGGTATCATCGTGTTAAAATCTGAAATACAAACATAACACACAGGTGCTTTTTTTATTGGGTAATATTTATCCAGAAAATGGTATCATTTATTCATTTCCTGAATTATCATGGCGAGCTGGATTTTTCTGCCAGCGTGGCAATCTGCTTCCTTAGCCTCATTGGTAGTTAATTATTACTACATGACTCTTTTTGGGATACGGGATTATTTATTCCATTACACTTGCTCACGAAATTGTTTCGGTGTACTTTTTGTATATTTTTTAAAGAATTTGGAGAAATAAGTTATATCATAAAAACCCAGATCGAAGGCAATGGTTTTAATGGGGGTTTCGGTAGATAACAAAATCCGTTTTGTTTCGAGGATTACCCTTTCATGGATCAATGTCGTAGCCGAGACATGAAAATACTTTTGGCATAAGATATTGAGATAGTTGGCAGAAATGTTCAGTTGATCGGCATAATACGAAACAAGTTTTTCGCTTTTATAATGTCTGTCTATCAATCCCAGATATTTAAATAAAACCGGCTTGCTTTGGTAAACAGTTTGGTTGTTAAAAATGGTTTCGGCCTCGCGGCTAATGATTAAAGCAATAAGCCTGAGCCTGGCTGTAAGTATTTCTGCTAAACTATTTGAAGTATCCATTTCGGCCTTCACCTGCATAATTTCGTATAAAATCTGCTCGAATGTTGCCTGACTGAGCTTCATAACCGGATAATTTTGGTAAAGCATTAATGAGAAACGCAAAGAGTTGGTCAGCATTTCGAAAGTTTGCCGGTTAATCATAATCTGATGGGCAATGGTATCGGCCCCCAATTCCCATTTGTGTATTTGTTCTGGAAAAAGCAGGTGTAACTGATGCTGTTCAACCGGATGGTTAACAAAATCGATACTATGATAGCCACTGCCTTTTTCGAAAACCATAAACAGAAAAAAATTGTGCTTATGGGCTTTTTCAATATGCCTTTCGCCTTCAATATAGTGGTATTGCAAATCGTTGCCAGGATGCTGGTCAGGCGAAAATTCGTTAATATCGAGAATAGGAAAATGTGTTACCGCAGACATGGGTGAAAGTTACATAAATTACCGGATAGGGAGATTTTAAATAGGATTATAGTGTGCATGGATTTATGCTTTACTGTTGCTTGAGTTGCATTAGTTATTGGTTAGACATTCTCCAATGGATTTTCAGAATGACAAGAGGCAGTACCTCTAAATCCAGTATACTCTGATATTTGAATACAAAAAAAGCAGATCTGGTTATTTAAGACCAAAGCCGGCTACCGAGTTTTGTGTTATAAAAAATAACATCATGAAAATCATTTTAACAGGCTCGCTGGGCCACATTGGCAAGCCATTGGCACAGCAATTAATAAATGCAGGACATCAGGTTACTGTAATTAGCAGTAAGGTTGGTAAACAAACAGAAATTGAAGCTTTGGGTGCCACAGCAGCGATTGGATTGCTGGAAGATCAGGATTTTTTAGCCGCCGTTTTTACCGGGGCAGATGCCGTTTATACCATGGTACCACCTAAAATTATTTTGACCCAAACCTCGACTTAATCGCTTACTACCACACTATTGGCCGCAACTATGTACACGCGATAAAACAAGCAGGTGTAAAAAGGGTAGTTAACCTGAGTACCATAGGTGCACATTTAGCCGCTGGCAACGGTATTTTACGAGGTGCACATGGCGTAGAACAGTTATTAAATACTTTAACTGAGGTTAACCTTACACATATGCGTCCGACTTCATTTTACTACAATTTGCTCGGCTATATCGATATGATAAAAAAACTAGACATGATCGCCGTAAATTACGGTGAGCAGGAAGTACCCTGGGTATCGCCACTGGATATTGCAACCGCAGTTGCAGAGGAATTGCTTGCAAACAGTGAAAACCATAAAATCCGATATGTTGCCAGTGAAGATAGAACTGGCAACGATGTGGCTGCAATTTTGGGTACAGCCATTGGTAAACCCGATTTGAAATGGGTATTGGTTAGCGATGAAACGGTATTAAACAGCTTAACTGCAGTGGGGATGAATCCTGACATTGCTGCCGGACTTGTAGAAATGTATGCCGCTCTTAACAGCGGACTTTTAGCCGAAGATTATTCATTGCACAAACCAGCGGTGATGGGAAAGGTAAAACTGAGCGATTTTGCGAAGGAATTTGCCTTGGCTTTTGAACAAAAATAATGATATTGTAACATGGCCAATGTAGCACCACTCCGGTTTAACACCATCAGCGAATTACATAGTTTCCGCGAATTGCCGAAACCTGAACACCCGCTGGTAAGTGTAATTAATGTAAATATGATTAAGCGCTTGCGTGAGGATGAGCCGGTAAGCCTGGTGCTCGATTTTTATTGTATTGCACTGAAGCGGAATTTTAATGCCAAAATGAAATATGGCCAGCAAGAATATGATTTTGATGGCGGCATGATGTCTTTTGTGGCCCCGGGACAAGTGTTTAGCATCAGTGTAGAAAATAGTAATGATTTAGAACATTCCGGGTGGATTCTGTACATCCATCCGGACTTTCTTTGGAATACACCAATGGCCAAAAAAATTAAGCAGTACAAATATTTCGATTATGCAGTGCACGAAGCCTTGTTCCTGTCGCCAAAAGAAGAAGAAAATGTGACGGCTATTATCCTTAATATTGAACAGGAATATCATGCCAGTATTGATACTTTTACGCAGGATTTGATCATAGCACAACTGGAGGTGCTCTTAACTTATGCGGAAAGATTTTACCACCGCCAGTTTATTACACGTAAAATAGGCAACCATACTGTACTGTCAAAACTGGAACAATTGTTAAGCAGCTATTTTGAACAGGATAACCTGATGGAAAACGGCTTGCCCAGTGTAAAATATGTATCCGAAACCTTAAATATCTCGCCCAGTTATTTGAGCAATCTGCTTAAAGTGCTTACTGGAAAAAGTACGCAACAGCATATTCAGGATAAAATGATTGAAAAAGCTAAAGAGAAATTATCTACTACAAATGCATCGGTAAGCGAAATTGCTTACGCACTGGGTTTTGAATACCCGCAATCGTTCAGCAAATTATTTAAGACCAAAACCAATTTATCTCCGCTGGAGTTCCGGCAGTCTTTTAATTGAATGAAGGCGGGGTCCGGAGTAAGAGGTTTGAAGTCAGGCTTATTTAATCAATAGTGCCCCGATCAGCAAGGCAGAAATAATAAGGATAAAAATAATCATCGGTTTAAACTCATGGCTCTCCTGGCTGTCATTCCTGCTATCTTCCGATATATTTCCGTGTTTCTGTTTTTGCCGATTTAACATGTAATCCATAGGTAATCTGTTAATACAGTAACTCTGACTACAGATTAACTCCAGGGTTTAATGTCCGATTTGTTAAAATTATTTATCCCACCATACCCTTGCTGTTAAAATATCGCCTCCGGCTAAACGGCTAACTGCTTCTTTATAGTTACTGGTATTGTTTAAAATTTCTGTCGAGAGGTAAATCATCCGCCGCGGAATAGTTGCATTGGTCGTATTACCCGGGTAGTTTACCGGTGTAAGCGCCGGATAACCACTCCGTTTCCAGTTTAACCAGGATTCGATAAAATTAAAATTGGTGCCGGTAGCCAGCCAATATTGGGTGTTAATGGCATTCAGGCTGTTTGACTGATTGCTTTCATCCAAAGGATTGAGTGAAACATAATCATCAATAGTGCCCTGCGGTATTTTTCCGGTAGCATCTAATTGTGTCAGCGATTGTAGTGCTGCTGCAATCCCATTGGCATAATGCGTTGCAGCTGTGCCTGGCACATTCCAGCCCCTTACTTTGGCTTCAGCCAATAAAAGTTCTGTTTCGGCATAAGTTATAATAAAAATAGGGCCACCCAGTTTAAGGTACAATGCTGTTTTTGGTCGCGAATATTTTCCCAGTGGAGCAAAGTCAGCCCCTGTGCCCGTACCCCCAGGGTAACCCGCGGCATTGCGTACATCTGTTGGACCTTCCTGCAGATCGAGACCATTGGGCAGGCCTAGTTGAACCGAAGGATCACTATTGCCAGATAATTTCTGATCTGCGTTGTTGGCTAATCCAGGTTGGGGCACTTCTCCAATTACGCTTAAGCGTGGATCGTTGGTTTTACGGAGCTGATCGATGAGTGTTTTGCTCCAGCGTACTTCGCGGTAGTCAGAAAAGGTTCTTAAGGCCAGCGAAGTTCCGTTTTGGCTGTTAAATGATGAGGCATCGGTAATAATGATGGCGTTATCGCTAATATTGGTAAAAGTATTGCCAGCGCATTTTTCTGCCCATATTCTGGCTTTTTCGGGGTTAACTTTGGTTAAACGCATGGCTATACGCAATAGAATAGAATAACCCAGTTTTTTCCATTTTGAGATATCGCCTTTATAAAAAAGGTCGGATGTAGGTTTAGGTTTCAGTGGATCAAGGTTTTGAATGGCTTTTTCCAGATCGGCCAGCATGGCGTCATAAATGTCCTCTTGTTTATCATAACGCGGATACTTAATGCCTTGCATGGCTTTTGCAGCATCAAAATAAGGTACATCGCCATAAGTATCGGTTATGCGCTGCAAAATCAGAATGGCCATAATATCGCCAATATGGATAAGGTTACTGTTGGTTTCCTGATTTTTAAGGTTAGCCAAACGTTGCATTTCACGAATTACAGAGAGTTGTAGGTAACCTTCTTCAAAAATACGCCCCTGATAATCGGTAAAATTGGCAACGTTAATGTATTTATCACCATTATTGTAGTAAAAATAGGTTGAAGCCAGGAGCTGCATCATGGTACTTTGGTAAACCAGCTGGTAGTAGCCAATGTTACCATATTTTAATTGTGCAGTAGCCAGCAGTTCGTTCGGGTCGTAATCTTTCTCCGGAATTTTAGTCGTATCGGTATTAATTTCGTCCAACTGCGCTTTTGAACATCCGCTAAAGCAGAAACAGATGATTAATGCGATATAAATCAGGTTTTTTTGCATCTGTTATTTAAATTTAAAATTAAAATTGATTCCAAATGTGCGCGTTGCAGGCAATGATGCGCCTTCAATGCCTGCATATGCCAGGATAGGGGAAAACTCAGATTCCGGATCAATATTTTTAGTGTACTTGAACAAGGTAAACAGATTGCGGCCCACTAAATCAATAGAAATGCTTCTAAATGGAGTTTTGATTAAGGTTTGAGGGGCAAAGACATAACCCAATGTAGCCTGCCTGAATTTAACAAAACTACCATTTAATACCGATAAGGCAGAAATGTTGCTGGCCAGTTCGGGGTAATAATTGTATGCCGGTACATTAGTGGTATTTTTGGTGCCATTTTCGTAAACGCCATTGGCAATTATACCCGTTTCGCGACCAATTAGTGTGGCTTTGTTCAGCCCGTTAACGTAAGAGTAATTTTCTGTCGCCGATAAAATTTTATTGCCAAACCTAAAATCTACCAAAAAAGAAAATTGAAACTGTTTGAAAGTAAAGCGGTTGTTAAGTCCGCCATAAAAGGGAGGGATGGTAGTACCCATGGGCACAAAATCGCCCCGTTTGGGAATGCCATCTGTACCGACAATAATATTACCTGACATATCTCTTTTATAATCGTAGGCCATAATTTGAGTAATTGGCTTACCAACTACCAAAGCAGTATTGGCATTTAAAGGCCGGTAAGCACCTGTTAAAGTATAATTGCTGTTCCCGTCTATAGATAACAAAGTATTTTTAACATAGGTAAAGTTAAAATCGATATCCCATTTCTTATCTTTTTGAAGGATAGGTGTGTAGGTGATTGCAGTTTCTATCCCACTGTTACGGGTTTTGCCCAGGTTAACGTAAGCAGAAGTAAAACCGGTAGTTACCGATTGTTTGGCATTGATAATTTCGTTATTGGTTACCCGGTGGTAGTAAGTTAAATCGAAGGTAAGCCTGCTTTCGAAAAACTTCAGGTTCAGGCCAGCTTCATATTCATCGAGTGTAAAGGGCTTTAAATTGTAATTGGGCAAATCTTTAGCAAAATCACCAAGCGGTAGATCATTAATGTGATCGTTCGAAGCATAGTAAATCTGTGTAGTATAGGGGGTAGTGGGTTCGCCGCTCGTACGGGCATAATCTAAGCGGAGTTTACCAAAACTGAGATTTTTGATTGAAAGCAAATCGGAAAAGACAAAACTGCCTGAAATACCGGGTACAAATATTCCCCTGTTGTTTGATGGCAGGGTAGAATATACATCATAACGCCCCGTTACGGAAAGGTTCAGTAACTGTTTATAGGCCAGATCAGCAGTAAAGTAAGCCGATTCGGTTACGATTTTGGAAATGGTATAAGTACTGTTTTTGGTAACCAGATTTTCTGGCGTATACAGGTAAGGAACAATAAACTGTGAGCCTACAATCTTGTTGGTCGAGCCGTTTCTTTCGCGGTAATTGGCCCCAAGCGATACATCTATACTGATATTTTTGCTGATATTTTGATTGGCGGTAAGTAAAAGATCTGTATTAAACTCAGCAGTATGTAGCGTATCGAGTTTGTTAATGCCACCCTGGCGGTTTACCGAAAATGCTGTTCCGGTTGGTAAAATGCTAAGTAACTGATCGCTGCTTACATCGTAGCCCAATCTGCCTTGCACAGCCAGCCAGTTATTAAAACGGTACTTTACCGAGCCTGAAGAAATGGAACGGTTGCGTTTGGCGTAATCGGCCTGGCGGTTAAGCAGGAAATAAGGGTTGGTTTTATACTCATCGGCATTCCAGCGGCTCTCGTTGCCATTGGTTTCATCGTAGCCAGGTGCCAGTAGTGATTCGTCTAAACTGGTGGCCAGTGCGGCAATGCCATAATTGGCATTTAAAGGCCCATCGCTGAGATAGCTCTTATTCTTATTGTTTTCATAAATGTAATTGCTGTTAAAACCAATGGTAAACCTTTTCGACAAATCAAAAGAGCCGTAAACATTAAATGTCTTACGGTTCAGGTGACCGTTTTTTAAAATAGAACTATGATCGAGGTTAGAGGCCGAAACGCGGTAAATGCTCCGTTTTGTGCCGCCCACCAGCGAAATGGTATTGGTAAAGGCAGGTGCAATGCGATAAAAATTATTGATATTGTTTTTAGCAGGCAGGTAAGGTTTTGACGAGCCATCCACCTGAGGTGAAAGCCTGCCATCCATTTTTTCACCCCAGCTCGAAATACCTGTAGAAGTAGCGCCATAAAAATCGACCGGACGTTTGTTTTGTGCTCCCTGACCATACTCATATTGAAAATCGGTGTTGTTAACAGGACGATCGAATGAAAGATTGGTATTATATTCGAAAGATGATGAAGCATTTTCTTTACCACTTTTTAATGTGATGAGAATTACCCCATTTGCGGCCCTGGCACCATATAAAGCAGATGCTGCCGAACCTTTCAGGATGGTAACGGTTTCAATATCATCCGGGTTGATGTTGCTGATGCCATCGCCATAATCTGCCCCGCCATACTCGTTGGCACTGCCACGGATACTGTTATCGATTGGCAGCCCATTAATCACAAACAGGGGGGACGCGGCACTCATACTGGCTACTCCTCTCAATAATATCCGCGCTGAAGAAGAGGGGCCGCCGTTGGTACCATTGATGCTTAAACCGGCAACACGCCCTTGCAGCGAAAGGATAAAGTTAGATTCACGTGCCTGGGTTAAGCTTTCACCGGGTACAACAGTTACAGCATAGCCAATTTTGCGGTTATCTTTTTTAATGCCGAGAGCGGTTATTACTACCTCTTTGAGGTTCGTGGCAGTATCGATAAGGTCCGGGCTGCTCTCGGGTTGCTTAATTACAATAAGCTGATTGGGTAATAAGGCATAAGTATAGCCTGTATTTTTCAACAGCCGGGTTAAAACACGAGTAACTTCAGTATCATGTACTTTTAGGGTAATGAGGTGCTGTGGAATTTTCGATTCGCTGAAAACGAAACGGTAACTGGTTTGATGTTGAATAGAATCGATTACACTTTCGAAACTTACCGATTTTACGTTGAGGCTAACCCGGGTTTGAGCATAACTATTAAGGCAACAGAACAGGCATAATAAAAAAAATAACTTCGCAATTAGCCTCATAACAACAGATCATCACCTCGGTTTAACAAAATCAGGGGTAAATGTAAATAGTTTGACCTTTTATTTTGTAATTAAAGTGCTCAATCATTTTGAGCGCATCCAACACTTCGGTAATATTTTCATGAATAAACTGGCCGGTAAATTTCAAATCTTTCAGCTTTTCGCTTTCTAAAACGATTTTTATACCATACCGCCTTTCAAACTGATTGGAAATGGTACTGAAATCACTGTTTTTAAATGCGAGCTTGTTGCTCGTCCACGAGGTTTCGATAATTGTATTGGGATCTTCACCTGCGTAATAAGTAAGCCGCTTCATGCTGGCCTCATTTTTCTGATTATTCAGTACAAATTTATCCTTGGGTTGCAGCACATATTTCTGACCGGTGTTATTATTCAGCTGAACTTCTACACGACCTCTAATTAGCGTTGTTTCAGTAAATGCATCGTTTTGATAAGCTTTCACATCAAAGGCAGTTCCCAAAACCTTTACCTGTATTTTGTTGGTGTGGATAATAAAGGGATGTGCTGCGTCTTTGTGTACATCAAAGAAGGCTTCACCACTTAAATAAACCTCGCGGGTGTGGCCTGTAAAATTTGCAGGATACTTTAGTTCGGAAACTGCATTTAAGGTTACAGAGGTGCCATCGGCCAGGGTAAGTTTTTTAACCGATTTTGTTGGCGTGCTTGCCAGCTTCCAAACCAAATCATTTGTGGGTTGAATTGTAGTTAAAAATGCTTTATAAGCTAAAAGACCTCCAGCTATCAAAACGATTACAGCAGCAATTTTTAACCAGATGCTGTAGTTTGTTTTGGTTTTTAAGGGGTGTATTCTATTTACTTCAACAGGGGTGATTCTTGCAGAAATGCGATCAAAAACTTCGTCAATATGCTTACCTGGCGCTTCTTTTTGTGAAAAATAGGCATTTAACGATTGATATTCCTGCTGATAACCCGCGTGAGTTGCCAGCAGTGATTTAAATTCGGTCGATTCTTCAGGCGAAAGCTCACCAGCCAGTTGTTTGCCAAGCAATTCTGTAAATCTTTGATCTGTCATTTTGTGTTTTACCCTCTGTGTATTAATATAGTACTAAAAGATTTAAAAATTGCCTACAACATATTGGAAAAAAGTGATGATTCCCAGTAAGATAACCAAGCTAATGAGCTTTTCGCCTATTCCGGCATTGAAACCGCTCGGCTTTTCACTTTTTAAAACCAGCCTGAGTTTGGCAATGGCCCTGAATAGCTGGGTTTGCACGGTTCGCGGACTAATTTCGAGAATATCGGCCACTTCTTTATATTTCAATCCATTTTCTTTAATCAGCCTGAAAACCAGTTTAGCCTGTGCCGGTAAGGTTTCTATGGCATTATCCAGCTTATGGTGCAATTCTTTACGTTCAAGCAAACTTTCGGGTGTGTAAGCCTCTGCCGGATGTTCTGCTTCATTTTCGGACAGATCAATAAAAGTAGTGCCCGATTTTTTTTTCAGGTATTTTAAAGATTGGTTTTTAACCGCCACAAAGAAATAGCTTTCGGGTTGCTGGATATGTGTGCTTTCTTTGCGGTTTTCCCAGCACCTTACAAAAATTTCGGCTATAATATCTTCGGCAACCTCCTGTTCGTGCACGTAGTAAAGCGCAAGTTTATGCAGGCTGTTATACAAATAGCGATAAAGCACTTCGAAAGATTTAATATCATCCTCGAGGCAAATCCTGGTCCATAAAACAACAAAATCTGGCTTGGCTACTTTCAATTCTGCAATACTATCTGGTTAAATAAAAAGTAATAATAAAAATAATTATCAAAAAAATGCATTTGCCTGTAGGCAGTTTTTAGCAAAAACAGATCATTGATATAAGGCCGTCATATTTTTCGACCCGTTAATTAACCTTAAAAGCTGTTTTAACCAATATAAACCCCTCTTAATCATGTATAAAGCGCAAACTGATCATTTAAATCGTATTGGTGCTATACAGGTAAAAGGATTTACCAAAGGTGCTAAAACTTTTAATTGCTTACCTCATTAAACCAAATAAATGACAACAAATAAATATGTTCTGGGGGTAGATATCGGTGGCTCGCACATTACCGCGGCGGTGATGGATATGGAAAACAGGCTTATCATCGAAGCATCTTATACGCGATGCTGGATAGATGCCCATGGGAAACCCGAAACCATTATCAATGACTGGAAAGCGGCAATTGAGCAGGCTTATGATAAAGCAGGACTGGAGGTAGATAAGATTGGGATTGCCATGCCGGGGCCTTTCGATTATGAAAACGGGATCTCGCACATTGCCGGTAATGATAAATACGAAGCATTTTATGGCTTAAACGTAAAAAACATGCTGGCTGCTGCTTTAGGCATTGATACCGGTAATATTTTAATGAAAAATGATGCAGCCTGCTTTTTAGCCGGCGAAATGTTTGCCGGTGCAGTAAAAGATTATGCCAATGTGATTGGTATTACTTTAGGTACTGGCTTAGGCTCAGCTGTGGCCACCTATGGCCATACGCGCGATGCTAACCTTTGGTGTAGCTCATTTCTGGATGGCATTGCTGAAGATTACCTCTCTACCCGCTGGTTTTTAAAGCGCTATTACCAGCTTACCGGTGTAAACATGATCGATGTAAAAAGTTTAACCGGATTGTATGATGAAAGCGAAACCATCAGGGCCATATTCGACGAATTTTCGCAGCACCTAGCCGCCTTTTTAATGCTGTTTTTGCAAGATAACCAGGCCAATGCGATTGTAATTGGTGGCAACATCAGCAATGCATGGGCTAAGTTTCTACCCAATGTATTGAAAGAGCTTAAAGCGAACGGCATCGAAACACCGGTTCGAATCTCCGAATTAAACGAACGGGCTGCTATTGCCGGTGCAGCAAGCTGTTGGGAAAACCTGGTTGTAACCAGTTAAAATAAACAAACTACACTAATTATCATAACGAATAACAATTAACCAAATAATAATAAATCTTATCACCATGAGTATGAAAAGATCACTACAACTCACATGCTTATTGCTGTATGCATCGGCTGGTTTATATGCCGCCGAAACAGCAAATAACGCATTGCCGCTAACTTCGATTAGTGCGCATTATCAGGAACCGATTAAGGGTATTGTAAAAGATGCATCGGGCTTAACAGTGCCCGGTGTAACCGTTAACATTAAAGGTACCAAAGTAAATACGCAAACCAATGCTAATGGTGAGTATAAAATTGCAGCCAAAACCGGCGATGTACTGGTGTTTACTTTTGTTGGCTACCAAACCAAAGAAGTTACCCTAGGTACGCAAACCACCATTGATGTAACCCTGGCCAGCGATTCGAAAGAACTGGAAACAGTTGTGGTAACTGCATTGGGTATTAAACGTTCAGAAAAATCGTTAACCTATACCACACAACAGGTTGGGGGCGAAGAATTAAATAAAGTAAAAAGCCCTAACCTGGTAAACAGCTTAAACGGTAAAGTGGCAGGGATGACCATCAGCCCAAGCACTTCAGGTGTGGGCGGTTCGGCCAAGGTAATATTAAGGGGTAGTCGTTCAGTAAGTGGCAACAACCAGCCTTTGTATGTAATTGACGGGGTGCCCATCAGTAATAATGGTAATGCCAATGCCCAGCAAAACAGTGTGTTTGGTGGCGGACAGGATGGGGGTGATGGTATCTCAAACCTAAATCCCGAAGACATTGAGAGTTTAACCGTGCTGGAAGGTGCTTCAGCGGCTGCGCTATATGGTAGTCAGGCACAAAATGGTGTAATTTTAATTACTACCAAACAAGGTAAGGCAGGCAAAACACAAATTGGTTTTTCTTCGAGTTTAACTTTTGATAAAATTGCCTATAAACCTGAATTTCAAAATAGTTATGGCCCTGCATCTACCACCACAAGGGACAGCTGGGGTGCTGCTATCAGCAACAGCACTAATAACCTGAATCAATTTTTCCGAACCGGCACAAACGCAACAAACGCTATTAATTTCTCTGGCGGTTCTGAAATTGCCCAAACTTATTTTTCTTATGCCAATACCTATGCAAGTGGTATTCAGGAAGGTAACAAGTTAAACAGGCATAACATCAATCTGCGCGAAACCGCTAAGTTTTTAAACAATAAATTAACGGTTGATGGAAGTGTGAATTACATTAACCAACGGATTAACAACAGTCCTTCAATCGGCTTGTACAACAATCCATTGGTAGGCTTATATCTTTTCCCGCGTGGTGTAGATATTACCCCGTATAAAGACAATTACCTGCTGGGAAATAATGTTGGTACCGCGCGCCAGAACTGGTTGGGTGGAAGCGCCGATATTAACCAGAATCCATGGTGGTTAACCAATTTAAATCCGAATACAGCCATCAGGAACCGGTTTTTATTGAGTGGGAACGTAAAATATGAATTTACGCCCTGGTTAAATCTTCAGGTAAGAGGTAATATTGACCGCAGTACCGATGATTTTGAAAACAGACGTTATTCAGGTATTAACGGAAACTTCAACTCTAACGGAAGGGGTTATTTATCACAAAACACGCAAACTTTTATTCAGAAATATGCCGATGCGATTTTAAATGTTACAGTCCCTATGAAAGACTCTGACTTTAAAATTAACGGTTTAATTGGCGGTAGCATTAACGATCAGAAAACTTCAGGTTTATCATTAGCAGGCGATCTTTCGGCTGTTGATTTATTTACGCCAAACAATACCATTGTAGCAACTGCGGGTAACTATACGTCTGATGTTTTAAGTACTACAAAAGCCAGCGACGCTTTCCACAGTCAGCTGCAGGCCGTATTTGCTAATGCCAACCTTTCATACAAAGACTGGGCTTTCTTAACCGTAAGTGGCAGAAATGACTGGTCTTCTAATCTTTCGTTTACACCAAACGTTTCTTACTTCTACCCATCGGTAGGTTTATCGTTCATTGTATCGCAGATGGTTAAGCTACCAGAGGCCATTACTTATGCCAAAATAAGAGGTACTTATGCCGAAGTAGGTAACACGGTACCGGCTTATTTAACTTTTATCCAAAACACTTTGGGCAATGGCGGGGCACTTACCATTAATACCAACCGGGCGTTTGCTGAGTTAAAACCCGAACGGACTAAATCATTTGAGATTGGTACTGACATGCGTTTTCTGGCTAACCGCTTAAACTTTAGCTTTACCTATTACAAAACCAATACCAAAAACCAGTACATTCCGGTTAAACCTGCACCATCGGGCCTTGTGGCAACCGGTTATTTAAATGCGGGTGATGTGCAAAACCAGGGATTACAGTTTACTTTAGGTGCTGATGTATTAAAAGGCGATGGCCTTAACTGGAACACTGCCATTAACGGATCGTTAAACAGAAACAAAATTATAGACGTAGCCGCTTCACAAGGTTTAAATTCAATTGATTTAACTGGTGGTGGCAATAACGCTTATATTTCGCGGATTGCTGCAGGCGGATCATACGGTGATATTTATGGATATACTTTGCAAAGAGATGCCAATGGTCGTGTGTTATTAAGTGGCGACGGAACAGCTGCTAATCCATATTTTCCAATAAAAAGTGCCGATTATAGTCTAATTGCCAACGCAAATCCGAGATTTCAATTGGGTTGGAACAACAGTTTTAACTATAAAGATTTCAGTTTAAGCTTTTTAGTAGACGGCAAGTTTGGTGGCAAAGTGCTTTCGTTAACCGAAGCGCTTATGGATCAGGCAGGTGCATCAAAAGTAACCGGCGACGCCAGGGCACAAGGCGGCGTTAAAATTGACGGCGTTGATGCCAGTGGAAAAGCGGTTTCTGCTACCATTAACCCACAAAGTTATTATTCTTTCCTGGGTGATAGAAACGGTGTAACAGGCGAGTATGTTTACAGTGCAACTGTTGTGCGTTTACGCGAAGCTTCATTGGGCTATAACCTGCCATTAAAAGGGACCTTTAAAAGTATGCGTTTATCGCTAATTGGCAGAAACTTATTCTATTTCTACAAAAAAGCTCCTTACGATCCGGAGGTAACTATGTCAACTGGTAATGGCTTATCAGGTATCGATGTATTTAACCAGCCTGTTACCAGAAGCTTTGGTTTTAACCTTAATGTTTTATTTTAATCTGAACAAAAATGAAATCGATATATCATCCAGCATATCATAAAATTAAAGGCTTATCTTTAGTTTTATTGGCTACTGCAGCCCTGAATTCAGGCTGTAAAAAGAACTTCGAAAGTTTTAATACCAACGATAATTTACCCACAACAGAACAAAGTTTAGCCTTGTTGAAATCGGCAATCGGTCCTATTCAGCAGAATATATTTTCCAATTACCAGATTGCACAGAACCTGAGTTCGGATGCGTACAGTGGTTACATGATGGCGCCAACACCATTTGGCGGCGGTATCAATAACATGAACTATGCGCTTAACAACGGCTGGAACGAAGCTGGTTTTAACGATCAGTACACCAATGTGATGGCGCCAATTTCTAAAATTGCCATCTCCCCTTTAAAAACAACGGCGCCCGAATCCTGGGGGATCTCACTTTTGGTGCAGGTAATTGCCATGGATCGGGTAACGGATAAATTTGGCCCGATACCATACACCCAGGCGGGTAAATCGCTGATTTCGCAGGCTTATGATGACCAGAAAACCATTTACGCCGAGTTCTTTAAACAAATTGATACAGCAGCCAATAACCTGCAGGCATTTATCACTGCAAATCCGGGTAAAAAGGCCTATTTCGATTCTGGTGACCTGGTTTACGGTGGCGATGCGGTGAAATGGCTTAAACTGGCTAACTCATTAAGATTGCGTTTGGCCATGCGTATTGTTAAAGTTGATCCGGCAACCGCAAAGTTACAGGCAGAAAAAGCTATGGCAGCAACGGGTGGCTTAATGACTACTGCCAGCGACAATGCAGCAGTAGCCCAATCGGGTAACAGAAATAACGATCTTTGGAATGTAACCATCAACTACGAAGGTGATAACGCCATGGGCGCTGCCTTACAATCGTACCTGGTAGGATATTCAGATCCGCGCTTACCGGTATATTGTACACCTGCAACCGATCCTTTATTTGCAGGTCAGTACATTGGGATTCGCTCCGGAGCCAACACTTCTTTTAACGGCTTAGGCAAAGCGGGCTATAAAACTTATTCGAGTTTAAATGCTACCACACCTGATAATGCAAGGGCACCAATTGGTCAGAAAGCACCACAAATTTTAATGACCGCTGCCGAAGTATGGTTTTTAAAAGCCGAGGCCGCTTTACGTGGCTGGACAGGTGCTGGTGATGCACAAACCAATTATGAAACAGGTATAACCACTTCTATGCAGCAATGGAATGTTTCAGCAGGTACATACCTGGCCAATGCTGTAAGTAAACCAACTGCTTATGTTGATCCGAAAAACCCGGCCAATAACGCCGCGGCTGTGAGCACCATTACCATTAAATGGGATGGAGCAGCATCGAACGAAGTAAAATTAGAGCGTATTATTACACAAAAATGGATCGCTATTTTTCCAGACGGGGCAGAGGCATGGGCCGATTTCCGCAGAACAGGCTATCCTAAACTATTTACCGTAGCCAACAATTACAGTGGCGGTACAATAGATACACAAACTCAAATCCGCAGATTGCCTTATCCAACAGCAGAATATGGCAATGGCAACAAAGATGAGGTACGTAAAGCAGTTACCTTGCTTGGCGGACCAGATAACGGAGGAACCAGATTATGGTGGGATGTAAATAAAGCTAATTTTTAAAGAGCAGGCAGATAGGATTTAAAACCTATCTGCCTTTTCTTTTTGTAATCAATAAAAACAATTTCTAACCAAAAACATTAAAATTATGAGAAAATTAATGACCATGGGATTGGCGTTTATTGCCGTTTTCACCATTTTTTACGCCTGTAAAAAAGCAAACACCCAAAATGACGAAGCCAGCACTTTTAGCACTAAAAAAGATTTAAAAGCGCTTACCAATGCAGCTGCATTGAATTCGGGGCCTTTTGTTACTGCCTATGTAGAGGTAAACACCAACAATTTTGTAAATCCCGGCTGTTATACTTATGGTACGCCAGCCAAACAGCTATTTGGTATTTCGGTAATTTTTGCAGCCAATATCAATGCGGTTAATGGGGTGCCTACGCTGAGTTTTAATCCACAGGTGCAGGATGTGCTCAATTCTGGTAAAGTCGCTTACCTGCAATCGCTGGGTATAAATGTACTGCTCGATGTGTTGGGTAACCACCAAAATGCAGGATGGGGTTGTTTTACGACCTACGCACAGGCCGATGCTTTCGCAGTCCAATGCGCCAATGCCGTACAGCAATATGGTTTGGATGGCATCGATATTGACGACGAGTATTCGACCTGCACCGCAAATGATGGTTCGCTGGTACTTGCTGCTGCGGCTTTGAGGGCCAGGTTAGGTACTACAAAACTGATTACTATGGCTGCCTTTAACCAGGCCAACTACTTTAACAGTGTTTACAATGGCCAGAAACTTGGCGATATACTGGATTATGTTTTTGAGCAAACCTATTTCTCTACCAATTACGCAGGCAGATTACAGCCTTATATTAATGCAGGTGTGCCTAAAGCTAAACTGGGATTAGGTACCGATTTGGGAAACAGCGACCAAACGGCAGTAGCCAATTATGTTAAAAATAATGGTTTGGCCAGTGCCATGGTATACAATGTAGCCAATAATTCGCAAGCTAAACTTTCATCAATTTCCAGTTCGCTGTATGGCTCGGCTACAGCTGTGAAACCCAACTGTATGGATGGCAATGGTACAACACCACCGGCTAATGGCAATACTTCCTTAGCATTTGATGGCACCAACGAATATTTAAATTCGAACAGCTTTAACCTGGCCGGTACAGGCTTAACCTTAGAGGGCTGGATAAGACCTAATGCCTTTAAAAGTACTTCGCCATACATTTCTACCATTATGGGGATAGAAGTAAGTGATGCCAATGTGGCATTATTACGCCTGGGCGATGCTTCTTTAGCTAACAATAAACTCCAGTTTGTTTTGAATACAGGAGGAACCACAGCTAAAAAACTCAATTCGGCTACAACATTGAGCGCCAATACCTGGTATCATGTGGCCGCCACCTACGATGGTGCAACCATGAAAATCTATATCAATGGCATACTCGATGCCAGTTTATCAGCTACGGGTACGATCTCAGCCAGCGGAACCTTACAGATTTCGAGAAGTTACGATGCCAATCGCGGGTTTAATGGTCTGTTTGATGAACTGAGGGTTTGGAAAACAGCATTAACGCAAACACAAATTCAGAATAATAAATGTTCTGTAGCTACCAATAGTACAGGTTTAGAAGCCTATTGGAAATTTAATGAAGCCAGTGGTACTACTGCTGCCGATGCCACAGCAAATGGGCACAATGCTACCTTAACCAATATGGAGAGTACCGATTGGTCTGCTACCTTACCAACCTGCCAATAGTATAATTTAAATCAATACCCCTCTCGGTTGTACCGGAGCATTTTCGTTCCGGTACTTTTTTATTTACTGAACCTGTTGATTAACGACCATATCTTGATGCTGACTGCCGGAAGCTGTGGCAAGTGCTTCCTCCCGGATAGCGATAGAAAGACAATAAAACCCATCTTCATCCATAAAAGCATTCATTTCGGCTCCGTTACCATAAGTGTAATCTAAGCGGGTGCGGATATTATCCAGGCCCGATCCGAAGCCAATATTGCTCTTAACCAATCCGGGCAGATTTCTGCTTTCAATTCTTAATATCCCATCAACCATGTAAACATCAATTGTTGCCTTGTTATCCTGATCAAACAGGTGCCCGTGCTTAAACATATTTTCGAGTAAGGTTAACAAGACCAGCGGAATTAATCTTGTTTCTAAAACATCGGGGGAGAAGGCCACTTCAATAAAAACCTGCCCCTGGGTAAGCTGATGGAGTTTAATCAGGTTCTGGCACTGAGTTATTTCATCACTCAGTTTTACATAACCTTCGTTGTGTTCGGTGGCTGCAGCAAAACGCATCATATCCGAAAGGTAAACCATTACCTGCGCATCTTCGGGCGAATGCTGCCTTATTTTCTGGTGAATAAACTCAAAAGTATTGAAGAGGAGATGCGGATTAATCTGCGCTTTTAGGAAAGCATTCTTGGCCATAACCAGCTCTTTGTCCATTCTTTCTTTATCAATCAGCATTTGGAAACGTTGTCTCTCAATACGTTCTTTTTCGGCTTTTTCGCTGAAGTAGCGCTTTAAGAAAAAGTAACCGGTTGCGAAAAGTAAAAAGAAAGAAGATCGCCATAGCAGCCTATATATTCTGGTAATTGTTGGTATAAAACCCTGAGGAATCAGATCAGTATGTTTAATTAACCACATATCCATTGCCCAAACACCATAGCAATAAATTGCAAGTTCAAGAACAACATATAAAGGGATTTTCCAGACGGCCTGTCGAGGAAAAATAATCACTCGTTCCATTAACCAAACGTGAATATAAAAAAGTGAAATGTTTACGATATAATGGATTACATAGTTGCCTAACTTTCCAAAAGCACCAAAAATAAGTCCAGTAAGAATACTTTCCCAAAAGATAAAAACAGTCCAGGCAATCAGGTGTATTCTGTACAGAAAAAGCCAGTTTTTAATCGAAGTAATATTCCATTTAAATCTATCCATATAGATAATTATGCTATGTGTGTAACACCTGCCATTACAGGCTAAATCTGCTTCTAGTTTTCCGAAAAAATAAGTGATGAAAACTAAAAAATTAAGTAAAAGAACCGTTTTTTCTTTCAGAAAATCTGTAAAAAACTACGTAAACCCAATGGATACTTCTAGCTCTGATCCAAACTGCACAACATCTTCGGCTACCTCCACATCTGGTTTAGTAGGTTTTTAAAGATAATTATCAGCAGCCGTTATTTTTTGCGGCTGCTGATAATTAATTTATCAGTAAAAAACGATTTGAAATCGTTGTAATAAATATCACCAACCGTAAAACTGGTGTGGTTACTCAGTGTTATCCGGGTGCCATCAATATGTAAGATATGATCAATGGCAATGATATAGCCCCTGTGCAACTGTATAAAGCCCTTTTTAATGCTCAGCTGCTCTTTTACATCTTTTAAGCTGAGATAGGCAATAATTACCTTATCGTTAGTGTGTATTTTAATGTAATTGTGAAAACTTTCAAAGCAAATGATATCAGCGTAGCGTACCATCACAGCTTTATGCTCTTCAGATTTGTTTTTTACCAGAAAATAAGCCTCTTCACTGCCGTTTTCCATTTCTTCGCCGAAAAGCCTGTTTAAAGTAAGGGCAAATTTGGCATAACCATAGGGTTTTAATAAATAAGCATCGGCATCAGCTTCAAAAGCTTCAAAAGCATATTCGGTATGTGAAGTGGTAAATATCAGTTTCCTGGTTTTTGCACGTACAGCTTTAGAAAGTTCGAGGCCCGAAATCTGGGGCATTTGTATGTCCATAAAAATCACATCAACCTGATCTAACTTCTTCAGTTCCCTTAAAGCCGTCAGCGGGTCGGTGTAACTCCCTACTAATCTCATATTTGGTGTTTCCTTAATATATTTCTCCAGTCCCGAAATCGAGCTCTGTTGGTCATCTATAGCTATACACTTAATCATCTCCTAATCTAGCATTTGTATATATAACGAAATTACACCTTTTCATCACGAAAATCTAACTATTCATACAGTTTTCTTTCAGATTGTATTAAAGTTGACTAAATTATTGTAAAAACATGCCTTATGATTTATACAGGAGTGGTTAAGTGGTACAATCCGGTCCGTGGGTTCGGGTTTATCGCTGCTGAAGGCTGCACAGAAATGATTTACGCAGATAATCAGCAATTAAAAGGGTTATTTAAGCCTTTGTTGGAGGTAGGGACGAAGGTTAAGTTTAATCTGGAAAAGGGAAATGTTGGTTGCCGCGCTACCGATATTGTAGTAATAGCAGCGGAGGTCAACCCGTAATTAAGCCTATCCGTAACGAAAACAAACCGATCTGTGTAACCTGGTTTGTAAAATGGTTTACGAATACGACCTTAGGGATATATTGTAACAAATAAGGCAATATCTTCCCGTTCAGTTTAATACTACATCTACCTATACCTGTCTTTATCTGATTAACGCTCTTCCATATCTAAATTAACGCTCTTAATTAGATATGGTATTGACAGGTTTTGATCCTTTCCGCTTTTTTCATTTCACAAGCATATCCTGAATTGAATGGTATTTCAGTCAAAATTATTTAAATTCGACTGGCTACATGCTACCTATAATTTAAAACAGCTTTATGACGATAAAAAACCTGGTACTTTTACTGAGTACCGTTTCTACTGCACTTATTGGAGGCCTTTTTTATGCCTATTCCTGTTCGGTTTTGCCAGGCCTTACCCGGTTAGCTGATCTTTCTTTTTTACAGGCTATGCAATCCATTAACCGGGCCATTTTAAATCCACTGTTTTTTATCAGTTTTATGGGCACTTTGCTATTGTTGCCTGTTTGTACCTGGCTTTTTTACGAGAAGAATCCTTCTTTAGTATTCTATTTACTTCTGATTGCTACGTTATTGTATGCGGGTGGTGTTTTTCTGATAACCATGGTAGGAAATGTGCCTTTAAATAACCTTTTAGATGGTGCAAGTTTAGAGAAAATGGACGCGAAAGAATTAAGCGCGTTGCGAAGTAAATTCGAGCCTGCCTGGAACCTGTACCACAGCATCAGGACCATTATTTCGTGTGCATGTATAGTTATTTTGGCTTATGCGGCCTTAATGAGTCGGACACCTTAAGCCCGTTTACATAAAAACCGGATCAGGATTTGTGTGTCGTGTTCCGGTTTTTTCAGTTTAATTTTGGTGGAAAACTTCTTCCATACTGCTCCACGTTTCATTTTTGGCTGCGGCATCGGGTAACGGAATCTGTGTGGGTGCAGTTTCTTTCCACCAACGCTGAGTCGTGGTATCTGCAGCCATTTTCTTCATGTCGGCTTCAAAATCATTTCCGGTATATTCGAAGTAGCTAAAGAGGTAAAACTTTTGGTCAATTTCCTTTAAATAAATAGAATAATTGTGGATGTTACATTCCGTTATTTTTCGTTGTACACCAGGCCAGACCGCTGCATGCAATTTCTTGTAATAAGTAATCTGGTTTTGCTTTAGGCCGGTTACAGCGCCAAAACGCTTTACCTTTTTTAATGTTTCAACTGTGGTAACTGTTTCAGTTTTACTGTTATCGTTGCAGGCAGTAAGCAAAAGTAAACCTGCCAAAATAATCAAAAAACCTTTTGTTAAATTTTTCATAGCCATACCATTAATCAACAATTACCGTTTTTCCAATTTCGCCATCCATTTCTATCGCAATAACATATTGTAGAGTACCTGGCTGGGTTTTAGGCAGCTTAATTTTAAAATCAAAGGTGCCTGGTTCAATCAGAACTTTTCCTCCACCTAGAACATAAGCTTTTACCGGTTTTCGCCCTGCAATATTTTTTAGGCTGACGGCATCTGAATCGGTTTTAAGTATATGGACAAAAAGCTTGTTTCCTTTTCTGGTAGTTGCGTAAGCATCAGTGGGTTGGTACGGGCCACCTAACGTACCGTAAATGGCTTCTCCATTGGTTTTTAGCCACTGGCCAATTTCCTTCAGGCGGATAATTTGCCGGGCTTCAATGCGGCCATCGGGCATGGGGCCTACGTTTAGTAATAAGTTACCGTTACCACCAGCTGTTTTTGAAAGGATAGTTAAACAATCTTTCAACGATTTCATTTTGTCGTTTGGTTTCCAGGCCCATTGGTTACAAATGGTAAAACAGCTTTCCCAAGGGGTATCCATATTCAAACGGCCAACAGTTTGCTCAGGGGTATCATAATCGCCAACCATTTTCGAATGGTCGATTTTTTTATTTTCCATCGCAGCAAATTCTTTACCTAAGCGGTTGTTGATAATTACATCGGGTTTTAAACCTTTCAAATAACGGTATAAATCCCTGCCCATTTCATCTGTCCAGGGTTTTTCCCACTGACCATCAAACCAAAGCATGTAGGGATCATAATTGATAATTAATTCTTTCAGTTGGTTTTTCATGTAAACGATATATTTGGCCATATTGGCCTTTGGATCGATGATTTGGCTGGCAGAAGAATGAATGGGGTAATCAGGGTGATGCCAATCGAGCACCGAATAATAGATGCAAAATTTGATACCCTGTTTTTTACAGGCTGCGTTTAAAGCACCAACAACATCTTTTTGATAAGGAGTTTGAGCAATGTCGTATTCGGTAAATTTAGATGGCCATAGACAAAAGCCATCGTGGTGGCGGGCAGTAATGGTAAGGTATTTCATGCCGGCATCTTTAGCTGTTTTTACAATGGCATCAGCATTAAACAGGGTAGGGTCGAACTCTTTGTACAGGTTATCGTAATCACTTTTTTCAACCTGTTTATCTCTCGACCAGCCAATTTCTGTTCCGCGCAAACTTACCGGCCCCCAGTGGATAAACATTCCGAAGCGCTTATCCATAAAATCTTTCATAACAGCCGGGTTTGTTTTGGTTTGTGCAAAGACCAGATTGCCCGTCAGGGCAAGCAACAGGAGATAAATAAATTTTGTGTATTTCATGTGGTTTATATTTGGTTGTTGTTATCGGTTTTTTTAGGTTTAAATTACCTGAAGGCCCAGTATAATACCGCCATAATGCCCAGCAACAAAGCTGATAAGGTTTTGTAGTTACCAATACCAGTCCAGCCTTTAACCTGTAATGGCTCCCAGAACGATTTCCAGTAGAGCTTATTACTCTCTGCTGTGTGTTGAACAGGATAGAGGTACGAAAATCCAATCTGCATCACCATACAGGCGCAGAAAAGATAAAAAGCCATCATCATAAAAGAAATCTGACCAATAATGGTTTCAGGATTGAGTTTATTGATCGCAAAAACAGCAATTCCTAGTAGTGACCCCAGCCACAGAGTATATTGCGCCGATTTTGCTGAAGCTTTTTTCCAGAAAACACCCAATAGGAATACACAGGTAATGGGAGGGGCAATGTGGGCAATTACATCGTTTATACCTTCGAATAGGCTGGTGTACTGATTAAGCAAAGGCAATAATGCCAGCGAAACCATTAAGGCAATTGCCGCCGATAGCCGGCCTACGGTTACCAGTTTGGTATCAGCGGCATCGGGTCTGTATCTTTTATAAAGATCGAAACTGCTTAGCGTAGCAATTGAGTTTAAGGCACCTGCAATCTGGCTCATTAAACCCGATAATAAAGCTGCTACTAAGATGCCCACCAAACCCTTCGGTAGCAATTGCGTAATCATGAGCGTGTAAATGCCTTTGGTATTTAGGCTTTGTGTTCCATTTGCACCAGCTTGCTGTAAGCTGCTCAAATCTATTGCATTGGTTTTGTACAATACGTAGGCAAATAAGCCCGGGAGTACAAAAATAAAAACGGGTAAAATTTTAATGAAACCGCAAAAAAGTGCACCGGCTTTGGCGTGGTTTTCGTCCTTTGCACCTAAAGCCCGTTGTACTATGGTTTGATCGGCGCACCAGTACCAAATGCCCAGAATAGGATAACCTAAAAATACAGCTACCCATGATAATCCGCTTTTATCGCCAACTGGTCTGATCATATTTAATTTATCAGCAGCCTGGTTGTTTTGCAATACAGTGGTTACATGATCCCAGCTGCCAACTTTGTTCCAGGCGAAATAGGTGATGATGAGCGCACCGGCAATCAAAACAACACTTTGAATAGATTCGGTCACCACCACAGCACGTAAACCGCCAATAATGGTGTAGAGCCCTGTAAGTGCGGCAATAATTACAATGCTGGTATACATGTTAATGCCAAAAAGTGTTTCGAGCACTATACCACCGGCCAGAAAGGAAAAGGCAATGTGGATGATAATGGCCGAAATAATGGAAACCAGGGCCAGCCAATCGCGGCAAGCTTTGTTATAGCGCCTTTCTAAAAAATCGGGTAGTGTGGTAACACCCGAGCGAATGTAGAATGGAATGAAAAATAAAGCCAGCAATATGAGTGTAAAGGCAGCCATCCATTCGAAATTACCATTTAGCAAACCACTATCAAAACCGCTTTGGGCTAGGCTAACCAGATGCAGGCAAGAAATATTGGTCGCAAAAAGTGCCAGGCCAATCATGGGCCATTTTAGGGTTTTGCCTGCCAAAAAATAATCGTCAGACGAACTTTTGGTTTTTTCCTTTTTCCTGTAGCCACTCCACAAGCCTATAGTTACAATAAACAGGATATAGGCAACGGTAATCACAATATCTAAAGTACTAATCATATGCTGTTTATTTTAAATCGCAACTCGACCCGGCCTCCTGTGGAGTAACATAAACCCCGTTTTCAATTTTAATCGGATTTACAAAATGTGTTTTAAGGTGCGGAATATGTTCTAAAAACAAGGCTTCGTGCCCCATTGCAATGTGGTTAAACAGTACCAGGTGCTGATGAAGCTGGCCCATATCACCAACATGCGGTACCACCGGAACACCGTATTTTTTGGCCATTAAACTAATGGTAATAAATTCGCTTACGCCACCAACGCGTACCGCATCTACCTGTGCAAAGCCAGTGCAACCAGTTTGCAGATAGTTTTTAAAGATGATCCGGTTAGGTACGTGTTCGCCCAATGCCAGTTTTACAGGGGCAATTGTTTTAGCCAGGGTTTGGTGGGCCAGCACATCATCGGGATGTGTGGGTTCTTCTATCCAATAAGGATTCATATTTTTGAGTTCGTTACAAATCGATATGGCCTGAGGCAAAGTCCATTGCTGATTGGCATCGAGCATTACTTTGGAGGTTTCGCCTGCTACTTCGCGCACAATATTGGCACGGCGGATATCTCTTTGGGGATCTGTTGAGCCTACTTTTAATTTCATCGCGGTAAAACCATCATCGATGGCTTTTCTGCAGTTTTCACGTACTTTTTCATCGTCGTAGTTAAACCAGCCAACCGAGGTATCGTAACCGGTGTAACCGGTAGCTAAAATACCCTCCCGGCTTTTTTTTGAATCCACCTGAGTACTTAAAAGCTCAATGGCTTCTGCTTTGGTCAGCACATCTTCCAGATAGGATAAATCGAGCGTATTTACAATTTGTTCGGGAGATAAATCAATTAATAATTTCCAAAGCGGTACACCACGTTTTTTTGCCCATAAATCGTAACAGGCATTGGTAACAGCAGCTAAACCCAAATGTACCACGCCTTTATGTGGCCCTAACCACCGAAATTGCTGCTCGTTTGATAAGGTTTTAAAGGTTTGGCCGAAATCAGCCATCAGTTCTTCAATATCGCTGCCTTTTATTTTGCCGGCATAAAAAGAAGCGGCTTTACAAACCAGATCATTTCCTTCGCCCAGGGTAAAGGCCAATCCATTTCCGGTAATACCGCTTTCATCGCCGAGTTGGGCTACTGCATAAGAGTATTGCGGATCTTTATGTATGGCATCGCTACCTGCACCGGTAGCCAGTTCAAATCTTTTGTCGAGTATATTAATTTTGTTAATCATATTTTAAATAATGGTTCTGTAACCCAGTTCTGCACCACCGCTTACCGGCAAAATGGTACCGGTTATAAATCTTGCAGCATTGCTCAACAGAAATACGCAGGCATCGGCAATTACATCGCCATCAGGCATATTACCTAAAGGCTGCAGTTGGTTAAGGTATTGTTCTAAAACTGCTTTATTGGGTTGTTCGTTACCCCATGCCTGGAGTGTTGGCGTGTTAATGGCAGCAGGCGAAACGGCGTTTACCCGCACCTGAAACGGAGCGTAATCTAATGCCATGGCTTTGGTTAAAGCATTTACCGCACCTTTGGTGGCTACATAAGCCGCATGGTTTTCCTGACCAATACTACCCACCAGCGAACTGGTACTGAGTATGCTTCCTTTTGAGGTTTTTAAATGTTGTAGTCCGTGACGTGTGGTGAACAAAATACTTTTCAGGTTAATGTTCATTAACGAATCCCATTCGCTGTCGCTGGTTTGATCTAAGGTTTTCGAAGGACTGGCTATAGCCGCATTGTTATGGATGGCATCTAAACGGTTGTATTGGGCAATCACCATATCGATAGCGGCCTTTACTTCTGCTTCCTGGCTTACATCGCATTGGATAAAGATATATGGATTAGCCAGCTCGCTTAATTTTTGGGCTGCAATAGGATTTCTGTCGGCTATACAAACAATGGCACCTGCATTACTATAAGCCCTGGCACACTCCCAGCCAATGCCATCGGCACCTCCTGTCAGCAAAATCACTTTTTGGTGAAGGTTTTGGTTCATTTTAACTGATTTGGTTAGTAGGGGTAATTACTCAAAGTTATACTGATGAAAGCTTAAATTCTAAAGCTCTGTTTGCTAATATTGATGTTATTTTAGCATATATGAAGGATCTTTTGCTTTATTCTGATAATGTAGCGTATATTTGAGTAATACTGACATCATAATATTTTGAGCGATGTTAGTCTGTAACCAAATATAGATATGCACGTATGAAACCGGTTTTTGCTAAGATACTGGAAGGTTTGGATAACGAGATCTTCAAAACTAAGGTTATAGACCAGCCTTACTTTTCTACTGCTTTTCATTTTCATGTCGAATGTCAGTTTACCTATATGGTTGAAAGTGAAGGTAAGCGGATTATAGGCGATTGCATTGAAAATTTTGAAAAGGGCGAATTGATTTTGCTTGGATCCAATATTCCGCATGTTTGGTACAACAGTGAGGCTTATTTTGATGATAAAGTAAACCAAAAGCACGCGCGCTCTATTTCTGTATTTTTTAACCCGGATAAGCTGATCGGCTTGCTGGCACAACTGGGCAATATGCAGAAAATAAAGGCTGTATTGCAGATTGCCGGCAGGGGGATGAAATTTTATGGTGAAACCAAATCACAGTTAAAAAAACTGTTGGTACAACTGGTTAAAGAGGAGGAAGACTTTCCAAAAATGATTTTGTTGTTTAAAATACTCGAGGTATTTAGCCATACCAAAGAGTACGATTTACTAGCCAGCCTGGGATATACCAATACCTACCAGCTAAAAGACAATGACAGGATGGATAAGGTATTTAAATATGTATTTGAAAACTTTGCTGCCGATATGCAGCTGGATGATGTAGCTGCATTGATTAATATGAACAAACAGGCTTTTTGCCGCTATTTTAAAAGCCGCACCCAAAAAACCTTTATTGAGTTTGTAAATGAAGTGCGCATTGGCCATGCCTGCAAGCTGATTACCGATGGCGAAAGGCAAATCGGCAACCTGGCTTACGAATGTGGCTTTAACAGCCTTTCTAATTTTAATCGTTTTTTTAAGGAGGCCAAAGGTGTAACTCCGCGCGATTATAAAAAAATGCTTGCTACAGCTTAACTGCCTGATCTTTCCGTAGTATTTACTGCTTCAGCAGCGTGTCTATCTCGGCATTAAATTCTTTCTTAAATTCATCATAAAACTTTCCGGTAGCCGGACCATTAAAACCCGTATGAATTTGAGCTACATTGCCTTGTTTATCGATAATAATTGTTGTTGGGAAAGATAAAAATGAATCTAATGCAGGTAAAGATTCTGCTACCACCTGTTTATCAGCGGTACCGGCAATAACCTGATCGTATTCAATACCAAAGCGCTCACGGAAACGGGTCATCACTTTTTTGGCATATTCGGGTTCTGTAGAACGTTCGTAATGCAGGGCAATAACTTCTACACCACGTTTTTGGTTTACTTTATACCAGGGGGCGATAAAAGTAGCCTCATCTACACAGTTTGGGCACCAGCTGCCGGTAATGGTTAAAACAACCACTTTGTTTTTGTACTTCTCGTCTTTGAGCGATATCTTTTTGCCATTTACATCCGGAAAGCTAAAATCCAGGGTTTTATATCCGGGTTTGAGGTAAGTAAGTTTGTACGCATCAGGCAGGGCTGCATGGGCATTTTTAACCCCTGTAAAAGGTTGACTTCCTCTGGCACTTAAAACCTCACCATTTAAAGTACCATCAGCCTGAAAAGTGCCTTTATAATAAGCAGGAGAGGAACCAATAAAACTCGATAATTGAAACTGGTTACCTTCTACCAGGCCTTCCAGGAAACGTGAATCACCGGTTATACGTAAAAAAGTACCGGTAAGTTTGTTGCCGGTTTGCTTAAATAAACCCACTGTTTTTTCTTCCTTGCCATTTGGCGATTTGAAAACAACATCGTAACTGCCCGAGTAATTATCTGCTGCCGGTTTACCACTAGTTTCAAAACGGTAGTTTTTGCGTTCGGCTATAATGGTTAGAGGCTTGCCTGCCTGATCTTGTTTTCTGAGCGTACCGGTTAGTTGGTCGCCAGCTATGGCAAAGGCCAGTTCGTTATCAAACTGATCGAGCTTTACAAAAAGCGAATCGGCAGTTTGTTTAACCTGACCGCCTTCAAAGCTTTCTTCAGCATTGCGGAAATACAACTTTTGCTGGCCGCTTTTTTCATTGATTTCAAAATTGAAAGGGATTTCAAGCCCTTCTTTTACTTTGGCAACTCCGCGCCAGCTGCCCAATGCTACAAAGGTATTCGATTTTCCTTTTTGGGCTTTTGCGGCTGTATGATTGGCATATAGGGGATGATCCTGTGCAAAAGCTAGAGATGTTGATATGGCCAAAACGGCTGTGAAAATGGATTTCAAATTCATGGGGATGTATTTTAGTCGACTAAATTGGTCGACAAATATACGGCTCCTATCTGGCAACAAAAAATATTTACACAAAAAAATATAAAAACTATAGAATTACTAGATTTAATTATACCTTTGCCTCAGTTATTTAAAAATGCTTATCAAGAAAGGCGGAGGGAATGGCCCTGTGAAGCCTTAGCAACCATCTAAATTTTAGAAATGGTGCTAATTCCATCCCGGATGAATCAGGGGTAGTTAAGTCAGTAGTTTGCGTTATCCTTATTAATATGGAGCACTTCTGACTTTGGTGGAGGTGCTTTTTTTGTGCCATGCCTTTTTAGATAACTGATTTACTAAAGATCATTTCCAGATGAAAAAAAAACTATTACTAAAATCTATTTATCTAAACCAAACTACGCATTTCCGAATGCGCTTGCCCTGTTAAGATGCATTCATTTTAACGGGCATTTAAGCTAACCAATTCTTTCACGTTTTAACAAAAAACATGGTTCATAGCCGTGACGGAGAGGTATTGCCCAAATTATTATCCCTATTAACTAATTATTACACACAACATGTTCAAGAAAATTAAATCAATAGCCTTTATTTTGCTGCTCTTTACGGCGCAGCAGCTACTGGCACAAAATGTGGCGGTTACCGGTACGGTAAAATCGGCTGAGGGCGAAACCCTGCCAGGTGTTTCTGTTTTGATCAAAGAAACCAAACAAGCCACCACTACCGATGGTAAAGGTGCTTTTAGCATTAGCGCACCCGAAAAAAGTACGTTAGTATTCTCTTATATTGGCTTTAAAACCCAGGAAATTCCGGTTATTAAGGGCAGCCCGATAGCTGTGGTGCTCCAATTGAGCGATCAATCGCTTGATGAAGTGGTGGTTACCGCTCTGGGCATATCGCGCCAAAAGAAATCGCTGGGTTATGCCGTACAGGAACTAAAAGGAAATGATTTGGCTGAAGCCAAAGAATCGAATCTGGTAAATGCGCTGGCTGGTAAAATTGCCGGTGTTCGGGTAACCAACAGTCAGGGAAGCATGGGTTCTTCGCGCGTGGTAATCAGGGGCGAAACGTCCATTGCAGGTAATAATCAGCCACTTTTTGTGGTAGATGGAATCCCGGTAGATAACTCGCAGTTAAACTCGGCCGGAGCCAGGGATTATGCCAACACCATTTCAGACATTAATCCTGAGGATATTGAATCCATCAGTGTATTAAAGGGGCCAAATGCGGCCGCTTTGTACGGATCGCGCGCTGCGGCAGGGGTAATCCTCATTAAAACCAAAACAGGTAAGTCGAAGAAAGGATTGGGAATAGATATCAATTCGAATGCAGTTTTAGAAAGCTTGCTTACCCTTCCGGTATATCAGAATGCCTTTGGCCAGGGGTCTGAAGGAAAGTTTAGCTACGTAGATGGGGCTGGTAAAGGTTTAAATGATGGAGTTGATGAGAGCTGGGGACCGAAACTGGATGGCCGGTTAATTCCGCAGTTTTTCTCTAAAGGGGTAGCCGTTCCTTTTGAAGCTCACCCGGATAATGTGCGCGATTTTTTTCAGACCGGTTATTCATTAAACAATGGTGTATCTGTTGCCGATGCAGGAGAAAAGTATGATTACAGAATTTCTTACAATAATTTGAAGCAGGTGGGTATTGTACCTAACTCAGGACAAGGCAAAAATTCATTTGTGCTGAATACCAACCTAAAAATAACTCCGAAATTAACTTTAACTGCAAACGCTAATTATAGCAAACTTAATTCTGATAACCTACCGGGTACAGGTGGTTCGCGCTCTACCAGTACCATGCTGCAGTTTACCTGGTTTGGCCGGCAGGTTGATATTAATCAGTTGAAAAATTATTTGGATGAAAATGGAAAAACGTTTAACTGGAACAACAGCTACTATAGCAATCCATATTGGGTAGCTTATGAAAATACCGTATCGCAAAACCGGAACCGCATTATAGGAAGTTTAGCCTTGAATTATAAAATTATTGACGGACTGGACTTAAATTTCAGATCAGGAACAGATTACTATAACGACAGACGTAAAGTGCGGATAGCCTATGGTACCAACGGGACGCCATTTGGCTCGTACACTGAAAGTGCTTTTACTGTTAATGAAAACAATACTGATGCAACCTTAAACTTTAATAAACAGCTAAATGATGATTTTAGCCTCGAGTTACTGGGTGGTGGAAATATTCGCAGGCAGTATATCGAACAAAATGACCAAAGTGCACCGAAACTGGCCATTGCCGGATTGTATACCCTTAAAAACTCGCGCGATCCCTTGGTATCATCGAATAATTTATCGCGTTTAAAATCCTATAGCGTTTACGCTTCTGGACAATTGGGTTTCAGAAATTACCTTTTTGCCAACATTACCGCCCGTAACGACTGGTCGTCTACCTTGCCTGCGCAGAACAGATCGTATTTTTACCCTTCATTTAACGGAAGTTTTGTAGCTACTGAAGCTTTTGACATTAAAAGTGAAGCACTTAACTACCTGAAAATACGTGGCGGTTGGTCTAAGGTGGGTAAAGATGCTGATCCTTACCGTTTAATTAATACTTATGTTTTCGGTGCTCCGTTTTATGGAAATCCTCAGCTTACAACAGGAGCTATCGATTTAAATGCTAACCTGAAACCCGAAACTACCACTTCTACCGAATTGGGTGTTGAGGCTGTATTCTTTAATAAAAGGCTGAGATTCGACTTAAGTGCTTATAATACTAATAGTTATAACCAGATTTTAGCAGCAGATGTAAGCCAAAGTACTGGCTTTAGTTCAAAATTGCTAAACGCCGGAAAGATCAATAATAAAGGTGTTGAAGCGCAATTAGGTATTACTCCAATTAAAAAAGCCTTTACCTGGGATATTGATTTCAATTTTGCCGCAAACAGGAGCAGGGTAATTGAACTCGATGCCGAAAAGTTACTTACCAATTACGTTGTAGCCTCTAACTCCGCGCAGGTAATTGCAACAGTAGGCCAGCCATACGGTTCGCTATTTGGTACGGCATTTTTGAGAGATGGAAATGGAAATATCATTGTAAATGCTACGGGTGCACCTGCCACTAACCCAACTAAACAAGTACTGGGTAAATATACGCCAGACTGGATTGGTGGTGTATATAATACTTTTACTTATAAGGGCATTAGTTTAGGCGTATTGGTTGATGCCAGTATTGGCGGCTCTATTTACAATGGTACTTACGCTACAGGTACTTATACCGGTGTTTTGGCTTCTACTTTGCCGGGGAGGGCGGCCGAATACGGTGGTATTTCATACTATTACCCGGGTAATGATAAAACCAAAGGCACCGTACGCCTAAACGGTACAGCTCCGGCGGGCGAAGCCGTGTACGATGATGGGATCATTTTTGATGGCGTAACCGCTGATGGCAAACGCAATGAAAAAATATTACCTGCGCAGCAGTATTACAAATCGTTCAGGAATATTGATGAAGCCAATATTTTTAGTGCTTCTTATGTAAAGCTCCGCGAAGTGAAACTCAGCTATAACCTGCCAGCCAAATGGTTGCGTCCGCTAAGCCTGCAAGGTGTTTCAGTATCACTGGTTGGCCGTAACCTGTGGATTATTCACCGCAATACCGTTGATATTGATCCCGAAGTTGCTTTTAACACCGGTAACGGTCAGGGACTGGAAAGTCTTTCCAACCCGAGTACCCGCAGTTATGGTATTAACCTGAATGTTAAATTTTAAGTATACCCATCATGAAAAATAAGAAACTCTATATACTGGCCTTTTTGGCCCTTGCATTTTCATCTTGCAAAAAAGAACTCGATGAGATTAATATTAATCCCAATGCACCTGAGGTTGCGCAACCTGATTATTTACTTACCGGAACCACTAAAACCACTGTCGATACCTATTGGGGTGTAACCAATAACATGAATTCGAGCCTGCTTTTTGCCCAGCACTGGGCTAAAGTACAATATACTGAAGAAGATCGCTTTATCTTCTCCAACAGTAGCTTTACCTCACTTTGGTCTACAGGATATGCACAAAGTATTGCAGGCTTTAATAAAATTATCGAGCTGGGCGATGCACAGGGCAACACGAATTACAAAGGTGTAGGCCTGGTATTGCGTTCGTGGGTATTTTTATTACTTACCGATGCTTATGGTGATATTCCATATTCACAGGCCGGAAAAATTAAACAATTTGTTACGCCGGTTTACGATAAACAAAAAGACGTATATTACGGTATTTTAAGCGATTTAAAATCTGCTCAGGCGGTACTTGATCCTGCTTCAAAAGTCATTGCCGGCGATGTAATCTACGGCAATAATATCGCTTCGTGGAAAAAGTTTGCCAATGCTTTACGTTTGCGTATCGCTTTGCGCATTGCAGATAAGGATGCAACGAAGGCCAAACAGGTAATCGACGAAATACAGGCTGAAGGTGGCGCTTATATCAGCAGCAATACGGAGAATGCGCAACTAAAATACGATGTTTCTCCTCAACAAAACCCGGTTGCAGCGTCGTTCGAAACCCGTAACGATTACCGGATCAGCAAAACGATTATTGATAAACTTTTTGCACTAAATGACCCACGCTTACCGGTCTATGCAAGTAAAACCGAAAATACTACGCCGCAAACCTATGTTGGTATTCCAAATGGTTCTACCAATTCTGAAGCGAGTGCCATAGGATTAGCCAATTCATCAAAACCAGGCACCTACTTTCTGGATGCTAAAGCACCCGCTGTAATTTTTAGTTATGCGGAATTGCTTTTCGATCGTGCTGAGGCTGCTGCACGTGGTTTTACAAGCGAAAATGCGGAAGATTTATATAAGCAAGCTATCCGGGCATCTTTTGCTCAATACAATATTAGCGGAACGGTAGTTGACAATTATATCAATCAACCGGCTGTACAATACGATGCTGCGAACTATAAAAAATCAATTGGCGAACAAAAATGGATTGCCTTATTTGGTCAGGGACTGGAGGCCTGGGCCGAGCGCAGAAGACTGGATTTTCCACAGTTAACGGCTTCGGTTAATACGGTACTCAACGGACAGATCCCGGTACGTTTTATTTATCCGGGTACGGAACAATCGCTAAACGGACAAAATTATAAAAATGCAGTCAGCAGCCAGGGCGCTGATTTATTAACCACCAAACTCTGGTTTGATGCATTTTAATTCTTTATAATAAACTGGTGCATGATGTTACCATCTGACACTAAAAACAAAAAGTCCCGGTTTTTAATCGGGACTTTTTGTTTTTAACAATCAAAGAAAAAGGTAAACCTGTTCAGGTTCTTTTCTTTCTGCCGGTATTCATCTGGCTAAATCTTCGGCAGCATTGCTAAGCCTCGATTTTAGATCTTGTGTGTAATTTTTGGCTTTATCTGCCCATTGAGGCGCTTTATCCATTAAGTCATCTACTATTGACTGGCCCGTGATAGGGTCCTTCTTTGTAATATATTTAACGCCTGCATAAACTGCGGCACCAATGATTGCTGTTTTTAAAATTCCCATGTCGTTTTCTTTTGTTTTTTAGTTAAACATTTTGAGGTAGTTAAAAGTTTTAGACGGCTTTACCTCCATGTTGTTACAATCGTCAGGTTTTGCGTCTATATCCATTAAACGGAAAAAATCACATTTTATTGAATTAAGCTAATCTTGTTCCCTTCTGAAGGGAACACCGGGATGATGGTTACCAATGCGCACATTAAACATATAATACATATGAGGCATATTGAACCTGATGTGTCTAAGATGGTAAAAATCTCCTTGTCCATTTCAATCCCTCCGTTTCCTGTTTCGGATCTGATTATGTCCGGTTAACCTGTTTTTTGCACTGTTAGAGGGTTTTTTTGAAATAGTTTTGAGCAACAAAAAACACAGAATTATGAAAACAACAAAAATTTTATGGTTAGCTAATTTCTTTCTGGTAATTACGCTTTCTATTACAGCTTTTGCAGCCATGTATCAAGCTCCACCAAAAGATACTATTGCTAAAACATCCGGAAAAGGCTTTGCCGTCGTTGAATTGTTTACTTCAGAAGGTTGTTCGAGCTGTCCGCCTGCCGACGAATTGCTGGCTAAACTGGAAAAAGAATCGGCCGGAAAAGATTTATTTGTATTGGCGTATCATGTCGATTACTTCGACCGCTTAGGGTGGAAAGATACCTTTGGTAGCCCCGAATATTCGAAAAGACAGACCCAATATGGTCAGTGGCTGGGTTTACCACAAATTTATACGCCGCAAGTAATTGTTAATGGTACAAGCGAATTTATTGGATCAGAAGAAGGTAGTATCCGTAATGCCATTTCAACCCAACTGGGTACCAAAGCAACAGCAGCCCTTAAACTTCAATGGCACCAAACCGGGCAGAATTTTAAAGTTCATTATCAAACTTCCGGCACAACAAAAGGCAGTAACCTGTTAATTGCAGTGATACAAAAAGCTGCAACCACGCGGGTGGCACGTGGCGAAAATGAAGGCAGAACGCTATCACACGTACAGATTGTGCGCAAATTGCAAACCGAAAAATTAAGTGCAGATGGAATGGGTGAAGTTTCAGTTTCATTACCCAAAGACTATAATGAAAAAGACTGGGAAATAATTGGTTTGCTGCAAAATCAAAAAAGTGGGCAGCTGATGGCAGCTACAAAAGCAACCCGTTTTGAACAAAATACTGATGCCAGCTTACATCATTAATCTTTACAGCTATGCAAAATATACGTCAAAAAAATCGCAGTAAATTTATGTTGACACTCGTCTCCATGCTCTCTGTGTTATTCCTGCTTACTACCCCTTTTGAAAGAAATGTACAACAGTGTGAAATGGTAATGGAAATATCGCGGAAAAAGAAAAGTGCCTTCCTGTTGGATGGAGAAGAATAAGTCAGGAAAAAAAATCAACCTGGCAAATGTCCGGCTCAGGGGTTAATCTGTCCAGATCGCCAGATTAAGGTCGTTTAACCACTTGTCAAACAATAATTTTGAACAACAAATTTAAAAACACAATAAAATGGAAAATAATCAAAATGGAAACCCAACTATGGCTTCAGACAAAAAAGTACTATATACAGGCAAAACACACACAACTGGTGGTAGAGATGGCAATGCAAAAAGTTCAGATGAAAGATTGGATATTGCTCTTTCTTCCCCAGGCTCAAACGGTCAAGGAACTAACCCGGAGCAATTGTTTGCCGCAGGTTGGTCGGCTTGTTTCATCGGAGCTATTGGGCTAGCTGCTGCAAAACACAAAATTGCTTTACCTGTCGGCCTTGCAGTTGATGCCGAGGTAGATCTTTGTCTTGCTGATGGTGCTTATAGTTTGCAGGCCAGGTTAAATGTAAGCCTTCCGGGCTTATCAATCGAAGTAGCGAGGTTGTTAACCGATACGGCACATCAAACTTGTCCTTACTCTAAGGCTACTAAAGGCAATATTCCTGTCGAAATCAACTTAGTATAATATTTTAAACACGGAGGCAGAGATTTAAATCAGCCTCCGTTTTTTTATCAGAAAATGATCAATTTAACTTTAAATCCCGACGTTACTTTATGTTGTATGGCAGCATTATCGGTCGTAATGTTCGATATCTGCAATAAGCAAAGTAGCCTTCTTCTACCCGTAAATGCTAGTGAAACCCATAAACAACAGGATGTTCGCGAGGAGATCTGGCATATTCTGGAACAGCAGTTTCCATACTAGTTTACCTGTTTTCCAGCCAGTTTAAAAACGCGGTGGTCTTTTCTTTCCCAATCAGCAGTTTTTCAGGTGAAGGAATTACCAGTTTAACAAATAGTTTGCGATCGAAGTAATGCTCTACTTCTTTAATGGCACTAAAATTAACAATGTACTGGCGGTTGAGTCTGAAAAACTGCAAAGATGAAAGTTGTCCCTGTATGGTATCCAGCGATTGGTTCAGGGTATATTCTTCCTCTTTTAACGTCATAATGGTTGGCGAATCGTTGCGGATGTAAAAAAAGGCAATCTGCTCGGTAGGTACCGTAGTGTATTTGTTGTGCTTAAATACCAGAAAACTCTTTTTTCCTTCATTCGGACCAATCCTTTTCAACAATTCATCCATGTCCGGCAATTTATTTTGCTGAAAGAAATTCTGAAACTGATCTACCTTTTCAAAGGCCTTTTGCAGGTCTTCCTGCGAAAAGGGTTTGAGCAGGTAATCAATGCCATTGGCTTTAATGGCATCCATGGCATACTCGCCATAAGCTGTACAAAAAATTACCGGGCAACTGATTTTAACCGATTGAAAAATTTCGAACGAGAGCCCATCTGATAACTGGATATCCATAAAAATCAGATCTGGGTGCTCATTTTCGGTTAAATAGTGCACGGTATCGTCAATACTTTGCAGGTTGGCTACAACCTGAGCTTTCGGACGTATTTTATTAATGAGGCTTGATAAAGACTTTGCAGCCTTCAGCTCGTCTTCAATGATGATAATCTTCATGTATAAGGGGAAGTTTTATACTAAAATGAGTGTCTGTCTTATTAATGATAATCTCTTTATTAAGCAAATGGCTGTAACGCTGGTTGATGTTTTCAAGCCCTATACCGGTCGATGCCTCAGGTGTGCGCTTAGGCTGTATTTTGTTTTCCACCACAATAAAATTGCCTTCTGCATATAACTTAATATGCAGAGGTTTATACAGGGAAACTACGTTATGTTTAATGCAGTTTTCGATCAAAAGCTGGAGTGTAAAAGGTGGAATAAGCGATTGCTGGTAACTTTTATCGATATCAATCGTGAGATCAATGCCTTCCTCAAAACGAGCTTTCAGGAGGAACAGATAAGCGGTTAAAATATCGAGCTCCTCTGAGAGTTTTATCAGATCGTGCTTGCGGCTTTCAAGCGTAAATCGATAAAAATCGGATAGTTTGAGTATGAATTCTACGCTGTGTTTATCGCCGCTTTCGACCATATATTTCAGCGTATTGAGACTGTTAAACAGAAAATGCGGGTTAACCTGTTGCTTCAGTAGTTCATATTGGGCACCCAGGTTATCTGCTTTGGTCCGCTCGAGTTCGATACCCACCTGCTGGTTCTGGTAGTTCTGATAAAGCAGATTCAGGAACATGTAAAAGGTAATGTTTACCAGTATTCCTCTTACCTCAAACATCAGCATTACCGGACCAAAATGAATTGAACTGAGTAAAAACTGCTGTAAGCAGGAGAGTAAAAACATTAAGAGTATCCCGAAGAAAAGCCCTTTAATAAGTCGCATAACCGAAAAACCGCTGGCTATATCACGTGAGGTGTAGGCGGGCAGGGTGAACACGTTATAATACCAGATGACCACAGCAAAAAGAAAGGTTACAGCTGCATCGGCAAGCGCTTCATACAAGTTAAAGCGATGTTCGGCAATTTTGGGTATGGAGGTTAATACCCCCAGCAAAAAAGAACTCAGCCATATTACTTTATGCGGGATCTTAAATGTTTTCTTTTTCATGCAGCTTCAAATATACTATAAAGTTTGTCGTCTTGCCGAACTTGAAACACTGAAATAAATCTGATAACGATGGATCATCGTGACTTGATTTGGGGAGCAGATTTAGGATTTGTGTGCTGCCGGATGGTAACATCTGGCAGCATGAAATTAAAATTTATAGATAATCACCATTAAATTTTTATATTTCGAGCAAATTACCTTTACTAAAACGATTACCAACACTTCATAACGCTGCATGAATAAGGAAAAACTGTTCAACGAAATTAAAGATTTAAGCATTATCAATGCTTTTTCGAAACACGAACAGCTGGTGCAGGGAATCATCAACAGTTTAAACCATAAATACATTGCCAAAGGCGATATTCTGCCTTCGGTTAATGAAATGATGCGCGAAACGGGATACGCCAAAGAAACCATCGGTAAAGCCTACAAGGAGTTGATTAGCAGGGGAATTGTAGAGTCAAAAAACAGGAGGGGATATTTTGTAGCAACCGACGATACCGAACAGCACCTGAAAGTATGCCTGTTGATTTATGCCTTTGATACCTTTCAGGAAACCTTTTATCAGAATTTCCGAAATCACCTGGGTGAAAATATTCAGGTAGATGTTTATTTCCACCACAATAATTTCAGTGTTTTCGAATCCATCATTAACAGTAATAAAGGGCAGTACGGTTTGTATGTTATTGCCCCAATCGAAAGTAATGAGGCGAAAGAAGTGCTGGAGCAGCTGCCTAAGGAAAAATTACTGATCGTGGATCGCTATGTCGCACTAAAAGGCGACTATTCTTACATTGTACAGGAGTTTGAAAAAGCGTCGTACAATGCATTTTTACAGCTGGCACCCCGCATTAAAGAATTTGCCGAGTTTGTTTTCTTTTTTAAGCCCTCATCTGCCGAACCCAACGAAGTGCTGATCTCATTCAAGCGTTTCATTAAAGAATTTAACATTAACGGGGTAATTAAAAACCATTACGAATCAGGAAGTATCGAGCCTGATAAAGTGTATTTTACCATCCACAACCTCGAGCTTTGGGAAATGCTGAAAGATACCAAAGTAAAGGGGTTGAAGGTGGGTAAAGATCTGGGTATTCTTTCGCACAACGACGATAATGTGAAAGAAATTATTTTTGATGGCATTACCACCTTTTCGATTGATTTTGCAGAAATGGGCCGTTTGGCAGCCGAATTTGTGCTCAGCTTAACTCCGGTTAAGCACATTATGGAAAATAAACTAATCAGAAGAAACTCACTTTAGGAGCAAGGGCGTGGGAACGACAGCAATTATCAGCTTCATCTTATTTACGGTTCTGGCCGCAACCATCTCTTATTTTAAAACCCGCCATAGTCAGCGCTCAACCGTAACTGGTTTTTTCTTTGCCAACAGGAGCAATGGTTTTATTATCATTGGGGCATCGCTGTTTTTTAGCAATATCAGCGCCAACCAGTTTATCGGCGAAAATGAATCAGTATACATCAATAATATGTCGGTTATTGGGTGGGGGATATCATCTATCCTGGCTATGATTATTGTATCAGAATTTTTTATACCCGTTTATTTCAAAACAGGCATCCGTACCATTCCTGATTTTTTAGAGAAACGTTACGACCCGCAGACTAAAACACTGGTTTCGGTTGTTTTCCTGTTTAGCTATATTATTAATCTGTTGCCCTCGGTATTATATGGCGGGGCAGTGGCCTTCAGCAATCTCATTGATCTTTCGGGTTTCCATCTTTCATACTGGGAAAGTATCTGGGTATTTGTATGGATTATGGGTTTAATTGGTTCCGTTTATACCATTCTGGGGGGCTTTAAGGCCATCACCATTTCCGATACGGTGTTGAGTGCCGGCATGCTGATCTTAATTGTAGCCCTACCTTATTATGGTTTACGCTATCTTGGCCAGGGCGATTTCTTCGGCGGACTTGCTACTGTACTCTCCAATAAAAAAGAACACCTCAATGCCATTGGAAGCAGTAAGGATGCGGTTCCATTTTCTACTCTATTTACCGGGATGTTGATTATAAACCTTTACTACTGGGGAATGGAACAATACATTATCCAGCAGGTGCTGGCCGCCAGGAGTTTAGCAGACGGACAGAAAGGAATTGCCTTAACTTGTTTTGCCAAGCTGCTTTGTCCGTTACTGATTAATATCCCCGGTTTAATTGCAGTGCATCTTTACCCGGTTTTAACCAATACCAATCAGGTATTTCCATTGCTGATTAAAGATGTATTGCCACCACTTTTAATGGGATTATCTGCTTGTGTGCTTTTTGGCGCAGCCATTACCACTTTTAATGCAGGTTTAAACAGCTCCAGTACACTGTTCCTCCTGAATTTGTATAAGCCTTACATGGAAAAAAGGGGGAAAGCATTATCTGATAAAAGCCTGTTACGTACCGGCCGGTTGTTCCAGATTTCGGTTTCACTGTTTGCCATGGCATTTGCACCTTTTATTATTTTCTCCAGAAATGGTTTTTACGAATACCTGCAAAAAATCAGTGCCATTTTTAGTCTGCCCATTTTTACTGTCATTTTTATTGGTTTTATTACCAAAAAGATGCCACCTGTTGCGGCTAAAATCGGGATGCTGTTCTTTATTACCTGTTACATACTGAGTGAGTGGGTATTTTCAATTCATTTACATTATCTGCACACGCTGGCGATCATTTTTATCATTACGATTTTGCTGATGCTGGTCATTTCAAAATTATACCCCAACCAAAGCCCATATACCCTGGTGCTCGATAACCAAATTGAGATAATTCCCTGGCGCAACAGACACTATTATCATGTGGTTTTAATTACGCTGATGGCTTTGGTATTTTTTATATTCTCTTCTTACATGCTGGCCTAAAGTTTTACCAATGATCAATAAACTAATAACCAATTTTCAATAGTAAATAACCAAACGGATTTTTAGGGATATACTTTGATAATTACCTGTTGAGCAAATAAATTACACTCAGACCAGGCCCGGGGTGACAGGATATTGGCACAATAGGGAGTTAATTTGTTAGGAATCATTAACTATTTAACCGATAGACAGTCATCAAATTCCTAGCAGGTTTTAGGATGTGTAGGAATAAGCTATTGGTTGTACTGATAAATACTGACTATGTATTCCTGAATGAAACTATCAAAAATTTGGAATATAAAATATTTTGTTTATCATTGTAAACGGAAATAATAGGATAGTATAGGATAGGATAGTAAGTCGTTTATATTCCAGCATTAATAAGCCTCTGGCTTAATTATGATAAACAACATTTTAACTGCCTCTTATTCTTTCTTAACCCTGGATTTCCGCTAACCAAACCAACCAAAAAATATGAGAAAATTTACTATTTACTTCAAAGTGGGACAACACCTCCCAGCAATCGCCGAAATTCAAATGCCGACAGAGGCTAGTGGCCATTAAAAGCAATTCCCATCTACCTGTTTTTGATCTTATTTAATTTACTCATTAAAAGCTAATTAGCAAATGAAGCAATTATTGTTGTGCGGGTGCCTTTCGGTGCCTGGCAGATTAAAAAATGCATTGTTATTGACTGGGTCAATCTTTGTGTTTTTTCTGGTTCTTCTCCCTTTCGAAAGCTTAGCGCAAAGCGGAAAGAAAACCATTACCGGTAAGGTTACAGATACACTTGGTGTAGGGCTTCCTGGTGTTACAGTAGCGGTAGTTAATAAAGTAAATGTGGGTACGCAAACCGATAACAATGGCAAGTACGTACTCGATGTGGCTCCGGGCGAACAGTTGCGTTTTTCTTATGTAGGCTATCGCGAGCACCGCGTAATTGTGGGGTCAGCCAATGTAATTAACGTTAAACTGGCGGAAGAAAACCTGCTCTCGGAAGAGGTGGTAATTACCGCTCTCGGACAGAAACAGCGCAAGGAAGCGCTGGTAGGTTCCGTTACCACAGTGAAAGTGGGTAACCTTAAAATCCCTTCTAGCAATTTAACCAATGCGCTTTCCGGTCAGATAGCCGGCGTAGTTGGCTATCAGCGTAGCGGGCAGCCAGGGCAGGATAACTCGCAGTTTTTTATTCGCGGGGTTACTACTTTTGGTTATAAAAGAGATCCTTTGATTTTGATTGATAATGTGGAGCTTACCAGTTCAGATCTGGCGCGTCTTCAGGTTGATGATATCGAAAGCTTTTCGATATTAAAAGATGCCAGTGCAACAGCTTTGTATGGTGCAAGGGGAGCTAATGGCGTAATTCTGGTTGCTACTAAATCAGGTAAAGAAGGTAAGGCCAAAATCAGTTTCCGCTTGGAACAATCGGCCTCTCAATCCGTACAAAATTTAGAATTAGCCGATCCGATTACTTATATGAGGTTATTTAATGAGGCGGCCATTGGCCGGGGCATGGATCCGATGTTTACACCAAATCAGATCATCAATACACAGGCTACGGTAAATAAAAGTCCGGGATATAACGAATATGTTTATCCTGCTGTTGACTGGCTGGATATGCTCTTTAAAAAACGCACCAGTACACAACGGGCTAACTTGGGAATTAGCGGGGGGGGCGGTGTTGCCCGTTATTACATAGCTGGCTCGTATAATTTAGATAACGGGGTATTAAAGGAAGATTCCCGAAACAATAACGACAATAACATCAAGTTTCGCAATTATCAACTCCGTTCCAACATCAACATCGACCTAAGCAAAACAACTGAAATGGTGGTGCGCTTATCAGGTAATTTTAGTGAATATAACGGGCCCTTGGCTACAGATGGTGGTTTTTCTACTGATTTGTATAACATTGCCGTGCACACCAGTCCGGTTTCATTTCCTGCATTTTATCCTGCCGATGCCGCCAACCAAAATGCACAACATATTTTATTTGGTAACAGGGGCGGATCCGGTGTAAACAGTATCCTGGATAATAACCCTTATGCGGCTATGTTGCGCGGACATAAAAATTCTTCGGAATCGCGTATGTCGGCACAATTTGAAGTTAACCAGAAATTGGATTTCTTTACGGAAGGGCTTTCTTTCAAAACAATTTTCAGTACCAACCGATATTCTTATTTTGATTCGCAACGGGCTTATTCGCCGTTTTATTACAACATAGGTTCTTACGACAAACAGCGTAATACTTATGTGTTAAACTGGCTCAATTCGTCGGTAACCGGCGGAGCACCTAATATTGCACAGGAATATTTGTCTTACTATCCAGGAGGTACCAATATCAACACCTTTTTGTATGCGCAGGCATCATTAAATTATGATAAAGCATTTGGGAACCATAACGTTAGCGGAACTTTAATCGGTACTGCGCAGCAATCGGTTTACAGCAACGCCAGTTCGCTGCAAAACTCGCTTCCATACCGCAATTTAGGTTTGGCCGGACGTTTAACCTACTCGTACAAGAGCCGTTACTTTATCGAATCTAATTTTGGTTACAACGGATCTGAAAGATTTTCTGAAAATCACCGTTTCGGATTTTTCCCAACCATTGGTGCTGGCTGGGTGCTTTCTAACGAAAAATTCTGGACAGGAGCATTGGCCAATGTGGTTAACCGCTTAAAGTTAAGGGCCAGTTATGGTATTGTGGGTAATGATGCCATTGGTGCACAACGTTTTTTCTATATTTCTGACGTTAACCTAAACGGTGGCGGAAATTATGCACAGTTTGGATTTAATGGTGCGTCTAACCGCAGTGGGGTATTCATTAATAATTATGAAAATAAAGATGTTACCTGGGAAACTTCCCGGCAGACCAACTTAGCACTTGAGGCTACACTTTTTAAAGATTTAAGCCTTATTGCCGAGTTCTACAACAATTACCGCTACAACATTTATATGCCGCGTACCAACCTTCCTACTACATTAGGATTAGAATCGGGTATTGGTGCAAATGTTGGCGAGGCAAGGTCACGGGGAGTAGATTTATCACTCGATTATAAATTCCATGTAAATGATTTTTCTTTCGCCTTACGTTCTAATTTAACTTTTGCCAAAAATAAATACCTCAATTACGAAGAGCCGCAATGGGCAGAAGCATACCGTTATACAACCGGGCAACCTATTAACCGCAACTTTGGCTACATCGCCGAACGTTTGTTTGTAGATGATAAAGAAGTGCAAAATTCCCCGACGCAGATTTTCTCGCCAAATGGTAAACCGCCAAGAGCGGGTGATATTAAGTATCGCGATCTAAATAATGACGGCAGGATAGATGAGGCCGACAAAGCCTATATCGGCTTTCCGCAATCGCCTGAAGTGGTATATGGCTTTGGTTTCAGTTCTTCATACAAAGGATTCGATCTTTCGGCCTTTTTTACCGGACAAGACCGCATGACTTTCTTTATCGATCCGACTAAAGTAAGTCCGTTTGTGCCTAGTAATCAGCAATACATACTGGGTAATACTCAGCTGTTGAAAGATTTTGCAGATAACCATTGGTCGCCTGAAAACCAGAACCTGTATGCGCTTTATCCGCGATTGGCTGTTAACGCCGCTGATTTAGAAAACAACGCACAGACCAGTACCTGGTGGATGAGAAACGGACGCCTATTACGCTTAAAATCGGTTGAACTTGGTTACACGCTTCCTCAGCGCGTCTCAAATAAAATTAAGTTAAATTCCTGCCGCATTTATTTCAATGGCTTAAACCTGCTTACCTGGAGTCCCTTCAAATTATGGGATCCTGAGCAAGGTGGAAATGGGTTTGCCTATCCAATACAAAAGGTATTCAATGTTGGTCTTAACGTAACCTTATAATGAAAACGATAAAAAAATATTTCAAATACAGCTGCATCCTTTTAATGCTTTGCGCCTTTGCATCCTGTAAAAAATATCTGGATGTAACACCTGATGACATTGGCACATTAGATTATGCATTCAGGAACCGGAACGAGGCCGAGAACTACCTGTATTCTTGTTATGCCTATTTGCAGCGCATGAACGATGTGGCCACTAATCCTGGCTTTACTACTTCATCAGAACTGATTTATTCAAATACACTGGATAACTTTCAGGGTTTTAATCCCACAGGTTTTAACCTTTTGAGAGGAACACAAACAGCAGCCCGTCCGGGTTTAAACACCTGGGATGGACAGGAGGGTAGTTATAGCCTCTGGCGCTCAATCAGGATCTGTAACATTATGCTCGAAAACATTGATAAACCAATTGATTTAGGCGCAGCTGAAAAGAAACGATGGATTGCCGAAACCAAATTCTTAAAAGCTTATTATCACTACGTTTTATTTAAAATGTATGGACCAATACCTTTGATTAAAACCAATCTGGCTATCAACAGCTCAACAGATGAGGTAAGGGTAAAAAGAGTCCCTGTTGATGAAACAGTGGATTATATTGTATCACTTTTGGATGAAGCTGCGGCTGATCTTCCTGCAGTGATTAGCAACCAGTCTACAGAGTTGGGCCGGGTAACCAGTGTAATTGCCCTTTCTGTTAAGGCCGATGTTTTGGCAACTGCGGCAAGTCCGTTGTTTAATGGCAATCCAGATTATACAGGATTTAAAGATAAGGATGGGATAAGTCTTTTTCCGGCAGCATACGATGCGCAGAAATGGAAAAAGGCCGCTGATGCCGCTAAAATTGCCATTACAGCAGCTGAAACACAAGGCATTAAATTGTATACTTTCAGTGCGCCCTCTACGGTTGGAAAATTATCTGATTCGTTGAAAAAAACACTGGATGTGCAGAATGCAGTGGCAGAAAGATGGGAACTTAATCCGGAAATTATCTGGGCTTCCAATCCTGAATTTAACTACCAGGGTTTTGCCACCCCAAGGCTTACTGCAAAATCAGCAGTGAACAATTTTTCCAATCCTTCTACTTTTTCAGCACCGATTAGCACGCAGGAACTTTTTTATACTGCAAACGGAGTACCCATTACAGAAGATAAGACCTGGGATTACGCCGGAAGAAATACAATTAAAGCTGGGGATAATGCCAGCAGATATTACATTCAGCAAGGTTACGAAACCATTAAAGGCCACTTTGCCCGTGAAGCCCGTTTTTATGCCGATATAGCTTTTGATGGTGGAATCTGGTTTGGCAACGGTCGTAACTTTCAAGATAGCCCAAGTGCACCATTATATTATGTTTCAGCACGTGGAAGTGGCTTTGCGGCACCAAGCGATAATATCAGACTGAATATAACCGGTTACTGGCCTAAAAAACTGGTGAGTTACGCCTCTGTTTACGATGATGGTTTTCAGTCATCTCCGTTCCGTTTGCCTTTAATTCGTTTAGCTGGATTATATCTCTTATATGCTGAAGCTTTAAATGAGCTTAACGGCCCGGGTGCAGAGGTGTTTACTTATATTGATAAGGTGCGTCAAAGAGCTGGTTTACAGGGAGTACAAGCCTCATGGACAAACTTTTCAAAAAGTCCGACTAAATTTAATAACAAAGATGGTTTAAGGCAGATTATCCACCAGGAAAGAAGAATTGAATTGTGTTTTGAAGGCCAGAGCGGATGGGATTTAAGGAGATGGAAAGAATTGCAGGCCGTGCTAAGTAGTCCGATACAGGGCTGGAGCATCAATAATGCTGATGCGGTTAACTATTATCGTCCAACTACGCAGTTCATTCCAGTTTTTGGCTTAAAAGACTACCTGTGGCCCATCAGAAGCTCAGATTTGGTAGTGAATCCAAACCTTGTTCAAAATCCTTATTGGTAGTTTAAATTAAACAACATGAAAAATATTAAGAATATTTATCTGGTACTGATTGTTGCTGTTCTGACAAGCTTAGCAGCCTGTAAAAAAATGGACAGCTATAACGATCCTGCTTCTGCAGATATGACCAAGCCAGGAGTAGTGACCAACATTAAAGTGGATAATTTTAACGGCGGAGCTTATATCACCTATTCTTTGCCCAATTCTAAAAACCTGTTATACGTACTGGCGCAGTATAAAATAAATGGTGTAACTACCCGGGAAACTAAATCGAGTTATTATTCTGATTCGATTATGGTAGATGGTTTTGCTAAAAAACAGGGCTATGATGTTACTTTGTATGCAGTAAGCCGGGCAGAGGTTAAATCAGATCCGGTTGTGGTAAAGGTTAACCCTGATACGCCACCGTACTTGCTAGCTAAACCAAGCATCAATGCTGAACCAGATTTTGGCGGAATTAAAATTACGGGCACCAATCCGGCAAAAAGTAACCTGGGGGTTATTCTGCTTTCGGTGAACGACAATAACAGTTCTGATGTGATTGATCAGCATTATGGAAAAACAGATGTAATCAGTTATTCGGTAAGGGGCTATGCACCGGTAGCCAAAAAAATTGGTTATTATGTTACCGATAACTTTGGAAACATTTCTGATACCACCTACAAAACCATTACACCATTTTTTGAGACCCTGTTGGATAGGGGGAAATTCTTTCAATACAGACTACCATCTGACGGTGTTATTGCATATGGCTGGGATTTGCCTTACCTCTGGGACGGCAAAACCGATGGAAACTCTAATGGCTGGCACACTGCACCGGGTGGCGCAATGCCGGCAATTGCCACTTTTGGTTTAGGAGTGAGCGCTAAATTAAGTCGGTTCATCTTATGGGAAAGACCAGATGGAGGCGATAAATTTGCTTTTGGTCATGGAAATCCAAAGGTGTTCTCGATCTGGGGCTCTGATGTAGCTGCACCGCGTGATGCACAATTGCCTTTATCTGCACCCGAGGGTACGGTTATTGGCGACTGGATTAACATGGGCAATTACAATTATCCTAATCCGCCATCCGGTGCTGCCCCGGTAGCCCATACCACTGCAGATAATGATTTTGTAAAAGCAGGTGTAAGTTTCAACTTTCCGCTAACCAACCCGAAGGTACGTTATATTCGCTTATCAGTAAGCACAACATGGTCTAACGGTACATTTGCCCATGCCATGGAAATGGCCTTTTATGGCGATCCGAGATAGTTATTAATTAACCCAAGAAGATAAATTTTCAGATATGAAAAGTATATATAAAATAAACGCTTTGTTACTGCTGCTCGTAACTGTTATCATCAGCTGTACCAAAGATGATCTTGCTTTTAAAGAATTTTTAAAAGATGGCGAGATGGTTTATCCTGGTCGTGTAGCCAATATTATTACCAGGCCGGGCAACCTGAGGACAGCGCTTTGGTGGAATCCAAGTCCCGACCCAAGCGTAACCAAATATGTGGTATATTGGAATAACAATGGCGATTCTGTAGTAGTGAATTCAACTACACACAATCCGCTCGATACCGTTAAAGTAACCATTCCGAATCTGAAAGAATATACCTATACCTTTACGGTTTACTCTTACGATGCACAAGGACATAAATCCATTCCGATTGAGGCCAGAAATGTTAGGGTTTTTGGCCCGCTTTATCAATCTGGACTATTAAACCGGCCTTACAATGCTACCAATCCTTATGTGGTGAACAGCAATGGCTCAGTTCAGCTCAATTTTAATATGCCTGATACCATTAATGTAAATACGATTGTACGCTATACCAATACCCTGGGAGCCAGTACAGACAAGGTACTTTTGCCAAAAGATACCGCTCTTACCCTTGCCGATTATAAAGCAGGAACGGATATTTTGTATAAGTCGTCTTATATTCCTGGAAAAGGTTCATTAGACCTATTTACGGTATCTGATTTCTCAACATTCCCTAAAATTTTTACTTATGTACTTTGTGACCGGTCACTTTTTGCTGAAGTACGTTTACCAGGCGATGCCCCAACTTACGAATCGGGGACCAGCATTAGTAAGTTGTGGGATGGAAGTGTTGGCCCACAAGGTTATCCCAATATTTTTCATAGTGCTGGTAATAGCGGTATGCCACACGTAATAACTTTCGATTTAGGTAAGGTTTATACCAATTTATCAAGGATAGAAGAAACTGGGCGGGATTGCTGCAATAATCCAGATCGTTTCGAAGTATGGGGAACGGCCGATTTAACCAATGCAACCACAACCTTATCTGCGAGTAATAGTGGCTGGCCTGCTGAAGCTACCAGTAAAGGCTGGACACTTTTAAAAGACATCACCCGGTCTGATGATGGTAAAAATGCTTTTACATCCGAACTGGATAATGGAGGTAAACCGATTCGTTATATTCGCATCAGGATTAAGCATGTAACTACGGGGGATGGAAATTATAGCAACATGAGCGAAATCAGGTTCTGGAATAAACAGTAAGCTTTTTATCTGATTGAAATTCAGTGATGTCTACACAGATGTACACATATGAGCACGGATATTGAATCTGTGTAGGTGTATTGAAAAAATAGCTGGATTCAATTTATATATTGCAACAACACACAAATGAAACTATGTATTTAAAACATCTTACTGTTATTGCGTTTTTTTCGCTTTTTATCAGTAATCATGCCGTGGCCCAGCAAAAGCCGCTAAATCTTTGGTTTAATCAACCTGCCAAAATTTGGGAAGAAACATTGCCCCTTGGTAATGGTAGACTGGGTATGACTCCTGATGGTGGAATAGAAAAAGAGTTGATTGTACTGAATGACATTACGCTATGGAGTGGTAGCAAGCAAGATGCAAACAATTATGAAGCTTTTAAAAGCCTGCCAAAAATCAGGCAACTGATACTGGAAGGTAAAAACGATGAAGCACAGGAGCTGGTAAACCGGGATTTTGTTTGTAAAGGACCAGGTTCGGGCGGAGCAACCTGGGGTAAATACCAAACCTTAGGTAATTTGCACCTGGATTATGAGTACCCGGGGGGTAAAGTGCCAGAACCTGAGGTTTACAAAAGAACTTTATCATTGGATAAAGCGGTAGCTACAACCGAATTTACACTCAACGGCGTAAAATACAAAAGAGAATATTTCTGCAGCTTTAATAACGATGTTAATGTGATCCGGCTTTCAGCTAGTCAGCCTGGAAAGCTAAACTGTAAAATTTCCATCAGCAGGCCTGAAAAAGCAACACTGGCCAGTGAAGGTAACGAATTGCTTATGTTTGGTCAGCTGGATAACGGGACTGATGGTAAAGGCATGAAATATCTGAGCAGGGTAACTACCAGGGTTAATGGCGGGAAAGTAATGACCACGGGTAATATCATCCAGATAAAAAATGCCTCCGAAATATTGGTTTATGTTGCTGCGGAAACGAATTTTAAACATGCCGATTTTGAAACAAGAATCAAAAGTACTTTACTACAGGCCAAAAAGACAGTTTATGCTACTGAATTGGCCAAGCATAGTGCCAATTTCGGGAAGCTTTTTAACCGCTTAAAAATCAATTTAGGCGAAGGTGAAGCTGCCAGATTACCAACTGATGTAAGGCTCGAGCATTTTTACAAAGAGTATCAAAATGATGTGTCACTTTCAGCCCTGTTTTTTCAATTTAGCCGTTATTTAAGCATAAGCAGCACCAGGGTAGGGCTTTTGCCTCCCAATTTGCAGGGCTTGTGGGCCAATCAGATTAATACCCCCTGGAATGGTGATTACCACCTGGATGTGAATGTGCAAATGAATCATTTCGCTATAGAACAGGAGAACCTTTCAGAACTAAATCTGCCACTGGCAGAACTGGTCAGGAGTTTAACGGTACCAGGCGCAAAAACGGCGAAAGCTTATTACAATGCCAATGGCTGGATTGCTCATGTAATCACCAATGTATGGGGTTTTACCGAACCTGGCGAAAGTGCATCATGGGGCGCGTCAAATGCAGGTTCAGGCTGGTTATGCAGTAACCTTTGGGACCATTATGCCTTTAGTCAGGATTTAAATTACCTAAAAAGCATTTACCCGGTATTAAAAGGTTCTGCAGAATTTTATAAAAGTGCATTGGTTAAAGATCCCAAAACAGGCTGGTTGGTTACTTCACCTTCTGTTTCACCAGAAAATACTTTTTATTTATCCAACGGAAAAACAGCCAGTATTTCAATGGGGCCGACGATCGATAACCAGATTGTGCGCGAGCTTTTTAACCATGTTATTACAGCAGCCAGATTACTTAAAACCGATGCTGCATTCAGTGCTTCGCTACAGGAAAAACTAAAATCAATTCCTCCTGTTGCACTAATCAGTAAAGATGGCCGCATTCAGGAATGGCTGGAAGATTATAAGGAAACTGATCCGCAACACCGCCACATTTCGCATTTGTACGGGATTTATCCTGCCGGATTAATTACGCCGGTTACTACACCAACCCTGGCTGAAGCCGCAAAGAAAACCCTGGAAGTAAGAGGAGACGATGGTCCAAGCTGGTCAATTGCCTATAAGCAGTTGTTCTGGGCCCGTTTACTGGATGGAAACAGGGCTTTTAAGCTCTTAAGGGAAATTTTGAAACCCACCATGCGTACCGATATTAACTATGGTGCCGGCGGCGGGGTTTATCCTAACATGTTATCGGCAGGACCACCCTTCCAGATCGATGGTAACTTTGGTGCTGCTGCAGGTATTGCCGAAATGTTGATCCAAAGTCACGATGGTTTTATAGAATTACTACCTGCTATACCCGATGCCTGGAAAGTCTTTGGAGAGATTAAAGGTTTAAAAGCCCGTGGCAATTTTACGGTTGATATGAGCTGGAAGGATGGTAAAATTACCCATTACCGCATAGCCTCTCCAAAACCACAAAAGGTAAAACTTAAAATTAACGGTATCTTGAGCCAGATCACATCAACCAAACTTTAAAGCTGATATGGTTATTTGTAATTTATATAAATTCAGGTTTTTATTTCTGCTGTTGATATTGTTCTTTGCTTTTAAGTCAGTATCGGCAACAGTTATCCGCTATGGTAAAAACGGGAAACTAAACTATAACCTCCAAACAGGCACCTTCGACGTTTTTAATGGAAAGGTTTTGTTACTCGCCGGTGGATGCTCAGAAGCAGGTTATCAAAACAGCATCTTCAGTTCTAAAAACTACAAACAAATTACCTATACAAAAAGTGCAATAAAAGATGCTTTTGGCCAGGGAATTAAACATACATTTATATTGCAACAGGCAGGTATGCCCAACATGCAGCAAATCATTTATACTTATTCCATCCATGATTACTTTTTCATTTCAGTAAGCCTGGCAGGAAATAATATGGAAACCAACAATATGGTGCCTTTAAAGGGAGCCTTGGTTGATAACCAGCTGAAAAATGATGCTACCAGTTTATTCGTGCCTTTTGATAATGATACCTTTATCTCTTATCAGGCTTTGCCTTTAAAAGCCAATTTGAGCAATCCAAGCGCCGAGGTTACTGCCTTATACCAAAATGCATCCCGCAAGGGCTATGTGGTTGGTTCTATTGAACACAAAGACTGGAAAACAGGAATCCTGACTGCGATGGATAGTAATAAGCAAACAACTGTTGAGGCTATCTGCGGTTATACAAGCGAAAGCATTACCCGCGATAAAATCGCGCATGGCTATCTGAAAGGAAATGTTGTAAACTCAGCACGCATATTCTTCGGCAGTTTTAAAGATTGGCGTACAGGGATGGAAACCTATGCAAAAGTAAATCGTATTGCCGATCCACCGATTGTTTTTAAATGGGAGAAACCTACACCTGTTGGCTGGAACAGCTGGGGCGCGATGCAGGAGAAAATTACGCTCGAAAAGGCCAATCAGGTGAGCGATTTTTTTGCAGACAGTCTTAAAACTTTCAGGAAAGATGGGGTGGCTTATATCGACCTTGATTCTTACTGGGATAATCTGCTGAAAGGTGGTTTAACCGGAGATTATTCCAAACTAAAAGCCTTTGCCGATTATGCCAAATCAAAAGGCTTAAAACCCGGCATATATTGGGCACCTTTTGTTGATTGGGGTTTTGCAGGAGGCGGCAACCGTAAAGCCGAAGGAACCAATTATACTTTTAGCGAGATGTGGACGAAAGTTGGCACTGGCTATCACGATATTGACGGAGCCCGTGCTTTAGATCCTACCCATCCGGGCACACAGCAGCGGATAGCCACTGTAATTAATCAGTTTAAAGCATGTGGATTCGAAATGATTAAGATCGATTTTTTAGGGCATGCCGCAATTGAATCTGATCATTTTTACGATCCTAACATTAAAACCGGTATGCAGGCTTACCGGGTGGGCATGGAATTTTTGCTCCGGCAGCTCGATCATCAAATGCTGGTTTATGCGGCCATTTCTCCCAGTTTGGCCTCTGGCCGTTATGTGCACATGCGGCGCATTGCATGTGATGCCTTTAAATCGATACATGATACCGAATATACGTTAAATGGGGTAAGCAATGGCTGGTGGCAAACCTACCTTTACGATTATATAGATGCCGATCATGTGGTATTCTCAGCTCAAGCAGACGGGGAAAATACTGCACGGTTTTTATCTGCTATCGTTACAGGAACCTGTATTACAGGAGACGATTTTTCCCGCAACGGAAAATGGAAAAATACGGCCCAGAGATTATTAAACAACGCCGGAATTCTTAAAATTTTACAGGATGGCAAAGCATTCGTTCCCGTGGAAGGGAGCAAGGGTAAATCGGCTTCACCATTTTTTATTAAACAGGTTGGTCAGGTAAAATACCTTGCCATTTTCAATTATAGCGATGCTGAACAAAATTTTAAGCTTAAATTTTCACGCCTGGGATTAAAAGCTGGTGAAAAATACAATGCCAGGAACCTTATTAATCAAAAGGAAGCTTCTTTCCAAGACAACCAGTCACTGAAGCTGGCGGCAAAAGATGCGCTGATCTTCAAAATAACTTCCAAAAAATAAAAACCTATCTATAAAACATTAGCCTATATTATTTAAACCACAAATGAAAAAATCAGATCAATTTTCAAATTACTTTAAACGGGGAGCCCTGGCTTTTGCCTTTTGTTTGGGCTTTGGCAATTTAAAGGCCCAAACAATCATTCCCATCGAAACGGCAAATAATGCTTTGGTATTACAGGCCGGGTCAAATAAAGATGTAAACACCATTTTCTTTGGGAAAAAACTGGCCAATAAACAAGAGTATACACAGGTTGCCGGTCAGTATAAACAAACCTCAGATTATACCGGTCAGTTAAATTCTATTTATACCCCTTCGGGCTCACGCAACCTGGTTGAGCCTGCTATTACGGTTACCCATGCCGATGGCAATAATTCGCTGGATCTTAAATATGTCGATCATACTGTAACGGCAATTGATGATAATGTTAGCTTGCTTAAAATCAGGTTAAAAGATCCGGTTTATAATTTTGAAGTAACCTTGTTTTACAAGTCGTTTTATAAGCAGGATGTAATTGAGCAATGGACCGAAATTAAGCACAACGAAAAAGGAGCAGTGGTGTTGCACAAATACGCGTCTGCTAACCTGCATCTTAAATCGCCACATTTCTGGTTAAATCAATACCATGGCGATTGGGCCAAAGAAATGCAACCGGAGCAAAGCGAAATTACCCACGGCATTAAAACATTGGACAGCAAATTAGGAACAAGAGCCAACCTGTTTCAGCCATCCGTTTTTATGATTTCTTTAGATAAACCTGCAGAAGAAAACGAAGGTAATGTTTTGTATGGTGCTTTAGAGTGGAGTGGTAATTTCAAAATTGATCTCGAGCTGGACTATCAGGATAACCTCCGCATTATTGCGGGAATGAACAATTATGCATCACCTTACAGCTTAAAACCGGGAGAAGTTTTTGCAACACCTGCATTTTTGTACACCTTTTCTGATCAGGGAAAAGGTGCAGCCAGCAGAAAATTGCAAAACTGGGCACGTAATTATAAAATATTGGACGGAAAAGGAGATCGGTTAACCCTTTTAAACAATTGGGAGGCTACTTATTTTGATTTTAATGAGCAAAAATTGGCCGAACTACTAAAAGATACCAAAAAACTGGGAGTCGATTTCTTTCTCCTGGATGATGGCTGGTTCGGAAACAAATATCCCCGCAACAGCGATACCGCCGCATTAGGCGATTGGCAGGAAAACAAGCAAAAACTCCCTAACGGTATCAGTTCCTTAATTAAGGAAGCCGACCAGGCAGGAACCCGCTTCGGGATTTGGATTGAGCCCGAAATGATTAGTCCGAAAAGTGAATTGTACGAAAAACACCCTGACTGGGTAGTAAAACAGCCCAACCGCCCTGAATACTATTTCAGGAACCAGTTAGAACTCGATTTGTCGAACCCTAAAGTGCAGGATTTTGTTTTTGGCGTGGTTGATGATCTCATGACCAAAAATCCGAAACTGGCTTACATTAAATGGGACTGTAATGCCGTTATTTACAATGCTTATTCGGCACACTTAAAAAATCAAGGACATTTTTATATCGATTATGTGAAAGGGTTGTATAGTGTATTGCAGCGTATCAGGGCTAAATATCCAACTGTACCGATGATGTTATGCTCTGGCGGTGGCGGTAGGGTAGATTATGGCGCACTACAGTATTTTACCGAATTCTGGCCCAGTGATAATACCGATCCTTTAGAACGGATTTTTATGCAATGGGAATATTCTTATTTTTATCCGGCCATCAGCAGTTCTAACCATGTAACCGATTGGGGTAAACAACCGATAAAATTCCGCACAGATGTGGCCATGATGGGGAAACTGGGTTTTGATATTGTAGTGAGTAAGTTGCCGCATGAAGAACTTCAGTTCTGTCAGGAAGCCATTAAAAATTACAACGAAGTTAAACCGATTATCTGGCATGGCGATCAATATCGCTTGGCAAACCCACGTTCCGGTAGCGTGGCCTCTATGTTGTATGTAAATGAACAAAAAACGCAAGGCGTAATTTTTAACTACCTGGTGAATTACCGCTATGAAGAAGGAAGCAAATATCCAATTAAACTGAATGGGCTGGATGCCGCTAAAAAATACCAGATTAAAGAAATTAATCTTTTTCCGGGTACAAAATCTACCATAAATAGCACCAAAACCTATACCGGAGATTTTCTGATGAAAGTAGGTTTCAATCCGGATTTGAATGACGGAAGAACCAGTGTGGTGTTAAAACTGGAAGAAGCGAAATAGCAATAGCATTGATGAATTCGTTTTAGGCCCGGCAAGAATTGTCGGGCTTTTTTATTTATCACACAGTATGCTCAACCTGGTGTTATTTCATGCTGATCCGATAGCTATCGGATTTATTTCAACAACTGCCACCATATTCCGGATTCCTAATAGTAAGAACTGTTCAGGTTGATATTTGCTTTCTCAGCAGCCTCAATAATCGAATAATCAGAAAGAATCAAGGCTTCGCCTTTTTTAACACAAACATCATGTTCAAAATGTACAGACGGTTTCCCGTCAGCAGTGCGGATTGCCCAGCCATCTTTATCCAGGAAAACATCTTTAGTGCCCATGTTAATCATAGGTTCGATAGCCATTACCAGATTTTCTTTTAGCATGGTACCACTACCTTTACGGCCATAGTTGGCAACCTGAGGATCTTCGTGCATGCTCTGGCCAAGGCCATGCCCAACCAAATCCCTTACCACACCATAGCCTTGTTTCTCATTATAATTTTGAATGGCAAAACCGATATCGCCCAGGCGCTTGCCTACAACAGCTTCTTTTATACCTTCATACAATGATTCTTTGGTGGTTTTAACCAGTTTTAAAACTTCAGCCGTTGCTTCACCAATAACAAAAGTGTAAGCATGATCGCCATGCCAGCCATTTTTAATGGTACCTACATCTACCGAAATAATATCGCCATCGCGCAGCTCCTCTTTGCCCGGTAAACCATGTACTACTACATCATTAATTGAGGTAATGATGTGATAAGGAAAGCCATTATAGTTATAAAACGATGGGACGGCTCCATGATCTAATATAAACTCATTGGCCAGTTGGTCTATTTCGAGTGTTTTCATCCCGGCTTTTAAAACTTTAGCAACTTCTGTAAGGGTTTGACTCACCAATAAGGCACTGATCTGCATCAGTTCTACCTGTTCATTTGTTTTATATAAAATCATGTTGTGCAAAGGTAATAATATCATTTGGTCTTCCGAACCCTCAGGTTAAAAGTTTCCCCTTGTTGATACTGGATTAGTTTATCCATTAATTTTTGAGATTGAATCTAGCTTCTGAAAATATAAGAGGATGAATGTTGCTAAGTCCTGCTTGTCTAATTAAGTTGCTGGAATCCGTAAAATAATGCCGAATTGATGGTTTTTCTACCTTTTTGTTTACAATTTTCATCTTTTTTATGCTAATAATATTTCAGTTTTGATTTAACCAAATTAGAACTAGACCTAACCAATATTATTAGACAAAATAAGTGTGGACGGATCAGATAAGGGTGTTTTATGGCATCCGGCTTTGAAGGAATATTTAAGGTAGGGCTATGTCTGGCTTTTGTGCTGCTAAAAACAGATAACCTAAATAAAACTCAGAAACTATGAAAAAGACTTTAATGTTTTTCGCCCTGGTGCTGGCTTTTGTTGTAATTAAACCTACAGCTAGCCAAGCACAAACTCCTACGCAAGAGTACTATCACGAAATCACCAACGAGCTGGGTACCTTTAAAATCTGGTTATTCATCACTGAAAATGATGGTGTTGACCATGCTTATATTCTAGACCCCGAATTTAATACCTGGCCGGTAACCATTAACTGGAAAGTATATGCCGGTGGTTATGGTGTAAACAGCGCACACGTAACCGAATTCAAAGGTTCATTTGGCGCTTATAATATCGAGTGGGCAGGTCCTTTTGAACCGGATGAGAATTATCTACCCCTGATAACAACCCCTTAATAATATCCATTTATCGCCCTGTTTACATAATATCTAAACCCTGAAATCAATTAACCATGAAAAAAATAATTGTAATCCTTTTTCTTTTTCTAAGCTTTTTTGCAATCCATAGTCAGGTAAAAGCACAATGTGTTCAACCACCTGCACAGATTTTAACTACGGCTTACGATCAATCGCAGTATTATGTAACCGTTACCTTAAACCCAACAACAGGTGCGCAATCGGTGCTGATTGAAGACCCAAGCAATACAGCCAACAATGCTTATGTAACAATTGACAGTACTTATGGTGGTTGCACAATGGCTGCTTACGAAGTCTATGGTTCGTTTATCATATTCGATATTCCCAGTCAGAGCTATAAACAATACAGCGTGGCTTTAACTGCACAAACCGGATTTGATGGTTCCAATACCGAGCAGGGGATATATAACATAGGAGAGTATTTTCACTAAAATAATAATATAAAAAATAGATTAGTTTGAGTTAGTACCCAGCCTTACTGCCTGCTATGGTCAATGCAGGTAGTATAGGGCCTGGGGTGAGTAGTACATTTTAAATCAAAACCACATCATGAATTAAAACAACTAAATAATCCATAACCTAAACCACTTAAACAATGAAAAACACCAAACAAATTTGCCTGGCCCTGCTTTTAACTGCCTCTAGCGGCATTTTAATGAGCGGATGCAAAAAAGCACCTGTTGCAGAACCACAAACAACAACGCTGGCAAAACCAAACACATTGGCATTAGGCTCGGGAACCACCCCGCCAAGCTTTGTGACCAATACCAAAAATTTAAACATTGTAATGTTTGTGCCAACTGATAATCCGGCACTATCTGATTACAAAACCAGGTTAACCGACTTAATGGTTCATTTTCAGAATTGGTTTCATACCGAAATGCTAAGATATGGCTACGACAAGTACATGGGATTATCTAAAATCGATTCGACCGGATTAGTGAGGTTTATTGAAATCCCGGCCGCTGGTCCTCAAGCAGATTATCCTTATTCTTCGAGTGTATCGGCAACTAAAATCCTGAACGAAATAGCTGCTTACAAAGCTACGCATGCCTCAGAGTTTTCAAATTCAAGCCATACGCTGATTTTATTGCCCAACCGTACTGATGGTGGTGACCAGCCTTTTTATGGTTACGGCCGAAACTGTTTTGCAGTTGATAATGCAAATATGGCGGTAGATAAAATTCCAAATGCCAGTTCCAATTTATTGGGGGGCATGCTGCACGAATTGGGACACGGTTTAAATCTACCACACGATCATGCCAAATATGCCTCTGAACAACCCACTTTAGGTACTTCATTAATGGGATCGGGTAATGTAACTTTCAGCAAAGGCCAGCCAACCTTTTTAACTGAAGTAGATGCAGCTATTTTAAACCGCAACGAGATTTTTCAAAATCCACTGCCAACCGAAATACCTTACGAAAGCGCGACCACTACCATCAATGCCAATGCAAGTTTCAACAGTACTACGCAGGCATTTAACTTAAGCGGAAGTTTTACCAGCAATAAAGAGGTTACCGATATTTTGGTGTATATGGACCCGAACGTAAATAACGAAGGAACCGGGACAAATAAAGATTATAATGCTGTAACCTGGAGATTTGCGCCTGGAACCGGGAATACGATTGCCGGAAGTATTCCGCTCAGCGAACTTTACTACAAAACCAACGAACCTTATGAGTTAAAAGCCAAGCTCCTGCTCAAAAATGGAAATGTTATTACCCAAACCTACTCTTTCTCGTTTTTAAACGGCGTTCCGCAAATTGGAGCAAATGGTTCAGCTAAGTTCTGCCAGAATTCAAATTATGGCGGTTATGCCATATCCTTACCTGTTGGCCAATATACTACGGCCGATTTAATCAGTCGCGGTATTAGCAATAACGATGTCTCGTCGGTCAATCTGGGTTTAGGGGTGAAAGTAATTATGTATGATGGCGATAACTTTACCGGAAGCAGCATTGAGCTCACTTCTTCGAGTACTTATGTATCAACCTTTAACGATAAAGCCTCTTCAATTAAAGTAATTGCCTTGTAAACTAAACCGACATGAAAAAGATATATCCATTAAGCTTACTTAGCTTCGCCTTCTTACTGTCGGTTATGGCCTGCAAAAAGGCAACTACGGAGACAGATAGTCAAACATTTTCATTAAAGAATAAGGCTATGGCCAGTGGTCCGGTATCGGGCATGGTTGCGCCGGTAACACAAACCTATACCGAAAATGTAGGCAGTCAGGCTGTGGCAAACAGGTTAATCCAGTCTAACCACAATGAGATGTTGTCTACCGGTTACTATGTTGCGGCTAACGATTCTATTTACGTTACCGTTGCACAGGTAAGCGGTACCCGTTTACCTCAGCTGGTATTGGGTACACCTTTTAGAGATAACATCAGGCCGGTGCGTACTTATTACACACTACAGGTGGGCTTAAACAAAATTAAAGCCGATCAATATGGTGGAATGGCCTGGGTAAAATATGTAAGCAGTGCAACGCCCGCTGCTTCAGCCAGCCTGAGTTTTGGTAAAGGTTTTAAACCTGTGCCTTATTTTAAGAAAAATGTAACCAGCCATGCCGATTGGTTAACCATGCTTGATAGTTTGAGCAATGTGCCCGATGTCATCATCGAAACCGATCGTGCGCTTGTAGTTGCCCGCAGAGACGATGCCATTACCTACAAAACCGACGATCAGCAGCTGTTGAGCACTAAAATCGATCAGATTGTAGATGCTGAAGATGCTTTTAGTGGTATAGATGGCTCAACCACCTTACATACCAAAGGCCCGTATAAGTATCTCATTACTGTTAAAGATCCGGCAAATTCCGGCGATTACATGGCTGCGGGAATTGGGATTTTCTATATCCGTTCTTTAACCTACCGGATCTTGCAAAATGCCAATGTTGGCGGTGTTTTGGGCTGGGGCTTATGGCACGAAATTGGGCACATTCACCAGCAGGGCCCCTGGACCTGGACCGGTTTAACAGAAGTAACGGTTAACTTATATGCTATGGCTGCTGAACGCTATTTTGCGGTTACCCCATCCCGGATGAACCGTGATGGAAAATGGACTTCGGTAGATAACTATTTTGCCATTCCCCAGGCCAGCCGTAATTTTAATGGTACCATTTCCAATGCCAATGATACGCGTTTAGGCATGTTTTATCAGCTATGGCTGGCTTATGGCGATAGTTTTTATATTACGCTGCACAAACAAACCCGTACTGAAAATCCTTCATTAACAACTGATGCAGCTAAAATGCGTTATTTTATGCTGAAAGCCTGTAGCATTAGTGGCAAGGATTTAAGCGACTTTTTTAAGAAATGGGGGCTGCCTGTAACACAGTCTGTTTATGACGAAATAACAGCCCTGGGATTACCGGCGCCAACAACAGATTTGACTACATTAAGAGACTAAATTTTAATACCTTACATTCCGGAAGTATATTCTTCCGGAATGTAAAAAAGATACAAATGAAAAAAATATACCTGTTTACCGTACTGATTACCTGCCTGGCCTCAAAGCTATTTGCACAATCAACGCCCTTAGATCAGTTTAAAGCCGATAAATTTGGGATGTTCCTGCATTGGGGTCTGTATGCACAAACTGCTGGCGACTGGAAAAACCATGCGGTAAAAGGAGGTGAACATTTTATGCTGTACGAGCGTATTCCCGTAAATGAATATGCAACCATTGCCAACCAATTCAATCCAGTCAAATTCGATGCCGATGCCTGGGTTAAACAGGCTAAAGAAGCCGGAATGAAATATGTTGTTTTTACAGCGAAGCACCATGATGGATTTGCCATGTACAATTCGGCCAGCAGCGATTATAACATTGTAAAACGCAGCCCGTTTAAATGTGATCCAATTGCTGAATTAGCCAAAGCGTGTAAAAAATATCAGCTGATGCTCTGTTTGTATTACTCGCTGGGCAGAGACTGGCAAGATCCGGATGTGCCAACCAACTGGCCTGTAAAAGCCGGGAGGAGCAACACCTGGGATTTCCCAAACGAAGATGCTAAGGTATTTAACCGTTATTTTGAAAGAAAGGTTAAACCACAAATTACCGAATTGTTAAGCAATTACGGCCCCATTGGCGTGCTTTGGTTCGATACACCAGAATTGATCAGTAAACCCGAAAGTGCTGAACTGAAAGCGCTGGTTCATAAATTACAACCAAATTGTTTGGTTAATAACCGAATTGGGAATGGCTTGGGCGATTTTTCGATTTCAGAACAATCTTTAACGCCATCCTCGAAAAAAGCGTGGGAATCATGCTTAACAATCGGTAAAAACTGGGGTTATAACCGGCACGATAGTACCTGGAAATCGCCGGAAGTATTGATCCGCCACCTGGTAGAAGTGGTGGCTAACGGCGGAAACCTGTTGTTAAACATTGGCCCGCAAGGCGATGGTACATTTCCAGATTGGGCTACTGCACGATTAAAAGTAATAGGTGAGTGGATGAAAACCAATCAGGAAGCCATTTATGGTACACATCCCTGGCTAGTGGTTAAGGAAAGCAATACCAATACCAATGAAAGTACTAGCATTGAAGCCAGTAAAAGTGTAACTAAAGATGCTGTTTTTGATGGTACACCGCAATCTGTTACGCCTGATGTATACTATACGGCGAAAGATAAATTAATTTATGTATTGCTCAGGAGTTGGAAAACACCACAACTCGTATTGAAACAGATCAATAATCAAACCGCATCTGTAAAAGACATTAGCCTTTTGGGCAATAAAAAGAAAATTAAATGGGCCGTTACCAACCAGGAGTTGAAGCTGGATTTACCCGCTGATTTTAAAGATACAACCCATGTTCCGGTTTATGTATTAAAAATAACGACCAATTAATGAAATTACTTGCACTGGCTCTATCGTTATTTACTGCTGTTACATTTGCTCAGGCACCTGGTAATGTTATCCCCATGCCAGATAAATATGTTAAAGGCGAAGGTCTTTTTGTGTTAAACAATAACAGCACCATCAGCTACAATAATAATCAGTTGAAATTAATTGCATATTATTTCCAAAATGAGCTCTTGAGCCAAAAGGGGATTACCATACAGCAGCAACCTAAAAGAGCAAGCATTGCACTGGTGCTAAAGCCTGGTGCGAAAAATGTCGATTCGAGTGCTTATCAGCTGAGTGTAAAACCTAATCAGATTACCATTTCGGCCAGCCATCCGAATGGAGTTTTTTATGGGGTAATTTCATTGTTGCAAATGGCGGTGACCAGTAAAAACAATCAGCTTCGGGCTGCTGAAATTAGTGACGCCGCAGCTTATGGCTGGCGGGGCTTAATGCTTGATGAATCGCGCCACTTTTTTGGTAAACAAAAGGTGAAATCGATTTTAAACTGGATGGCTTTTTACAAACTAAACACCTTCCATTGGCATTTAACCGATGAGCCGGCCTGGCGTTTAGAAATTAAGAAATATCCCAATCTGGGACTTGTTGGAGGAATCGGCGATTATTTAAATCCTGGTTTACCAGCCCAGTTTTATACCCAGGCAGATATTAAAGAAATTGTGAACTATGCAGCCGAACGCTACATTAAGGTAATTCCAGAGATAGATATGCCCGGTCATGCCACTGCAGCCAACAAAGCTTATCCCGAATATTCTGGCGGCGGGTCAGCGGGCCATCCCGAATTTACTTTTAATCCTGGTTTAGAAAAAACATACAGTTACCTAACCGATATATTGAGAGAAACCAATGTGCTTTTCCCTGCCGGAATGATCAACCTGGGTGGAGATGAAGTAAGCTATGGAAACGAGAAGTGGAAAAGCAATGCTGATATTTTAAATCTGCGCGGGCAGCAAAACCTTAAAAACGAAACTGAAGTAGAGCAATATTTCATGAAACGTATGGCCGATTCACTTTACAGCCTCAATGCTAAAGCTATTTTTTGGGATGAAATGGTTGATGTAGACGTACCCAAGGAAAAAACAATTATTTTCTGGTGGAGGCACGATAAACCAGGTCAGCTGCGTACCGCATTAAATAAAGGGTATCAAACCGTATTGTGTCCGCGCTTGCCGCTTTATTTCGATTTTGTTCAGGATAGTACCCATCAGTATGGTCGCAAATGGAATAAATTGTACAACCCGATTGAGCAGGTGTATCAGTTCGATGCCAGCACTTTTGCCACAAATGCAAAAGAACAATCGCTTATTTTAGGTATTCAGGCCGATCTTTGGACAGAAACCGTGGATGGAGATTCCCGGTTGGATTATCTGCTTTTTCCGCGCATTGCTGCCTTAGCTGAAGCCGCCTGGACTAAAAACGCCCGTAAAGATTTTGCAGCATTTAGCAATAGTTTAAAGCCTCATTTAACGCTTTACAGTCAGGCGGGTTTGTATTACTACAATCCTTTAAAGCCCTTACAAAACCCCGAATTACCTGTAAAAAGGAAGAAACCTTTAAATTATAAAGATTAAACACACAAAAACATACATGAAGAATACGTTAAGATGCGCATTAATTGCTGTTGCAGCAGTGGCGGGTATAAGTCAGGCAAACGCACAGTGGACGGGACCAAAAAAGAAACGGGATACCCTGATTGAAGTGAAATATGGTTCACTTACACCACCTAACCGCACAGATGCTGATATGAAAGCTTTTCGCAGCTATGGTTTGGGGCAGTTTATCCACTGGGGAATTTATTCTATTGCCGGTAATGAATGGAATGGTGTAAGTGCACGGGGCGGGGCAGCCGCTTCAGAATGGATTCGCTCCTGGGGTGGCCCAACTGCGCCTAAAGACTGGACTAAAACTTACGATAATTTATACAAACAATTCAATCCGAAAAACTTTGATGCCAAACGTTGGGCTAAACAGGCAAAGGAAATGGGAGCGAAGTACGTCATTTTTACAACCAAACACCACGATGGTTTTGCACTTTGGCCAACCAAATATTCAGATTATAATGTTTCTGCCTCTCCTTATAAAAAAGATATTGTAAAGCAGATTGTAGATGCTTATACTGCCGAAGGCATTGATGTTTATCTGTATTTTTCGATTTTAGAATGGAACAATCCGAATTACATGGGCAAAGTTCCACAAACCGATGAAGAAAAGGCCAGATTTGATAAATTTCTTCAATATACCCGCAATCAGCTGTTGGAACTGGAGAGCAGCTACCCTAAAATTAAGGGCTTCTGGTTTGACGGTACCTGGGATAGTTCCTGGAAAAGCGCTTATCAGTTTACCTATAACTTAGAAAAAGAACTTCGCGAAAAACATCCTGGTTTAATTATTGGCTCTCGTTTCCGCAATGATGAACACGGATCGCGGCACTTCGATTCTAACGGGGTTATGCTGGGCGATTATGAGCAGGGCTGGGAACGTAAACTTCCGGCTGAATTCGAATGGTTAAACGGGAACGATTGGGATGCAGTAATGACTATTCCACCAAATGGCTGGGGTTATATGAAAGATTGGTCAGGCATTTATACCAAAACTACCGATGATCTGTTGGATATGCTGATGCATTCAGTATCGATGAACGGCAATTTCGTATTGAACTTTGGTCCCGATGGTAACGGGAATATGCACCCCGAAGAAGATAAAATTGCAACTGAAATAGGCCATTGGGTAAAGCAAAATGCTGAAGCCGTTTATGGTGTTCGCCACGCCGCTTTAACGCCTTCAAAACTGGGGTATTTTACACAGAAAGAAGATCAGCTGTATCTAACTGTTTTCAATAAGCCGGTTAATGGTATCGTGCGTATTGCCGTACCTAAAAATGCTACGCAGGTTCCGGGTAGTGCCGCACTGTTAGTTGGTGCAAAAAGCCTGACCTTAAAACAGTCTGATATTGGTCTTGACCTGGATAAAAATACTTATTATGATGTTGTACTTCCAAAAGATTTTCAACCCGGCCAGGCATTTGTAATCAAGATGAAACTGGTTGCACCAAAAGCTAAAACAACAAAATTAATGGATGCCAAAATGTAATTGGCCATCTTCTTTTGATATGCTCAGTGGAGCTGAACACTTAATTAATGTAATTCAAATGGAGACAAAGTGGTAATGTTTTTGGTTTATTAGGATATCCAAGACAATTATCTGATACTGAACATGTACGTAGGATTGGTGATCTAATGTACAGCAGTATAAACATTTTGATTAGTTAGTTAATAATTGCGTAGCGATGGATGTTGCTGCGCAATCTTTTTTTAAGCCTCTTTACCCTGGTTTGCAACGATTAAAACCAATAATGATTTGTATTTTTTTTAGTTGAATTAATATTTAATTAAAGCTCGAGCCTTCTTTTAACAATTTCGTAATCCTAACTAAGCAAACGGATAATAACAGCTTTTCATCTTTGTGCTATATTGCTGGAAGTAAAAACAATGACACTCCATTGGCTATTGTTTTGCCTGTAAATTGCCAAAAGAAGCTTCCAGGTGTAGAAAATTAAGCGAAATAATATGAGACTGATTTCCTGTGTCGCCTTATTAATGGTTATCCCGGCAGTAGCCTTACTGATTAAAGCCGAAGATTTAACAACCGGTAAACCGACCGGTGCAGATGCGCATCAGCCCAAAGATAATCGCAAGAATTTGAATGTAGCGCACTTATCGGCCACACAGGTTATGGTAAAAGATGATATGCATAAAGATGCATTATTCAAAACAGACTGCAGCTCAGGCTTTGATGGAAGCACCTATTTCAGCACTATTCCCTTATTTACTAAACCATAATTAAGCATGCTAATGCTGCAACTATATGAACAGAAGATCGTTATTAAAAAGTAGCTTACTGGCTGGATTTAGCCTGCCTTTAATTGGCCTGAATGATGTATTGGCCACACCCGTTGGCGGAAGCAAAAAGGCAAAAAATATCATCATGATGGTAAGTGATGGCATGAGTACAGGTACTCTAAATATGGCCGACTTATATGCCAATCGGGCTTTTGGTAGAAGCAGCAAGTGGTTAGGGCTTTACCGCGACAATAAAGCAGTAAGAGCTTTAATGGATACCGCTTCGGCCAGTTCGATGGTTACTGATTCTGCTGCTGCCAGTTCTTCCTGGGGTGGGGGCATGCGCGTAAAAAACGGCTCGCTGAATGTGGGCATTAATGGCGAAAAACCTCAGCCTATTTTGCAGAAATTTAAAGAAAATGGTAAAAAAGTTGGTTGTGTAACCACTGTGCCCATTACACATGCTACCCCTGCGGGGTTTTGTGTAAATATCGATAATCGTGGCGGACAGGATCTGATTGCAGAAATTTACCTGGGGCTGAAATTTGATGTAATGATGGGTGGTGGAAGCAAATACTTTGGAGAGAAAAGGCCTGGCGGAAACCTGCTGCCTAAATTTTTGACACAGGGTTATAAAGTAGTTGAGAGCAGGAGCGAAATGCTGACTTTAGGCAAATCGAAACCTGTTTTAGGACTTTTTGCCGAAGATGGATTACCCTATGAAATAGACCGCCGGCACGATGCTAAACTTCAAAAAGAAATACCAACTTTAGCAGAAATGACCACCAAGGCCATTGAATTGTTGAAAGATAACCCGCAGGGTTTTGCTTTGCAGGTTGAAGGCGGAAAAGTGGATTGGGCGGCACATTCCAATGATTTATGCGGGCTTATTTTCGACCAGCTGGCTTTTGATGAGGCAGTTGGAAAAGTGATTGAATTTGCTGAAAAAGACGGTGAAACATTGGTAATCATTACTACTGATCATGGTAATGCCAACCCGGGATTGTTTTATGCCGATGAAGCCAATAAAAAGTTTGATAACCTGCAAAAGTTTAAACATAGCAATACCTGGTTGCTGGGGCAGCTTGACCAATCGTTTAGCGAGCAAAAAATCATGGAGATGATTAAAGAGAATCAGGGGATTGAAATGAAAGCCGATGATGTGAAATCATTACTGAACCATTTTAAAGAAATTGTTCCGGGACAGTTGTACAACGAGTCTAATCTGCCGTTTTACGAGTATGGTAAAATTTTGAGCAAATATACCGATGTGCAGTGGGCAGGAATGAACCATACCGGTGATTATGTTGAACTGACTATGTTTGGTCCGGGATCTGAACAGTTAAAGCCTTTTGTTAAAAATTACGAACTACACAACCTTATGTTGAAGGCAGCGGAAATGCCGGAAAGTTTTCTGGTATCAGTAGGAAAGTAGTTTTATTGGGTGATTTGTTCATTAGTCACACCTATAACTAAGCTGTCATTTTGAGCAAAGCCACGAAATTTATTTTAGAACATTGGTCAAAAACAATTACTTCAGTTGATTGAATTCAGCTGAAGTAATTGTTTTATGAGATCTTGGTTGCCGGCTAATTATTTACTTTCCCACCAGTTAAGCGGAAATTTAATTTCATCAACGGAACTGGCAATCATATCAGGTTTAAAAGCATAATGTCCCAGTGTATCTTTGGTTGATATTCCCGAAAGTACCAGGATGGTTTTGTATCCCATTTGTACTCCACCTTGAATATCCGTTTCCATGGTATCGCCAATCACAGTAGTTTCGCTGGTTTCCAGTCCTAAAAATTTACGCGCCGAACGCATCATCACCGGACTGGGTTTGCCGGTAACAAAAGCTTTTCTTCCGGTAGCTTCTTCAATCATAGCCGTTGTTGCTGCAATGCCTAAATTATTCCAGCCTGGTTTTTTAGGTGATGGATCACGGTTGGTGGTAATAAATTTGGCGCCTGCCAGAATCATATCCACGGCGCGTTGTACCATTTCGAGTGTAAAATTTCTTCCTTCACCTAAAACTACAAACTCCGGGTCGGTATTTACCAGCGTAATGCCGTGATCGTGTAAACTGCTCAATAAACCACCTTCACCCAGGACATAAGCTGTACCTCCAGGGCTTTGGTCTGAAAGAAATTTCCCGGTAGCCATAGCGCTTGTATATACGTGACTTTCCTCAACCTTTATTCCCAAACCTTTCAGCTTGCGTACCACTTCGAGTGGGGTCCGCTGGCTGTTGTTGGTCATAAATGCAAAAGGAATATTTTCATCAATTAAATTTTTAATAAATTTATCTGCACCAAATATCAATTCTTCTCCACTGTAAATCACCCCATCCATATCTATCAATAATCCTTGTTTCATGTTTTTTGTCGATTTATCTGTTTAATGCAAACATAATATTTTCTTGTTCAATCCAGGTTAAGAGAATGTATTTGAAAGGCTTTATTTTCCAGTAAAATTTCCTGCAGCTACATCTTTTAGCGCATTTAATTTACTTAATAGGATTTTTGTAGCGAAAAGCTTTGTTAATACGTGTTTTTGCTAAACGAGATGATGAAAAATGCTTTCAAATTATGGCCTTTATTTCGCTGTTGCTGAGTGTTGTTGCAGAATAAATGACAATTTAGATATATAGAGGTGCCATTTTACGCCAGTAGTGAGGGCGGTGTGCATTGCTTTCCCAGGTGTGGAACTGGTTTGGGATGCCTTTTTCCCACAATAAGCTGCTTAAGTGTTGGTTGCCACTTAAAAACGGATCCGTTTCACCTACTGCAAGTATAATTTCTATATTTCTCGCTGCCGTTAACAAACGGTCATCATTAAGATTGGCAATATACTGCGCTGGCATATTAAAATAAACCTCATCATTATGGAAACCGCTAAGTAAATCCTTAAAATCGCCAATATTGTCGGTTAAGTCATATCTGCCGCTTATGCCAACAGCTTTTTTAAATAACCAGGGATATTTCATAGCCAGATTAATCGCGTGATAGGCTCCCATGCTACAGCCTGCAGTTTCTACATAACCACTGTTGTTTTGTTGTTCAATAAAGGGTAAGACTTCATCTAAAATGTACTTTTCGTACTGAAGATGGCGATCCATACGTAGCGATGGCAATACGCCGTCGTTATAAAAGCTCTCACCATCAATACTATCTAAGCAAAATACCTGGATTTCGCCATTTTCCAGCTGATGGCTTAAAGACCCTATAATCCCCCAGTTTTCATAATCATAAAACCTGGCCATCCGGGTGGGGAAAAAGATTACTGCCCTTCCGCTATGGCCAAAAACCAAAAGTTCCATATCTCTTTGTAAGTTATGGCTGAGCCATTTATGGTATTCCCTTTTCATTGATTTAAATCTTCGAGGGAAAAATAGGGCTTCGATATTATCAGGATATTAATTAATGGTAATGATTAACCTAATTTTTCTCTAACTGTTTGTGCCCACAGGCGATAGCCCGCTTCGCTGAGGTGGAGGCCGTCGTGATCATAAAATGAAGGATTGGGATGACCCTCTTTAGTGAGCATCTTTTTAAAAACATCAATAAATTTCCAGTTTCCGTTATGTTTAATAATCTCACTTTCAATCAGATTATTGGTGTACCTGAACTGATCAGCCATATGCCAGCGGGTTAAGCTGGGTTTTAGTGATATAAAGTAACATGGGAGATTATTAAACCGCATATTCGTTTTTACCATCAGCTGCTGAAAAAATATTAATATCTCTTCTGGGTGCCTGCCATCGCCTAAGTCGTTATCACCGGCATATACCACAATTGCCTTTGGACGATAACTGGTCATTATCCTTTCAAAAAACCACACACAGGCTGCTAAAGTAGAGCCACCAAAACCCAGATTGGTTACCTTACTGGTAGGAAAATCATCTTCAAGGCTATGCCATAAACGTATGGATGAACTGCCATAGAATACAATACCAGGATGTTCCCGGTCTAGCCAATGCGTTTTTTCTAATTGCTTAACCTCTTCTTCGTACCAGTACATATCGCTAAAGATAAAAAGATATGTATTCGGAAGAACTGCTGAATAGGTTAAATTTATGTAAACTGATTATTCGTTTACTGTTTAATGGGGTATATATCCCACCCAAAGCTTAAATTTTGTGCAAGACCAAACCCAGTTTGGTTACTGAAAATTGATTATTCAAATTAATGATTATCAGTTAAATGGCACTAAAATTTAAGCCCAATCTATATTGCCTGGGGATATTTACTTAAAAAATACAGACTACTCGCTGTAGTTTCTCCTGTTTGCATATATGTGGTACCAGATATATAGTAACCAGATCAATATTACGGTGCTATAAACCAATTCGGGATCAAAAGTAGCATCCGTAGTTAATAAAGCAATAGAAGAGATCAGGGCAGTCAGGAAAATATAAATGATATTTTTCATAACGTACTGATTTAATGAATTTTGTATCGTAAATTTAATAAAAAATCTTCAATTAAACAACTAATAATTTTTTTTACTTGCATTTTGATGACTTTTGGTGGTTTTTTAGTAAAATATGGAGCGCAAATAAGTTGTTTTGGTATTTGATGGTGGGTTTAATTGTGTTGTTTGTGTGATTTTTAAGTTAATTTTTTGATTTAGTTGTTCTGGTAAGATACATCCTTGTTGTTTGCCTTTCTTTTTTAGTAAATTATAGTTTTTTTTATTTTGTGTGCCTTTTTATTTGAGTATTCGCAATCGATTGATCTGGAACCGGGCAGGAATCAATAATTTCTGACTTTTTTTATGAGAATGATTATAATTAATGCTGTTTAGCGTGAGTAATTCAAAGAAATGTTAATTATCACAAAATTTTGGCAAGAGTTAATTTGTATTTTTTGTAAGTTTACCCGACACTAACCAAAAAAAACAATAACAAACACACACAATGATCAAATTTTCTTTAAGTTTAATTTACGTATCAATTATCTTCCTGGGTTTTAAAAACCTTTTTAGCGAACCCGGGAAGCCACGTTTAGCGCCTCCTGGATTAACCATTACTAATTTTGCAGGTCCCGAAATTACGCCCAGCCCGGCATGTTTGGCCGTTGCACCAACCGGCGAAGTATTTGTTGGGGTAGATATGATTGGCTCTCTGGGTAAAGATGCTGGAAAAGGCCGTATCCTTAAACTCGTTGATAAAAACAACGATGGTAAAATGGATGGCCATACCGATTTTGCCGATGTGGATAATCCGCGCGGTATAATTGTACAGGGCGACCAGGTATTTGTGTTGCATACCACTTTCTCTAAAGAAAGCGGTAAAGCTACTGGTATGAATTTAGTCGTTTTTGAAGACAAAGACGGCGATGGTAAAGCCGATGGACCTGAAAAACCATTGATCGAGCACATCAGTAATGAAAAATACATCCGTGAACGTGGTACTGACCATGCTACCAATGGCATTAGAATGGGGATTGATGGCTGGATTTATATTTCAGTAGGCGATTTTGGTTTTCATGATGCAATAGACCGCTCGGGTAAAAAAATGACTATGCTTGGTGGTGGTATTGTACGTGTACGACCTGATGGAACTGAAATGGAAGTATTTACACATGGTACGCGTAACGTATACGATGTAGCTATCGATCCTTATATGAACGTATTTACCCGCGAAAATACCAATGATGGTGGCGGATGGAACGTGCGTTTTTCGCACCATATTCAGTCAGGCGAGTATGGCTACCCGGTTTTATTCCAGAATTTTACTGATGAAATTATTCCTGCGCTTGCCGATTTAGGTGGTGGTTCAGGAACAGGTGCATTATTTATGAATGAACCAAACTGGCCGGCACAATACAACAACGTGCCTATGATGGCCGATTGGGGAAGAAGTATGTTGTACATCCACAGGGTTACCGCTGATGGACCAACTTTTACCCAAAAAGACGAAGAGTTTATTAAACTTCCTCAAATTACCGATCTGGATGTGGATGGATCGGGAAGACTTTACCTTTCGGCATGGGATGGGGCAGGTTATTCAGGTAGTCCGGATAAAGGTTATATTGTTCGTGCTGTACCAACCGATTGGACTTATAAAGCCTTCCCGGATGTAAAAAAGCTATCGGTAAAAAAACTAACAGACTTACTTAAATCAAACAGTTCGGTAGGCCGTCTTGCAGCTTCGCAGGAATTGGTTACCCGCAATACCAAACAAGCTACTGAGGTTGCATTAAAAACTGCTTCCGATCAGGCATTACCACTTGATGTTCGGGTTGCCGGCATATACACTTATGCACAATTGGCCAAAGAAAACGGCACGGCTGCATTGATCGAATTAACGAAAGATAATGCAGTAAAAGAATTTGCTTTAAAAGCATTAACAGACCGTAAAATTTATCTGGCTAATGTGCCAATTGAGCCATTTTTACAAGGACTTCAGGATGCTTCTCCGCGTGTACATGCTGTTTCAATCATTGGCTTAAACCGTTTGGGTAAAGTAGATGAAGCAGCAAAAGCGCTTTTAGCTACAAAAGTACCAGCGTCGTTTACTGCACCTGTAAAAGGGGTGGAAGGGCCTCATGCTACACCCAATTCAGCTATCATTTTACCTCACTTAGCAGTTAGGGCTTTGGTATCCTTACAAGCCACAGATGCTATGGTAGCTGCCATTAAGACTGAAAATGCTGACCTGGCTTTATGGGCATTACGCTATATGCACAATGCCAAAGCAGTAAATGGATTAATCGATAATTACAAAACAGCTAAAGACGAAAAACTTAAAAAACAGATCTTAATTACTTTGGCACGTTTATATAAAGAAGAAATTGCTTACGATGCCAGCTGGTGGTGGGGAACACGTCCGGATTCTCATGGCCCGTATTTTAAGGCCGTTACCTGGTCAGAATCACCTGTAATTGAGAAATTCTTAAAAGAAGAAGCGCTTAAACAGGGGGCAAAAGAAAAACAGTTTTTCGTTGATTTAAATGCACGTCACCGCATGGATATTGCTGAATTTGCCGAGGAAGAAAAAGTTGCAGCAGTTGAGGAACCTAAAATTGATTTGGAAAAGATCAAAAATCAAAAAGGACAGGTAGGTAAATCATCAATTGAAGATGTATTGCTTGCCATTAATAAATTACAAGGTAACCCGGTTAAAGGGAGAACCATTTTTAACAACCAGGGCTGTATTGCATGTCACAGTTTAAATAAAACTGATAAAATGAAAGGTCCTTTTATGGGGCAAATTGGTTCAATTATGAATCGTGAGCAAATTGCTGAGTCGATTTTAAAACCAAATGCTTCTATTTCACAAGGATTTGCTTCGGTAATGATTACTGCAAAAGGAGATAAAACGTATATGGGCTTCGTCACCGAAGAAACAGCTGCCAAAGTTGTATTACGTAATATTGCAGGAGAAGTTTTTACCATAAAAGCTGGTGATATCCTTTCACGTAAAGAGCTTGAAACCTCGATGATGCCAGAAGGCCTGGCCAATTCGTTATCTTATGAAGAACTGGCTTCGCTGGTTACCTTCCTTTCTGAGCAGAAAAAATAAACCCTCCGAATGAAGAAACGATCATTCAAAATAGGTTTTTGCTTTGTAGCCTTGTTCTGTTATTGGAACATGGCTACAGGGCAAACCTATGATATCGATTCTACGTTTAAAATCCCCGATCATCCCCGGCTACTCATCTCAGCCGAACTGGAAAAACAAATTGCACAGGAAATTAGTCGCGATGCTGGTTTAATGAAAATCCATCAGGCGGTAATTACCGGAGCAGATAAAATGCTTGACCTGCCAGGACTAAAACGGATTATGACTGGCAAAAGACTACTCGATGTATCGCGGGAAGCACTTAAAATAATTTATTATCAGGCTTATGCCTACCGTTTAACCCGCGATAAAAAATACCTGCAAAGCGCAACGCAGCAAATGCTTGCAGTTTCAACATTTACAGATTGGAATCCAACACATTTTCTTGATGTTGGAGAAATGACAATGGCTATGGCCATTGGTTATGATTGGCTGTATTATGATTTGGATCCGGAAACACGACGCACAATTGCACAAGCCATTCTGGAAAAGGGTATAAGACCATCAATGGATCAACGGTATAATAACTGGCTCAATGTTACCAATAACTGGAACCAGGTCTGCAATTCTGGGATCACTTTTGGTGCAATTGCTACTTTCGATAAGCATCCGGCGCTTTCTGCCCGGTTGGTAAACCGTGCTATAAAAAGTATAGTATTGCCCATGAAACAATATGCGCCCGATGGGGCCTATCCTGAGGGTTATGCTTACTGGGAATATGGCACCTCTTTTAATGTAATGCTAATTAGTGCATTGGAAAGGGTATTTAAACAGGATTTTGGCTTAAGTAAGGCCCCTGGTTTTCTGCAAACGGCGACTTACATGGCCAATATGACCGGGCCTTCAGGTAAGCCTTTCAATTATTCGGATAGCAGGGCTGTAGCAGAGTTCAATCCCGCACTTTTTTGGTTTGCTTCAAGGTTAAAATCTCCTTCATTGCTTTGGGTAAGCAAAGCGCAACTCCGTAGTCCGAAACTATTAAACAACCGTTTACTGCCATCGGCTATTTTATGGGCTAAAGCGATCCACTTAAAAGATGTTCAGGCACCTCAATCTAGATTTTGGGTGGGGAATGGGCCTACTCCGGTAGCTTTAATGCGAAGCTCCTGGAACGATTCTTTAGCCACATTCGTTGGCTTTAAAGGAGGTTCTCCGGCCACCAGTCATGCCCATATGGATGTGGGTTCCTTTGTGATGGAATCCCAAGGCATACGATGGGCCATGGATTTGGGGATGCAGGAGTATGAGTCTTTAGAATCAAAGGGCATTGATTTATGGAACAGCAAACAGGATGCTCAACGCTGGAAAATATTCCGTTACAATAACCTTGCACATAATACGCTTTCGGTTGATAGTGCTTTTCAGCTGGTAAACGGAAAAGGAGTATTTCTAAGCAATTCCGGTCAAAGTAATTTTATGAACGCTGTCGTTGATATGCACACGCTCTATACCAATAAATTTAAAAAAGCAGAAAGAGGTGTCGCTCTGATTGATAAAAAGGTAGTGCTGATCCGCGATGAAGTTGAAACAAGCGAAAAGAAGGTAACTTTACGTTGGTCAATGGTTACACCTGCAAAAGTAAAGGTTTTAAATGCACATACCTTTGAATTAACCAGCGAGGGCAAAAAATGCTATTTGCATATCCAAAGTGAAGGAGAAATTAATATGAAACAGTGGTCTACGGTTCCGGTTACCAATTATGACGCTGCAAATCCAGGAACTACTATTGTGGGTTTTACGGTCGAATTACCAGCCAATAGCAGCAGAGCGATCTCTGTTTTTTTAACTCCTGAAAAACTTAAGGCTATAAAAATCAAAAGTATTTCATTGGCCAAATGGCCAAAAGCTGAAGATCAGCGGTCCCATTAAGTTATCTGAAATCAAAACACTTTATTCAAGTTCGTTTTGACAGGCCTTTATTTGTTATATTGTTATTAGCACGCAATTTTTATCATAATAATTGCGCTTTAAGTTTTTGTTTAAAAAAACAAAACTTACATTTAACGATTAAATCTATATAATTAATCAACAAAACAAATTTTAGTGGGCAGACAATAATGATGGAGGACCATTTTTTTGAACATATTTTTAAAAATCCTCTCAAGCAGCCAAATATTCCACCAAACGAAGTCATATCGAATTGGGCAGAAAAGCTGATTAAGGTCATTTTTCCGGAAAATGCGGGACAGGAGTTTCCAGATGTTTCAGCGCTGAAGCAGTATGTATCAGGGCTTGAGCTCGAACTCTTTATGATCATCTCGGCCAGTTGCAAACTGAAAAACAGCGAATGCAAAAATGTAGCGGGTGAGTTTTTTGCCCAACTACCTGAGTTATACCGTATACTCAATACCGATATATCGGCAATTTATGAAGGCGATCCTGCTGCACAGAGCAGATTTGAGGTGGTCAGGACTTACCCTGGTTTTTATGCCATCTGCTTTTACCGTATTGCACATCTTTTATATAATTTTGATATTCCGCTTATTCCGCGCATACTGACAGAGCATGCACATTCAAAAACAGGCATCGATATCCATCCTGCCGCTAGTATTGGTGAATATTTTTACATTGACCATGGAACAGGTATTGTAATTGGCGAAACCAGTATCATAGGGCGCTATGTAAAATTTTATCAGGGTGTTACACTTGGCGCTTTGAGTGTTAAAAAGGTACTGGCTGGGAGCAAAAGACACCCAACAGTTGAAGATCGTGTAGTTATTTATTCCGGTGCAACCATTTTGGGCGGAGATACCGTTATCGGACACGACAGTATAATAGGCGGAAATGTGTGGCTCACCGATAGCATTGCACCATTTTCTACGGCTTATCATTCGCCCGTAATTACCATCAGAAACCATAAAGAAACAAGTTAAAATAGAATATATGGCAGGAATAATCGATCTTATCGGTAACACACCGATGGCCGAACTCCAAAAACTCAACATTAACCCCGCAGTAAGGGTATTTGCTAAATTGGAAGGTAATAATCCCGGTGGAAGTGTAAAAGACAGGGCCTCTTTGAATATGATCAGAAGTGCAATAGAACGTGGCCAGGTGACTCCAGAAACCAAGCTTGTAGAGGCAACCAGCGGGAATACAGGCATTGCACTGGCTATGATTGCGAGCTTATATGGTTTAGAAATAGAATTGGTGATGCCGGCTAATTCTACGCGTGAGCGTAAAGTTACCATGGAAGCATTTGGCGCCAAAGTAACGCTGCTGGAGAGTATTGAAGAGTGCCGCGATTACGCAGAAGCAAAAGGCGTTACCCCGGGACATTTCTTATTAAACCAGTTTGCAAATCCGGATAATTACCTGGCACATTATAAAACTACAGGTCCTGAAATTTGGCGCGATACAGAAGGTCAGATTACCCATTTTGTAAGCTCAATGGGTACTACAGGTACGATTATGGGCTGCTCAAGGTATTTTAAAGAAAAAAACAGTAATATTCAGATTGTGGGTTGTCAGCCGACTGAAGGGGCATCTATTCCAGGTATCAGAAGATGGCCGGAAGAATATCTGCCTAAAATATTTGAGCCCAAAAGAGTAGACCGTGTAATCGATATTGCGCAGGACGAAGCTACGGAAATGTCGCGCAGAATGGCTAAAGAAGAAGGGCTTTTTGCAGGTATGAGCTCAGGTGGTGCCTGTGTCGCTGCATTAAAACTCGCCTCAGAGCTCGAATCGGGAACAATTGTATTTATTGCATGTGATAGGGGAGACCGTTATTTAAGCAGTGACTTGTTTGGATAATGAGCTTATTTGATATTTAAAGTTGGCCAGGGTTAAAGTATTTCAATCCTGGCCAACTTTTTTGGTAAGTAGCATTTTGACCCGGTTTACGATAGCCATCATTTCAAAAGGTTTTTCGATATAATCATCCCAATACGCAGTAAAATGAGGATTGTTGATAAACTCCAGGTGTGATGACATTAACAGGATGGGGATATGTGCATGAGCAGATAGTTTTAATTCAGTACAGATAGAACGCCCATCAGCTAACCCCAGCAAAGCATCAATTAAAATAATATCAGGTTGAAAAGACAATACCTGTGCATGTAAATTTTGTAATGCTGAAAGTGCCAATACCTCATAGCCTTCAAACTCGAAAATCATTTTAATTGCATCAAGTGTTGCGGGGTAGTTTTCAAAGATGATGATTTTAGGCATGTTATGGGTATTTTTAGGGATATCGCAGATTACCTGTCTTTCGTTTTTCTATCAGGAGATCAATTAATTTAGAGTCAGACCGGGTTAAGCTATCGAGTGAACTGCGCAGGCTTTGATTTACCAGGCTCAAATTGGTAAACATAAGTCTTAGTTTTTCATTTTCATCTCTTAATTCCATCAATTCGTTGGCAATAATTCCAAAATCCCTTATCCAGCTATCGAAACAATCTTTATCTATTGCAAGTTCCGAATAGATGAGTTCTGGTTCTTTTCCATTATAAAATTCTTTTATGCTTTCAATAATTTTGGTAGGCGTGGCACTTAGTTTCATAGTTTGATTTACTTGCTGGCATCTAGAAGGCTGGACCGTCCCCTGTCCAGACCTCCCAAAGCACAGCATCTGTTTAAAATCTTTATTAAGGCAGACAGGGGACAAAGAACGATTGCATTTAAAGGTTATCAAAATTATTCTCTACTCACTCCTACGCGGATTTTTTAATGTGCTGTTTTTCAGTTACATAAAAAAATATTTTAAATGCTTTCATCTGTCTGTATTGTTTTTGGATTGATTAGCGTTATTAAATAAACCATGCCGATAGTCGTGTAACAAATCATCCCGGATAAGACCGTTGCTACCGACATGGTTAAAATCGGGTACTTCAAGACATAAACATGAGTCTGTTTGGTCATAAACGGCATCGCACCGCCAGTACTCCATATGAATTTATACAAAGAAGGTGCGGCAGATGCATTCTCTGGCTACGCATTTCTACGCAAGTTTTATTAAGTGGTTGCTGTTAAGTGTTTTATTGCGGTTTTCATACCGCATAGCTTAGCTTTAATATTGATTAAAGCCAGATATTTTTGTATATTTTTTAGGACGATCTGGCTAAATCCAGTATCCAGGTTTGCAAATTTGCTTCAGCATCAATACTTAATTTCTTGCGTACACGGTATTTTCTGCTTTCTACTGCACGCACACTTAAGCGACAAGCTCTGGCAATTTCTTTGGTATCGAAATTTAACCGCATGTAGGCACACAGTTCAAGTTCTGCTGTGAGTAGCTGTGGTGAAAGCCGTAACAACTCTTTTATAAAGCCGGCTTGACTTTCGCGGAACCTTTCCATGAATGCCGGATCTCTGGTTTGTGCCAGGTTAGTTAATTCTTTAAGTGATAAATGGACAATTGGAGCCATCTTTTTTTCGTCCAGTTGTTTTTTGTATCCTTCCATTTGTTCCTGTAAAAGAATCCTTTGCCTGCGGAAATGAGCATTATGACGTGAGAGCAGGCGTAACCTTTGTCCGAAAAGCCCCAAGCTGATTAGTATGCCTTCAATTATGGCTGCAAAAGTGAGCAGGTTAAAAGTATAGGACTGAAACGGAATAATAGCCATTAAGCTTAATACGAGATAAACAGAAACCAGCGCGACAGGGATCCATCCCAAAACATAAAAACTGATAAAAGGGGCTGTTTTAGCATAACCCCGTATGATAATAACTTTTATACTGCTAAATAAAAACAGCAGTGAGGTAATCAGGAATAAAAGCTGGGTAAGTGCATTGGTAATACTTCTGGCATCCCACAAAGAGCAGATTAAAACTAAAGCCCAGGCTACATTAAGCATTTTGAAAATTTTATGCAGGAAAGGGAGTTGTCTTTTCAGTTTTAAAAAATAACTGTTAAAAAGAATGGTACAGATATAACCCAGTGCGATAAAGAAATGGGCGTGTAAAAAAATAAAGCGGGCAACAGGTAAACCGAGCATCAGGCCATAACCTTGAAGATAGCATACCATGGTAATGAAAAAAAGGAGTATTACCCGTGCCATGTAAAGGGCAAAAAGTTTGCTCCTTGTCATAACAAACATAAACAGATGGAAAATGAAAATCATCAGTGCAATACCCACATAAATAAGTTGTGCGCTATATTCTTTGGTTAATGCACGGTTTAATACAGGCTCTGTAATTAATTTTAAAGGAACCAGTAAGGTATTCATGGTCTGCATCCGGATGTAAATTTCGCTTACGGGTGCTTTGGCTTGTTGCAATGGAAAGATATATCCGGTACCCAGCATGGCATCGTTTTGTTTTAAGTCTAACATGCCTGAGTGCACATGTTGTACATTACCTAAAGTATCGCGGTAAAACAAACAGAGCGTGTCGATACTGGCATAATCAATAAACAGATAAGGGATAGTTTTGGGCTTTCGGCTGAAGCGTAATTTCATCCACCATACATAACCATCGGTTCCACCATTAAAAACAGGTGATTTTCCTAAGTTAAACTGTTTGGAATTAAGTTTTTCTACTGTTTCGAAAGGAGTTTTTCCGGTAGGGTCGCGCCAAAAATAAGCCGATTTTCCTAAATTACTAAAGTTTTGCCCTTCAACCTGTACAACCGGTTGTGCATTACATAGGGCGCTTACTGTACAGAAAGCAACAACAATAAATATGGCCCTCATTAATTAAACCATTGCAAAAGACTCGGGATGATCTGTTACAGGGGAGAAATTATAGCTTTATAATAAAAAATCCAAATTTTATCTGAAAAAAGAAGAATGTTACCTCGATTGGGTTAATTTATGCTTGGACCGAGACTGGCCTGATGCGCAAATCTAATCATGTTTAGAACTTAAAATCTAAAACTTCCGTTAAGACTGAAATTAATATTATATTTACTAATTAATTTAGTAATATGTCGGTAAGCGTTAATATAACCTCTAAGGGTATTCAAAAAGTATTAAAAAACTATAATGAGAAACAAGCTATTGCAGAATACATCTGGAACGGTTTTGATGCTAATGCAGATACCATTAAAATAGACTATGTAGCTAATGCACTTGGTCATTTAGAAAGTTTAGATATTGCCGATAACGGCTACGGCATCCATTTTGATCGTTTACAAAAAAAGTTCGACCCGTTTTTTGAGTCAGAAAAAGCGATACAGATTATTGCGCCAAAACATACTTCTAAGATGCACGGACGTAATGGTGTGGGCAGGCTTACCTTTTTTACCTTTGCTCACAATGCGACCTGGCGTACTACTTACCAAGCCGAAAATGGATTCAGACACGGTGAAATATACATCAGTACAGGTGGGCTGAATAGTTATACTCACAATTTTACTGCTTTACCAACTGCAAATGCCCAAACAGGCACAGTGGTTTCTTTCTCCAATCTTCACATCGGGCAGCAGGAACTGGAAGAGGCAATCATACCTTTTCTGATTAATGAATTCTGTTGGTTTATTGAGCTGAACAGGCACAAAAACTATTCTGTTTTGGTAAATGGGACAGCCCTTAATTTTAGCGATAACATTAAAAGTCTGGAAGAATTTAATATTGTTTATCCTGATACTGCAATTAATTTTAAGATTAAATACGTGCATTGGAAAGATAATCTGCACAGAGAGTTGTCTAAATATTATTTTCTGGCAGGAGGAGAGGAAGTATATAAAGATTATACCACGCTCAACAAGAAAAGCGATGATTATTTTCATAGTATTTATATTGAAAGCGATTTCTTTCGTGAATTTGATTTTAAAAGCTTCGAAAATGAGAGACAGGTAGCTATATTTGGTGCTGCGAAATCATCCGCTGAATACCGATTTCTGATTAAAGAACTGACCGAATACCTGAAAAGCAAACGTAAACCTTTTTTAAAGGAATATGCAGGCCGATTAATTGATGCCTATGAACAGGAGAATATATTTCCGGTATATGTTTCCGATAAGGAAAAACAACAACGAAAACCTGAGCTCATTAATTTAATTAAGGCCATTTATGAAGCAGAACCTAAATTATTTGGCGGCTTAAACACTGGCCAAAAAAGAACATTGGTACGGCTAATGGATCTATTACTGGGATCAGATCGGCGTGATCAGATTTTTGATCTTTTTAACGGGATGATTGAGTTGGAAACAGAAGAAAAAGAAGAGCTCTTAAGCATCATTAAAGCATAGCGTTACCGGATATTTGGGCAAAGCAAATATGTTTTAATCTTACTTAAGTAAAACTACTGCATTATGGCCGTTTTTGGCTGGAGCAACAGGAGAGTTATGGTGGAGATTTCTTAAGAAGGTAAACTCAGATTTAAAAGTCAAGCAAATCTTTAGGATGGATATCTAATCCTTTGGCCAGCTCAATAATGGTTGTAAGCTGAACATCAAACTTACCGTTTTCAATTTTAGAAATATTGCTGTCGTCAATTTCACAATTCCGGGCCATGGCACGCAAACTCAAGCCTTTTTGATTCCTGATCTTTTGCAGATGGAAACCAAATTTCTTTTGAATTTCTGAGCCTTCTTTCTTAATCATGAAGATCGTAATATTAAGTGCTCAAAGTCTCTAACTTATTTTGAATAATTGCGGTAATATATTACCGCAATTTCATTTATTTGTATTATATTTGATTTAATAAATAGGTATTATTAAGAGTCTTGCGACACCAGAATCTGACGCCGTTGAAGCAGGACAGCAGTTTAATACCCATATCTATGCGTAGATGTATATCTTTGTACTTCGAAATAGATGTGGGGCTGCTGTAATTCCATGTCAACGTAAGGCGTCAGAAACCATTAGGTGTCATGGTATGCAGCTCCACATGTATTGTGGTTCGCTTTCCTGTAAGACTCGTATAACCAAATACGAGAAATGAAACAGAAAATGAACAAGTTTAAAGATGCTTTTGCTTTTATTAAAAGCGGTTTTTCTATTATTTCAGTATCCCTAAATCACTTTACATCCCATGTTTTTGGTACAGAGAAATGCCCCTTTAATTGGTTATACCCTTTAAAGCCGAAAAATCCTGTATAATTAAAATTATTGCCCCTATGGTAATGGCACTTTTTGAAGGTTTAAGGTTAATAATTGTTCAAGCTGTTGCCTGTGGGGCTTTTTAAACATTTCTTTTCGTGAGGTAATATGCATCAAAACATGGTCTTGTTAGCGTTGCACTTTATCTGTATTGAAATGCTTTGCATTCAGCAATGGCTGTTTGAACTAAAATTTCAGAGTTTTTACTAATTAAGTATTTATGTTAAAAATTATATTTTTTAAGGTACTGGCACCGCTATGTCTAAAAAAAAGCAACAAACGTGATGAAAAATATAAGGCTGAAAAGCTTACCGGTGTTTATCATTTGTTGTTGTTGGCTGCACTGGCCAAAAGCGAAATCAGGTTTCATTACCTCAAACGAAAAGGGTTGGAAAGAGCTCTGATGATTTTATTGTTTTGCTTTATTGCTCTTCAGGTACAAAGTCAGCTTCTAGCCCCATTAAAAATAGGTGAAAAATTACCTGCAGCTATTTTAAACATGTCATTTCCGGTTGTAGGTAATGTTTATCAGTCAGGCGACAGCATTAAATTGAGCCAATACAAAGGTAAAATCATTCTGCTCGATTTCTGGGCGACCTGGTGTACCAATTGTATTTACAAGTTTCCGGTATTGGAGGAGTTGCAGCAAAAGTATCGTACTGATTTAGTGGTTGTTTTGGTTGCTACTAAACGAAACAAAGACACAGCTGAACGTATTAAAGGGGTAATTGATGGCACAAAAGCACCATATCGTCCATCCAATTTGTTTACCATTTATAACGATACCTTGTTATACAAACTTTTCCCTCATAGTTTCCTGCCGCACTATGCCTGGATAGGGATAGATGGAACATTAAAGTTGCTTTCATCAATGGAAATGCTAACCCCGGCTACTATAGTGGCACTTCTTCCAAAATCATCTTTAACGCCTCAAAAGCCATGAAAAAGTTATTTATCATTTTATTGCTGTTTTATTTTAATATCAGCAACGCTCAAAATTTAGTAAAGGGTTTTATATTAAACCAGACTGATAGTTTAGGTATTACAGGGGTATCGATTACTGCAATGCCAGGGAATTATACGGTTCAAAGCAATAGCGCCGGCGCTTACCAGTTTAATTTACCCAAAGGCAAATACCAGTTTAGCTTAAGCCATTTAGGCTACGTTAAATTGGCAGCCCACTTAGAGGTAGATGCTGCAGTGAGCTTTAACTTTTATTTAAAGCCAGCCGTAAACGAACTCAAAGAAGTGTTGGTACACACTGGTTATCAGGACTTGCCAAAAGAGCGGTCTACAGGATCATTTGTTAGCATTAACACGGCTAAATTTAACGAGCAGTTTAATCCCAATGTATTAAGCAGGCTGGAAGCTGTTGCCAATGGTATTTCTGTTAATAATCGTACTGCTGCTGCACAGGGTAAATTAATGGTGCGTGGTTTGAGCACCATTAGCGGGCCTGCAGAACCGCTGGTTATTTTAGATAACTTTCCATATCAGGGCGATTTGAATAACATTAATCCTAACGATGTTGAAAGCATAACCATTTTAAAAGATGCTGCAGCCAGTTCGATATGGGGAAGCAGAGCGGGTAATGGAGTAATCGTAATTACCAGTAAAAAAGCCAGGGCTAACCAGGCACTTAGTATAGATTTTAACGGCAATTTTACGATCACTCAAAAGAACGATTTGTTTTCCGTAAGTGAAATGAGCATTTCAGATTATATTGGCGTAGAGCAGTTTCTGTACAATAAAGGGTATTATAATGCTAAAATTACCGCTAATGCCAAACCTGTATTATCGCCTGTTGTGGAGTTGTTGTTAGCCAATACGAAAGGTACATTAACGAATGGTGCATTACAGGAAGGTTTGTTAGCCCTGGCACAGGGCAATATTAAACAGGATCTTTTAAACCGGAACTATCAAAATGCGGTTAACCGCCAATTTGCCTTGTCGTTGCGTGCAGGTGGTAGACAGGTAGACTGGAGTTTTAGTGCAGGCTACGATGCCAATACCTCATCGCTGGCAGCTCAAAGTAGCAGGTTAAATCTAAATAGCTTTAATACGGTACGTATAAAGCCATGGCTTAGTTTGGATATTGGCTTGCGTTTAACCCGGTCTATATCCGGGGGAGGCAAAGCTGGGTATAGTGATATGGCTAGTAGCGGGGTAATTTACCCTTATCTTAGTCTGGCTGATGCCAACGGAACAGCTTTGCCCATTGCCAAAACGTATAGCTTGTCATTTCTGAATGGTTTAAACTACAACATTCTTGCTGATTGGAAATATTATCCCTTAACTGATTATTTGAACAACGATATTAAACAAAGTAATAATGATTTGTTAAGCAATTTTGGATTGAATATTGAGCTGTTCAAGGGGTTTAAAGTTAGTGTTAAATATCAGTACGAGTATCAGCAAAGCAATGCCCGGTCAATGTTTGGAGCAGGTAGTTTTATGGCCCGTAACGCAGTCAACAGCTTTACACAGATAAGTAGTAATGGCGATGTTGTTTATAAAGTACCCAGGGGAGGTATATTGGATGAGAGTGAAAGCACACTGAAATCGCATAATTTGCGTAGTGGGCTGGCCTATAATAAAAAGTGGGCATGGCATGATCTCAATATAATAGCAGGGGCAGAGCTTAACGAGAATAAAATTAACTACTCGGGTAGCAGGTTATATGGTTACAATGATGAAAATACAAGCTTTAGCTTTGCCGATTTAAGCACTGCTTACCCAAGCTTTGTAACGGGATCATTAACTTTTATAGATAAGGGGCCCACCGATACCCAATTGAAACTTAATCGTTTTGTGTCTTTCTATACGAATGCGGCCTATACTTTTAAGCAACGCTATACTTTATCGGCAAGTGCCAGAAAAGATGCCTCCAATTTGTTTGGTTTAAGTACCAACGATAAGTGGAAGCCTTTATGGTCAGTAGGCGCCTCCTGGGATATTGCAGCAGAACCTTTTTTTAAACCCGGTTGGGTGCAAGACCTGAAATTACGCGGCAGCTATGGCTTTAGCGGAAATGTAGATCTGAGTAAAACGGCTATCACCACGCTGGTAAATAGTGTGATTTCGCCCTATACCGGTACCGTAACGGCGCGCTTTGGTCAGTATGCTAACCCCGCTTTGCGCTGGGAGCAGGTAGCTACTTTAAATATCGGTGTTGATTTTTCAGCCCTCAACAATAGGCTGAGTGGAAGTATCGAAGTATTTAGGAAAAGGGCTACCGATTTATATGGCCCCAGCCAGGCAGACTATACAGCAGTACCCACTAATGCCTTAATTAAAAATGTGGCTTCGATACAGGCGCAGGGGCTAGATTTATTGCTGCGTAGTAAAAACATAAATGGCAGGTTTGGCTGGATTACCGATCTTAACCTGAGTTTGTACCGTGATAAAATTTTAGATTATTATTTAGCTAACCTGAATGGGGCCACCTACGTAACCAATGGCAATTCTATAGCACCATTAAACGGGTATCCGGTTTATGCTATGTTTAGCTATAAATGGGCCGGACTGGATGCCGCCGGCAATCCGCAGGGATATTTAAAAGATGTGGTATCTGCAGATTATGGTTCAATAACCGGATCGGGAACTAGAATAAACGATTTGGTATATTCCGGACCGGTTTTTCCAACTGTGTATGGAAATCTTGGTAACACCTTTAGCTACAAAAATTTAAGCCTTACTCTCAGGCTTAATTATAAGTTTGGCTATTATTTTAGAAGAAGTAGTATTGATTATGGTAGGTTGTACAGCCAGGGCGTAAGCCATGCTGATTATGCCTTGCGATGGCAAAAACCTGGCGACGAAAATAATACCAATGTACCCGCTATGATTTACCCGGCAGTAGCCAGCCGCGATCTGCTTGCTTTATATAATGAAACATTGGTTGAGCGTGGAGATAATATCCGCCTGGCCTATGTTTCTGTTGCCTATCAGCTCAATAAGGAAAATTTTAAAAAAATGCCTTTAAAATCTGTTCAGCTGCAGGCCAATGCGGCCAATCTGGGCATCATTTGGCGGGCCAATCGTAAAGGGCTCGATCCGGATTATACAGCCGAAACAGTACTGCCTTCAAAATTTTTCAGCATTGGTTTACGTGGTTCATTTTAAAAATTAAAACATGAAAAGATTATTTTATTATTTGCTAACATTGGTACTTTGTGGTGGCCTGGCAGCTTGTAAAAAATACCTGGATGCCAAATCAGATAGTAAGCTGAGTACATTAAGCACGCTAAATGATTTACAGGCGCTGCTTGATGATAACCTGCGGCTAAACCAATCGTGGGATTACGCAGCAGAAGTATCGGCCAACGATTATTACATAACTGATACCGATCTGGCAGCTATTGCCAAAGACGGAGACCGCCGGATGTATACCTGGGAGGCCGATCGCATTTTTCTGGATGCAGGAAACAGTTGGCAAAATGGTTACCGGTTGGTGTATTATGGCAACTCGGTTTTAGAAGCTTTAGATAAAATAAACCGGGATGAGGCCAACCGCCTTAATTACGATAACATAAAGGGACAGGCTTATTATTTTAAAGGCACAGCTTTGTTGCAAATGTCTTTTGTATGGGCACAAGCTTATGATGAAAGTACTGCGAAACAGCAACCTGGTTTACCCATCAGAGCGAGTAGCGATTTCAATGTGCCATCGGTTAGGGCCAGCCTGGCCGATACCTACCAACAGGTAATAAGCGATTTAAAGCATGCTGCGGCTTTGTTAAATGTAGCACAGGTACATGTAATGCGACCGGGCAAAGCAGCAGCTTTTGCTATGTTATCACGGGCTTACTTATCAATGAACAAATATCCGGAGGCCACTTTGTATGCCGATTCGGCATTACGGTTAAACAGCCAGTTATTAGATTATAATACTTTAAATGGGGCTGCCGTAAACCCTTTTCCCGAATTTAAAGGAGAAGTGCTGATGTCTATGGTAGTGCCAACACCTGCCATACTTAATCAAAGTACGGCTAAAATAGCAAACGAGTTATATGTACAATATAAAACCGGCGATTTAAGGAAAAGTATCTTGTTTAAAAGCAACGGCAACAATACCTGGGCTTTTAAGGGCAATTACAGCGGCACCAACTCGTTGTTTTGCGGGCCTGCCGTTGATGAAATGTACTTAAACCGCGCCGAAGGTTATGCCAGGGCTGGGAAATTGAATTCAGCATTGGCCGATTTAAATAATTTAATGGTAAAGCGCTGGGATAAAAAAGTAAACTATGTAGCCTATAACAGCAACGAGCCTGAAATGGTAATAAAATGGATATTGGAAGAGCGACGTAAAGAATTGCTGATGCGGGGCTTAAGGTGGGTAGATATTAAACGGTTAAATAAGCTGGGGGCAAACATTAACCTGATGCGGAGTATGAATACCAATATTAAAACATTAAAGCCGAACGACCTGAGGTTTGCATTGCCCATACCAGAGGTAATTATCAGTCTGAGTGGGATGGAACAAAATCCTTAAAAAAGCGGGGAATTTTTTCCCCGCTTCTGCAATTATTCTTTTGTTGAAATTGCATCCTCCAGTAGTGTAGCATGAGGTGTTGAGAGTGAATTTAAATAGCTTTCAAATGCATTTATATCACCATCATATTCATAACGACAAACTACTTCCCCGTTATTTCCACAGTTTGGGGTGTCGCCATCTACTTCTTCCCAGTTAGCAATGTTTTTTACCGAGGCATCGGCAGTAGAATTACTGTTGTATTGAAATTGTCTTGGACTAGTGTTTTTAAACCCATTTAAGGTAAAAAATAAGCCGAACCCTACAAGGGCTACAAGGCTGAACATCAATTTTTTGTTTAACATAAGTAAGACTATTTTATTGCATTTGAAAAAACAGCCAAAAAAGTTGGTTAAAGGTTAATTATTCTGTTTCCGGAAAACATTCTGGTTAAAAAAAAGAGTTTGAGTATCGCCACGAAAATTTTCATTTCAGGTTTATCATCCTGAGCCTGCCGAAGGATCATTGGAAGCATTTCGCTACATTTAAGATGATTGCTTAGAACTCCGTACTAAGTTACACTCAACCCTGTTAATAGGTAATCTCAATAATTAATTTCCCATTTATTTGACTAGGAGAATTGGATGAGGCTGAAAAGTTGCTTTCAGGTCGAATAAGTTTACTGTCTGCCAACTCATTATTTGGTTGCGATATAGGTTTTATTAATGTAACCGGTAAGCGGTTAACAATGGCGATAGCCGTTTGAGTAGCCAGAAAACCAATCATTTTTTGGTCTTGTTTTGCTATAAAAAGTAATTGTCGGTCGCTTAAATTAAAATGCTTAGACAACCATTTACTGAAATCCAATAAAATCAGATCTCCTTCTGTTCTAAGTTGGTTATCAGTACTTTGGTATAGTTGGTTTTGAAGGGCTTGAACCCCCGAATCGGTGAATGGAAATTTTTCCATAGTAGTAGATGTTTAAGGTTAAGAAATTCCCCAGTTGGGTAGGCAAACATAATAGCCGTTTAGTATTTTTTTATTGATTTAAAGCGTTTTTGAAGCTGAATGATAGCAAAAAACGAGCTGAACGATACATAACCTTATTTTTTGGAAAACCTTTTGCAGTAGCGCTTTTTAGTATCGGACCTGTAACAGGTCTATCATTTAAATTCAACGCTATGTACCCCATCCAAAGAAATATTCCTTACCCAACTATTTACTGCCGTATACTTGTTTTTTTATTCGCTGCCCATTATCTGGTCGCATACGGCGAACCTGAAGGTTTTTTTACGCTGATACAATTGCCCTATTATTATTACGCGTTAATAGGCAGTTTTATCATTGCAATGGCCGTTGGCGAATTTATTTTGGCTGTTACCCGGCATTTGGATAAAATAAAACCCTGGGCAACCAGTTTTAACGCCAGGCTTTGGTTACAACTGCTGTTTGGGGTAATGCTAACATTGTTGCTGGCGGTATTACTGGCTGCAACCTACTTTTACAGCAGAGGAAAAAATATTATCGAAGCCGGCTATTTCAGGTATGATTTTACCCTGGTAATAGGCTTTATCGTATTTTTAAATTTAATATACCTTGTTATAGCACAAATGCACAGGCTGCGGCAATTTTCAAAAATGCGTTTGCCTGGTAAGTATAAACCAATAACAACTCATCACACACAAACAGATGTGGTTGCTATTTACCCGGTAGGGCAAGGCTATTTAGCTGTTTTACAAAACGGCGAGTCGGTAATATGGAGTAAAACACTGGAGCAAAGTTTAAGCGAATTGCCGGCTGCTGAGTATTTCTTAATTAACCGGTCGGATATTGTAAGCCGCACCATTATTGCAGGTTTTGAGTTGGGTAACTCGAGGCGGTTAAAACTGATTTTAAAATGTACTTTGCCCCATAACCGCAGTTTAATGGTTAGCCAGCGTAGAGTGGTAGCATTTAAGCGGTGGTATAACGGAACCTGAATAAAGTATTAACCTCAGCTTAACGTGTTTTAGTACAGATATAACTGTTTTGCATTGCTTTTTAGCCGAAAATGTATTTAGCCTTGCTATTTCAATTTTATATAATCATTTTTATGGCTACACTTGGTTTTGCATAACAGGTATGAAGCTTATTTATTCTAAAAATACTTTGGCGTAGTTAATATGAGCGAGCAGCAGGGAGACTTTGCGTCTGGTTATTCCATTTCTGTTTATGCCTTAAGCGAAAAAGCGGTAACTGTGGTATTTGGCAACCAAATCAGTGAAACACTTTGGCGGCTGGTAAGCAGTTTTAACCGGCTTTTAAAGCAAAATCCTTTTTCGGGTTTAATTACCACCGTACCGGCCTACAGCACCTTAACCGTTTTCTTCGATCCTTTAAAGGTTGCATTGACCGATTTGCCTGGTAAAAGCTGTTACGAAAAGGTAGCCGGTTATTTAAAGAAAATGAGCCACAGCGAGCCCGATTTAACCGTACAGGTGGGTAACCAGGTGGTTATTCCGGTATGTTATGGTGGTAATTTCGGTCCCGATATTTTAACGGTAGCCCAAAACAACGGCCTTACCGAAACAGAAGTAATTGCCTTACACAGCAGCGCTGTTTATAGCGTTTATATGATGGGTTTTATACCGGGCTTTGCCTATATGGGCGGCATGCCACCAGGCTTATCAACACCAAGAAAAGAAGTTCCACGGGCTGCTATACCAGCAGGTTCGGTTGGTATAGCAGGTTTACAGACGGGTATTTACCCAATAGAAATACCTGGCGGCTGGCAAATTATTGGCAGAACACCTTTACAGCTGTTTAACGCAGACCGCGAAAGCCCTGCACTATTAAAAGGTGGCGATTCCATTACTTTTAAGGCCATTACCACCGAAGAATTTAATGCTTACCTGGTTTAAAAGATGGAGATAAGCATAATTAAAGCCGGCCTGCTTACTACAGTGCAAGATAGCGGGAGGTACCAGCACCTGGCCGAAGCCATACCTGTTTCAGGTGCAATGGATCAGCTGGCCCATCGCCTGGCCAATAAAGCGGTAGGCAATGCTGATGATCTGGCTACACTCGAATTTACTTATGCCAATGCTTCATTTAAAGCCCACACAGCTATTTTACTGGCTTATTCGGGCGATGGGGCTTTGCTAATATATAATGGTGATGTAATGCCTGCCGAAAAACCTCTGTTTTTTGCTGAAGGAGCTATTCTTACTTTTATCCATAATCCACTTGGTATACGTACCTATCTGGCTGTAGCGGGTGGTTGGGATGTGCCGGGGGTGTTGGGAAGCAAAAGCACTTACCTGCCTGTTAAATTTGGTGGTTTTGAAGGGCGTAAACTTGCAGGGGGCGATGTATTGCGCAGTGGCGAAGCCATCAGCTCTGTTACTGCAGCCATTATGCACCAGATAAGCAGTAATAAATTAATTTATCCAAACTGGCGCATTTCACGGGAAATTTTATTGCCTGTTAATAGGAAAATTATTAGGGTGGTGTTGGCTAACGAGTTTAGTTGGTTTGATGCCAGCTCGATTATTGCATTTTTGACCAAACCATACCAAATTAGTTTAAAAAGCAATAGGATGGGGTATCATTTATCGGGTAAACCGATGGTTCGGAAAACAAAAAAAGAGCTGCTCAGTACAGCCGTAACACCTGGGGTTATACAAGTAACGGGAAATGGCGATTTGGTAATATTGATGGCCGATTGCCAAACCACAGGTGGCTATCCCCGCATTGCACAGGTTGCAGCTGTCGATTTGCCTTTGTGCGCACAATTAAAACCGGGCGATGAAATCAGTTTTACTGAAATATCCGGAGATGAAGCAGAAGAACTGTATCTTCAGCAAGAGCATGATTTGTTGTTGATTACCAATGCGATAAATATAAAGTATACCAATACGATATGAAAAAAATAGACCTGAACTGCGATATGGGCGAAGCGTTTGGAAATTATACCATGCCCCATGATGCTGAGCTGATGGATTATATTTCATCGGCCAATATTGCCTGTGGTTTTCATGCCGGCGATCCTGCTGTAATGCAGCAAACGGTTGCCCTGGCCATCCAAAAAGGAGTAGCCATAGGTGCTCATCCCGGCTTGCCCGATTTACAGGGCTTTGGTCGCAGGGAAATGAAAATTTCACCACAGGAAGCCTATCAGCTCACTTTATATCAGATTGGTGCTTTAAATGCCTTCGTAAAGGCGGCCGGAGCTCAATTAAATCATGTAAAAGCACACGGGGCACTTTACAACATGGCGGCTAAAGATGCCGCCTTAGCTAAAGCCATTGTGCAGGCCGTATATGATTTTGACCCAAAATTGATTTTGTATGCCCTTTCGGGGAGTAAAATGATTGCTGAAGCGCAAAGTATGGGTATAGCAACGGCATCCGAAGTATTTGCCGACCGGAGTTACCAGGATAACGGATCGTTGACGCCGCGTACCGAGTTAGGCGCACTGATTACTGATGAAGATGCGGCTTTAAAGCAGGTTGTTGCCTTTGCTTTAAAGCAAGAGGTAAAAAGTATAAATGGTAAGACCATTGCTGTTGATGCCGAAACCATTTGCGTACATGGTGATGGAGTGCATGCGGTAGCCTTTGCAAAACGCATTGCAGAAAAGTTAAAATCGGAAGGGATTTTGGTTAAAGCACCCCGGTATGAAAAATAAATACAATTGGAGTGTATTATTAGGCGCTGCTTTTTTAATGGCCTCATCGGCCATTGGCCCCGGATTTTTAACGCAAACGGCGGTTTTTACCCAGCAATTGGGCGCTAGTTTTGCTTTTGTGATCCTGCTTTCCATCATATTGGATGCCATTGCACAACTCAATATCTGGCGTATAATAGCAGTTGCCGATAAGCCCGCTCAGGATATTGCCAATAAGGTATTTCCCGGCTTGGGTTATTTTATTTCCTTTCTGGTTTTTTTAGGTGGTTTAGCTTTTAATATCGGTAACATTGCAGGAGCCGGTTTGGGCTTAAATGTGTTATTTGGTATCAGCGTTGGGCAAGGAGCGGTAATTAGCGCCATTATGGCCATAGGTATTTTTGTTTATCGCGAAGCTGGTAAGGCGATGGATCTTTTTGCCAAATGCATGGGACTGATTAAAATTCTGCTGGCCCTGTTTATTGCATACACCAGTTCACCGCCTTTGGCCGAGGCTGCTTTGCGATCGGTAAATCCTACACAATTTAGTTTTGCTGCGGTTTTAACCATCGTGGGCGGAACGGTTGGCGGCTACATTACCTTTTCAGGAGCTCACCGTTTGTTAGATGCGCGCCAAACCGGGATACAAAATTTAGGCGCTGTAAATAAAGGTGCTTTAAGTGCAATTGGCCTGGCCTCGGTAATGCGGTTACTGTTATTTATTGCGGCATTGGGGGTAGTGAGTAAAGGTTTTACTTTAGATCCTGCTAATCCGGCAGCATCTGTGTTTAAAATGGCCAGTGGCGAAATTGGATATAAAATATTTGGCGTGGTTATCTGGGCTGCTGGTATTTCATCAGTGGTGGGTTCGGCCTATACTTCTATATCCTTCGTCAAAAGCTTCCATCCTTTAATTCTTAAATATAACCGGGCTATCATTATTGGCTTTATTAGTGTTTCCTGTGTTATTTTTATCCTGATTGGTAAACCCGTTAAAGTATTACTAACCGTTGGAGCTATAAATGGCTTTATTTTGCCAATTGCACTGGGTATGATGCTGGTTGCGGCATACCGGACCAAAATTATTGCCAGCTACAAACAGCCACTATGGCTTACCATAACCGGTTGGGCTGTAGTACTCACAATGGTTTGGATGAGTTATGGTGCCATATTGCAAATGATTAACGGAGAATAAATTCATGATGAAGATTAACCCTAAATATTTTTTTACCTTTTTATTGCTTAGTCAGGTAGCTTTTGCCCAACAAAAGAATCAGGTTGTGCCTGTTCAACCTGGTGTATCACTTGCATTGGCTACACACAGAAACGCAACCATAAGCAACATTCAGTACCAGGTTCATTTTATCATTCCTGATGAGCTAAATGCTTCAATTGAATCTTCAGAAAGTATTGACTTTAAATTGAATAAGATAGGCGATGTGCAGATTGACTTTAAACAGGATGCCAGCCATTTGAAAGGCGTTGCCGTGAACGGGAAATCTGTAGCCGTTAACTTTACAAACGAGCATATTGTTGTTTCAGCAGCCAATCTAAAATTAGGTAAAAACCATGTCGCCATTAAATTTATTGCAGGCAACGAATCGTTAAACCGGAATAAAGATTTTTTGTACGCACTTTTTGTCCCCGACCATGCCCGTACAGTTTTTCCGTGCTTTGATCAACCTGATTTGAAAGCTAATTTTTTACTTTCGTTAACCGTTCCAACAGATTGGAAAGTAATGGCTAATGCAGGTAAAAAAGATTCGGTAATGAAGGGGAATGCCATTACCTATCACTTTAATAATTCAGATAAACTGCCTACCTATTTGTTTTCATTTACTGCCGGAAAATATACTTACCTGAGCAGAACAGTAAAAAACCGCAACATGGAATTTTTACACCGTGAAACAGATTCTGCCAAAATTAACCTCAGTGTCGATTCGGCATTTATTGCGCATAGCGATGCACTCGATTTTTTAGAAGATTGGACAGGTGTTAAATATCCCTTTCAAAAAATCGGTTTTGCGGCCATTCCCGATTTTCAGTTTGGGGGTATGGAGCATCCGGGCGAGGTACAATACAAATCGTCGGCTTTGTTTTTAGATCAGGGCGCTACTAAAGATCAGTTTATTTCGCGTTCAAATCTTATTTCACACGAAACGGCACACATGTGGTTTGGCGATCTGGTTACCATGAAATGGTTTAACGATGTTTGGATGAAAGAAGTGTTTGCCAATTTTATGGCCGATAAAGTAACTGAAAAGTTAATGGGTAAAAGCACCTTCGATTTGAAGTTTCTACAGGATCATTACCCTGCGGCTTATGGTGTAGACCGTACGCTGGGTGCTAATCCTATCCGCCAGCAACTGGACAACCTGCAGGAAGCAGGCTCGATGTATGGTAACATCATTTACCATAAAGCACCAATTATGATGCGTCAGCTGGAGCAACTAATGGGTAAAACAGCATTTCAGCAGGGCATACGCGAATACCTTAAACGGTATGCCTATCAAAATGCCACCTGGAATGATTTAATTGCAATTTTAAGCAAATACACCAAAAGCGACCTGTACAGCTGGAACAAAGTTTGGGTAAACCAGCCCGGACGACCCATATTTGGTTACGAAATCAAATACGATGGAGATAAAATCAGTAGTTTGATTTTGACACAGAAAAGTGAAAACGGCCAACCTCGCATATGGCCTCAGGCTTTTACGCTAAAATTGGTATATACCAATAGTAGTAAAGTTTTAAACATTAACACCACAAGTGCCAATACGGTTATAAACGAGGTTAAAGGCCTGGCAAAGCCCAACTACATGCTGTTTAATGCCGATGGTGCAGGTTATGGCCTTTTTCCTATTGATATGATTATGATGGAGAATCTGGATGCGATAAGCAATCCGTTGGAGCGCGCATCGGCTTATATTAATGCATACGAAAACATGCTGGCAGGCAAAAGCTTTAAACCTGAGCAATTGCTCAATTTTTACCTTAAAGGTTTGGCTAAAGAGAAAAACGAAATGAATTTAAGGTTAATTAGCAACTACCTGACCAATATTTACTGGACCTTTCTTAAGCCAGAAATGCGGAAAGAACTGCATACAGATCTCGAGAATGCCATTTGGACAGCGATGGAGCATCAGGAGCAGCAAAACCATAAAAAAATCTTATTTAATGCTTATCAGAATGTTTACATAGGAAGCGAAGCAGGAGAAAGGCTATATCAAATCTGGTTTAAGCAATCGGCTCCCGAAGGGGTTAAGTTACTGGAAGACGATTATAGCAGTCTGGCTTTAACCTTAGCACTTAAAACAGATACGGCCAATAACATTTTAAAAACGCAACTATCGCGCACCAGTAATACCGATCGTAAAAACAGGTTAATGTATCTGATGCCCGCGCTATCATTAAATGCTGCTGAAAGAGATCAGTTTTCTGAAAGTTTAAAAGCACGTAAGAATCGCCAGAAAGAGGCCTGGACCACCACAGCACTCGCTTATCTGCACCATCCTTTAAGGCAGCAGACCTCAATAAAATACCTGACACAAAGTTTGGAGCTATTGGAAGAGATACAGCAAACAGGCGACATATTTTTTCCGCAATCGTGGTTGGTAGCTATATTTTCTACTTATAACAGCAGCGACGCGTACCAGGTGGTGCAGGAGTTCTTAAAATCGCACCCTAATTATAATGCTAAGTTAAGAGATAAGATTTTACAGACTACAGATAATCTTCGCAGAGCGCAACAGATAGTAAACTAAAATGATTTAGCCAAGCACTTGTTGCTTATTTGTTACATTGTTTTTTGACTATAATTTTTACTTTTGTCGCGAGAGCGTTAATTTAGATGGAAAGGGGTGAACATTAATTTGTTTCGCCCTTTTCTTTTTTAAGCTGCTCAACGGGATAAACATGTTTCTTTAATTGAAAGAATCGGTTTCGGCATTCAGCCCTTCCAATAGGGTTTTTAATAAAGTTTCTCTTTTATCATCAATGGATGCATCATCCTGAACGTGAACGGTAAGATCGGTGTTTTCTGTGGCTTGTGTGTACATAAGGATAGTTTTGTTAATGTCTTTTTTATTTAACGCTCGTTTTTTGATATAGTTTGTAACTTTTTTATTTAATGCGTTAATTTCCTCAGTGCACACTAATACTGCCGATAAAATAGAAGTGTTTTGCAGAATTTTGTTAATGAAATGCGTTTAAATCTCTTTAAGATTTAAGGCTGGTCTAAAATGTCCAACAGCTTGTTTAACTCATCTTCAGTATTGTAGAAATGGAAAGAAATGCGGGTTCCTGCGCCTCTGGGCGAACAAATGATTTGCGCAGCCTGCAACTGTTCTACCTTTTTTTGATCTAATGGCATACTGATGATGGTAGATTGATACTTCCTTTGCATTAACCAGTCCGGAATTAAGCCTCTTGAGTTTAATGCTAACCTGGCTTTATCAGCGATAGATTGAGCTGCTCTTTCAATTTCATCAAAACCCTGCTGGCCAAGCTGGATCAGGCTTTGGTTTAATGTGCCAAAATTTAAAGTATCTAAATGCCCCGGTTCAAAATATAAGGATAAGTAATCTCTTCCCTGCAGGAATGGGGCAGTAGGCAATGCAGCAAGTTTGTTGTTTTGATACAGCTGGTCTTTTATGGCATCAGAAAGAAAAGCATAGCCATTGCCGTAACCGCCCAACAGCCATTTATAGCCGCTGCCAAGCAAAGCATCCAAACCCGATTTTTCAAAATTAAATGCAGTAGTACCGGTAAACTGAGTGCCATCGCCAATTAACAATAACTTTGGGTAATGTTTTTTTAGTTTCTGCAGCCATTCATCATCCATCCTGAAACCGCTGATGTATTGTACCATGCTAAACGCCAGTACTGTTGGTTTAAATTTTTCAATTGCCTCCAGCAGGTTGTTCTCAAGGTTGGCATCAATTTTTACATTCTGGTATTCAAAACCCATGCTGATTACCGGATAACTTACCGACGGATATTCTTCTTCGAGCAGTAAAAAACGATGACTTTTATCTAATCCGTTTAACAGGGTATTAAAACCGACCGAAAAATTAGGAGCCAGATAGGTGTTATTAGGTTTGGCACCAAAATATGCTGATAAATTATTTCTGAGCCCGTTAATTACCGGAGCATTTTCCATTCTGAAAATACTGCCGCCAGCTGTAAATGCTTCATCATGTGCACTGCGCCAGGCGGCTAGCGCTGTTGATAGTAAACCAGAATTTGCGGTATTTAAATAAGTGTAGGTATCGAGGATAGGAAAAGATAGGTTCATATCCAAAAATATAAGATTTAACGGGCAAAACGCTAAAATGCAGGTACAAAATAAATTTTATACAAAACAATGAGAATTATTACCTCCTAAGTTTTCAAAAGCATGAAATCAGGATCAGTTACCCATTAACCGAAATTTAGCTATACGATAGGCTTAGGGCGTATTCTTGATGTAAAGTAATCAACTGCAAGTACGATAATCAGAATTAACAAGCCTCCAAATTCGCGGGTTTCTTCTATCCACGGTTTGGTTGCCTTCATGGTCATAGCTATGTTTTCTGCAGCATGGTCATTGTACCAGTTTAATACCCCATATTTATCAAAAAATAAATAAACCGCATAAGCACTATAGGCTAAAATCCCTCCTAAGTAAGCTTTCCGGTAATATTTTCCGCGGAAGTACATCCAGCATAACCAGGCACCAAAAAGATAAATGGGCATCCATACATACGGATCGGGATCGTTGTACTGTAAGCCAGCAGAAACAATAAACAGGAGACAGAATATGAGATTAAAAACTTTCAATATGACATTATTATATCCTAAAATACATTGTTTTATTTAAACAATCGCTGTTGAATTAAGCATTCGATTCGATAAGTAATTTTAACAGTTTTAATCTGTGTATCAGCGGTGCATTTACCTTAGCATCAGGGTTTAACCTTAACGGAAGAAAATGACTTTCCAGGAAATGTTTATAATCTGTAATGATGGTAGCCTCGTTAAGGTAAATCGGAACCTGCTGGGGGGCTGCATTGGCAAAAAAATCTTCTAACTGTTTTAATTCTTCCAGGGTCATGTACAAAGTTACCATTATACTGCTGGTACTTAAAATCAAGTTTTAGTTTATCCGATATATTGCTCTGGTTCAGTCTAAATAATTTCCTCCTGTCAACATTACTACTAAGCAAGTTTTGAATATATTTTATATGCTAATTTTTTTAGTTTAAATTCGCGTATCCTTAATTAATCAATTTGCAGGCAATAGCTGATGAAGAAATATATTTCCCTTCCTGAACCTGTTCAGGATGTTTCGACATTTAAAAGAGAATTTTATAGAAAAGAAACAGTCTGGCACCGGGATTGGAAACTGGCTTTTCCGCCCTCCTTTAGGGAGATTGCTTTTTACGATGCAGCGAATAATAACTTGCACCGTGCAGATATTTTTACGCCGGTGGGCTATACCATTGAATTTCAAAACTCCCCAATTTCACTCGCGGAGTTAAACAGCCGGGAAGCCTTCTATCCGAACCTGATCTGGGTATTAAATGGTAAGAAATTTAAAGGCTTTAAAGTGCTAAAACACCTTCCTGATGTGGATGATCCTAAATTAAAGGACTATGAGTTTTGCCATAGCGACCATCTTTCTATGGTGAGAAAAGCTGAAGTAGAAAAGGGGAATTTATTCCCCAAACCGTTGAATTTTTACCACAGTGAATTAAAGGATATCAAATTCACTTCCAACCTCTACTCTTTTTGCTGGAAACAGCCCCATAGCGTGTGGTATAGTGCTACCGCAAAGATTATCGTCGATTTGGGTGGCCATTTTCTATATGAGCTTAAACAAAGACCGCAGTTAAATGGAGATTATCCGTATCTGAAATTGCTAAACAGAAAAACATTTATTGAACAGCATACGCCACCTGAATATTAATCATATTGGGTTTAAAAAGTGTATTAAGGGTCGCTTTAAGTCCGTTTTTTAGTTTAATCAGTTCTTGTAACCAGTTGGTTTTCGGAAAATTTTCCGGCCAAATAGCTTGGCCATTTAAAGATGTTTATGGCTTGGCCTGGGCTTTGCTTAATGCTAATAAAAGTTAATGCCGAAACCTCACTTCATACATTACACCTGTATTATCATTGATGATGATCAGATTAGTATCGATATTTTGAAAGCTTATATCATGCGTATGAAAGAATTTATAATGGTGGCTACCTTTACCGATCCGATTGCAGGGGTTAAAGCCATTAGTGAATACGGTGAAATCGATTTCCTTTTTCTGGATATTGCCATGGAAGTATCGGGGATTGATATAGCTACAGTAATACGTGATCAGGTTAGGTACCTTGTTTTCGTAACTGCTTACGAAAAATATGCGCTGGATGCTTTTAAGGTGTATGGCGATAAGTTTTTGGTTAAACCGATCAATCAGGAAAAAATGCAAGCCGCTATTGCCGACTTGATTAGAAGGGATAATAGGAAGGGCACTTAATGAATCACCTCCATCATCAGATGAAGGTGATTATGATGATGGCTACTTCATGCCGTCTTTTATTTTATTGATCATAACTAAATGGCTTTGAACAATCGGAGCGGTTTTGGTAGCGAATGATTTGAGGTCATCATCTTTTCCATCTTTAGACTCGTCTTCCATTAGCTTTAAAGTCGATTTGTGTCCGCTTACCATGGCATCTACGTAAGCTTTGTCGAAATCGGTTCCTGTTTTTTTACTCAGGTCGTCCATTTTCTGTTTATGTTCCTCATCAACTGTACTGGGTAGGGTAATATTTTTTTGCTTAGCTATGGCCATCAATTCGGTATTGGCCATACCATGGTCTTTCACCATCATGGTGGCAAACTCTTTCACCTTTGCATTACTGCTTTTTTCGAGCGCCATTTTGCTAAGTTCTACTTCAGCCATGCCGCCCACAGCCGCCTGGGTGGTGAATTTGGCATCTGAATCATCTACTGCAATGCCACCGGTTGCCGCCACATTTGTAGTGGTATCTTTAGCCATGTTTACACTGTCGGCGCTTTCTTTGGCATCTTTATTTCCGCTGTTGCAGGCCTGGAAAGTTAATGCAGAAGCCGAAATAGCCATCAAATAAATTAAGTTTTTCATATACAATTGTTTTTGTTGTATAAGAAGAACATGCTTTTAACGAAAAGGGTTTAAGTATTTTAAAAGAAATTTATACTGGCGATTTTTAAGTGCCGGCATAAAGAACCAAAATGGAGTCGCTTTTCTTGGTGATAGGTGAAAGCCGGAGAAAAGGCCTTAGCTTAACTGCCTTAAATTCTTAATGTTAAAAATAATTTAATCACTAAGAAATTAAGGTCATTAAGAATGCTATTCTTTATGGTGGGTTAAAAGAATATCTTGATGCGTTTTCCAGAATACAAACTTCTGTATTGGTGAGACGCTTTTTTTTAAGCCACTATAGCCTTACTTTTTTTAGCTTTAGGTTCGGCTTTTTCTGGTAACTGAATCGATAAAATCAGGTCGATACTTTCTGAGTTGGTCTCGTAATCAGCAGCGATTTTTTCCCATCTTTTTAATTCTCCCTGTAAGTTTTCAATTTCCTTACCCAATGATTCGATTTTATTCTGAATTGATTTTCTAACGTTCGTATTTGCCATAACACAAAATTATAATTTGGTCGCATATCTTTAAACTTCTTTACGAACACTTGATCGGTAAAAAATGCTAAACGTTCACTTTCAGGGAGTTTTGTTGTAAGAAAATTATCAACAATGGTTAAGAAACAGGTATTTCGGCAATGGGAAGGTAAAAACCGCCAACATTTGTTAATTTTACGGCTATGTCCCCGTTAAATATGAAAAAAAATAGTAGTTGCGATCTTAAAACTTGCTTTATGTGTCAGCTTACCCTAAAAGAATGGCATGCTGCTATTTGTAGTCATAAAAAGAACTTTACAGCCAAAAAGGGAGAGGTGATTATTAAAGAAGGCGATCCGGTAAGCGGGGTTTATTTTGTAACTTCAGGTAATGTAAAGGTGCACAAACATTGGGGCGATAAAGAACTGATTTTACGGTTTGCTAATGATGGTGCTATTATTGGGCATAGGGGAATCAGCAATAATATTTCTACCTATCCGATATCGGCAACAGCTTTAGAAACAACCCAGCTTTGTTTTGTTGATATTGAATTTTTTAAAGCAACCATAAAAGTAAACCAGGAATTTGCGTACGGTTTACTGATGTTTTATGCCGACGAGCTGCACACTTCGGAGAAGAAGATGAGAGATTTGGCTTTAATGTCTGTTAAAGGCAGGTTAGCCATGGCCATTTTAAACCTTAAAGATCAATTTGGCTTAAATGAAGCCGGTTTTTTAAACCTGGCGCTAAGCCGTCAGGATTTAGCGGCATATACCGGGGCAACTTATGAAACCGTTTTCAGAACCATGAGTGAATTGCTTGCTGAGAAACTGATTGTGGTAGAAGGCAAGCAAATTGGTATTTTAAGCGAATCCGGCTTGCAGGAATTGAGCAGTAAATAAAAGCATATGCTGGGAATTGTTTTATGTGGCGGACAAAGTTTAAGGATGGGGACCGACAAGGGGTTGCTTAACCATCAGGATAAACTCTGGGCACAACTGGCCGCCGATAAGCTTGCTGCCATGCAGATGGATGTTGCCTTTTCTGTTAACCCGGCACAGCAGGAGACATATGCACATTATTTTGGTGAAACACATTTGGTTGCAGATCAGACTTCGCTGGAAGTCAGAGGCCCTTTGCTTGGTGTGCTTTCCGCGCATCTGTTAAATCCTAAACAAGATTTATTTGTACTGGCCTGCGATTTATTGTTGATGGAAAGCAGATTGCTTCAAAAAATATTAGCTGCTTACCGGGCACCCGATGCTTTTGAAGCTTATATTTTTACCCGGAATGATGAACAGGAACCTTTGTGCGGTATTTACACCGCCAGGGGATTAAAAAGCATCTTGCATTTGCTTCAAACCAACCAACTAAAAAAACACAGTATGAAATTTGTACTCAGTAACTTGCAGGTATGCGAAATTGCTGTTGAAGATAAAGACGACCGGTTTTTTGTGAACTTTAATTCCCATGCCGAAATCAATGGATTGTAGCCCCATGAGGTTACAGTAATTGCAGTGCAGACAGATCAATCTTGCTGAAATTATCTTTTTCCCCTTCACAAAGCGGGCAACAATAGTTTAGGGGCAGCTCTTTAAAGGCAGTGCCTGGTGAAATGCTTTGTTCTTCATCGCCAGTTTTTTCGTTATACACCGTTAGGCAACTGTTGCACTGGTATAAAAAATCGCTGCCTTTTTTGGTAGGTTCTTCGGTAACCATGTATTGCTGCCGGTTTGTTTTTATGGTACTTAACCGGTATTTATAAAACCTGAAGACCGCGCGCCTTACCTGTTCGGGCAATAAAAAGCGGGGGTTGCTGCGACTGAAAATCTCTCCGGTACGTTCGTTGGGGTTAAAATCTTTAGCGCATAAAATATCATAGGTAGGGAAGAGCTTTAATCCCCATAAATCGATCAAATGACGCTTTTGAATTAAAATACTGCTAAATATTTCGCTTTTTTTACGGGTTTTAATGCCAAAGCAAATACCGAATGTACGCGTATCATCAATACTTAGACTTTTTACCAGAAAATTTTTGAGCGCCAGGCCTTCGTTGCAATTATCTTCTACCTGGAAATTAAGCTCATTGGCTGCATGACGCATGTTTACTTCAAACTCTTCAAGTAACGTGTTCCATAGGTTTTTATCTTCCTCATTAATTCCTTTTATAATAATGGTTTTCCAGGAGGTACAACAGAGTTGCCCCAATTTAGTAGCCTGACATAGCTGGCAGAGTTTTTTTAAAAAAGCAATACTAAACAGCTCATCACGACGGTATATACCCAGCCAGTATTTATTGTTGTAACGGTTTAACCCTTCATAGTAAGGCAGGTTAAAGAGTGATAGGGAAGCGGGTTGCACGGCCGGTTTGATAATCAGGTTGTCCAGCGAGAGGGCTGCAAATAAAGCTTCACCCTTTGCAGTTGGGTTATCTATAAACAAGGCCGCATTATTGATGATAATGTTTTCAATGGCATTGGTAATCCGGGCAATGTGGTTGGTGTAGCAAAGCTGATCCCATTCGTATATGACATTTGTTTTAGGAAAACGGATAATCAAATGCCAGTAATGTTCTGATTGGGGTGAAGCGATCCAGTTAATATTGCCGGTGAGCATGGGAGTGAAGCTCTGATCGCTATCGCAGATATTTACTTTTATGGTTGGTTTAAAGTCGATACTGTCGAGAATATCTTTGTACACACCTTCGGTTAGCCATGTTTTGCGGATAAAAATTTCTTCGGCCGGATAAGAGCTGATGATGTTGGGAAAATTATTGGCATCTTCTTCGTAATCAACTTTCAGTTTATCCAGTTCGGCAGTAAAAATATCTACATTATAGGTTGTAGTATCAATTAATAACTGCTGGCGCAAACCAAAGCGTACGTATTGAATGCTTGCTTTGCTGGCTGCTATCAGGATATTGTGTAGCTTACCTGGCGAAATAATGCCCCCTGGAAAGTTGATGATGATGGTTTTGTACATGCTCTTGGGTTAAATTCCAAATTCTGTAATGGCCCTGGGGAAATTTTTATTTTCGTGTCCGGGCCTGCATAATTTTATAAGTGCAAATCTTTGTATGTTAGTGAGTTTTCGCCATTGGCTAATGGAAAGCTGTAGTTGTAGCTCTTCCAGTTTCTCTTGAAGCATGGATGGGATTTGATGCAAATTGGCCCAATCTGGTAATGGATCAATAGCCAGTTTCGTGGCCTGGTTCCCTGTGTATTTGGCAATAAGGCTTATTAAAAACTGGTGGTATTTATTGGTTTCCTCATGAGTAAAAACTGGTAGCAAAGCCAATTGCACCCTTTCTTCGGGTTGAAACCTGGTCCATTCGGCAAGTTTGAGTTTTATGCCTGCTGCATCCATTTTAAAACGGACAATCATCGGGATACAACGCACATTTTCTTCAATAAAATCCTCTTCGAACTTAAAATATTCGATGCCTTTAACGTTAATAAATTCTGAAGGGCCCAGGGTTGCTTTCATCATCATATTCAGTTTATTTATTCAGTCAGCGCGGCTTTAGGTTCGGTTTTAAGTACATTAACAAAAGAATCAAGGATGGCCTTAACTTCAGGACGGCAGCTGCCACAGCCCATTCCCGCGCCTGTGAGCTGGCAGAGTTGCAGGTGGTCCTTACAGCCATCTTTTATTTTGTTGATTAAATTACCCTCGCCCACATTGTTGCAGCTGCAAACGGTTCGGCCTATAAGTGGTTCTGTAGTTTTGCCACTTCTTAAAAGCTGAAGCCTTTTTTCGCTCAGTTCCATCTTGTTTTCAATGAGGTTACGGAATTCCAGGAACTCGCCTTTATCGCCAATTAATATTGCACCTACCAGCTTATCGTTATGTACAATGCACTTTTTGTAGTAATGTTTGGCTTTGTCGATAAAAATAATTTCTTCGTAAGTAGGGTCGTTATTTGGTATTTCGGTCAGGCCTAAAGAACAAAGTTCAAGGCTGTGCATTTTCAAAATATTCATTGACAGGCTGCCCTGATAAAATCTGGCAATATCGCCACATAGAAACCGGGCTACTATTTCGGCTTGTTGCTCTGCGGCGGCAGTAATACCGTACATTTCGCCTTTAAATTCTGCAATTTCACCAATTGCAAAGATATCTTCTTCGTTAGTCCGCAGATATTCATCAACCACAACGCCCCTTTTACAGGTTATTCCTGCTTCTTTAATTAATTCGATATTAGGTATGGTACCAATGGCGGTTACAAAAGATTCGCAGTCAAGCATTAGCCCGCTTTTTAACCGTACGCCCGTAATATTTTTCTCGCCGATAACCCGGTCTACCTCATCATTGTAAAAGATTTCGATGCCTTTGCTAATGAGCTCTTCATGTAATAACTGGCTTCCTAAAGCGTCGAGCTGACGCCCCATTAAGCGCGAAATCCTTTGGATAATGGCTACTTTAGATCCTGTTTCGGCCAGCGAGGTTGCCAGTTCGATTCCAAGTAAACCGCCTCCAACAATTACCACTTTGCCATTGGTTTGAGTTACGTGTTGCTTAAAATTGTCGGCATCGGTACGGCTACGCATGGTAAAAATACCATCCAGTTTAGGCAGGTCTTTAAGCACAAAAGCCCTGCTGCCGGTTGCCAGAAGTAATACATCGTAGTGATGCGTTTTTCCGTTACTGTCGACAACGGTTTTATCTGCTTTATTTATTTTTTCGATACTTAAGCCACGGTGTAGCTTAATGCTGTAAGCCTCCTCTTCACTATCGCTCATTTTAATGAGGTTATGCCAGGGGAGTGTACCAATGATATAATCGGGAAGTAGTACGCGGTTATAAAAAGGGAAATCTTCTTTGCTGAAAATTTCGATATCGTCGGTGGTGTTAAGTGCCCGGTAGCTTTTAACAAAACCACAGGCGCCCGCACCTGCACCAATAACAATAATTTTTTGTTTTGCTTTTTCGTATAACTTTACCTGTACGGCACTAAATTTAAAGTCGGGTTCTTTACTCAACGGATCAACGAGATTGTTGGTCAGGTTATTTACACGGTTTAAATCGCTTTTTAGAATCAATCCCCAGTGCATGGGCATAAAAACAACACCCGGTTTAATATCTGTGGAGTATTTGGCCTTTACACGCACATTCCCTCGTAAGTTTTGCACCTCGATAATGTCGTTATCTTTAATGTTTCGTGGTTCAGCATCAATTGGGTTAATTTCCAGAAATGACTCGCTAATGTGTTGATTTAGCTTGTTAACCTTGCCGGTTTTACTTCGGGTATGCCATTGATCTCTGATCCTGCCTGTCGTTAAAATCAGCGGGTGTTCAGGACTTAAAGCTTCTGATTGATTTATGTGGTTTACCGATATAATATTTGCCCTTTTGTCGGGTGTATAGAATTGATGATCGGTAAATAACCGGGCAGTTCCTCCTGTATTTTTGTTTTTTGGATAAGGCCATTGTACCGCTCTTTTCTCTTTTAAAATCTGGTAGTTAAGTCCGCTAATATCAATATTAGTACCTTCGGTAAGTGCTGCATGTTCATCGTAAATGGCGGCGGCATTTTTAAAATCAAAACCGTGATAGCCCATTTTTTGTGCAAAATGGCAGATGATTTCCGAATCTGGCAAAGCCTCGCCAGGTGGCTCAATAATTTTGCTGAGGTAAGAAATGTAGCGCCCGGCATTAGTCATTGTGCCTTCTTTTTCTGCCCAGGCAGCTGCTGGTAATACTACATCGGCATATTTTAGTGTTTCTAATTTATTGCTGATGTCTTGAACCACAACAAATTTAGCTTTCTTTAAGCCTGCTTCAGCCACACGCACATCAGGTAAGCTGATTAAAGGATTGGTACATAAGATCCAAACTGCCTTTAGCTTGCCCGAGTTCAGTTCATCGAACATTTCGGTAGCAGTTAAACCAGGTTTAGACTGGATAGTGCCGAATGGAATCTGCCAGAATTTTTCTACTTCATTCCGATGGGTTTCATTGGCAAGATTGCGGTGCGCCGGTAATAAATTGCTTAAACCGCCAACTTCGCGACCGCCCATGGCATTGGGTTGCCCTGTTAGCGAAAATGGACCGCTGCCGGGCTTGCCAATGTGGCCGGTAATGAGGTTAAGGTTAATCAGCGAAAGATTCTTGTTGGTGCCCACTACACTTTGGTTAAGTCCCATGGTCCACATGGAAATAAAACCTTTGGCATTGCCAATATAGGAGGCGGCTAAACGGATGTCGCTTTCTTCCATACCGCAAATAGCAGCCGCATCCGCGATGGTGGTTTCGAAAACGGTAGCATGGTATTTCTCGTAACCATTAGTGCTGTTAATGATAAAATCGGCATCAACTTTTCCGTCTTCAATCAGGCAACGTCCAATGGCATGGTGCAGGGTAATGTCTGTTCCGGGGTTTAACTGTAAATGCACATCTGCGAGCGAGCAGGTTTGTGTTTTACGAGGATCGCTGACAATAATTTTTAAATCAGGGTTCTTTTGTTTTGCGGCTTCCACACGGCGCCATAGGATGGGATGGCACCATGCCGGATTAGCGCCCGCAACAAAAATACAATCGGCAATTTCAATATCATCATAGCTAATGGGTACCGTATCTTCACCCAAGCTCATTTTATAACCAACAACCGCGCTGCTCATACATAAACGGCTGTTGGTATCGATGTTATTACTACCGATAAAACCTTTAATTAATTTATTTACTACATAATATTCTTCGGTTAAGCATTGTCCGCTGGCATAAAAAGCTACACTGTCTGGCCCGTGTTTTTGTGTTAATGCCTTAAATACAGCTGCGGTTCGTTCCAGTGCGGTATCCCAGCTTACGCGTTGCAGCGGCATGTTTTTATTGTACCGCATTTCAGGGTAAAGTAAGCGATCACTCTTATCGTTTGCAGTATAATGCAGGTTCATGCCTTTGCTGCAAAGCATTCCCTTATTTACGGGGTGGATTTTGTCGCCTTCTACCGTAATCCGTTGGTGGATATCTTTATTCACCACAATGCCACAGCCTACGCCGCAGTAGCAGCAGGTTGTGGTATTGTTGGGCAATATGTTCGTTTCTTTCTTCAAATGGTGAACTTGGTTATAGGTAGTTTTTCAAATTCAGGTTATTTGCTGGGTGTAAGTACCAGCTCGTCTAATTCGACATTTTTCTGTGCCATAATGGTTCTGAAAATAAATACTGCGATGCCGATTCCTAAAATAATGAAACCGAGCAGGGTAAAGGCGCCGGTGTAGTCAATCAGGTCTTTGTGAGCGTTGATGCCGTTCTCAACGATGTTTTTTGAAGCGTGGGTAGCTTTAGCCTTAAACATAAAGGCGATTAACATGGCGCCAATATTTCCGCCAGCCCCAACAATCCCCGCTACACTACCAACAGCAAGCGGATTAATGAAAGGAACCAGACTGTAGGTAGCGCCATTGGCCATCTTCAGGCTAAGCCCGAATACAAACATCATAAAAATAGCCATGCTGATATTACCTGATTTCGCAAACCAGATTAATCCAACACCTTCAACGAGTAATAATATGGCTAGTAGTAATGTTTTGCCATCAAATCCCCAGGTTTTACCTATTTTATCGGCTACGATTCCTCCAAGTGGGCGGGCAAAAATGTTGATCCAGCCAAAAATACCTGCAACCATGCCCGCAATAGCTATTGTCGCGCCAAATGAATCGGTAAAAAATATGGGTGCAAAATTGTCAATCGTAATTTCTACACCAAAACAAGCTGCATAGGCAATGGTTAAAATCCAGGTGCGGTAATCTTTTGCGGCTATTAAGAAAGTATTTTGCTTGCTTTTTATGTTTTCGTCTTTAAGATCTTTAAAATCTCCTTGTGGACTATCTAAAGTATAACGGTGATATAAAAAAGCGCAAATTAAGAGCATTACTCCAGGGAAAATCATTGCATAGCGCCAGCTATCTTCCGAACTGCAAAAACCGAGTGCTGTAAAACCAGAAGCAATTAGTGGCATAAACAAATTTGCTGCACCACCACCTGCGTTACCAAAACCACCGGCTGTGGCATTGGCTGTACCTTTGATATTTGGGGCAAACATAATAGAAGTGTGGAATTGGGTAATCACAAATGATGCACCTATTACGCCAATAGCCAGGCGGAAAAGCAAGAAGGAAGTATAAGATTGGCTGGTGCCAATTAACAATACCGGAATGGCACAAAGTACCAGTAGCCAGGTGTAAATGAGTTTTGGGCCAAATTTATCGATCAGTCTTCCAATTAATAATCGGGCAATAATGGTTGCTGATACAGAGGCAATCTGAATATTGCCAACCTGATCTTTGGTTAAGTGTAGTTGCTCACGGGCAATTTTCATGAGAGGAGCCATCCCGAACCAGGCAAAAAAGCAGAAGAAAAAAGTAAGCCAGGTAATGTGGAAAGTTTTCATCTGAACGCCTTTAAGCGAAAATAGATTCAGTTTATTTAACGGTTTGAGGTTAAGGTTCGTGGTCATAATGTTCAGTTTAGCGTTGTCAAGTCGGTTGTGGGTTAAAATTTGTAGCCCAGGCCAACACCCAGGTTCCATTCGCCATTTTTTACCGCAGTTTTAGCATTGTAAAACACGGGTAACTGAACGGCAATGTGACGGAAAGCTGCGGTTAAGCCAAAGCCCAGGTTGGGGGTAAGTACTGAGTTTTTGGTAGCGCCAGCGGCAACCTTATCTTCCTTTATTCTTAAGCTGGGTAACATACCCAATAAGACTGTGTAAGGTTTTTTGCTGAATTTGATACTTGGGCCGGCGCAATTGATAAAAGCACCGTGGTCTACGTAGCCTGCTGTTAAAATGCCATCAAATAAAACAGCTTTGGTTTGTGCTTTTGCTGAAAAAAAGAACATAGTAAGCACTAGGCAGCTTACAAAAGCTACGCGAATTTGAGTTTTCATGTTGGTTTGGTTTAGTTTGAACTTTGGTTTGTTTTCTCTTAATAATACAATTTAAGATTTTGGATTGGTTCCAACGTAAACCGTTCCGTTTTCTATCTTTACCGGATAGGTTTTAATGGCGCATTCATCGCCGTTTAAGCACTCACCGGTGTGTAACGAAAACGTTTTTTTGTGGAAAGGGCAGGCTACCTTAGGTTCATCGGTAATAGAGCCAATCATGCCACGGCTTAAAGCCATTTGTTTTTTGTGCGGACACTCATTTTGAGTCGCATACCACTCATTTCGTCTGGTAAAATAGAATAACGCAATCTGCTCTTCACCGTGTTTTACACATACCCCGCCATTTTCTACTGCGTCCTCAACACGACATGCGGCTAACCAGTTGTTTGTTGTTTCAGTCATAAAAATTAAAGTTTAATTGAAAATTGTTGGTTGATTATATTTGGTTAGACTATTTTCCATTCAGCGGTTCTTTTTTGTCCGCGCATTTCTACAAATTCAATCGAAGGATCTTTTTCTTCGGGTGCATTAACAAAATGAGAGAAACGTTTTCTGATTGCCGGATTTTCCACTGCTTCTTTCCACTCACATTTGTACGAGCTAATCAGTTTTTCAATTTCACGCTCCCATTGTTTGGCCATGCCTAAGCTGTCGTTGATGATAACATTCCGCAGGTAATCAATTCCGCCTTCCATTTTATTTAACCAGGTTGCTGTACGGGTTAATGGATCTGCGGTACGGATGTAAAACATTAAAAACCTGTCGATATATTTGATACAGGTTTCGCTGTCTAAATCGGTTGCCAACAGGAGTGCGTGTTGCGGTTTGCTGCCGCCGTTACCGCACACATATAAATTCCAGCCTTTTTCTGTTGCAATTATGCCGAAATCTTTGCTTTGTGCTTCAGCACATTCTCTGATACAGCCACTAACTGCTGATTTAAATTTGTGTGGAGCGCGAATACCTCTGTATCTTTCTTCAATGCGGATGGCGAAACTTACGCTGTCATGCAATCCGAAGCGGCACCAGGTGCTTCCTACGCAGCTTTTTACCGTTCTTAGTCCTTTTCCATACGCATGACCGCTTTCAAAGCCGGCTGCAATCAGTTCTTCCCAGATTACAGGCAGGTCGTTCAGGTGTGCGCCAAAAAGATCGATGCGCTGACCACCGGTTATTTTAGTATACAGGTTGTATTTTTTGGCTACTTCGCCAATTACGATTAATTTTTCCGGTGTTATTTCTCCTCCCGGTATGCGTGGTACAACAGAGTATGAGCCTCCTTTTTGGATGTTGGCTAAAAAGCGGTCATTGCTGTCTTGCGCTACATCATTTCCTTTTTTAAGGATCATTTCGTTCCAAAGACTGGCCAGGATTGATGATACCAATGGTTTGCATACTTCGCAACCATCGTTTTCACCTAAAGCGGTTAGTACTTCGTCGTAACTTTTCAATTCATGGATATGGATAAGGTCGTAAAGCTCTTGTCTGCTATAGTTAAAATGTTCGCAGATTACATTTTTAATGTATTTGCCTTGCGATTTTAAGGTATGGTTCAGTAAATCTTTCACCATTGGCATACAGCCACCGCATCCTGTGCCTGCTTTGGTACATTTTTTTACATTATCTATATTTTCGCATCCACCGCTGGTAACCGAAGCGCAGATGTCGCCTTTGCTAACACCTTCGCAGCTGCAAATCAGTGCGCTATCGGGCAGGCTGGTAATGCCGGCCCCGGCTGGCTCACTTCCACCTCGTGCACCCAGGATTAGCTCTTCGGGGTCTTCAGGTAATGCAATTTTATTGATGGCGGTTTGTAGGAGCATGTTGTATGCAGATGCATCTCCGATTAATATACCTCCTAAAAGGTATTGCCCGTCATTACTAACATTGATGCGTTTGTACACGCCTTTGTGTTTGTTTTCGAAAATAATCGTGCGACAATCTGGCTCAGTAATAAAGTTATCGCCAAAGCTGGCTACATCTATACCAATGAGCTTTAATTTGGTGCTCATGTCAAAACTGCTGAAGCTTTTATTACCTGCACAGAGGTTGGTTGCTAAAACTTCGGCCATTTCATAACCTGGCGCTACCAATCCGTAAATCATGCCATCAAATAAGGCACATTCGCCAATGGCAAATATGGCCGGGTCGCTGGTTTGCATTTTCTCGTCAACGACAATGCCACCGCGCGTGCCCACTTCAATTCCACAGGCCTTAGCTAGCTCGTCTCTCGGTTTAATACCTGCTGATATAACCAGCATGTCGGCCTCTAAAGTCGTATCGTCGCTAAATTTCAATGCTGTAATCTTGCCTTCGCCCTCGATATTTGACGTGTTCTTGTTTAAATGGATTTGTAAACCAAGATCTGTTAGCTTCGATTTTAGCATGTCGCTACCTGCACCATCAATTTGTCTGGGCATTAAGCGCGGTGCAAATTCAATGATATTGGTTTTGTCGATTCCTAAATCTATCAGCGCTTTTGCCGCTTCTAGGCCGAGTAATCCACCGCCTATAACAGAAGCTGTTTTTGCTTTTTTCGCATATTCGCTAATCAGGTCGAGGTCTTCAATTGTACGGTAAACAAAAACACCTTCTTTTTCTATACCAGGAATATTTGGAACAAAGGCGCCAGAGCCAGTTGCAAAAACCAATATATCGTAAGTGTAATCTAAACCATTACCAGTATATACCTTTTGTTGTTCGCGATCTATTTTAATTACAGGATTATTTAAAAAGAGGGTAATATTTTGTTCCTGGTACCAGTTTTCGGTAGAAAGCGAAAGATCATCAGCCGTTTTACCGTTAAAGTATTCGCTGAGGTGAACGCGGTCGTAGGCCCTGCGGGGTTCTTCTCCAAAAACGATAAGATTAAAGGAAGCTGTTTTTGATCTCAGTTTCTCGCAGAATTTATATCCCACCATTCCATTTCCGATTACGATTATTTGTGGTTCTTTCATAAATCTTAAAGGTATATTGTGTTTATGGTATTGTTTTTATTTGTATTCGTGTGTTTTTTAGTTTTTTTCTGTATTTGTGGTATTTAAAAATATAATTATTGATAATAATATGATTTTTGATATTCAAATATAGTTTAAAAATGAATTAAAACTTTGATTTATGTGATTTTTATCATAAAATATTTAATTTTTTAGTATATTTTTATTATTTTTATGATTAAATCGTTAAAAAAATAAAATTATGAATGGAAAAACAGGAGATTTTGGAGTTTTTATAATAGGTGGAGGTCCTGGAGACCCGGAATTGATCACTATGAAAGCATTTAATGTGTTAAAAAGAGCAGAAGTTATACTGTATGATAATTTAAGTAATGAGAAATTGCTTGAAATTGCACCAAAAACATGTAAAATGATCTATGTTGGTAAGCAACCTTATCAAAAATATACTCCTCAGGAGAAAATAAATGAATTGATTGTAGAAAATGCTCACCAATATCAGGTAGTAGTACGTTTAAAAGGGGGCGATCCCTTTATTTTTGGTCGAGGCTTCGAAGAATTGATTTATGCAGAAGCCCGTGGTATTAAATGTCATTATATCCCGGGAATTAGTAGTATGCAGGGCGCTGGTTTTATTGATGTTCCGTTAACGCACCGTGGCATTAGCGAAAGTGTTTGGATATTAACCGGTACTAAAAAGGACGGAAGTTTAACCGAGGATTTAAAATGTGCCATGAAGAGCTCAGCAACTGTGGTTATTTATATGGGGATGAAAAAGGTTGCTGAAATTTCGAAAGCTTACCGCGATGCCGGATTGGGCAATATGCCTGCAGCAATTATTCAGCATGCAACACTGCCGAATCAGAAGCAGGTGGTTTGTTTGGCTAATAATTTACAGGAGGCTGCCGAAGAAGCTGGTTTAACCTATCCCGCTATTATTATTATAGGTAATGTGGTACAGGCAAAAGCTTATGCTGCTTTGCATCAGTCTGATTTGCTGTCGGCGTAGGTAGATGGTGTGCTATGATGGCTTATATTTGATAGCTATATGTACAATAATAATTCAGGCCTTAATTTTTTTAATGTTTCAAAACCCAACCTTTTTTTTTAAAAAAAAGCCCGCAAGGTTTAACTTGCAGGCCCGATCATTAACATTAATTGGGTTAATTTAATATCAATTCTATTACTGGTATCTCGAAGTTGGGTTTTTTCTTCGGTAATTTTAATACCAGGGTATTGTCTTTTGATTTTTCAGTATCAACCTGAAGCTCTGAATTGTCATGTAAAAACTGCGCATACTTAACTTTGTCTTTATAACCTTCTAAAGCAATGCTGCCAGTATTGGGGTATTCGAACAGATGAACGTACAAACGTTTCGTATCTTTATTATAAGTAAGTCTTGTGCCTTCGGCTGCTTTGAAATCAGCTGGTGCAAAAGTGCAGTGGTATATCGATTTCGAGTTGGCATGCATCCATATTCCCAAGCTATCTAATGCCGTTTCGGACCTGTAATCAAATTCGCCACGGGCAGTCGGACCCACATTTAATAATAAATTACCTCCATTGGCTACTGAAGTAATTAATAGATCCAGCAGTTTTCTATTGCTTTTCCAGGTGTTCTCATCTCGATGGTAACCCCATGACCCTGAGAAGGTCTGGCAGGTTTCCCATACTTTGCCACGGTATTTTTCCAGTTCTTTTGGACCTACCTGCTCGGGCGTTTCAAAATCGGTACCATCTTCATAATCATTTAGATCTAAGCGGTTATCTACAATAATGCCCGGCTGTAATTTTCTGATTTGTTTAAGCAATTCAACCGATCCCCAGTCGTCTTTGCCTTTCCCGTACTTGCCAGGGTAAGAAAAGTCGGCCCAAAGGATATCTATTTTGCCGTACTTGGTAAGTAGTTCAGTTACCTGATCGTACAGGTACTTGCGGTATTTGGCCATATCTCTGCCTTTATTTAAGGCAGCATAGGCTTCTTCAGTGTCTTTTTCAGGTCGTAAAGGATGGACCCTGTCTACAGTAAAGTCAGGGTGGTGCCAGTCAATCAATGAATAATAGAAACCTACTTTAATTCCTTCCGCACGAAATGCCTCAACAAATTCTTTTACCAGGTCTCTTTTTGCTTGTGTATTGGTCGCTTTATAATCGGTATACTTACTATCAAACAGCGTAAAACCTTCATGGTGCTTGGTCGTTAAGACTGCATATTTCATACCTGCTGCTTTGGCTTCTTTTGCCCATTGTTTGGGGTTAAACAAATCAGGATTAAACTGATCAAAATATTTTTGATAGTTTTCATTGGTAATGTGCTCATAGTTTCTCACCCATTCATGGCGTGCAGGTAAAGCATATAAACCCCAGTGAATGAACATGCCAAAACGGGCATCTGTCCACCATTCCATTCTTTTTGTCTTTTCAGCAGCTGTTTCGTTGCCCAGTCGTTTTTGTGCCGATCCCGTCAAAACCAGATTAATTGACAGTAACGTAAGTAAAATTGTTTTTTTCATAGTGTGTTTTTTGGTTAGCATATGGAGAGCTAATTTAATTAGGTATAAGTATTCAAAATAATCGGATTTGAGCAAATGATTAAGCTAAATTACCATGCTCAGGAAAAATAAGGGAAGGGGTTGGATGAGTTGGATTTTTGATTGTAAAACTTTGGGCATTGTATCCTTGTTTCTTTTTAAAGTTACATTTAAACTGAATACAGGACTATGAAAGCTCAAAAAACACCTGCAAAGCAAAATAAACAACCCGGCATAGAGGCTAAAATGGATCCCAGGCCAGAGGTGATTAAGAAAAGTTATAAGCCGGGGGCCAAGCTGGAAGGCAAAGTTGCCTTAATAACAGGGGGTGATAGCGGAATTGGCCGCGCAGTTGCGGTACATTTTGCCGCCGAAGGAGCGGATGTTGCCATTGTATACCTAAATGAAGATGTTGATGCCAGGGAAACCCGAAAAATGGTAGAAGCTGCAGGCAGAAGTTGTCTGTTGATTAAAGGCGATGTGAAAAAACCTGCTTTTAGTAAGAAGGCGGTTGATGAGGTGCTCAAAAAATACGGCAAAATTAATATCCTGGTTAATAATGCTGCAATACAGGTACCACAAAAAGATCCCAATAAAATTGATCCGGATCAACTGGATGAAACTTTCAGGACCAATATATATGGTTATTTTTATTTCGCAAATGAGGTATTGGAGCATTTCCAGCCGGGCGATACCATCATCAATACAACCTCGGTTACAGCTTACCGTTCGTCGCCAAACCTGATCGATTATTCTTCAACTAAAGGGGCTATAACTTCTTTTACCCGCTCACTGGCCACCAATTTGGCTAAAAGCGGGATCAGGGTTAATGCAGTGGCACCCGGTCCGGTTTGGACGCCGCTTATTGTGTCTACATTCGATGAAGAAAAAATTAAATCATTCGGAAGCGAAACTGCAATGGAAAGGGCGGGGCAACCGTCAGAACTTGGACCTGCTTATGTATTTCTTGCTTCTGATGATGCTTCTTATATTACCGGGCAGGTAATCCATGTAAATGGTGGGGAAGTAGTTAATGGTTAATTCTGTATCTTAGCTGAAAACTACATGGCATCTCCTGGTCCAAAAGATTGGCGTTTTAAACTTCATGAGATTATTTACGAATCGAATACGCCGGCAGGCAAAGCATTCGATGTAGGGCTTTTGATCGCTATTTTCTCCAGCATTATTGTCGTGATGCTCGATAGTGTAGTAAGTATCCATCAACATTATGGTAAGCTTTTTAATGTGATGGAGTGGGGTTTTGCTGCACTTTTTACAATCGAATATGTTTTGAGGCTCATCAGCATCCGCAAACCGCTCAGGTATGTGTTTAGCCCGCTGGGTATTATCGATATGATTGCATTATTGCCTTCTTATTTAAGTATTTTCTTTGCAGGTGCACAATCTTTGCTCGTGTTCAGGGCGTTGCGTTTATTGCGGGTTTTCAGGATATTTAAACTTGGACATTTTTTAACCGAAATTAATTTTTTAACACAGGCCTTAAAAAACAGTGTACGGAAGATCAGTATTTTTTTACTCACGGTTTTGACTATTACTGTTATCCTTGGTTCGGTAATGTATCTGGTAGAAAAACGCGAAAACGGTTTTTCGAATATCCCTGAAAGTATTTATTGGGCGATTGTTACCATTACTACAGTAGGTTATGGTGATATTTCGCCTATTACCCCGCTGGGTAAATTTGTGGCATCGGTGGTAATGTTAATTGGTTATGCCATTATTGCTGTGCCTACGGGAATTATAACCCATGATATAGCCATGGCGGCTAGACATAAAAAGGAACTATCCGAATCGTGTCCCAGTTGCAGCAGGGAAGGGCATGATAGCAATGCCTTGTTTTGTAAATTTTGCGGATCATCATTATTTAGATAAAAAAGCCAGACTGTTTATCAATCTGGCTTTTCTTAAATGAATCTGTTTTACAGCATTTCACTATCATCTTCGTCGTAAGCGTTGGGGTCGTTATCCAGCTCTTCGATATCCGATTCATTGTAATCGTTGTTTTTATCTTCTTCCTCATCGTCATCCTCTTCTTCATCGTCTGGACCATTAATTTGTTCATTCAGTTGAGTGCCTTCACCATCGGCAAATTGTACCTCATCTTCAGTATATTCATCGTCTGCTGATGGAACTGTTGCATGCCCTTCGGCGGCATTTCCCTGCGAACGGTTGATCTGAAACTGTTCAATATTCTGAATTTCTTCTTCCGGTTGATTGTTTTCCTGATTTTCCATGGTATGTTCTTTTATTGTAAGAACAGCGTGAAGAAGGATTAAGTTTATAGAAAATAAAAATCTTAAACCCTCAGGGTTGTTAGGGCTTTAGGTGGCTTACTATACTAAAGGATAGCGCTATCCTTTAGTATAGTAATAACTTTTTGATAGCTGGTGTCTATAATTTTGTCAGATATCAATAAAAGACAAAAAATGAAAATCTTACATTTAATATCGAGCCCAAGAGGCGAAGCATCTTTCAGCGTTAAATTGGGAAATGCAATTGTAGAAAAACTACATGCTGCTAACCCGGGTAGCGTGGTAACTACACGTAACCTTACCAGTACGCCATTTCCGCACTTAGAAGAGGTGCATATCAATTCTTTCTTTACGCCAGCTGAAAACCATACCCCGCAACTAGCTGAAGCGATACAGCACTCTAACGAATCAATTGCCGAACTTAAAGCTGCTGACGCCATCGTAATCGGGGTTCCTATGTACAACTTTGGAATTCACTCTACATTAAAAGCCTGGATTGATCATATTGCACGTGCAGGCCAGACATTTAGCTATTCGGAAAACGGCCCTCAGGGCTTAGTGAAAGGTAAAAAGGTTTATCTGGCTATTTCATCGGGCGGTGTATATTCTGACGGGCCAATGAAAGCTTACGATTTTACAGAATCTTATCTGCGATCGGTATTGGGCTTTTTAGGTATGGTAGATGTTACTGCTTACAGGGTAGAAGGACTAAGCTTGCCAAATCTGAAAGATGAGGCTCTGGATAAAGCTGTGGCTGCCATTGCTTTATAATAAATGCATTCAACAGCGGTAAACATGCCGCTGTTGAATGCTAAATTTAATTCAAAAGGTGTTTTTCTATCCTGCCTGCAAAATCATTCAGGTCGAATGGTTTATTGATAAAATCTTCAGCTTCACATTTAGCCTTAATTGTATTTAAATGGTTGTTGGCCGACATCATCATCACAGGGATGTTATGTGTTTTGATATTTCGTTTTAAAGTATTGCAGATATCCAGTCCATTGCCATCCGGTAACATTACATCTAAAATCACCATGTCTGGCAGGTGTTTGTTCATTTGTAACCAGAAATCGTTGGTGTTAGGGCAGGTTTTTACTTCGTAAAGTTCTTCAATCAGCAGAAATTCTATAATCTCCCTGATATTCGGATTATCTTCTACAACATAAATGCATTTTTTCATAAGTCCTCCTTTTAAATTAGATAACCAGTCTAGGTATCAGATGTTTAAAATAGTTGTGCACATTTACCCGGTTATTAACGTAGGTGGTGCGCTTGTCATGCCGGTATCTAATTTTTATTTTAACCTGAAAAAATGTGAGAATAAATTTTGATACTAATTTTTTTAGTATAGATTTGCCTTTGGAGAAACCGAAAATACGTTAGTCGTGATGTTTTGAACGCAGCGTATGTTGTGTAATTATTTTAAACAAAAAGCTTATGGCTTCGTTTGTTTGCTGATATATTTATTTTTTATGACCGTTACCGTTTTAGCCATATTTGAAACAGACTTCATACCTGATCTTTCATTAGGGAAAATTATGAATGAAAAATTAAAGATAGCTGCTGCCGATTTACAGGATATTCACTTACAGTCTTTACATTCTGTTGGGCAACGCAGTGATGATCTTGTGGTTTACATGAGTTATAACCCCAAATATAAAATCAGATGGCGCGTGGTAAACGATGTGCCCGAAGATGTAGAACAATTTGTTGCACAGGTTTGCGGCGATTTAGGTTATATTCACTGGAAAACTGCTACCCTAAATGTTTTTAAGGGTAGTGAGTAATAAGGCGTTCGTCATCTCGATCTGATCGCTATCGGATCGAGATGAAGCTATACCAGTTAGATTGAGCTGCGCCGGGCACCCTGGGGTTCACGACTGCGTTGCACTTCGTCCGAATGAAGATTTTAAACTAAAAATCCTCCACCTAGTAAATCGTTTCCTTCGTAGAATACTGCCGATTGGCCAGGTGCAATGGCCGATACATTGTGGTCGAACACCACACGCATTTTATCTTTCTCTTGTACAATGGTACTTAACATACCTGCATCTTTGTAGCGTATTTTGGTAATGATATCACTCATCGGCGCTTCTATGCTGGCGTATTTAATCAGGTTAATATTTCTTACCATAGCTTCGCGACGCTCTAATTCTTCGGCTTTGCCTAAAACTACTGTATTACTTTCGGGCAGGATCTGCGTTACAAACATGGGTTCACCAAAAGCAACACCCAAACCTTTCCGCTGACCAATGGTGTAAAAAGGGTAGCCTTTATGCTGGCCTACCACCATACCATTGCTCAGAATGAAATTACCACCTGCAACTCTATCTTCTAAATCTTCAACTTTATGTTTTAAAAAAGCCCTGTAATCATTATCCGGAACAAAACAAATTTCGTAGCTCTCCGATTTTTTAGCCAGTTCTTCCTGACCCATATCCAAAGCCATTTGCCTGATTTCAGCCTTGGCAAAACTGCCTAAAGGAAATTTGGTACGCGAAAGGTTTTCCTGCGAAACACCCCATAATACGTAAGATTGGTCTTTGTTTTCGTCTTTTCCTTTGGAAATTACGTAACGGCCGCTATCTTGCTGGCGGATATTGGCATAATGTCCGGTTGCAATAAATTCGCAGTCGAGTTTATTGGCGCGTTTTAATAATGCCTCCCATTTAATGTGGGTGTTGCACAGTACGCAGGGGTTAGGGGTTCTTCCAGCCAGGTATTCATCTACAAAATTATCGATTACATAATCGCCAAATTCGTCTCTGATATCTAGTATATAATGCGGAAAACCATAGTTTACAGCAAGTGTACGGGCATCATTAATGCTATCTAAAGAGCAACAGCCTGTTTCCTTGCTGCTACCGCCAGAGCTGGCATAGTCCCAGGTCTTCATGGTTAATCCGATCACCTCGTAACCTTGTTCATGCAACATTACGGCTGCCACCGAACTATCAACCCCGCCACTCATGGCTACCAGAATTCTACCGTGTTTACTCATTTTAAAAATATAGGATGCAAAAATAAGGTTTATTTAGCTGAAATTGGTTAAAGGAAGTCAGTTACTTGTAAAAAGCTTTGGGTCACAAAAAATGGTAACTTCAGGTTTGTAAATTGTATTTTTTGCTTTACTTAAACGTTTTAGTGTTGTTATTTATACATATTTGAAGATAAATTTCTACCTTAGGATTTTAAAGAAAACAAGCTAATTTCAAAAAGATATGATTAAAAAAGTTATGCTGCCCTGTCTTTTGCTTTCAGGCATGGTTGCCTCGGCACAGCAGAATCTGGTGCAGTATGTTAAGCCAATTATTGGTACTTCAAAAATGGGGCATACCTATCCGGGTGCAACTGTTCCTTTTGGTGCGGTGCAATTAAGTCCAGAAACTGATACCTTATCTTACGAAGTAAACGGTAAGTACAATGGCGATGTATACAAATACTGTGCGGGTTATAAATACGAAGATAAAACAATCACCGGTTTTAGTCATACGCATTTTAGCGGTACGGGACATTCGGATTTGGGCGATTTTTTAATCATGCCTACGCAAGGCAAGCTACAGTTAAATCCGGGCACTGCATCAAATCCTAAAGGCGGTTACCGTTCGGCTTTCTCGCATGCAAATGAAGTGGCCGAAGCGGGTTATTACAAAGTTAAGCTCGATGATGATAATATCCTTGCTGAATTGACATCAACTACGCGTGTAGGGATGCACCAGTACACTTTTCCTAAATCAGATCAATCGCATATTATATTAGATTTGATGGCCGGAATTTATAATTATGAAGAAAAAACAGTTTGGACTTATGTACGTGTAATAAATGATACCTTGATTACAGGTTACCGCCAGACCAATGGTTGGGCCAGAACCAGGACGGTGTATTTTGCAATGAGCTTTTCTAAGCCTTTTAAAAGCTACGGCCGCAAAAGTTATGATGCGAAACAAGCTTATCGCGGATTCTGGGGTAAATTTAACCAGGAACAAAACTTTCCTGAAATTGCCGGTAAGAAGTTAAAAATGTTCTTCGATTTTGATACTCAGGAAGGAGAGAAGGTCAAAATTAAATTTGCACTATCGCCGGTTAGTCAGGAAAATGCTTTGCAGAACATGCGTGCAGAGATTTCTGGCTGGGATTTCGAAAAAGTAAAAGCACAGGCTCAGGCCAGCTGGAACAAAGAGTTAAATAAAGTACAGGTAACTGCCTCGAATGATAATAAAATTAATTTCTACACAGCTTTATACCATGCTTATATCAACCCAACCACCTATACTGATATTAACGGTGAGTATAAAGGTTTAGATCAGGGCGTGCATAAAGCGGATGGTTTTACCAACTATACTACTTTCTCGCTTTGGGATACCTACCGCGCTTTGCATCCGTTTTTTAACATCACCCAACCTGGTCGTAGTAACGATATGGTAAAATCGATGATGGCACATTACGATCAGAGCAGTTTACACATGTTACCGATCTGGTCACATTACGCTAACGATAACTGGTGTATGAGTGGTTACCATAGTGTTTCGGTTATATCTGATGCCATTATTAAAGGTGCTTATACAGGCGACGCCAATAAAGCATTGGATGCTTGTGTAGCTACAGCTAAACACCGCGATTACGAAGGCATTGGTTACTATATGGATAAAGGCTACATTCCTGCAGAAAAATCAGGTATTTCTGTTTCCAATAACCTCGAGTATTCTTACGATGACTGGTCTATAGCCCAGCTGGCTAAAAAGTTAAACCGGATGGATGTTTATGATGAATTTATTAAACGCGCCAGCAACTGGAAAAACAACTACGACAGTGCTACAGGTTTTATGCGACCTAAACTGGCCGATGGTAGCTTTAAAAAACAATTCGACCCGAAAGATACGGAAGGGCAGGGCTTTATTGAAGGAAACAGCTGGAACTACAGTTTCTTTGTGCCTCAAGATCCGGCTACGCTGATTGAAATGATGGGCGGTAAAAAGAAATTCGCTACCCGCCTGGATACCTTATTTACCATGCACTTGCCAGATGAGTTTTTTGCACACACCGAAGATATTACCCGCGAAGGAATTATTGGTGGTTATGTGCATGGAAATGAGCCTGCACACCACATTGCCTACCTGTACAACTGGGCCGATCAGCCATGGAAAACACAGGCACAGGTGCGCCACATTTTAAATATGCAATATAAACCTACAGCCGATGGTTTGGGTGGAAATGATGATTGTGGACAAATGAGTGCCTGGTATATGTTCTCTTCGCTGGGATTTTATCCGGTAGCACCAGGTTCTGATGTTTATTCGTTAGGTAGCCCGCTGGTTAACAACGCGGTAATTAACTTAGAAAACGGTAAAATTTTTACTGTTGAAGCCATTAAGCAAAGTGATAAAAATGTGTATGTAGAAAAAGTTTTATTGAATGGTAAAGAAATTACCGATCATAAAATTAAGCATGCAGATATTACCAATGGCGGAAAGCTTACTTTCTACATGAGCGCCAAACCGAAAAAGTAATTACTCATCCTTATATAATGTTAAACCGTTGGCTATGTATTTAGCCAGCGGTTTTTTTTAAGCTGATAAAACAGTCTTCCTTTCTATGGAATTTAAGATTAGTTAACATCTTAGGTTTAACCGTTTTGGTATATTTATTTATCTTAATCACATGATGAAAATTACGCTCACACTCACCTTCTTTTTATTACTGAGTATTTCTGCTTTTACGCAATTCTCAACATCCCGAATCCCAATCACTGAAGTCTTTTCTGCCAATGGGAAATTTTCAGTTAAATCTTTCTCTTATGATGATGAATTTCCAACAACGAGAGGTAAATCGATAGTTTACAAGGGCGATAAAGTAATTTACGAGATTAACCGTTCGTTTGATGTATACACTTTTGAACGGTATTTCCTTACCATTTCAAATGATGGTTCTACAATAGCTTATCTGGCAAATGCAACTTACAAAGATGACGGTTTTAAGAATGTTATTATTTACAAGAATGGAAAAAGGGCACAAACCTACACTACAAAAGAATTTTCGAGCTGTAATGCAGATGTAGAGAAATGTAAATTGTTTTACGATAACTCAGCCATTGTAGTAGATAATCAAAAGAGCAAGCCTGGTTTAATTGTATTTAAGGAGGGAACCACAGAAGAAGAAAAATTTCTAAATGAACAATACGTGCTGAATGATAATGATATTATCTATTGCGTAGATACAAAAAAGGTAGTTACCTTATACGATCTTAAAAAGTGCGAAATCATTAAGAAAGTTTCTTTTGAATCTGTTTACCAAAAGCTCAAAAAACTCAAACGTAAGCCGCCAAAAACTGATTTTTATGAGTATGCGTATAAATATATACCTGATTTTGTTATTAAGGGAACTCAAAAGCAATTGGCCGCTGAGATCGCAGAAAGTACCGGTTTAAAATACGTTAATATTAATACTCCCGATTTTTTAAATTATAAGATATATAGGATCACCTTAGCTGGCTATTTAACTAAAAATGGAAATTTTGAAATTGATACATTAAGCTGCCCGAAAGAAATTGATGAAAATAAAATCAGGAAAATAATGACGGCTAATATTTTTGACGCCAGTTTCTTGTCCCCAAAAACTGAAAAACAATATTTCAAATACTTTTTGGGTGGTTTCCGGAATCCGATTGATTCTTTAGCTAAACAAGAACTTTTAGTAGAAAAGGAAGTACAAAAAAAAGAGCGGATCAGACGATTAACATTAGATTCTATTAATCATATCTACATTCCGGTTAATCTTAATGATTGTTTTTTACAGCTGGATAAAATCTTAAAACCAATTGATAAAGAAACAATTAAAAATTACAAGAGCAGAGGCGATATGCTGGGACTGCATCATGGGCTGGGCATGTGGATCAGGAATAATTGGGGATTGTGGGGTGGGTCCAGACTACAGGTCTATTTCGCGCAAAGAGGTTTTTCTGAGCCCGATGGTGTGTCTGCTATTATTTTAGATGGATATTATGAATGGCTTAAAGGAGAAACAGATGGTGGTGCTAAATTTGAACATAAGTATCCTGTTAAGAATTAGTATGTTATCAATGTGGTCGTAGATGATTTTTTATCCATTCAATAGTAAATATCATTACAATAATATTACGATGCTTCCTGCAACAATAAGTCCGCCACCAATCAGTGTTTTAGCATCAATGGGTTCTTTTAATATCAAAAATGCAAGCCCCATAGCTATGGCCACGCTGAGTTTGTCAATCGGTGCCACTTTAGAAACATCTCCTGTTTCGAGTGCTTTGAAATAGAAAATCCAGGATAATCCGGTGGCCAATCCAGATAAGCCTAAAAATAGGAGGTTGTTTTTGGTCAGCGTTTTAAGCTGGGTAATTTCACCGGTAGCCAATACAATGCCCCAGGCAATAAATAAAATTACGATAGTTCTAATGGCGGTTGCTACATTTCCATTTACACCTTTAAGACCAATTTTGGCCAATATAGCTGTTGCTGCCGCAAACAAGGCTGATAGTATAGCGTAGAATTTCCACATAATATATTTACTGGTATTTAATTGTAAATATGCTTATAGTAAATAAGATATACAACGCTGTATCAACCCCTTTAGCAGGAGTTTTGTTTGATAAACCATTTTATTTATGACAGTTTTTGTTAGGCAGTGTAAAGCGCTAATCAAAAAAGATAAATGAGAAAGGAGTAAAGTGCAACAACTATCAAAAAGTCGCCATTGCGAAGTACGAAGCAATCTTAAACTGCGCGCTAATAGCGATGATTATAAATTGCTTCGTCGGCTGAAAAAGCCTGCTCACAATGACGGGTAACTTTAAATATTAAGCACTCACTTCTTCAAAATTCGTAGCCGTAGCCAAAAACTTCCAGTTGGCCATGTCTCTTTGTACATCAGCAATTTTTGCTTCTGCCACTTGATAGGCATCTGGCCCCAGGAATAAATGTAATGGTGGATTTTCGCTTTTTGAAGCTTCAATCATTACTTCTGCAGCTTTTGCAGGATCGCCAGGCTGTTGATTGTTAATGTCGTTCTGGTGCATAGCCTGCGAATCGCGTACTTCTTTGTAGGCATCAATAGGGTGAGCCGGTACAGCAAGTGAGCTTGCGTTCAGGAATTCTGTCCTGAAATAACCGGGCTCTACTACCGTGGCTTTAATGCCGTGCGATTTTACTTCAGCGGCCAATGATTCGGTAAAGCCGGCCACAGCAAATTTCGTAGCGCAATAAATCCCGAATCCGGGGAAGTTTCCGGAGAAACCACCGATAGATGAAATATTGAAAATATGCCCTGATTGTTGTTTGCGCATTTGTGGCAATACTTTTCTAATCACATTTAGCGAACCGAAAACGTTGATGTCAAAATTTTCGCGCGATTCTTTATCGCTCAACTCTTCCAGTGCGCCCAGCATACCATAGCCTGCATTGTTAACCACCACATCTACACGGCCGAATTTACTAATGGTTTGGCTGATAGCTGCCTCTACACTGCTTTCATTTATTAAATCTACAGCTAAGGGTAAAAAGTTTTCGTACTCACCAACCGCTTTGGCTAAGTCGCTTAAATTTCTCGAGCTTGCAGCAACCTGATATCCGTTGCCCAATAATTTTTTTACTAAGGTTAGTCCCAGGCCTTTAGATGCACCGGTTACAAACCATACTTTCTGGTTGTTCATAATCTTTTTCTTAATTTAAATATTGTCTACTAATCGAAATCGGTTGAGATAGAAATTGGTTTCCATTCCTGAATTTCTTTGCTTAATGCTTCAATTTTGGTTGTAGCACGGTCAAATGCATCTTTACCCAATAGTAAATGTAAAGGTGGGTTAGGCATACTGGCCAGCGAAATCATGGCTGCTGCTGCTTTTTCAGGATCGCCAATCTGCTGGCCATCCATTTTCAAATAGCGGGCATGTATTGCCCTTATACCTTTGTAATCTGCAATAGGATTTGCGGCAAGGCTTAATGAATCCGCAGTTAAGAAACTTGTTCTGAATGCTCCGGGCGCAACAACAGTAACTTTTATGCCAAACTCTTTCAGGTCTTCGGCCAATACTTCGGATAGCGAAATTACTGCTGCTTTCGCAGCTGCGTATACGGCCCAGCCAGATGCTCCGGTAATCCCGGCAATAGAAGAAATGTTAATGATATGCCCTGAGCGTTGTGCCCTTAAATAAGGCGAAGCTTTTCTGATTACATTTAAGGTTCCAAAAACATTTACGTCGAAATTGCTGCGCGTTTCTGCATCAGTAAGTTCCTCTATACTGCCGCCAATACCATAACCAGCATTGTTGATTATCACATCAATGCGTTCGAATTGAGTAACGGTTGCTTTAATGGCTTTTTCTACACTTTGATCGTCTGAGAGATTAACCGAAAGCGGAAGAAATTTTTTCGAATCTGTAGCAACTGCTTTTTTAAGGTCGTCAATATTTCTCGAAGTGGCGGCAACATACTGGCCAGCTTTTAACAATTGATGAACCAAACTTAATCCTAAGCCTTTAGAAGCTCCGGTAATAAACCAAACTTTTTTCTTGTCCATAATTTTATCTTTTTTGTTAAGACAAAATTACAGACAGAAATCCTGCTACCCATTACATGATTCAAACCGATGATTACGAAATTCAAACAATTCGGTAAGAAGTAGGAGTGTGGTTGGTTAGTTTTTTAAAAAAGTTATTGAAATGAGTCGGTTCTTCGAAGCCTAAACAGTAACCGATTTCGGAGATGTTCCAGTCGGTATGCTTTAATAAAGCTTTAGCTTCGCTAAGTAAACGCTCGGTAATATAATGGGTGGTGGTTTTGCCTGTCGTTTCTTTAATGGCGCGATTTAGATGATTAACATGCACCGAAAGCTGTGAAGCATAATCTTTGGCTGAGCGCATGGTAAATCTTTGCGTAGTAGTTTCGATCGGAAATTGCCGCTCCAGCAGCTCAGTAAATACCGAGGTAATCCGGCTGTTGGCATCCACATGTCTGAATAAATTTTCAGACGGTTGTGTTTTTAAAGCAAAGTGGGTAATCTCTGTGATGTAATTTCTGAGCAGGTCGTATTTATAAATGTAATCAGTATTAATTTCATCAAACATTTTGGCGAAAATGCTTTCAATCTGTGCATCCTGTGTCTCATTCAAAAAGTAAGCCGGCATGCCGCCGGGTACAAACATGGGTAAATCGCCAATATTACCGCGGATTTTCTCTTTGAAAAAAGATTCTGTGAAAATGCAGAAATAACCCGTTATGTCACCTTTGTGGCCACTGGCCAGTTCCCAGGTATAAGGCACCAGGGGATTAAAGAAGATTAGCGCCGTGCCGTTAATCTCAATACTTTTATCCGCATAATGGTAAACATTATGTCCGCGGGTAAGGCATATTTTGTAAAAATCCCTTCTGTTATAGCTCATGGGTTTTTGGTCGTCCCTTAAGCAATCTTCCAGTTTAAAAACATTAAAATGCCCAACGCCGTTTTGCAGGTTTTCAGGTAAAAAACTGAATTTATTTTTGTAGAAATCTGCTATGCTTTCTGGTTTGCTCATAAAATCAAAGTTACAAAATTCAAACGTTAAAATGGAGATTTCGTTTTACGCCTGGTGTAGCATTTCTGATGAATTGGCGTTGTTTTGAAAAAAAAGATTTTTCACTGACAAATAAATATACCAATCGGTATATATTTGTGGTGTCAATTCAAAAGCATTTGATCCTTGATTGAATGATTAGAGGTGTAATCAAATAATTAGGATAATTGATAAAGGTTTATGATACAATAATTTCAATATAAAATATACCTATTAGTATTTAAAATGAAAAATACGAGGCAAATAACCTGGGAAGATCCGATGAAAGGTGCCCAAGAAGCCATGAAAATGGATGGCATAGCTTATCTACGTGCCATGAGCGATAACCAGCTCCCCTTACCGCCACTTTTACAAACTTTAGATTTTAGTGTAAATGAAATAGAAAAAGGTAATGTTGTTTTCGAATTTACTCCTCAGGAATTTCATTACAATCCTATCGGAACAGTGCATGGTGGGGTAATTACGGCTGTTTTAGATTCGGCTATGGGTTGTTCAGTGCATTCGCTTTTGCCCGCCGGAAAAGGTTACACCACCCTGGAGCTTAAAGTAAATTTCCTGAAAGCAGTTACCATTAAAACCGGAAAATTAAAAACCCAGGCTAAAGTAATCAATCTGGGCAGTCGCACTGCTTTGGTTGAAGCCCAATTGCTTGATGCTAATCATAACGTTTACGCTCATGCAGTGAGCACTTGTTTAATCTTAAAATTTTAAAAAAACATAACATGAAAACTTCACAAAATACTGTTTTATTAATCGGCGGTACTGCTGGTATTGGTTTAGAAATCGCCAAACAATTAACGGCTTTAAATAACCATGTAATTGTTACCGGAAGAAACCAGGAGCGCTTAGATGCTGTTGCGGCATCATTGAACAATGTTACTACTATACTATCCGATGTAAGCAAGGCCGAAGATGTGGATACTTTGGTTGAACTTATTAAGGCAGATTTCCCACAGTTGAACCTGGTGATTAATAATGCGGGCAGGGCCATTCTGTATAATCTGGCAAATGATACCGAGGATGCTTATGCCCATGCAGCTGATGAAATGCTGACCAATTATTTATCCATCATCAGGGTAAATCAAAAATTATTGCCTTTACTTATCAAACAAGAAGCTGCAGCGATTGTAAATGTTTCTTCAATTGTGGCTTATGTGCCAGGCGTTACTTTACCAACTTATGCTGCCAGTAAAGCAGCTTTGCATTCTTACTCTACTTCTTTAAGGTTAAGTCTGGAAGGGTCGCCGGTTAAAGTTTTCGAATTGATGCCGCCGTTGGTTGATACCGAATTTTCTAAAGAAATTGGCGGACATAACGGCATAAAACCAAGTGTGGTAGCCGATGAACTGTTAAATGCTTTGGCTAATGATGAATTTGAGATCAGGGTTGGTGATACGGCGAAGATTTATGAGTTATACAGACAATCGCCCGCCGATGCCTTAAACGTGATGAATGCCAATAGAAAAGCCTGGATTGAATCTGTTTAGTAAGTAGCAGTTAGCGGGTAACAAAAAGGATTCGTGCTTTACATTTATCGTATCAATTTTAGCTACAGGAATAGTACTTTTGCCGCGATAAGTGTAAATCACGGATTTGCGCTTGCCTTTAATAACCGATAAGTGGCTTTAAAGGCATTGACTAAAAATAATTAACATGAAAAGAGTAGTAGTAACAGGTTTGGGTGCAATAACCCCGCTTGGAAATACCGTAGAGAGCTTTTGGCAGCAGATATTGGCCGGCAAAAGTGGTGTCGGTCCGATTACCAAATTTGATGCGTCGAAGTTTAAAACCCAGTTTGCAGCCGAAGTAAAAGATTTTAACGCCGAAACCTTTCTGGATAAAAAGGAAATTAAAAAATACGACGTTTTTACGCAGTATGCCATTGCTTCAAGCGATCAGGCCATAACCGATTCGGGATTGGATTTTAGTACGATGACGGATGATCAACTGGCTGAAGTAGGGGTAATCTGGGCCACCGGAAATGGTGGTATCGGTACTTTTGAAGCGCAGCTGGAAGAGTTTCACGCGGGAGATGGTACCCCAAGATTTAGCCCGTTTTTTATTCCTAAAATGATTGTGGATATCGCTGCAGGGGTAATTTCGATCAGACACCGTTTACGCGGACCTAATTATTGTACCGTTTCGGCTTGTGCTTCTTCTAATACCGCTATTATTAATGCTTTTGATACCATTCGTTTGGGAAAGGCCAGTATAATGGTTGCCGGTGGTTCTGAAGCTGCCATTACCAAATCATCTGTTGGTGGATTTAATGCTGCACAGGCTTTATCCAAGCACAACGACGATCCGCAAGGTGCCTCGCGACCTTTCGATATTGATCGTGATGGATTTGTGATGGGAGAAGGTGCCGGAGCCCTGATTTTAGAAGAACTGGATCATGCGGTTAGCCGCGGTGCACATATTTATGCTGAAATTGTGGGTGGTGGTATGGCTGGCGATGCTTATCATTTGACCGGAACGCCTCCTGACGGGGTTGGTGCGGGATTGGGTATGACCAGCGCTTTAAAAGACGCAGGTATTTCGGCTGATAAAATTGATTACATCAATGCACATGCTACTTCAACCGGTTTAGGTGATTTGAGTGAGCTGCAGGCGATAAACCGAGTCTTTAATGGTTTGCCGGTAGTAATTGGAGCAACTAAATCCATGACAGGGCACTTGTTGGGGGCAGCGGGAGCAATTGAAAGTGTAATTAGCATTTTAGCCATCAGAGATGGCATTATTCCACCAACTATCAATACGAAAAACCTGGATGAAAACATTCCTAAAGGCTTAAATATTGTGTTAGGCCAGTCAGTTAAAAAGGAAATCAATTATGTGTTAAACAACACCTTTGGTTTTGGAGGGCATACCGCTAGTACGATATTTAAAAAGTACAAAGCTGAGTAGCTTTTCGATATAAAGTAAGTGCCTGGTTAATTGCCGGGCATTTTTTATGCTTTAATGTTTGCAATGGTTGCAGAGAAAACGCGGAGAATTCTTCAGCTCCACTCGAAATGATGGATCTGCTATAAGAATAACTAATGTACCATTAACCAATGAACCTCTTTACTTGTCCATCAACAAATTAACCAATTCTTTTAGCTCTTCAACTTCCTTTTCCAGTTTCTCAATGCGGCTTTCTAATTCGGTAGAATCAAACCGGGCTCCGGTGTTTGTTTCGGTTTCTGGTTCTGTGGCAGTTTCAGCCTGCTCTCCAAGGAGATGAACAAAGCGGGCTTCTTTTTGTCCTGGCCGTTTGGGCAGTTGTTTTACAAAAGCGGGTTCTTCTTCTGATAATTTTTGCAGCAGCGCTAAAACTTCCTCAATGCTTTCAAACTCGTATAATCTCCCTGAATTGCTGTTTATTTCACCTGGTGTTAACGGACCACGCAATAATAAAAGGCAGATAATAGCCAGTTCAGCAGGCAATAGCGGGTAAGCGATGGCCAGGTTGTGCTTATATTTAGTTGCGCGACTGGAACCGCCCATAGCAGTAGAGATTAAGCCCTTAATTTTAAGCTGGTTCAGGGTTAAGGTAACAGTTTCTTCATCGTAATTAACTACCGGATTTCTGGAGCTTTTTTGATTACATGCCGCCGTTAAGCTGTTCAGCGTCATGGGATAATAATCGGGTGTAGTTCGGCTTTTTTCTATCAATGCGCCTAAAACACGTTGTTCTTCTGCAGATAAATCGGGTAGTGGTTTTACGTTGTCCATTTTATAAAAATATAAATTGAATGAATATTTTGAAAATTATTTTGTTATAGCTTAATTTATAGGTGTTTAGGCTAGGAGGAGCCATTTTTTGGCGATTGCTGAAATAAAAATGCAACATTATGGCATATTCTGAAATGAAGCGGGTATGACGAATGCTAAAACTTAATCTTCTAGCTTTGAAAAAACTTAAAACATATGATAGCTGCAAAAGGATACGCTGTTCACAGCCAAACCGATAAACTGGCTCCCTGGAATTTCGAAAGAAGAAGCGTTGGACCAAAAGATGTATTGATCGAAATTTTATTCAGTGGTATTTGCCATTCCGATATTCACCAGGTAAGGAGCGAATGGGGACCAGCGCGTTACCCAATGGTTCCGGGACACGAAATTGTTGGGCGCATAACCGAAGTAGGTTCACAGGTTTCTAAATTTAAAGTAGGCGATTTGGCTGGTATTGGCTGCATGGTTGATAGTTGCAAAGAATGTCCAACCTGCAAAGGTGATCAGCAGCAATTTTGCGAAAAAGGCGAAACTGTTTGGACTTACAACAGTGTAGAACGCGATAAAACTACACCAACTTATGGTGGTTACTCGAACAAAATTGTTTGTACTGAAGAATTTGTGGTGCATGTATCAGATAAGCTGCCTCTGGCTGGAGTAGCGCCCTTGCTTTGTGCCGGAATTACAACCTATTCGCCAATTAAAAGATGGGGCATTACCAAAGGGCATAAAGTTGCTATATTGGGTCTTGGTGGTTTGGGGCATATGGCGGTTAAATTTGCCGTTGCCTTTGGTGCCGAAGTTACGGTTTTAAGCACCTCGCCTTCAAAAGAGGCTGATGCCAGAAAATTGGGTGCTCATAATTTCGTGGTCACCAAAGATGCCGGGCAATTGGCTCAATACACCAAACATTTCGATTTTATTATCGATTCTGTTTCAGCACCACACAATTACGAAATGTACTTTAAACTGCTAAAGGTTAATGGTGTGCATATTTGTGTCGGTTTACCAGCTGAGCCAATTAAATTTCCGGGATCGGCCTTAATGCATGGCAACAGGGCTTTAACAGCTTCGAGCATTGGCGGTATTGAAGAAACGCAGGAAATGCTCGATTTCTGTGCTGCCCACGATATCGTTTCGGATGTGGAGGTGATTAACATCAACTATGTAAACGAAGCTTACGAACGGGTATTGAACAGCGATGTAAAGTATCGGTTTGTAATTGATATGGATACTTTGTAATTAGAAAAGGAGTCAGGTTTTAAAAACTTGACTCCTTTAAATATATTATTTAGCAGTAGCTTTACCCGAGTAGGTAGCTGCTAATTTTAATGCATTATATGCGTTAACAATGCCGCCGCTGATGCAAAGGTCAGAGAAAGGAACTGATACTTTTTCGGCACCTGGCTCTTCGCCTTTGGCATAAGTCACATTGTGGTTTACTTTGGTAACCGATTTAACAATGATCTCTTTAACTTGTGCAGCAGTTAATTTTGGATAATAAGAACGGATTAACCCTGCCAAACCTGCCACCACTGGCGAAGCCATACTGGTACCATCTAAGTTTTTATATTTAGATCCTGGCACAGTAGAGTAGATGTGCACACCCGGTGCAAAAACGTCAACTTGTGTTTTACCAAAGTTAGAGAAGCTGGCTTTTAGCGTTTCATCATCAGTTGGGCCTGAAGCACCTACTGTAATCCACGATGCGATGGTTTTTTCATCCAGATCCTTGTGATTAGGATAATTGTTTTCTGCATCGATATCCTTGTTTTCGTTACCGGCAGCCTGTACAATCAATACGTCTTTAGAAGCTGCATATTTCATGGCTTCGTTAACAATTGCTTTATTCCAGCTGTAAGCTTTACCAAAGCTCATGTTAATTACCTTGGCGCCATTATCAACGGCATAACGGATTCCGTTTGCTACATCTTTATCGCGCTCATCGCCGTTTGGTGTACAACGCACACCCATAATGGCAACATTATCAGCAACACCCCAGATGCCAATTTTATTGGTTCTGTCGGCAGCAATAATACCTGCAACGTGGGAGCCGTGCATGGCATCCGGGCCAGCTACATCATTGTTTCCATAAAATTTCTCATTTACATCATCCGGATTATCGCCGACAATATCACGCGGGTTGTAATCAAGGTTCAGGTTGTACTCCGCCTGGCGGGTATAATAATCAAAACCTTCTTTAATCTGGTCTTCATAAAAATCTTTAAAACTGCTTTCTTCCAGCTGCTTAACCAATACGCTCTGTATACGGCCTTCAATTGGTGTGGCTGGTTTAAAATTTTTAAAGTCTTCTACTGTTGGGTTTTCTTTGCCAATCTTTTTTACCACAGCATCGAGTGCATTTTTAAAGCCGCTAATACCTGCCAGGTTAGCTTTGGCTTCGCCCAGTTGTTTTTCAAGGTCAGCTCTTTCTGCTTTGAATGTTTCCCAGTCTTTTTTATCTTTTTCTGCTACGTTTGCATCAGTTGTATTGGCAAAACGGGCCATATCGCGACGCACCAAACGGGTTAACTCTAAAGTCTCAAAATTTACAGATCCTTTTGGACCACCAATAAAATTCCAGCCGTTAATATCGTCGGCATAACCATTTTTATCATCATCTATGCCATTGCCTGCAACTTCCTTTTTATTTACCCACATGATGCGTTTTAAGTCTTCATGTGTAGCCTCCACTCCGCCATCGTTAACGGCAACAATTACCTTAACCGATTTTTTGCCTTTTAAAAGTTCTTTATATGCTTTTTCGGTACTGATACCAAATGTACTGTCACTTTTAAGATCAAGATTTTGCCAGTTTGCCTTTTGTGCATGTACCAAAGCCGGTACGGCACTTACGAGCGCTGCACTTAATAGCGCGCTGAAAATTCTACTTTTATTCATTCTATATTTTTGAATTAAACGCCGAAAGTTAATTTTAATTTTTCTATTAGACGAAAATGTATTGAAAATGATGTTTTCGGCACATTCTTAATTGAAAAAAATCCTGAAGAAAGCTCTTCAGGATTTGTATTTTAAAATGGAGTCAGAGCAGAAGCGATTACTTCATGTTCGAAACAATTTTTTTTGCCATTTCTGCATGCGATTCGATAATTGCCAGATTTTCGGTTGCCCAGGTTTTTAAAGCTGCATCGGTGTTTTCCATTCCTTGCTTAAACAGGGCTACTGTTTTATCGTGGTCGGTAACCATCATATTCATATAATGTTTATCAAATGCATCACCAGTCATTTTTTTCATCTCGGCTAAATGCAGCTGATCTTCGGCGGTTAAGCCATCGGGGGTAATTACCTTTTTATCAATGGCCAAAGCTTTTAATGAGGAGTTAGCCTTAGTATGATCGACTAACATCTTCGCTGCAAAATCTTTTACCTGCTGACTTTTTGCATTGGTTTTGGCAATTTGGGCTGCTTCAATCTCCATAATGCCGCCTACTGCAGCTTTTCTTAAAAAAGTTGCCCCGGCTTCGTCTACACCCGATTCTGTACTTTCAGATCCGGTTACATGCGTTCCGTTAACCATGCTGGTATCTCCGGTAACACTGTCTTTGGTGGTTGACGATTTTTTATCGGCCGTTTGGCAAGCCTGAAAACCGAGCGTTAAGGCAAAGATTGCTGATAATAAACAGGTCTTTTTCATTGTTTTTCAATATTGGTATCTATTGAAAACAAGGGCATTTTGAAAAGGTTTTCTTAATTTATTCCGGCTCGCTGTAAATATTTGGGATCACAATGCCCATTTGCCTTTCTGGATTTTCGATTGCTGCAAAACCAAACTGCTCATACAAGCCATGCGCATCTAAAGTAGCCAGCTGGTATCTGCGCAATCCCTGCAAATCAGGGTGGAAGATCATAAATGATATGAGTTTTTTAGATAGCCCCTGGCCACGGTAATTTTCTTCCACATACACATCGCAAAGCCAGGCAAAAGTAGCCTTATCCGTTACCCAACGTGCAAAGCCCACTTGCTCCAGGTTTTTGTATATGCCGAAGCACAGCGAATTTTCGATCGAACGTTTTACCGTTTCAAACGGGATGTTTTTTGCCCAATACGATTCTACGCTTAAGTAATGATGTATGGCTTCGATATTTAAAAGCTCCTTTTTGTCAGAGAAGATGAATCCGTTTTCACTGATTTCCATATGATTTAGCTGGTTAACTGTATAAAACCGTTAATTGTTTGGCATTAATTTACTGAATTGGTAACCGGTTCATTGTAGTATATCCGGTAGCCGGTTAATCTCTTAATAATTCACCTAGTTACGCATATTAATAAACTGCAAAGGTTGCCCAAAGTCTTCACCTCTGCAAAGGCTGATTACTGCCTGTAAATCATCAATCTTTTTCGCAGTAACCCTAACCTGATCGTCCATAATGGCAGGTTGTACTTTTAAGCCGCTGGCTTTAATTTTAGCAACCACTTTTTTTGCGGCTTCCTTATCCAGCCCTTCCTTTATGCTGATTTCTTTTCTGATCATATTACCCGAAGCAGCGTGCTCATCGCCAAAGTCAAGGCACTTCGGATCCAGATTTTGCTTCATCATACGCGAGATAATGGAGCCTTCAATGGCTTTTAAGCGCATGTCATCTTCGGTAACAATGGTTATTACATTGGTTTTCTTATCCAGATCAACGGTACTTTTCGAGCCGTTAAAGTCATATCGGTTAAGAATTTCTTTTTTTGCATTGTTAATGGCATTGTCTAGCGTTTGCGCATCAACTTTACTTACTATATCAAAAGAAGGCATGGTTTTTAGCTTTAAAGTAAAAAAATAAGTAGATTTAGTAGAAATTATTCTGTCCTCACAAAAAAACGAAAAATAATATGAAAACCACTAAGCCGAAGTCTCAAAAAAAGATAACCAAAAAGGAAGTTAAAAAACAATTAGAGCAATCTATTAGCGACAAATTTCTGGAAGTAATCAAAAGTTTAGGGCATGATGTGTCGGAAATCAGTGTGGAAGTGGGGAAGGCCAGTAAGCGCGTTGCGAAAAAGTTAACCAAGAAATTTACTATTGTAAAGGCCGAAGTAGGACAAAAAATAGATGATTTGGTACATGCCTCGAAAGAGAAAGCCAGCGAAATTAAAAAACCCGTTGCTAAAACGCTGAGTAAATCAGAAAAAACAGCCGAAAAAGTGGTTAAAAAAGCAGTGGCTAAAGCTAAACCAGTGACGCAAAGTGTAAAAGTGGCTGCTATTGCTACCGAAGAAAAAGCCGAAAAAGTACTCACAAAACCAGTAGCCACTAAGGAAGCAATAGCAAAGGCAGCACCCGTAGCCAAGAAAGCGGTACCTGCAAGTAAAGTACCTGCAAAAACAGTAACGGCGCCAAAAACCGAAAAAGCTGTTCCGGTTAAGAAAACAACAACAAAAGCAGCGGCACCAGTTAAGAAAACAGCTAAAACGCCGGCAAAAAAATAAATTTGTTAACGTTAATACGTCAATTAATTAACATCGATTTAACAAATTAATATGCAGTTTTGAACATCCCTGTTTTGGCGGGGATTTTTTATTTTTTTAAATGAGTAAGAAGAAGATCCCATTTTTTAACCGCGAAATTAGCTGGCTTTATTTTAATGAACGCGTGCTACAGGAAGCAGCGGATGAAACTGTTCCGCTAATTGAACGCATTAAGTTTTTATCGATCTTTTCGTCAAATTTAGAAGAGTTTTACCGCGTCCGCGTGGCTACCATGACCCGTTTAACCAATCTGAACGATAAAGCTAAGGCGCTATTAGGATTTAATCCTAAAAAAATCCTGAACGAGATTAAGAATATAGTAGTAAAGCAGGAACGTAAATTCGATCAGCTTTTTCAGGCAACCTTGATTAATGAACTGGCACAAAACCGGATTTTTATTTTGAACGATACCCAGCTGAATGTAAGCCGGGGTGAGTTTGTTAAAAACCATTTCAGAGATAAAATCTTATCTAATCTGGTGCCCATTATGCTGGATATGGATAAACCTTTTCCGGAATTGAAGGACCGGTTTTTGTATTTCTTTGTTAAATTATCAAAAAACGATACCAAGCTCAGGGAAAAATATGCCCTGATCGAAATTCCGCCCAGCTTACCGCGTTTCCTTGTACTACCTGAAACAAACGATTTAAAATTTATAATCATGGCCGAAGATATTATCCGCTATTGCCTGGATGATATTTTCTATATTTTTACGTACGATAATTTAGAAGCTTACTCCATTCAGTTAACCCGTGATGCGGAGCTGGATATTGATAACAACGTGAGCGATAAGTTTATAGAAGACCTTAAAAATAGCCTCGAAAAACGCAAAAAAGGTAAACCGATGCGTTTATTATACGATTCGGCCATGCCTTTAAACATGCTTACCGTTTTGGTAAACAAACTTAAACTGGAGGCTGAGAGTTTAATTCCGGGTAACCGTTACCATAAATTCGGAGATTTTATCGCTTTCCCAAATGTGGGGAAAAAGGAATTGGAATATACACCTAACATTCCGCTAAAGGTGCACGACCTGCACCGTACACAAAGTGTTTTCGCTAAGGTTGCGCAAAAAGATTATCTGGTTAATTTGCCATATCAATCGTACGATTATATCATTTTGTTTCTTCGCGAGGCCGCTATCGATCCGAAAGTGACCGAAATACAGATTACATTATATCGCCTGGCCGAAAATTCGAAAGTAATCAATGCTTTAATCAACGCAGCTAAAAACGGGAAAGCTGTTTCGGTTGTCTTGGAACTTAAGGCCCGTTTTGATGAACAGGCCAACATTTTCTGGACTACCCGTTTGATGGAAGAAGGAGTAAAGGTTAATTATGGTCTTACTGATTATAAAGTGCACTCAAAAATTTGCCTGATTAAGCGGATTGAGAAAGATAAACCGGTGTATTATGCCAATCTGGCCACCGGTAATTTTAATGAAAAAACAGCAGGTTTATATTGCGACCACAGTATTTTTACAGCCAAAAAGGAAATTACCAACGATTTGGTGAAACTTTTTGATGCGCTGAACAAAAGAACGGTTACAGGTGGCTTTAAGCATTTAATTGTTTCACCTTTAGAGAGCAGATCGAAGCTGGTTAACTTCATTAATCGCGAAATTAGAAATGCCAAAGCCGGTAAAATGGCTTATATCTTGTTAAAAGTAAACAGTTTGGCCGATGAAGGCATTATTGCCAAGCTATATGACGCAAGCAATGCAGGGGTTAAAATTCAGCTGATTGTGCGGGGTATTTGCTGTTTAATTCCGGGTGTTAAGGGGTTTAGCGAAAACATTACCGCCATTAGCATTATCGATAAATTTTTAGAGCACGCACGTGTTTACATTTTTGGTAACAATGGTAAAAATGATATGTACTTATCGTCGGCTGATTTGATGAGCAGGAATTTTGAGCACAGGGTAGAAGTGGGGTTCCCTGTCTTAGATCACGATGTTAAGCAGGAAATACAGGATATTATTGACCTCCAATTGCAGGATAATACCAAATCCAGACAGATTAATGCCTTAAACAACAATAAATACCATAAAAACAGATTAAGTAAAAAAATAAGAGCGCAGGTAGACATTTACAACTATTTAAAAACCAAGCATCAATCATAATGTTAAGATACGCAGCTATAGATATAGGTTCGAATGCCGTGAGGTTACTCATTGCCGATATCAGTAAACAGGACGGAAAATACAAATACAAAAAAAACACACTCATACGTGTACCTTTAAGACTAGGCGATGATGCATTTTTGGATCAGCATATTTCGGAGAAAAAATCGTCCGATCTGGTAAAAACAATGACCGCTTTTAAAAATCTGATGGATGTTTACCATGTTTCTGAATACCTGGCCTGTGCAACTTCTGCTATGCGTGAAGCCAATAACGGGCAGGATATTGTAAAGCTGATTAAAGAACAGACCGATTTGACGCTCGAGATTATTGAGGGCCAACGCGAAGCTAATATTATTTACGCCAATCATATTGAAGAAGAACTGGATGAGAATAAAACTTACCTGTATATTGATGTGGGTGGTGGTAGTACTGAATTATCTGTTTTTGTAAAAGGCGTGCCAGAGGCTTCGAGGTCTTTTAATATCGGTACCATCAGGATGCTCGATAATCAGGATAAGGAAGAAACCTGGGACGAAATGAAAGACTGGGTAAAAGAACACACCAAAGCATACAAGCATTTGGCTGGTATTGGAACGGGTGGAAACATCAACAAGCTGTTCCGCATGTCTGACGAAAAGGAAAATGCACCTTTATCGCTGCAAAAGCTTAATGCGATGTACAATAAGTTAACGAGCTACTCTTTAAAAGAGCGGATTAACACTTTGGGCTTAAATCCCGATCGTGCCGACGTAATTATTCCGGCTTGCGAAATTTATTTAACCTTAATGAAATGGACAGGGATTAAACAAATTTACGTGCCTAAGGTAGGACTTGCTGATGGTATTATTAAGCTCTTGATAGAAGAGAAGCTGGATTAAACTTGGAATGGGGGTTGCGGATCCTGGCAGATACGAATCAAAGTATCGGCAGTTGGTTTCTGATGATCCCATCTGACATCAACTGCTATTTTTATTTAAAGTATGCGACTGACATATCCAATAGCATTAAATCCCCTCCATAGCCATTTTCAAAAATCCTTTCACCTCATCATTTACATCTGCTTCAAAATAGATCCGTAAATGATGGTTGAATTGGTTGGTGCCGGGTATCTGGGCAATTTTAGTAAAGCACAAATTTTCTTCGAAAGGCTGGTTAAAAGGAATAACCACATGGATGAAATTTTTACCCAGCTGCGTAATGTAAGCAAAGCTTTTTTGGCTTTCAATGGCAATCATTGATTTGGTTGGCCGCAGTTTAATCACGCCCAGTTCTGATAGTTGCGCAACAAAAAAACGGAATAACCCTAAGGTGTATTCCGTTTTCCCGTTTAAAAAGTCTGATAATTGTTGCGCTTCAGACATGTTAATTTAATCTTCTAATAATTTGGTGGCTGCTTCATCGGTAAACCAGGTTAATTTACCTTCAATTGGATTAATCAGTTGTGAAGGGTAGGTGTCTACATCTTTCTGCTCATCGCCAATTACATGTTTTAAAGCTTCAGCCTTATTCTCGCCGAAAACTAAAAATGCCACGTTGTCTGCTTTATTGATTAATGGCGCAGTAAAACTGATGCGGTAAGTGTTTAATTTCTCTACAAATACCGATGCCACGTTTACCTCTTCATCTTTAACCAAAGTGGTATGCGGGAAAATAGAAGCGGTGTGTGCATCATCACCCATTCCCAGCAATATCAGATCGAAAGCAATATCATCGCCGTTAAAATGCTTGTCAATTGCTTTTTTATATTCAATAGCCGCTTTTTCTGGCGCTAACGTCGTATCTACATAAAAAATGTGATCTTCTTTAATGCCCAATGGGTCTAAAATTGCTTTTTTAGCCATCAGACCATTGTAATTCTCATCGGTGGCTGGTACATTACGCTCATCGCCAAAAAAGAAATAAACCTTTTCCCAGTCAATTCTATGCTGGCACTCGGTAGCCAAAAAGTGGTACAAAGCTTTAGGTGAGCTTCCTCCGGTTAAAACAAAATTAAAGCGGTCGTTTTCTTCGATAGACATTTCTGCAATCTTGATCACGTAGTCGGCTAAATCCTGGTTTAACTCTTCGAGCGTTTTATATATCAATAAATTCATGTTGTAATGGTTGGTAGTTGATGGTTTATAGTGATTAAGCTATTTGACTATGAACCATCAACTTATTTAATCCTTGTTCTTTAGTGGCAGGTTAAACCAGTGGAAACCATCTCTGGCAATTAATGCCTCTGCTTCCTCAGGTCCCCAGCTATCGGCAGGGTAGTTCGGGAAGTTGATTGATTTTTTGCTCTCCCAGGTATTCAGGATTGGCATTACCAGTTCCCAGGCTGCCTCTACCTGGTCGCCGCGCATAAACAGGGTTTGATCGCCCATCATGGCATCCAGTAATAAAGTTTCGTAAGCTTCAGGGGTATCACCTTCGTAGGTTCCTTTGTAATCAAAAACCATATCAACCGGGTTGAGCACCATGTCTAAGCCCGGGCGTTTAGCCTGTACCTGCATGCGGATACTCATTTCTGGCTGAATACTAATTACCAAACGGTTTTGCTGCCAGTTTTCAGTTACCCCGGATGAGAAAATCTGGTGAGGCACGTCTCTGAACTGAATGGTAATTAAAGATGAAGTTTGGTTTAAGCGCTTTCCTGTTCTTAAATAGAAAGGAATGCCTTGCCATCTCCAGTTATCGATATGGAATTTGACGGCCGCGAAAGTTTCGGTATTAGAGTGTGCATCAACACCTTTTTCCTGGCGATATCCTGGAACTTCCTTACCTTCAACCCAACCTTTACTGTATTGGCCACGAACGGTGTGAAAACGGATATCTTCTGCAGAAAAAGGACGCATAGCCCTTAAAACCTCCACTTTACGGTTTCTGATTTCATCGGCATCAAAATTAATCGGCGCTTCCATTCCAACCAGACAAAGCAATTGCAACAGGTGATTCTGAATCATATCTCTCAAAGCACCGGAGCCTTCATAATAACCTCCACGATCACCTACGCCCAATTGTTCGGTTACCGAAATCTGTACGTGGTCGATGTAAGACCTGTTCCACAACGGTTCAAACAAAGCATTTGCAAAGCGGAAAGCCATCATGTTTTGTACCGTTTCTTTACCCAGGTAATGATCGATACGATAGATCTGCTTTTCTGTAAAAATGGTGCTTAATAAAGTATTCAACTCCTTTGCTGATTCTAAATCATGACCAAAAGGCTTTTCGATAACGATACGGCTATTATCTTCATCCTGCGTAAGTTTATATTTCTGTAAACACTCGGCAATAATCGGGAAGAAGTTAGGGGCAACCGCGAGGTAGAAAATGACCTGAGTGCCTGAACCATATTCTTTTTGGTATTTTTCTACGGCTGCTTTAAGGTTTTCGAAAGTTTTTGGCTGTGCAAAATCGGTAGGACAGTAGTGCATGGTACTTGCAAAATTATCCCATTTATCTTTTTTTACCTTTCCGCTACGCGAAAACTGGTTTACAGCATCTTCTAAAGCAACTTTGTAGCTATCGTCGGTAAATTCGGTTCTACCCGTACCAATAACTGCAAACTTATCTGGCATGTAACCCTCTATAAATAAGTTGTATAGGGCAGGAGCTAATTTTCTTTTATTTAAATCACCTGTTCCGCCAAATATTACAAATATGGTCGGGTTTAATGCGGTTTTGGTTTTCATTTTTTGTCTTTATTCGTAAGTTTACTAGGTTATGATAATTTGTTCCAGTCGGCATGGAAAATACCTTCTTTATCAATACGTTCGAAAGTGTGTGCTCCAAAGAAATCTCTTTGTGCCTGTATTAAGTTAGAAGGCATCCGGCCTGTGGTGATGGTATCGAAATAAGTCAGGGTAGAAGCAAATGCCGGAATACCTAAGCCAGCGTTAATACAAGCAGTTATGGTTTTGCGTGTTCCGGCTAAAGTACCTTTAATGATATGCTGGATTCCAGCATCGCCAAAAAGGTGTTCTAAAGCATTGTTTTTATGGTAAGCCTGGTAAATATCTTCCAGGAATTTAGCCCTGATGATACAGCCCCCACGCCAGATTTTTGCAATTTCCTGTAAATGCAAATCGTACTGGTATTCTTTTGAAGCCTGAACCAATAAGTGCATACCCTGTGCGTAAGCGCTGATCATAGAAAAATAGAAAGCATCTTCCAGTTCATCAACCGTAACCTCAATTTTAGTGTCTTTTTTACCAAATGCTTCTTCGAGCGATACTCTCAGCTTTTTAAATTTAGATAAATCGCGGTTCGAAACAGCTTCGTTAATGGTTGGTACTGGTAACTGAAGTTCCATAGATACTTCTGAAGTCCATTTTCCGGTTCCTTTTGAACGGGCTTCGTCTTTAATCTGATCTAAAAGGTCATTTTGAGTTTCAGTGTCTTTAAAAACAAAAATTTCCGCTGTAATTTCCAATAAAAAAGATTGAAGTTTACCTTCATTCCATTTTTTGAATACTTTATAAATTTCGTCGTTAGAATAACCTAAACCATTTTTAAGAATGCCATATACTTCAGCAATAAGTTCCATAATAGCGTACTCAATACCATTGTGTACCATTTTCACAAAGTGGCCAGATGCCCCTGGACCGATGTAAGTTACACAAGGATCAATACCAACTTTAGCGGCTACGGCATCAAAAACATCTTTTACCACATTGTAGGCCTGTTTATCGCCACCCGGCATCATGCTGGGACCGAAACGAGCCCCTTCTTCACCACCAGAAATACCCATCCCAAAGAAATGTAAACCATCTTTCTCCAGTTCGTCTACGCGACGGTTTGTATCGGTAAAATGTGAGTTTCCGCTATCGATGATAATATCGCCTTTGCTTAGAAGTGGTTTCAATTCGGCAATAACGCTATCTACAATCGGGCCGGCAGGTACCAATAAAATCAGGGTACGCGGGGTTTGCAAGCTCGAAATAAAACTTTCAATATCATTAAAACCTTCTAGTTGATGTGCTTTGCCTTCTTCTTCAAGCTTAGCAATCATTTTGGTGTCTTTATCATAACCGGTTACCGAGAAGCCTTTGTCTGCCATGTTTAATAAAAGGTTGCGGCCCATAGTGCCTAAACCAATCATTCCCAATTTATATTTTTTCGAATCGTTATTTGCCATTTTTTATTTTTTTGAATGCACCCAAAAATAGGGTTTACAAATTAATATTGCAGATTTTGTTGTTAAAAGATTGTAATAAA